>Ga0209175_10000263_pt1 | contig 35836 bp, 62 predicted proteins | sample JI91814C2DNA_FD_187506 | JGI IMG/M metagenome (GOLD analysis project Ga0209175, IMG submission 187506) | Wastewater effluent complex algal communities from Wisconsin, to seasonally profile nutrient transformation and Carbon sequestration -... | ecosystem: Engineered > WWTP > Effluent > Algae...
TTGTAGTTCCTCTTACTTTCTTGGAATATCTCCGTTCACAACATGAACGTGTACTTGAGAATATTCTAAAAGAGAGCCCAGGATATACGTTTGATAGGCTCGGGTCTACCAAAGTATGTGAGAAATATACAGTTCGTAGGGCTAACCATCGTCCAAGTAAGTTTGACGTGTATATGGATAAATTAGACAATTCTCGTTTTTACAGAATTGTTCCATATATTCGTAAAGTACGGCGAGAACTTTTCGCCGCCAGAAGAAATATTAAAGACTTTATGGACTCATTTGACCCATATAGCTATAACAAGTTCTTTCCTCAGCATACAGACACAGATGCTCTAAAACATCATCTATCACAACTTCCTATTAATACTGAAGTGACTGTGACTGAGAAGGTTCATGGAACTTCGGCCCAAACAGGACGCATACTTGACCCCTCTATTAAGGGTACTCTCCTGAGATATCTGTTTGGTAAGGAAATTTACAGATTTATGGTAGGTACTAGAAAAGTTGTTCTAGAAGATGGTCAGGTATGTGGATATTACAAAGAGCCCTTCCGATGGAAGAGTGCAGAGAAATTTAAAAGCATAGTTGATGGGGAACAGTTTTCTTATGAGATTGTTGGGTACACAGATAGTGGTCGACGTATTATGGAACCACAGCCTCTAAGTAAGATTAAGAGGGACGTTAATATTAAGGACTATAGCGATCCAATGATTTATACCTATGGTTGTGAGGAAGGTCAGTGTGATATTTATGTATATAAGTACACCAAGATGGTTGATGGAAAGATGGTTATTCAAACGTGGGATGAAACTGTCCGACGGTGCAAGGAACTGGAACTAAAGACTGTTCCAGAGCTGGATAGATTCATCTACGACGGTAATGTTGACAATCTACTAAAAAGACTAGATAAGTTCATGGCTAATGACAATCTTCTACCGTCGACAATTGATAAACGACATATTACTGAAGGTGTTGTGTTGAGGTTTAATAATGAACCATGGAATGTCTTTAAGCACAAATCCTGGATGTTTGGAGTGCTTGAGGGTTTTAATAAAGATATGGGTATTGAGGATGTAAATTAGGTAACTTCTGAGTCGGGGTGGAAGGAGTCGAACCTTCGGCCTTTCGTATCCAAAACGAACGCGCTACCAAACTGCGCTACACCCCGATAAAAGTACTATAATGTTTTTGTTTTAACTGTCAACATTTTTGTATGAATTTATATTATTTTTTATTGGTATAAGAACTTTATGACACCTCTTGATGTTCTTACACTAGTAGGTACTATTGTATGTTATTCTTACGCCGGCTTTCTATGGAAGAGTGACGAATCGCGCCCAAAAGAAGAACCCCAAGAAAGTACTCTAACTTGTAGGTTATGTAATAAAGCTAGAAACAAGTGTTGTTGTGGAAGTGTCTACTTAGCTACGAATGAAGATCTTTATAAAGCGAGGGTGTATTGCACCTATTCTGATAATACTATTAAATTTAATTGTGATGATGGGCGTAAGGTTCTTATGCCGGGTGATTATTCTTATGATAAGGAGGTAGTATTAATTAGAAAAACAGAGGGAGAAGTAACAACACACTATTATCTAGATGAAAGAATTAGATCCAGTCGTAAGTGATACTTTCTATATTTTTATTGGTATAAAAGATATATGACAAAAGAACAAAAACTAGCTCTCATTGAAGATCTTAATAGTGTGTCTTCAGAATGTGTTAGTCGTAAATATGTTTCTAATGGTAAAGATGAGAGGGAGTGTACTTTTTGTTTGCGCGATTTGGATGCTGTAGATAGTGACTATGCACAACATACAGACGACTGTCTTACGCGAAAACTTCAAAAACATGTGGAGATTTTGGAGGAGAGTATCGAGAAGGAGTCTTGAGTAGTAGATAATATTTTCTTTTAACTTTTTGCGCGCCAAAGAAAAGTCATCGATACTTTGGTTTATAGGTATCAACATTATAACCATCTTGCTCTAATAACTTAAATAGAAAGGACTTTTTCTTACCATACTTCTTTCCTAACAGTCTTCCAGAACTATTGACAAGCTCCTCATAAAGAGTTTTTGTATCTGGTATATTTTTAATGGCTTCTTTTTTTCTCCGCTCTAGTAAACACTCTTTACATACTGTATATCCGTCTCCAGGTAAAGGTTTTGCACAATCTTCACAAACTACCTCTCGTGTATCTGATACTATAGTATTTAGCAACTTACCTCGGGTATACCTATGTAGACTTTTTAGTTCGTAATTGGCTTCAGCAAACCTATCCAATAATCTGTATCTATTGATTCCGTACTTACGAACAACCGCATTTAAACTAGTTTCCTTACACTCTTGATACAGAATGTCTATAGAAGGAACTCTTTCTTTGGCGGAATTGATAGAAAAGTTTCGAGAGCACTGTAGGCAACGTACCGATCCAACAGCTTTTACATCAACAGAACAGTCAACACACTTCTTAGCCACTCGGGTTTTTCTAAAACGCTTACCAGAATGTGTCTCTGTTTGTGTATGACAATTAGGACAAAGAATACGCAGATTCTCTAACCTATTATCTTTATTGTCCCCGTTAATGTGGTCCAATTGAAGAACCAATGTTTGTCCTCTCCATTCTGGGCCGCCCTTACAAAAGACGCATTCATTTTTCAACATACCGTTTTTTAGAAGGCGTTCTTTTAGTGTCCCATTACTTCTTACCGGACTATTTTTCACAAGGCATTCTTCGATAGGAATAAAGCGAACATATTGATTGGATTTAGAAATCCAATCGTTAAATAAATCATATGTTTTTAACATAGCTATTATCTTGTGACTTTTCAGAGATATATGTAAAAGTCGTCTGATGTCAGCGAGCGAGTTGGCGTAAGGGAGAACGTCTTTTAGGGTTTCGTAGGGAATAACTATCTTTTTCGACATACAGTGAGTATACATAAAAACATAAACAGGATCAAGTTTTTTTAGAGTAGATGGTATTTTTTATGTGTTTAGGGGGTTAAGTGCGTCGGTGACGAGTGCTACAGAACTGGTTGGAATAGGCGTAATGCGCTCGCATTGAATACTGGCCGACTCATTCACGACGATAGAGGAGCTATCCCACCCCGTGTTGTGTCCCTGTACGTAACATTGTTCCATATACATTGCTCCCAATGTTTGATCATTGCTGTCTTGCATATACATCAACATTCCCACAGGCTGTCTGAACATATCTGATTGTAAATTTAGGAAGATGTTCTCAAAGCCTGGAGGAATAATAGTATTATGTGGGTTTACAACTCTAGCATTGTTTGGGAACATTGCTGGAATTACTGTAGGTGCCAGTAGGTCTTGGTAATATGCATACATTGCTCTCAATAGTGAAGGACCATGCATGTAAACTCGGCCCAAAGAAATAGCTGGAATAACCTTTCCAGGAATAAAGAAGGCACGATAACTACCTACTTCAAAGAATCTCATTAGATTCATACTCTGAGAGATATTTACTGACTGAATGAATCCACATCTACGAGCAAAACTATCTGTTCCTCCTGTTAATTGTGCGGCGGCTGAAATAGCTCCACCGATATTACTTAGTCTTGGTGGACCGAAAGCAATTTGAATACTTTCGCCCGATGCGAAAAGCGTATCATCAAATGTTTCTACGAACTTGTTATATCTATCGAACGGTTTAACTGCCATTTATTTTAATCCTTTAAGAAAGGCCCCTATTTTTAGGGGCCGTTTTATATTATGGACGAACTACAGTAATACTAAAGGTTATTGTAGCATCTCCAGGAGCTGTTGGGGTAATCACAACTTTAACAGCACTTCCTGCTACATCCGTCATAACAACTGATGCTAAGTTCATATTTACGTTGGTCAAAGGGTCAAATGTAAATGTTGGAGCACCCCAACCACTTAGCAGTCTACCATAGGGAACTACGGCAGTAATAGGGTTTACAGTTGCATCTGTTTGAGAGACTGCCCCGTATACAGTAAAACCACTACCTGATTCAACACTTGATAGGACATTTCCGCCAGGGACAAAAGTCTCGGTTCTATCCCAGGTGGACCAAGGAAGGGCATAAGTAGTCTGTCTTAGAAAGGTCATTCCTGCTGGCCCAAGTAGAACGCCCGTAGGTTCAGAGCCACCTGTGTCGTCAGCAGTAAAATTTGTTCCATCAAATGAGCAATTATATAGAAGCATAGTTCCAAGGGAAGTAGCGACAACTCTTTGGCCAGCGCCTCCATAAATAACAGGAGGTGTTAGATTCTTTACAGCAGTAATGGTTGTTGGAGTAGCACTAATAGAGTCTACTGTAACAGTTCCCGACGGTGCTCCTGCTGCAAGAGCATTAATACAGGTGATGGCGTCTCGTCGGAGATCGTTGATCTTAAGGTCAACTTGATCTCCTTGGATTTCACGATCGGTGGCAAATTCTGGAGCGGGTGGTTTAATGTAATCTGATGCGTTGAATGGCATGTTTTTTATCCTTAGAAGTAAATGTAGAACTTTAGCTCGTTGAATGGGTAGAAAGGTTTTACCTGAACGGCCATAATAATTCCATCAGGTCGATCTGGATTACGTGAAATCTGTGTAATCTTGAAATCTTCTACTGCACCAACATCTGTGATAAGGAATTGCTTAATTCCTTCAACAACGGTAGATAGCTCGTCAATAAGAGCAGCATCGATGTTTCTATTTCCTAGATACTTGAATAGCCGCCGACGTACTAGAAGCTCAATAACATCGAGGACAGTTCCGATACTCTCCTCTCTAACCTCAATACTTGAAACATCGTTAGTTAGCTGGTGTCTCATGTATACAGGGAAGTTATCCTGGTCTGACTTAAAGATACAGACGCCTCCGCCAGCAATAATATCTAACTCAGTCTCAGTAAACATTTTGCTGTCGGTCTTACCAATAAGCCCTTTAAGTAAGAAGTTACTTAGAGACTGTTGTGGGTTGTTATAAGAACGTGCGCCAGCAGCAATACACGAGAAATAATAACCAGGAATGGTTAGAGTCACGTTGTTTAGAATAGTTTTTGCTGTATCTGGGAAGTCATAGCTGACACGACGGTTCTCAGTTGAACCAGTTGTATTTAGTGTTTGAGCATATTCATTAATTGCTTCAGCAATCTTTCTATAATCTGGACGAGTAGTTCCTGGAACCTTTAACTCTGCTCCTCTGATAGCCATGGTCCAATCAGCATTAACTACTGTTTCTGATAATACTGTAGTTGAGAAGAAACCGTCAGTATTTTCTCCTACGCCGAAAGTTGTACGGAGAGTTACGTTAACACCATTTACCTGAGCTACTGAGTAATTACGGATTACACCGTTTACAGCGAACTTTAATAGAACCTGTGAACTATACGCAATAGGTAGAGCCGGATTAATTCCGGCTGACAAAAGTTTAGAGGATGGGTTTACATCAAGATTAATCTGGTTGGTTGTAGCAACAGGTGTATTAGCAGATAGACCAGAAGAAACCAGCTTGTCAACTGCTCTTGTTGGGATCTTTGGACATAGACGAGCACGCTTAGGACGCTGAGCATTACCCTTCGCCGGATCATGAATATCCTTTACGAAAGTATTAAATAGAGACATTACATCGGCGGCTTGAGAAAGTGGTACTAAAGTATAATCATCATCTGCTTCACAGAATCTAATAGCCCTGCTATAAGCGTCAGGAGTTCCTTCAGGATAAGTTCCGCTGATTTCATCAATACCAATACCTCTTACTAATGTATTTGGTGCATTCAATAGAGTCAGATACATACCCATAGCTAGAGGGTTTTCTGGGGTAATTGGGCCAATGTCTGTTTCTACGTCGGCGGGATCAAAATAACCAAGGAACCCCGGTTCTTTAGCTGATGGAGAAACATCAAGACGTAATCCTCGATACTGAATATACAGACAAGATTCTGCTGGATCGTAAGGAATACCTGTGACGGGACTTCGTAGAAGTTCAGCACTAAGATTAATGTTTCCGTCGACATCTAACCAAGCGTCAGGATCAGGACGACCTGTTCCATTTGCTAGATCGTTCGGCGAAGAGAAACCAAATGAAGCAATAGTTGACTGTGTAGCAGTCTCGTTAATTACGTATACTTCCGATGCAAATCCCTTTAGAGTAGAGATGAATTTCAGCTTATCAAGGCTTACTCCGCCAGCGTATGCAACTACTGTACCTACTGACTCATTAATAAGATTGATTGCATCAGTAAGAGAGTTTGAAGTAAAGGTTACACGATAAATTTTAGTTCTCTGGTTTAACTGGAACTTAAAGTCCTTACCTTGGATACCGTTAGTTCCCTGAGCAAGTTGTCCAATTGTATAGTTAATAAGTAGAGGGCCTACAGCAGTACTTCCCACAGCAACTCGTAGAACGACAGTAGAGCCTGTAGCTACGGAATTGATGATGAGAGAGTTTCCACTATTACTGATTGTTAAAACGCCGCCAAGGAAAAGAGCATCAGCTTGTAGTGCTGATACTAAAGCACCAATGTTAGCGTAAACAGCGCCAGCAGAAGTATGTGTCTTGGTAACAGGGAAAGTAGCACCACTATCACTAGAAATATCAATTGATAGTAAATCACCGGCTAACAGTGTAAGCGGGAAAGTAATAGTACCACTTACTAGTGAAGCAGAAGTAGCAACAAACTCAACATCTTGTCCAATGTCGGTAGTATCAGCAAGTGTTGAGAAGCTGAGAGCAGAGTTAGCAGTACTTGTAGCAGCTAGTTTGATAGCCTGACTCTTTCCAGTTAGCTGGGTTGACAGCTTTAACTTTCCACCATTGTCTGTAGCTACAACATTTGGAATGCCGCTACCGATTGCAGCTACAACAGCCGCCATGTTAGCAAATGGGCCACCAGTAAATACGTAGATAAACTCAGCTTGTTCAACGTCATCAACAGTTACAGTAACTCGAAGATCTAATCCAGTTAAGTTTAGAGGAGTTCCTGGAGCTACCGTGCTTTCTACGAAAGCAGCCTCAGCAGGAGTACCTGAATTTAGACCAGTTAGAGTAGCTGCTGTAGCAAGAGTATTTACATTAATATACTTGGCAATAAAATATGAGTACCGAGGAGCAAATGGAATAGGATCGTTATAGAGACGAACTTGAGTCTGATCTCTAACAATTGTTACTAACTTACCTGAAGTATTGTAAGTAGATAGAGTTTGATTGATTGTACCAATCTTGAATCTACTAACTTCAACCTTCATAACTTCGCCACCGTTTACAAGAATACCGTCGGCGTAAAACTCGTCACCAACCTTGATTTCCAGAGTTTGTCCAGTACCAAATGTAACTGCTGGAGTCTGTCCATTTAGATAAACTCCTGCTTCATTCATTTGACCGTACTGATTACCAACTGGATAAGCAGCAATAGTACCATTTAGGTAATAATTACCTCGATGCCATTCGATCCAAGGAGTTAAGGTATCGTTTCCAAAGTTATCATCTTGTCCCCAGAAACCAGATCCTTCTACTCTTTCTTCCTGGGCCGAAAATCCTAGAAGAGTGTTGGCACTTCCACCGCCACGAACAGTGATTGAAGAAATCGCGCCATAAACAGTTGATAGAATCTCACAGCGAGGATTACCTTCACTAGGAAGCGTTACAGCACTAGCGACGGTATATCCTACTTTGCTGTTAATTTGCTCAGCGATTTGAGCCGGAGTTAGTGGGTTAGTTCCAGTGAAAGTAATACTTACATCTGGATTGGTGTTTAGACGAACAGGGTTGTTAATAGACAGAACCAAAGTAGTACCGACAGCGGCAAATCCTGCTGAAGAGCTTGTTCGGACAACTGCTCTTGACGCCTTGTTATAAGATCCTAGAAAAGCACTACCTGGGTTTAGAGGAAGTTCTTTTACTGAGCCCCCAAACTCGTTAAATACTCGAATTGTATCGTTCTCGACGGTAACTTCAGCAATGTTATTTCTTGGAGATGGAAACGCCGACTGCGTGATAAGTAGGGGCAATTGAGTATACGGACAGAATTTTGCCTTGTCGTTAAGATTTCCGTTGTCGTCGAAGGCGTTTACAATTTCTTTACAAGGTCCAATAATAAGACCCCCCAGTGACGGCGTTGCAAAAGTCGTCGCTGAGGATTTTTGAATTTGAAAGACCTTCAAATTAGGTGAAGCTATTGATGAATTTAAAGCCATTGATGATATGGTTCCTTTTTACTAAAGATTAGAGAACAATTTTCTTCTTAGCGGAAATTAATATTTTCATGAGATTTTTAACTACCTTTACTGTACTCTTTTGCCGATGAATTTTGGTGAGTAATTTCAGGTATAAGACTTTTATGAACGAAAAACTAGAAAAACTTCCATATAAAGCTCATTATCTTTTTGCGCGGGCAAAAAATGCCGTGATTGATTCTCTTATTAAGACACTAAATAAACATAGAAACTTGGACCTATTTCACATAAAGTTGTCGTCCCTGACGAAAGAAGAAAAAGATTCTTTCTTCAAGAAGTTTACTAATAGTGTAGTAAGAGACTTTTGTAGAAACACTATTGGAGAGACTCTGGAAGAAGATGACATGGTGAATCGACATGGTTAAACCCGAGTGGCTAGACTCTGGCACCTTATATAAATGTATTCATGGCTCTCATGCGTATGGTACTAACACTGAAGATAGTGACATTGATGTGAAAGGTATTTGTGTGCCGCCAAAAGATTACTACTTGGGTTTCAAATCTTTTGAGCAATACGAACAAAAAGTTCCAGATCTAGTTATCTATGAAATACAGAAATTTACTAGATTGGCTCTAAATGCTAATCCCAATATATTTGAAATATTATTTGTTGAAGATTCTTCAATCTTGTATATGTCGCCCATTATAAAGCCTATTTTTGAGAACAGAGACGCATTCTTATCAAAGAAGGTAAAGTCGTCATTTTTTGGTTACGCCAAAAATAATTTGAAAGAGATAGAGAGAAATAAAAAGTGGTTAAGAGAGCCTCCTAAACCTCCCAAAAGGAGCGATTTCAATTTACCTGAACAAGACGTTTTTCCTAAAGGTTTGTACGACTCTTTCAACGCACAAGTTCAGAGTTTCATTGATACTTTTCAGCTAGACCTCAGTTGGCTTGATGATGCAGAACGGTTAGAAGTAACATCTGCCATAAAGTCTCAATTACATAAAGCTGGGTTAAATGCTGAGAGAATATTTAGTAACTTAAGCAGATTTTCTGATAGTGATGCTCTTAAAATACTACTAAAAGAAAACGAATTTCGCGGCGCTAAAAGAGAATATGAACAGTATCTATCGCATATGACAACTAGACATCCTAAGAGACTGGAATTAGAAAAGAAGGTTGGTTATGATGGTAAAGATGCTGGACATCTAATGAGATTGTTGTTCATGGCTGAAGAAATATGTAGTGGTAAAGGGGTAATTGTTAAAAGGCCGGATTGGGAATATTTATTGGAGATACGTAGAGGAGAAATTCTCCTAACTGATTTGATGGAACAAGTTGATGTTCAAATAAAGCGCATAGAAGAAGCATATAAAACAACTAAATTACCTAATAGACCCGACGAAGAAAAGATACAAAACATAGTTATGGAAATTATTTACAAACTCCTCCAATAGCTTTTCTAACAAAACAAATATCCTCTATGTCTTGTATTAGGTATTTCAGAGGATATTTTTCATATAAGTAGCTATGTTTTTAGATTACTTTTGCTGCATCTATATCTAAAAGACCCGTAACTACAGATCCGGTCATGTCTAAAGGAGAATAAGCAAGGGCATTTAGAACATGCCCAATCGGCTTGACGTAATTACCTAGTGTAGCTGGAATTACATTAGTAGCTAACCCTGCCGTAGTTTCTGATACATACAGTATGTCTCCTGCGATAGGAGTTAGTCCGGGTTCTAATCTAATGTTAACCGGCCAACCTCTGACGGCTTTTAGTCCTAACTTCACTGAATCCCAAGTTCCTGCAACAGCTTCACATGCTAACAGGGATGTAGCTATACCGAGATTTACGGTGTCATCATCTATAATTACATATACTTGTCCCTCTAAAGTAGGCGCGGTTGTATATGTTAGATTTTTAATAACAGGCATATCGAAATCAGCGCCTTCCCACTGTGTTCCAGTATAAACAAAGTATTGACCTGTTGTTGGAGCTGCCGCAGAAATAGGAGTGTTCCTAATTTTAGTCACCGTCGGAGAAGGTAGAGTTCCCGATAAATCTCCTCCAACAGCTACAGCAGAAACAGATGTTGCGCCCAAATACCCAGGGGTTGATATGCTTATTTGAGCGTCAGGTCCATTTTGATATATTAAATTACAGGTAACATCTCCTGTTACCCAATTATCAGGAAATCCTCCAAAAGGCCCTATCAATAAACCGGCACCAATTATTACCGCCCCAGTAGAACCATTTACAATAGGTGCCGTGCTTGGAGGTACGGCTTGAGTACTAGATACAAATATACCAAGAACAAAATAATTACCTCCAGAGACTTGTACTAGAGGAACACTTCCTAAGTTAGAGATAACTGCACCGTTGGCCGCTTGAAGTATTCCAGGAGAGGGCCAAGAGTAGGTAAGTGCTGGATTGAGTGAGGGCTGCATAACCAAGTGGAGACCATTATCTATCTTATATAAATCATGAAGAACAACCCCATCAAGAGCTGTAAGAGTGATTTCTCCTGTATTGGGTGAGGTAGAATACAAACTAGCCCTACGTAAATCGTACGTACCTACTGGTATTGTTGTAGAGGCCGTGACAATAATATGAGGTGCTGGCGGTCCTGCTGTCACAGCACTCATTAAATCTGCCCAAGTTCCATAAATATTCCCCTCGGTAGAAGATCCTTGTGAATAGTAATAGTACCCTAGTTTATTTCCTGCGGGTCCAATTGACCCGTCAATTGCATCACATACTGCCCAAAGGTCGCGACGAAGATCGTTAATCTTTAGGTCTATTTGATCTCCTTGAATTTCGCGATCTGTAGCAAATTCTGGAGAAACCGCTTTTACTAAGTCCCTTAATGCCATACACCTAAAATAAAAAAAGCAAGGGTTCATACTAATTATTTCTTTTGCCGACGTGAAATTTCTTGGGATGTATCTGGTATAACAAATACATGGAAAAGCAGTTGGCAGATATTAATCTAGAGCTGTTGCTTATTAAAGCAGATATTAAAGCTGGAGATAAAAGTGAATCGGAGCTAGAAAAGCTTCGTGATATTAGGGATAGATTGATTCTTGAATCCAATAGATTGAAACAAGAGCTTATTTTTCTTGCCGCGAAAAAGAAACAGGATAAGAAGGATAAGCTAAAAAATGCAGCTACTAAACTTGCTTTGGGTGGTGTTGTTTATATGGTTAAAACATATGTAGTAAATAAGATATTCTAATAATACGTTTAATCAGTATTCTTTTTTAGCACTTTGTATATAAGAACAAACGGTCCCACAGTAACAAGACCTATTAACATAATTACAGAGATAATTAGACAGATAATACAAATAGCTCCTGGAATAAATCCCCATACTGGAGAAAAGAGAATTAACAAAGCAGCTATCTTGTGTTTATTGTGGTCATATTTACTACACTCAGCTAAACATTCCTCAGTTAAATAAGCTACAATACCTGTTACAAGAAAGATTGTAAGTAGATAAGTCGTTATGAGATAGGCTTCCATACAAACATTATATCTAAAAATAACAATATAATTTCACCAATTAAATTCTTTCTTCAGATACTCCACCGACAGTAACTTACCATAGTGTCTATCTCCCTCCGGTGTATATTCTATTATACAGAACTTCCTATTTAGTAGTTTTTCCTTGTGTGTGGCTACCTTTGAAAGATCATAGTAGTGATCTCTTCTAAATAGCACATCGTGAATTACTCCATTGCCAAGACACTTACCACGGTGAGTAACTTGATGGATAAATGTTACAGTATTAGCGTAAACAAGTTCACCTGTATCCAGTAAGGCTATAAAGTTATAATTATTAAGACCTGTATCATAAAATCTATACCAGTCATTAGTTATACTTGCTTTTACTTCACATAATACGTATTTTGTAATACCCATTATTCTAACCCTATATCTTTATTTGATAATAACTTACCCATAGTACTTCCTAAGACGGGATGTGCTACCATTACATGAACACCTTCCAATAGTTTATCTTTATAAAGTTCTACGAGTCTGTGCAAGTCACCCGTATCTGCCAGGAATAATTTATCATGAATAATTCCCTCGCCCAAATATCCTCCGCCTGCAAGAGTAGGAAGAAAGAGGTTACCGTATACAATTTGTCCAGTATCTAACAAAAATAATCTTCCATTACCCCCTAACTCATAGTTATAGACATTATGTTTATACGGGTCCAAAGGTACTGTCCTCTTGTATACTGTGTATCTCATCGTAATTTAGTTATACCAAGTTCCTTGGTGTTTATTTCATTCATATCTAAAACGAATCCATCCTTTGTGTATTGAGTTTAAATAAATAAAGAATGGCAGGGGGGGCTAAAAATATGAAACGTCTTATAATGCGATTGAAGAAGATTTATTAAAAAGAACGAGCAGGGCAACTGGGAATCGCCGTTTGAAATGACTTCCTGCTCGTTCTCCTGGCATAATTGCCGTCTTCTGAATCCAACAGGGTCGAGCAAGCTCTCCCTCACAAGTTTATTTTGGAACCATCCTGATCGGCATATGCTGACAATACCCGACTTGTCTTTTCAGAACGACGGGTTCTTGCGAGTAGGGATTCCCGTCACGTCAACTGCGTGGCGGAAATGCAGCCTCAATCAGGTACTTGGTTGTGTACTCCTTCTGCACGTAGCCAGTTTAGAGGGTTTCGGTGTGCTATGTTTCTCGATCCACAGCTCGACAAATATATTATACCAATATATTAAAAGAAAATTTCACATATACGGTTGTTATTGATAGTCGGACAAGGCTTCATATAAAGCCAGCCATTTCATAATATCCTCACTCTCATCTATTTCTCCACTGCGCATTTTACCAACCAACACCTCCTTAAACTTTTCGGCGGCCAAAGAATATCTGTTTTGGAGGATAAGAGTAAGTTCATCAAGTCTGTTTTGAATATCTTTCTTATCTTCTTCTACAAGCAGTTGATCGAGAGGGTCCATATAGTATTTATACCTAAAAAGTACTGATTAATTTCGCCGACTAAAAATGAATATTAGCTCCATATATAGATACCCTCATCATCCCAAAAGAGCCTACCCACATCAATGTAATCGTAATAGTAAGAAGAGGAACCCTCATACAAAGGTCTGTCTCTTCTCTTAAGTAATATGTGTTTTCTAGCTATTAGTTGTTCTTTGGTAGTAAAGCTGAAAAGATCTTCAAGATAATCAAATTGCTTATAAATAACAAGCTCATCGTGGACAGCCCCTATACCTAACTTAAATTTATCTTTTCCTGTGTGATTTGAACGATAGCTGGCGTAATTGGCATAAACAAGCTCACCTGTATTTAGCAGGAACAACCTATCTCTATACTGAGCACCTTCAAAAAAGTGTATATGGTCGTTTGTACTTAAACTCGGTGGAGGTAAAGTTTCATATAGTCGATACTTAGTTGCTGTCATACAATCGTTATACCTAAAAGTAAGCATATAATTTCACAGCAGTTATAGAGGCCGTTTTTCTACGGCCCTTCGTAAGTCGCTCTTTAACATCGGCAATAAAGTTTCTTCTACAATCTCTATAACTATTTCCCACTTACGTATTTCTTGAGCGGCGTTTTCTGTATGAAATTTATATACATCAGACCACAAAGTCAAAGCTTGGGTCAGAAAGCCTTCATAAACACTTTCGGGCAATGGCTTCGACAACTCTTTGTAACACTCTGAACACATATTTCACCTCAATACTTCTTTTAACTCTTCGTCCGACAAATATTTATGTGAGAACGCCTTTATGGCCGCATCAGTAGTAGTTTTAATGAGAATATGTGATTGGTTTTTCAATAAGAGTTCTTCATAATTTCCTATACGCTGTTTCATCTCTTCAAGACTCCCGAACTTCACACCCTCTATTAATTTATCGTGTACACATCCAACACCAACTAAGTTGAAGTCACTACTTAGGGTGTAGTCACCGTATTTACAGTAATTAGCGACAGTTAATTCTCCCGTGTCTAGAAGAATCAATCTAGGTATGAACTCATTAAAATCCTCTACTATGTAAAACGGTTTTCCTGTGGCAGCATCGTCACAGAAATATCTAATTTTCCTCCACATGTGCCAATAAGCGATCTGCATACTTCCTCCTTTTAGCCAAACAGCTTCTCAATATCATCTCCCTGATAAAAAGAATATTCACCTGTATCTTGGTTTCTGTTAACAAGAACGTACGACATATCTATTAGATCCTTTTCTAGAAAAGCGTGCTGGCTAATTTGATAGTTTTTTAACTCATATATATTTTCAAAACTTCTTTGATAGATAAGAATGTAATGGGGAAAGCCCCTCCCAATAAGCTTCCCCGCCCCTTCAGGTTTACCAAATCTATGATAGTCCACATAGTTACCCAAAGCAAGTTCTCCATTTTCCAGAAGGAACAGTCTTCTAGTCCAATCTTCAAACCATTTAGTTATATAAACATCTCTATCACGTATTCCTATGTCGTGAGATTCCTCTGTAGAAAACAGTTGAAACTGTTGCGTTATCATACTTTTGCCGCCTCGAAAATATCATCGATGTCCGCCCCTTGTATCAATTCATAATAACCAGAGGTGTTATTGTATTTGATAAGGACTTTAGACATAACAAGAAGCTCCTCTTTCAGTGTATTTGAGTAGTTTGCGACCTCCAATGTGGAAGAGAAAGATTTTACTTCGGAAAGTATGTAATGCGGAACGCCCACACCCACTTTCTTACCTGTAACAACGTCCTGTGGAACACCTTCTCCATAGTCCACATAATCTATCAGAGACAGCTCCCCGGAGTTTAATAGATAGATACGTCTGTAATAAATATCACATGATTTTGTCAAATATAACTGACTACCAATCCCTCTTTTATCTTCTTGAGGAGTCGCCTTAAATAAACGGTAAGTTTTAACCAGGCTCATGTCACACCTTTCGCGCCCAAGAGAATATCCGCCAGTTCTTCCCCTTGAAGTAAAGAGTAACAACCAGAAGTATCATCCATTTTAATAATGGCCTTTTTCATATTTATCAGATCTTCTCTAATGTTTGTCTCTTCTTTAATAGGAGTTAGATAACGAAACTCTTCTGTTTTCACTGTACAATAATGTGGGACACCTTCGCCAAAACACTTACCTTGTTTCACCTCTAATGGAAGATCTCCGCCATAATTTACAAAATCCACCAACACCAATTCGCCGCTAGACAAAAGATAGATTCTCTTGCTATATGTATTATATCCTTTAGAAATGTATATCTTCCTTCCTTTGGCCATACTATCTGTATGAGTTTTCAACGTAAGTACTAAATACTTCGATCCCTTCATATCCACCTCTTTTCGCCGCCTAAAGAATAACCAGAGAGTCCCCAGTTACATGAATCCTTTCATAAGGAATATACTCAGTAAATGATAATGAGTATGCAGGTCCGGTCTTTCTAGTAAGAATCCACGTACCATCTTTTAGATAGTTTATATAATCCTTAATGTTATAAAAATCAACACAGCCTATAAGGGACAACTTATCGTGTTCAGTGCCCGTACCTAAATTTAAACACTCATGTCTAAATGAGGATGTATTACCGAACAATAGTCTACCGTCGTCTGATAAAAACAGACTCGGTGTTCCATTTAGATGTTGCTTTATATCTACTCTGTTGGACGTGATCACGGGGCATCTTCGATAAAGGGTGTACATATGTATTTTATACCAAGAATCAAATAGTTAATTTCACCGACTAACACTCCTTTATAACTTTTGCCGGCAAAGAAATAATGGTGGAGAAACAGTAAATACATTACAATCTTTTTGCCGCGACAAAAATAAGGAAGAAAAAAAGAAGAAGTAATAAGAAAAGAAGAAAGGAAGAAAGAATAAGAGGAGAAGTATAAGGAAGAAAGATATAGAGAATAAGGAGAAAAAAGATAATATAAAGTAAGGGTAAAATATATATATATGAGTTTGGAGTGGTCTAGAGAAGCTAGAGGGTGACTATATTAAAAATTTAAAAAATATTTTTTTACTTTTTTGGAGAAACATAAATAGGGAATAATTCCCTACTTTTTAAGCTCTCTTTTCTTATTATATAACATGAAAAAGTTATAGCTAAAAGAATAATCAGAAAAATAATCATTTATCCATGAAAGACGCCTATTCCTAAGTAAGTGTCTCCATATACTTCCATCCATCTAACTGCCGTTGCTGAATCAGAACAACGAACCCCCTTTACTATTTCTCCTGTGCGCAAAAGGAACGAATCAGCGACGGCTGGAGGATTACTAGGGCGTAAGATATACCATTCCCTCCCACTTTTTAGTTCAGGAAAGTCTTCTTCTTTCATCTACTTACTCCTCACTCATGGATCACTCCAATACCTAGATAAGTATCCATATCGACGTTCACCCAAGCGACAACCGTATCCTTATATGATGTCTTAATACCTTTTACTATCTCTCCAGTCCGTAATAGATACTCTCTTTTATCCCATTTGTCCTCATAAGGGGAAAGAACGTAACATTCTCCTTTACCAAGATCTTCCAACTCTTCTTCCTTCATACATCTCCTTTCTTTGGCCGCAAAAGAAATAACTTTATTGAATCTCTTCCTTATATAAGGAAGCATTTACTTCTTTCATTGATGTTCCACTCCTACACCAAGATAACTACCACCTTCTTCCTTTACTAACCAATCAACAGTACTTTTCATGAAACAAGGTGTTCCCATAACTATTTCGCCGGTATTCAAAATACATTCTATGACTTCATAAGGATTCTCACACCCACCAACAATATAAGCTTCGTCCGATTTTATATCTGGTAAAGTGAGTTCAGACATGGTGAAAACCAACTCCTATATACTTACATCCTCTCTCTTCTACTAATCTCTTCACAGTATCCTTAAAGCGGCAGAGAGTAATATTCTTTAATACCTCACCAGTAGTCATAAGAGCTTCATACTTTGTATAGTAGTCTCTACCATCTTCCAATACATACCACTCCGTCCTCTTTAGATCGGGAAGATACTTATCATAGTCTACTACTTCAGGCATGAATCACTCCGATACCTAAATACGTTCCACCTTCCTCATGTACTATTCTGTTAACAGTTGATTTGAAGATGATTGAACAACCTTTAACTAACTCTCCACTATGTAATAGATAGGTAGATTCATAACAATTCCTTGTATCTTTACATTTAACAATGTAGAACTCACCCCTCGTTAGCGCCGGGAGAAATGTTTCATAGTCTATCTTCTCAGACATGTTTAACTCCGATACCTAAGTAAATGTCGTTATCTCTATTCACCCAATTAACTACTGCACTCTTATAGAGAGTACTTATACCTCTTACTATTTCGCCCGTAGTCAAAAGATGCTCTCTTACTGTTTCACAACCAGGATTAGTAGTAGATAGAACGTAGCTACATTCCCCATTATTTGCCGGAAGAGTAGGTAGATCAGATTCTTTCATGTTGTTATTATACCAAGGTTCGCCATCATTATTTCTCATACAATTCCCCCTAGTTCTAAAAAAAGTACATATGTGGTTATAGCACCCCTTACTTTAATGCTCAGCCTCTATAAAATGATGAAAATCTGTGATATAACCGCTATGGGGTCTATAACCATTCTAACAAAATTATGATTCACTTTCATATTGAGTGTTGTATATTGTATTTATGGAAGACAGAGTAATAGGATACTTTAGGTGTTTACTGGACGATCTGTATTATGGGTCTTTAAGAAAGAAACCTTTTATTAGATACAGATCCTATAAAGGCTTGAGTGACTACAAGCTCGAATACTTACTCTTTTATTTAGGAGGCAAAGTAAGTAAGACACGTATTACCAAAGGTATTAAGTATAGAGAGTGGACATTATCAGGGGCAGAACTAGATAGTAAGATAGAAGTAATTTTGCGCCATAAGCAAAATCCCTATTCTATCAAAGACTCCTTCTATAAATGGTATACAGCCTTCTATATAGGCGAACTCTACTGTAACTCTCATGTGATAGATGATCTAAAAAATCTAAAGATAAGGAGAGGTTAGCTGTACAACTAGGGCTATTTATATGAATGTGATATAGAAAATCTAGAGTCCCAGGGTTAGACATATTTTATTTTATATTTTAGGTGTATTTTATATTTTAGATGTACTCTATATTCTAGGTAGTATAGATAGCTTCTCTATCTTTTATATTTTAAGTACTATCTAGCTTCTCTATTTTATATTTTAGGTAGGTATTTTATAGCTTCTCTATAAATACTAGATAGCTTCTCTATAAAAAGGTGTTTCATAAAATCACTTTATAAAATTTTTTCTTGGTTATTCTATCTATATCTTCTATCACTTCTTCCTTAATCTTTTCTTCGCCGCCGAAAAGTTATAGAGAAAAGTGTAGGTAGAAACTCAATATGCAAAAATTTTTCTAGGTATTTTAAACGTGTCTTTTTCTTGCTTACGTTTGTGTGTGTATGTGTGTTTAACACGTCCCTCTCTATATGAAACGTGCCTCATGCGTCTAGGAACAAAATATCTTTTACTCTCTCGTGAGTAAGTAGTTAGATCTCCTCTACTTCTTTTGATACAGCAATTAATGTTTTTTCTTTCTGCGGCCAATATTTTTTGATGACATCTAGTAGTTACACCCGATATATGTTTTTTATTAGACATTACATTTGGATATATGTAGTTGTTAACGAGCTTTCCCAGGTGTTCTTTCTTAGTTGGTAGTACGTAATTCATGGTAATTTTGTGCCGGCCAAAAAGTTAAAGGAAAGTATCACACACTTTCCTCATGTTTATTTTAGAAGGGCTTGTTCTAGGGACGCTTCCTCCACTTGGCACCAATCAGCTTGTTTTCTCCGAGGTGGAACGGAGTGCCGTCACTTCCTTTTCCAAGCGGCAAGCCGTGGCCTGCTGGATACACGATCTCGACTGAGAGTTCTTCCCAGTCGTTTCCGCCAGCAAAAATCGACCCATCCTGTCGTTCGGGTGCGATTTTCAGCAAATAGCTTCCTTCTTCGCGGGGTGTCTCGGAACTCCAATCCGTCTCGGTCGGCACTTGGGGTGGTGGTTCGCTTCCGTCCATTGCTAGGGGGAAGCGGTAGCCTCGGCCAGGCGGGTTCTGGAGCGCCCAGAATGATCCAGGTTTCCCGTACTTCCGCGCCTCCCAAAACACCTTGCTCTCCTTACCAAACACCGGGGCGTGAGGCCCTGTGATGCTGAGTTTACCGTTTACTTGGTTCGGTAGCTCAACTTGTAGGTGGTAGCGGAATCTCTCGATATCCTCGCCACATACATCCTTGTAGAGCATCCAGATTCTCGATCCGTAAAGGCGCTTGGAGTCACAGCCGAGTACATCTAGGAAACCAGCTCCGTCGTCGAACAGTGCCATTAGCACGCGCAAAGCACCGGGGTTCCCTTCGCTGAGAGCGCTCATGATTTCGAGAAGGCTCATATTGAGCCCAGTAATTCGGTCCTTATCCACGTTTGTTCTCCTTTTTGTAACTTCCCTTGTTTTACTTTATCCTCGTGCTCGTGAGGCGAATACTTCCCAGAAGGCTTGCATGAAGGGGATTTCTCCTAGATCAGACTTTCCCCACGCCTGTGCGGCGTACATGGATCGGTTTTTCTGGTCTTCCTGCGATAGCTCCAAGAACGCATTGGCAGTGTGTGCTCCAAGAACACTTGCCGCTCCTTTTATTACTTGAGAAGGAGAGGGATTGTTTTTGAAGTCTACAATAGTGGTTTTTCTTTCCACATCGTAGTGAGCACACGCAAAGCCGACCAATATGCCGTCCTTGTTGTACTGGGTTAAGTCTGGTATCATGTCGAAGAACGTCGCCCTACAGATACAATCCACCGCCCCATCAGCAAAGTCGTGTTTCCGTTCCACTTGGATGACACATTTTTGCTTCTTGTCTCGTTCTATCTTGTTCTCGTCCCTGATGGAGAAATCTCCTTCTCCATCTTCCATAAGTATTAGGTCTCCAATTGGATAACGGGTTAGTGTAGGTTCTTTCATAGAGTCTCCTTACATATATTATACCAATTATACGGTTAAAAATTTCTAATATTACTTAGTATTTAACCAGTCAGCCTCTCCGATTCTACCATCACCAAAATACATAATATTTTTATATTGTGAGATTCCATACGAATCTTTTTGTTTTACCAACAGTTGTTTTAACAATATATCTTTTTCCGTCTGAGTAAGATCCAGTCCTTGTGCCAAAGCCGCTAGAACGAGTCTACAAGGTACTGTTGTGTCTCCTATAGTTGCTGATGCATAATCACTTCCTTTATCACTATATCTAGCAAGTACGGTTCTTTTATCTGAGCCGCTTTTGCATACATACCAATCAACATCTCTTTCACAATAAGCGCCTACTCCAATAAATACACAATTAGTACAGTCGTGTGTATACTTTGGCCGCACAGGAATTGTCTCCTTGTTGTTTGAGAGGTAAAGAGAGGGAGGTGTAGCACAGCCTTTCAGCCGTACACTTATTGTCATCCCGATCAAGGGCGACCTCCGTTATACACGTCTACTCGCCTCTCTCTTTTTGTGGGATATTGGTACTTCTGTGGAACATCTAGGTATTCATGCATACCTCCTACTAATATATTATACCAATAAATAAGTGGTAAATTTCACCGAGGATATACTTGCGTCTTTATAAACGAAACTGTTTGTACTTGTTTTCTATAGAGAAGGTTTTAGGTACTGTGTATATGTAAACAACTCCATTCTCTTTTTCAAGGCGCTTTTGTTTATATAGGGGTCGATAAGTAGGTCCACGAAACACCTTTAAATATACTTCTTCACTATAGTTAGTTCGGTAAATGTGGTTCTTCTCTTTATTATAAAGCCTGTCGTCAACATTTTTTGGGCCAGCATATTTATAGTGTTCCAGAAAGTAGGTATGCCCATCATATAACATAGTATCTTTTGACATTGAGTAACCATCCTCCCAATCTTTCCTTTTGTAATAATATGAGGGCTTAAGTGTCCGTCCATATCCTCTATAACATACATAACTAAGTTCTGTCATTTTATACTTCATTTTCATACCCCTTAAAAGTAGTACGTCGCACCGTACTACTTTTACCTATTACTTACGAGGAAACCGTAGCTCTAGTTCTTCTCTTACGTCGTAAGGGAAGCTCACCACCAGAGAGTGTACTACAGACCCTCCCCAGCCAGTTACGGCCTCTGAGAGCACGTCTAGGTAGACCCGGAGTTCGGAGTCTGGTAAGGCTGGGAGGTCACTGTGGCGCAATACGACCGTCCGTTGTTTGATCCAGTGCAGGTCGCGCAGACGGTCCGAGAGCGCGTCCCAGTTGAACCCAAAGTACTCTGGCAGTTTCAGCATGAGGTAGAGAGTGTCCAACAACTCAGACGCGCTGGTAATACCCTTCGGCAGAGAGACGACATACGTGTCTGAATCACTTGGCGTAAATATGTTCTCGAAGACAAACACATCGTAGCCAAGTACATCGCTGCCAACTTCCTTCGATTCTGACGGATTTTGCGCCTCAGATACGTCGAAGGTGACGGACTTGATGTACCCGTCCACACCTGTTTTTACTACCAGGAAATATCCTTTCTCCCGCAGCTCATTCAGTACGTTGTTGAACACCCTCTGATCTAGGAGTTCCGGGAAAGAGGGAATAAACAGCCTTCCCCCTCGCTTTAGTTCATAGCCGATGCTCTCCCGAATGCTTGCGTGCTGAGCCTTGATCCATTCTTCAAGAGATGGGAGGGTGTACGAGCTATCTTGCTCCTCGTCATCATCCACCTCCTCTTCCTTATGAGTAAGGTCGAGGTAGAAGTAGTACACCTCTTTGGTGAAGTAGACCAGTAGACAGAGATGGAGTAGAGTGAGAATCGTCCCGACGAGGTACGGGTACTGTTCAAACATGGTTCGGTCCTTTCGCTTGGGTTGTCCTTACAAAGATATTATACCAAATTATTCTCTAATATATTCTCGTCGACCAAACCTTTATATAGATTGTCGTAGAGTTCTTCGAGAGGTACATCAGAGGTTCCTGACATACATCCGTCATTTAATTCAATGACTATCCATTTTCCTTCAACAGTCTTTGCAACATCTACAACTACAAATCTTATTTTTCCTTTTATTTTTTCTAGGGCGCGCAAAACTAGTTGATCTGCTTCTTCTGAGAAATCTGGATATATACCAGCGTCTTTTAAAGAGTCAGAGAAGTTCGACCAATAATACCCTCTTGCTAATATTTTGCCGTCGAGACAAAAATACCTGAATTCCTCTGTAACAGGTCTTCCAGAAACATCTTCATCAAAAGTAACCAACGGTTCATACTTTCTTACAACAATCCCTTGTTTAGAAAGTAAAGAGTCGCACATCAATTCACAAGAAATATTGATAGCCTCCTCTTTATTTTCGGCATACATCAAATTTTTCCATCTATCTTTTCTAGAATTGGTTTTACCTTTTACAATAAACGGACCCTCATTAGGAACATCTTCTAATCTGAACCAGCTCTTAGGTGTAAGTTCTTGTAAGTCTCCATACCAACTCTCAAGATCAGCTACGTATTCATGCATGGCAGGAGTATTTATTAGAGTGGCTCCTCTGAGAGACACTTCTTCATATAAATCTCTATGAAAGGGTAAAAGACTATATCGAGGAATAACAATAGAGTTTGCAGGAATAGTACCAATCAGGTGAGTAGTAATAAAATTTGTTGATTCTATACATTCCAACTCCTTTTTAGGCATTTCTGATTTTCTATAATATACGACTAGCGTAGTTGGGGAAGTATACTTAGAGAGCTTGATCCAACTTTCTCTGCCATGAGAGTACCCATCAGGGGTATCTAACCAAGCAGAACAACTTAGCTCCTCAACTTCAAACACAATAAAAAGATCGTCTCCCTCACCTAAACATTTAACTATCGCGCCTTTCTTTAACCAAGACGGTTTAGTCGTGTGAGGGTACAGCTCAATTTTCGTCATCACCTGATTCCTTATATCTAAACTCTTCCCTGATCTGCATTAGAATCTTTCCTAACATATTTTTACCTACACCGTCACACACTCCCCAAAATGTATCATTCCACCAATTTCCTTCTATAAGCTCCATATTACCAGTATATAATAGCCGCTGCATCAAAATGAGATCTCTGAACTTCTGTCTATTTAGTTCGAGCATGATGTTGACCTTTACGTCTTCCCAATCAGCTCTCATAGTAATTTTACGTCCCATTAGACGGGCATCTTTACAAGACGTTACAGATCCGTCGGTGTTATAAAGAATCTTTTTACGTTCTTCTTTATCTAGTGTTTTTGCAGCTTGAAAAGCATGCTCGGTAGAAGGATAAATTATCCCTTCATACTCAATGTCTATTAAGTGATAATTTGATAACCACCTATTCTCTTTGGTAAAGTGCTCGATCTTTTCCATTCATCTCCCTTAGGTTCGTTGTAAGGATCATAACAATATGTTTTAGCAGCACAGTATGCTGCTACACGTCGGTGAGTATTAGTAACTTTTTTTGGCCTTGCAGGAAATTTAAAGTAGGCTCGTGTGTGATTTGGTTTGGTGTAGGGTTCTGTAATATAAGAAACATAAGAATCAAAACACTCAAACTCACTTTCATGTCCCGAGTGTGCCCTTGGAAAAGTTGATATAAAAGAATATACTTGTTCACTTGTCTTATCCGCAAAATCACGAGGTCTTCTGTAATTGGTGGTCATATACACCATCCTGGAAAGCCTTCTCTTTTTTCAAAGTATGCATAGATACGTGTTGGCGGCCCTTTTGATTCTTTTATAGACACTCTCCGTCGGATAGGAGAAAGAAAGAATTTTTTAGGACGAGTGTAACTTCTACTTATATTATCTATGCGAGTGGGCTTTCTTAATACATTGGTACCTCTTTGAAAGGTTCTGAAGATGTCTTCTCTTATATATTTACAGTTAAGAGAAAATGACCAGTATGTTGGTTGGTTATATTTAGCACTTTTAGGTACAATCATTCGTTGAGAACACTCTGAAGTTGAATTGTGAAAGAAGGTTTCCACACAGCTTTTGTTTCATTGAAATTAATAGGATGTATGATAGAAAAAGCTCCTCCATATTCAGCTTTATACTCATCTACTAATTTCATGATTCGCTGTTTTAGTGCTTTTGTGTAAGGAACTTCTATATCTACTTTTCCTACCAGTGTACCGTTTTTTACAGCATCTTTTATCATTGTGTCAATTTTACCCTCTACACTAACAAGGATATTTAACTCTTCTTTCACATACAGTTCTTTGAGAGCCTTTTTGGTTATCATGTGGGTCTTCTTTGTAGGTTGGGATAAAGGAAGACGGGTTACGTCTTCCAAAGCTGTTAGCAGGAGACTGAGTATGTCGCCAAGCGAAGCACAGCGGACTCATTGCTCTCCTGGTCAGAGACAACGGTAAAGGTCCACCCTTCCATAACGTACGTTTCAATAAATTCTATTAGAAGGGCGTTGTCCCTAACGTTGTATTGAAGGACCACCTTGATATTTCTGGTGTAGCCCTTGTCCACATCCTCTTTAATTTGTCTATCAACAGTTTTGGCCCAATCTTCTTTGACCTTCTTGATCGTCTCTTGGGCCTTATCTTGAGCAGCTTTAGCAGTAATCATAGAATCCTCCTATAGTTATTATACCAATTTTTTATTAAAGTTTTTCACTGAGTAGCTACACTGTTGTTTTAAAATACGGTCCGTCTTCCCAATTAAATTTATTTTTTTGGTCGCCCGCGTAATTAGGAAATATATAAAATTTATACCTACCTTTTCTTGAAAAAGAATATTCTCTAAAACCGTAAAGCCAATACTTCTGTCGTCTTGTTGCATATAGCCTATTTTTCCAAGCACTTATAGTGTATAAATCCCGACTCTTTTGATACTTTACTTTTCCCTTATTTTTATCTACACTTTGAGGTTCTAATGTTAGCCTGTTCGTGTCTGTCCATTTTGGTTTTGTGTAAGTATGTATTATATAGAATGTGTTTTTAAGACAGTAGGACGGAGATTTAATTGGGTTATTTATTTAAAATCTCCTGAAACCCTTTAGGTAAATACATATTCTCAAGATTTTTGCCGCTCTTCTCTTCTTCTGATAAAATCTATCCTTGAACGTAGGAATTTTTGTGTCAAACAAAACCAGTTTGAAAAACACTTATTAGTGGAAGAGTCTAAAAATCCGTCTTCCGTAAAGGGCACCACACCTTCGTCGCAAGCAAGTGCAATAGACTCGTGGGGTATTTCTTCTGTTACAATTCCAATACGTAAGCGAGTAAACAACTCTGCATCAATTTCTATAGTTGAGGTATCTCCTTTTTTAATTTTTTCTAGAATGTCCTGATATTCTTTTTCTATGTCTCTTGGTTTTTCTTTAAGAGTCAGCATCCATTGCCTCTTTCAATTTCCTAGCCAGCTTTACACTTCCGCCGCCGATCAAATATGAAAGGGGCACACTATACATATTCTTAGGAACCGGGTTTCCTTCTAACGGGCACAAGCTATAGAAGTCACCTTTACATCCCATGGAGTACATAAGGCCCATTTGACTACTACCTGTATTGTACCCTTCGCCCTCAGTAAACTTTACAGTAATCTCTACTTTATCTTCTGTGGCCCAAGGAATGAATTTCACCCAAATATTACTACTATTTCTTTTAACAACAATACCTTGGACAGCTCTTCCCCATTTACCGTCATAACAACAAGCAACTACTGATCCTTTAGAAAGGGTTCTTAACCACTTATAGTACTTTCTGGGACGAGTGTTTTTTCTTTGACGATTTTTTCTACCGTCGAAGATCCAATGATCAGAAGAAACAGACGAAGTTGATTCTTTACCTTTTTCAGTTAAATAGATCCACACAGGTTCTCCGTCTACATATTTCAAATCTTTTGCGCCCTCAGAAATTAAAGCATAATTAAGTTTTACCAATACCTTAGCCACCTGCTTATCTACAATACGTTGGTAATCTTCAAAGTAAAGTGAGGTGACGGTTTTATACAAGGTCGTTATATTTTTGAAAGTAGCCAAGAATTGAGGATTACTAGGTATTCTGGACCATCCTTTTTTATGCCACTTATCCAAGAGGTTTTGTTCATACTCATCATAGTTTTTGTATGGCCGCATAAAAAATAGAGCACGATTACACCTGTTAACAATGTCCTTGATGCGCATACAGTTCTTATACCTAAAAATAAACAAGTAATTTCATTACGGGTCTGTATAGTGCCCTGATTTGTAAGGCTGTTCCTTTACTTCCTTCTCTTTATACTTTTCGTGCTCTTTCTTAAATAGTACTCTTTGATACTTCTCCCAGTTTTTTCCGGGATGAGTGTACGTCTCTGTATGATCCTGAATAAGTTCGTTGAAGCTATCAAATACATCATTACACCAATAGGGGATCTTCTTTTTTGGATATGTAATACACACCAATTTATTAGGAGTATTTGGGTACTTCTCGGGAGAATTCTTTTTCTGAGTGTAATGCATAAATCAGTAGTATCCTTTTGGTTTATTATAGTCCCAGCGTAGAGGAGGGCGTTGAATACCTCCTCTAAGAGGTTCTTTACGTTTTTTCAGAACGACCTCTAAAGTACCCCATGGATCAGGTTCCATAAGAGATTTTCTAAACATATAAGGTATACGTGTACATTCAACGAAACCATCAAAAGTACTATAAGACTCCTCTTCCCATATCCAAAGTTTCTTTGGATAGTTACCGAAAGTAGTTTGTGTTTTTTTATTTTGGCGGCGCTTTAAAATTTGTACGGTGTATGAGTAAGTGTACGTGCGGCTTTTATATGGGTAATCTAGCACAGCCTCGCCTATTTAGCATCTTGGAGTGCAATTACTACAAGGGCAGCTCAACATATGGATACACATACCTCCATTTTTCTTTTGGCCGGTTCCTTTACAGTCTGAGCAAGAATAATGTAGACATCCTCCAATAGTTTGAACGTCTTTAAAGGTATTGACTTGCTTTTTCAACATATCAAGTACTTCTTGGACCTTCTTATCCAACATCGGTCAGCTCCTCGTGTGCGAACTCTGCACTGAATATTTCTTCTAAAAACTTATTGTAAGTTAGTATCATAATACCTTCCCCATCTACACGCACCATCATATACGTCCCCTCACTAAAATACTCCAACCTAATAATATTATCGTAAGGAGGAGATAGCCAAAGAGGGAGAAAAGAAAGTATCTTTGCTACTTTTTGCGCCACAGAAATAATTGTGGAAGAAACAGAAGGTAACCATCTCTCTATTTCGTTTATATGATAATTAAAATCTTCAATATATCGATCATTCACAGTCTCTATTTCTTTTAACAGTAGTTCGAGCTTAGTCATATAGAAGTTATACCTAAAAACAATAAACAATATTCACAGAAAGAGTTCAGGAGTTAGTTTATCAGAGTTCAGTCTTTTCCAAGTACCGTGAATCTCTTTTAATGGAAGATCGTATTCCGTGTACTCTTTATACAAAATAATTTTGCCGGACCAAAAATATACTCCGGGAGTACATTCAATAAGATCTCTTTGAGGAAGCCCCTCCTCAGATACAGGCCAATAAGTACTATCAAAAAATAAATGTATATCCATTATAGAAATTAAGGATGTACCTTTTAATAAAGTACAAACAGTTTTAGTACTACTTGAAATATCGTCGCTATCTACATAGATAATCCCCCACTCAATATACTCAACCATATTACTGCTCTTTAACGGGCACCTTCTTCTTTTTCTTGGCGGCGGGAGGTTCTTCCCGTTTTGCCATCTTCAGTCGGTCGACCTCTTTCGGGTCAACCTTGTTTCCTCTATAACCGCTATTCAAGTTGTGAGGCTTTGCCATTTGTGTCTCCTTATTCTTTCGTTCCCGTTGGCTTCCTATTATCCAGTGTTTTAGAAAAAATAAGGTGCGCACTATAAATAACAACAGGAATGTAGAGGAACAAAATAATTGGAGCAATGTATTTGTCTGTAGTGCTCATATAAAAGTTATATCAACAAAATAGGGAAAATATTCACACGTCTTCAAAAGGAGTAACAACTTGGTACTTAGTATAACCGAACAGATATTCTTTGCGCGCCAAAGTATATTCCTGATCAATGACCCAGTTACCTTCAACTTCTATAATTTGATTCCAAGGAGTAACCATATGGGTTCCGTACATATAAGCCCCAATACACCTTCCCTTTAACATAGAAGATTTAATTGGAGAAATTAGGTTAGTAAAAGCCGCCAGCAAAAAATAACTGGAAAATTCAATAAATAGGAGGAGAAGAATTATTTGAATCGCCAGTGCCATAGAAAGGTTATACCAATAGTAAGACTAAAAAATTCAAAGTAAGTTTATAGAGAATTTATTTCTTACGCAAAGGATGTTTCAGGGTAGCCTTACACAGGTTTTTTAGGGCGGCGAATTGAAAGTCAAGTTTAAACTTCCAATTAGTGTGCTCTGGGTATTTGTTGTACCACCGTTTAAACGCTTCTTTAAGAAGTATTTCCTTTTTCTTATCGGATGTAGGTAGTTTGAGTATACCAATAGTTTCGAAAAGATCTCGAAATGCTTTCTCAGCCCTTTTCATACAAATATTATACCAAGATATACAGTTAAAATTTCTTATATACTTTTTGCCGCGTAAACTAGTGGAGCTGGTGGAGGTAGATGTACTCGAAACATCTTGTCCCGAAGGAAACGGATTTACAGTCCGCATCGCTAACCTTAGCGTCAATACCTCCAAAAATAAAGGAATACTACTTTGCGCCCTGTATGGGTAACGATCCCATCTGAATCTTCCGCGTGACAGGCGGACGACCACTCCATGCAGTCCCACAAGGCGTATTTAATGTATCCTTACAAAATAGTTATATCAACAAATAAGTGAAAAATTTCACTATATTTTGCGCCTAAGAAAAACTGGAGCTGGTACGCATTACAACAGAGCCAACAACTCCAATATACTTTCGGCGCCGAAAGTACATCTTCCCTGCTGTCTCTTCATCGTTGTACTAAGCGCCTCCAGTATTAGTGGACTTAAGAACGGAGAGTCATAGCCTTCATATAATAGTTATACCAAGGGATTAGTCAAAAATTAACATGTCCGGTCTCGTTCGTAAATTTTTTTAATATCCTGGACCATACAGAATGTAAGAAATGCATAACATGCGGCCATTAGCAGAGTAAGTTTGTAGTTATGTTCTGACACCCAATATATTTGGCAACAAGATAAAAATGAAACTACGATACCAAAAATAAGTGAGCGGGTAACTGGAGTCATATAAATATTATACCTGTAATCTGAGGGAAAATTTCACTTAGTGACGAGGGCGGGAATTGAACCCGCGTGATTTAAGGTTGTCGTGGGAACGCGATTCCCTGCTGGAGTCTTTCAACGAACCTGTGGGAGTTTCACCCAACAGCCCAGCTAGGTTCTACCGCAACACGCAACCACCAGTTTCTGGCACTTTACCTTTTTCGTTTTAAGGTGCCTCTCCTCTCGGCCACCTCGTCCAAATTTCACACGTACTCTTTTACTATTTGTAGCACTTCTTTCACTTCCGCTAGTTCAACACTATCTACAATTGCCATATCTGTTTTCAAAGGATTACTCACAGAGTTATCTACAACTCTGTACTTTACACGATCGACTACGAATCTATTTTTGTATACATATACGTACACAGATGAACGTCTGTATTTGTACACAAATACTTCATACTCTTCCAACAGATGTGTCCTGTCAGGTATTCCTAGAGTATTTGCTATGTGTAATCTATTTACGTGGCTGATACTCCCATACCCAGAGTAAGCAAACCACTGTTTTCTTATAAAGAGCCAATATACCAAGAAAAGTACTACACACATACCTACTAGAGACAGTAACATTTAGTGCTTCGTCTCCTTTTTCTGGCCGCGAAAAAGATCACAGTAGTGAGAGTAAGTAATTTGAATAATGTTTTCTCTGATTTTTGCAATAATTGTAGGAATCTCTATCCGCATATCTACCTCATCAAAAAAGTCACTGGTATGAAAGGTGAGATACTTTTTAGACAGAAGAATGTATCTATCTCCATTCTCTATCTGTAATGCTTTCAGCAAGTTTTGCACAGACTCAAAGATGAGTGAGATTGGAGCCGTAATATCATCAAAATCCTCTGTACCAATTTCTACTCTCAGGGCTTTGTCATACTCAATATCTTCCAGGCTATCCATTCTAATACTTATAAATACGTTGCCCTCTGAGAGGGCTTCTTTGACTGTCATATAAATATTATACCAACTATACAACTAAAAATTTCATGACGCATTTTTGCGCCATGAAAAATACTACGTAGTTAGAATGGCTTCAACAGCCTTAATCGCTTTTCGCGAGTACCATACGTACATAAAACAATAGAATCCTGCTGCCACTACTTTGATGATCTTATCTGTCATTTTCTTAATTCCTCTTCTAGTTCTTGTGATTGAGAAGTTCTTTTGCTGCGTCAATTGGTAAAACTGTCTTTTCATATGAAGAGTCTTTCTTGATATTTTTACAACTAGTAAGTAGCATAAGAAGAAGTAAGTATTTCATTTTGTCTCCTTGGGTTAAGAAAACATCGGTGAGCGTGAACAAGTCGGTGAGCGTGAACAAGGAGGAAAGGAGTTGCTCACCGATGTACTTATATTATACCTTATTGTTGAACGATAATTTCACTCTTCTCTCGTTCAATGTCTTCTTTAATAAGATTGACACAAACTTGAGTGAAGTGTGCCGGCGTCATATAAAACTCACTCTCCACAGGATTTGCAATATATTCATCAACAACTTTTTCTGCCCGCGTCTTGTCCTCAAGAAAATTGTTGGCAATAAACATCAAACCACTCTTATCAAATACCTTGTAAGTAACTTCCAAATCAACGCGCCCAGGACGAAAGAATACAGTAGGAAGTTTACTACGATCATTACATGTCATAATGATGATACAGTTTGGCGGAGTAAGATTACCGTTCAAGAAGTTGTTGAACTGGTCCTCTCGAATTCTATTAAAATCCGCCAAGTGAATATCTTCAATAATTACCAATTTATTATCTAAGTTAAGCTCTTTGATACTCTTTTGTGCAGATACGCTATCAGCGTCTTTCTCTTTGGTAGATGAGCGTGCCATCTTTCCAAAGACTTGCTCAATATCTAGATCAACACTCTCCATTCCCATAGTATGCTTCAAATACTCTACTAGCTTTGACTTCCCTGTCCCTGGAGGACCGTTCAACAGATACACGCGTTTATTGGGAATGCCCTTCTTAGTAAGGGCGACGCGCTTATTGATCCAAAAGCGAAGATCGTCGAGGACACTTTGTTCAACATCACCAATGTACATATCCTTCGGTACTTCGGGAGCCTTCGCCGGAGTCTTTCCGTAATAATCTTCAATGATATCCAGAATGAACTTGGCATCGACTCCTCGGGGAAGCCACACACTATCACACTCGTAGTTAATTCTACATAGGTGTCCTCGGAGAGTCCACCAACCATGATACCCTTCATCTTTGAACACTGTTCGATCTCGATAGGAGACGAAGTTATAAAAATTTGCCATAAAGAATCTACGAATGTGGAGCTTACCTTCGGCACGAACGCCCTCTCTAAAATATACCAACTGACCATCTTGGTTATACTGAGCGAGATCAAATTGCTCAAACAGCGTACTGACAAAGTACTCTTCAAGTTCCCTGAGAGATTTCACGCTCTCATAGAGTCCTTGAATACGGTCAAACAAAGGTACCGATGACTTTTTCTCGTCCATTAAATCAACTTCCTCTCAAGAACCTGTAAAGTTTGTTCTCTTAATTTCGTTTCACTTCTAGTTTCCATAGAAGAGTCTTTCCAGTAGAGTTTCTCATATTCATCAGCCGCTTTACTACGCGGGCGCTCTTTGTGTTTCTTTTCATAGTAGGAATCATATAGTCCTTCTGATGCAGGAATATTATTGTAGGAAGGCATTCTTTTATTTTTTGGACAGAGGTAAAAGGAGTCTTCTAACCAAGTGTTTTTTGGCACACTATATTCTTCGTCAGTATAAAAGTATTTAGCTGGTTCTGTATAGTTTTTCCAGCCTCTATATATCTTCTTCGGCAAGTGGCTCCATCTGTATTTCTACGGGGACACTATATAAAAAATCTTCCTTTGGAGGCGTAAACTCTTTTGGCGGTTGAGAAATACGTTCTTTGTTTTTAGTGCGTTCAATCTTTACAGGAGTACTCTTTGGAAAGTTAGGGTGTCCCATATAATTGTTATACCAACGTCCCTTAGGAAAATTAACACCTCAGCAAGTTCTTCTCTACTTTCTTGTGCATCCAGTGTTCATCAGTTTGGATGTGGTTCTTTCTAACATACTTAGCAACACTAGTTCCAAAAGACTCTACTGAAAACTCTTCTTTTAATCTAATTACGTACCCTTCTTGTTTTGTAAAATCCATAATAGGAAGTACGTCCTTTGAGAAGACTCCTTCATACAAAACAGGTACGTGAAGTAAGTTCAATAAAGCGCAGTATTCCAGCGTATCTCTCCAAGACAAACAAATATCCTCATTCCAAATAGAAAATACGTAGAAGTAAGAATCTAGATCAACATACTTTATGGAGTGTTGGGCATATAGATTTTCTCCACAAATTCTATAACCTTCTGGGATGTCTTTTTTAATACTTCCCCATAAAGAATTCACCCAATCTCTTGATTGATGTTTTCCACTATTTATAGAACGGGCGTGTACATAGTCAGAGTACATTGTAGTACACTCGCCGTCAAGCTTTTCTGTGATAACTACTTCGCGCCCAGAAAAAATGTCATCGGATAAAACAACATCATCACTAGAGAAACCAGGACTCCACGGTAGATGCGGAGTCCTGGGATATTTACATCTTGTCATAGGCGACACACTTTAGCCCAACACTTGTTTTTCCAACAACATACCAACCTGCGAAAAAGGTTTTATATAGGTAAGGTATTATGGAAGCTCTTTTAGTAAAGCGGATACGTGATACTCTCAGGTACTTCCATCTTTTACGTTTTTGAGAGAAAAAGTTTCTTTTTTGTGTATATGGCGTGTTGGTTATAAAGAATGCATCCATTCCTTTAGGTAAGTTATATTCTCCTTTACCATAAGGTCGCCAAAGATTCATCCACACTCCTTTATAAAACTTTCCGCCTCAGAAAGGATCTCTTCTAAGTTAGGAAGGTATTCGTTAAAGTGGCTACCTTTCTTTCGGCGAAAAGAAAATCTTCTGGGAAGTTCGTACCTTACAACTTCTTCATTCATAACTACCTCTCTGATACCTAGTTGCCGTAAGAACAAAGGACGAGTATCCTTATCCAGCCTCAATAAAGAGTACATATACCCGTACTTCTTCATAAAATGTTCCAAAGTCATACATCCGGTCTTTCTTCTTCGCTGGTCAACATGTCGTCGACAAACTCATCAAACTTACCTGTAATATCTTTCCAATCTCCTTCTATATGAACAATCTCACCATTCTCGACAGTTACAAAGCCTTTCCAAACCGCCGTAGAAAATAAAGGAAGGGAAATACTTTCTCTGACTTGTTCCATAAGATGGAGAGGCACTTCACAATCCTTGGTAGTTTCCCATAAAGCGAAACACTCGTCTCCAGTCAAAATGCGCATATAGAAAAGTCTAATAGGTAGTTGCGTCATTGTTACTTTTGATACCCTCCTTGACACTAAACCTTTTCAAAAGTTCTTCTAATAAAAAGAACAACGGAATACATACGCCTTCTTTCGTCACTTTTGGAAAAATAGCTTTGCCGTCTCTGACGTATCCTACTAGCATCTCTTTTTCCTCCGCCGAAAGTTAAAAGGAGCTTATCAGCTCCTACGAAACACTCATTGGCCGCATGCGAAGATCCAAATGGACCCCGCCGCCAGTGCCAGCGCTCCCCCAAGAAACATCGTTCCTTTCAGGACACTTTTTACGAAACTCATTAATTCCTCCTTACATATATTATACCAATTTTTTGTCACAATCTTTCACATCAATCATGATGCAGGTAATATTATCGTACGCCCCTCCTTCCAAAACTTTATCAATAACTTCTTGAGCGTTCTTACAATATAGAAGGTCTTCTTTCTTCATATAATCAACACCATCAGTAACCAGCAGGTATGTAGCATCCTCGTTAAGAGTTACTTCTCCTGACCAGATTTGGAAATATCCAGAAGAGCCTCCTCCAATGAATGACGTGAGACCGCCTCCTGCACCTTCGTGAATAGTATTTAGTGTTTCAACTTTATCTGTAATTTTATATACGTAACTATCTCCGACGGAGACTAACTTAAGGTTATCTCCTTTTAGTCTTCCGGCGACTACAGTGGTTCCAGGAGAGTTGTTTGAGAACCTCCTGGTAAAACCAGGCGGTCCTAATGATACTTTCTCATCGGCAAGTTTACACAGGTTCTCAAGAGGTTCATCTAAGCTATCCTCAAAAACCTTTACACAAGTATTTGCCGCCCATTTACCATGCTGATGCCCGCCCATACCGTCGGCGACTACTAGAAGTTGTTCTCCCTTTGCAGGAGAAGACTCAACTAGAAAAGCATCCTCTTGTTCTTTTCTGTACTTACCAATATGAGAGGCTACAGAAATCTTAATTGTCATTTTTTCTCCATGAGACATTTCTTACAGCGTTTTTTGAACTTTAGTCCGTCGGTGTTATCTACTAAATACACAACCATTGTATGAAAACAAAGGAGCTGATTTACGTATTTGAAAATGTTGACCATTTTTCTTCGATCCCTCTCAAATTATACTGTTCCCTAATAACTTGAATAAATGCATCCGAAGCACAATATTCAGGAACACGTTCTCTAACATACGCCTCAGCGGCGCACAAAGAAAATCCCATACGAACAAGGATATTAACAATAAAAGCACAGGATCTACTCATACCTGCTTCACAATTAATAAGAACAACGCCTCTTCGCAAATGATACACAACAGTCTCAGTATATTTTTCAATAGCTTCTTTAAATCCTTCTTTATCGCCGTCGGCCAGAACAAAAAGATCTCTAGCAAAACATCCGGCAGTAGTCCGTTTAATTTCTTTTACAATCTCTGGCTCAAACACTAAGGATAGTATGTAATTAAACTTCTTTTCCGACGCGCAGGAGTAACCTCCTACGGCCAATCTATCTAGTATGAATGTTGGTTTCATAAAGAAGTTATACCAACAAATAAGCTAAAAATTCTACTGAGGAGGATAACCCAAAACCTCCTCAGTAAAACTAGTTATTCAGTCTTGTTCCCGTACAATTCCCGAGGATTAATCTTCTTGAGATTTCCTTCGGAGTTACATTCAATAATATAAGCATTTGGAAGCCTTCCTTGTCGAGCGTAAATAAGCTCGATAGAAGCACCGGCAGTGAAGGTGATCAAATAGGAATTATACATAGTACGCTTTTCAGATTCACCCCAATCACTGGGCAGAATTACTCGACAACCAAAGTCCTCAATATTCATATTATCTGGAAACTCGCCTCGTAGACGACGTTTCTCGTCACTGGTAGCCTCCCGGTCTCCCAGCTTCTCTGCTGCCGACCATGCG
>Ga0209175_10000266_pt1 | contig 35738 bp, 40 predicted proteins | sample JI91814C2DNA_FD_187506 | JGI IMG/M metagenome (GOLD analysis project Ga0209175, IMG submission 187506) | Wastewater effluent complex algal communities from Wisconsin, to seasonally profile nutrient transformation and Carbon sequestration -... | ecosystem: Engineered > WWTP > Effluent > Algae...
AAAATTAATATTATATAAATTTAAATAATATTGTCAAAAAAAAATGAGACTACAATTAAAAATATACTTACTTTTTTTGATAATATTATTTTAAATTTATATAATATTAATTTTTTTGTCAATTTTTGCGCAAAGCATTAATAAATTTTTACTTTTTTTTGATTTTTTAATTTTTTAACGTAACTGAGGGATGGTCATATATATAGTTTTTATATAGTAATCTTTTAAAATTTATAATAAAAAATAAGTACATAGCAAAAATATAATTATGTTATTAACTCCTTTAGAACAGTTTCAAATTATTTCATTATTTTCTATCAAATTGTTTTGCTTTGATTTTTCTTTCACCAATTTATTTTTAATCAGTTTATTAGCGCTAATTTTTTTTAATGGATTAATATTAGTTTCGTCTAAAAATAATAGTTTTTTTTTTGTTCCCCATAATTGGCAGACATTAATCGAAATTTTAAATGAAACAGTATCTTCTTTATTATATGATAATATAAATGAAGAAGGTGAAAAATATTTTCCATTCATTTCTGTAATTTTTAATTTTATTATTTTAATAAATTTAATAGGATTAGTTCCTTATAGTTTTACTGTGACTAGTCATTTAATTATAACTTTTACCATGTCTTTATCAATTTTTATTGGAGTAAATATAATATGTATTAAATTGTATAAGTCTCATATGCTATCTTTATTTCTTCCAGCAAACACTTCATTTGGATTAGCGTTATTATTAGTACCAATTGAATTTGTATCTTATATTTTTAAACCTATAAGTTTAGGAGTACGGCTTTTTGCAAATTTAATGGCGGGTCATACTTTATTAAAAGTTATAATTGGATTTTCATGGTCTATGATTCTTTTAGAAAATATTATATCTTTTTTTCATATTATTCCTTTATTAGTAATTGTTATATTATTCGGACTTGAATTAGGAGTTGCTTTAATTCAAGCATACGTATTTACGATATTAACTTGTATTTATTTAAACGATAGTATAAATTTACATTAAAATTAATTTTTTTTACGTTATGTTTATTCTTATAGATATAAAAACAAAAAATAAAAATTCTTTATTTAAATTTTTAAAGTTTTTTTATTTTATATTACAATTAGATATTAATAAAAATATTTTATTAATAAAACAATCAAAAAAAAGAATAAAAATTAAAAAATTTAACATTCTTAAATCTCCTCATGTAAATAAAAAAGCTCGAGAGTCTTTTGAATATTGTACTTTTAATGTTCAAATAATGCTATATGTATTTGAGTATAAAAAGTTAACTACTCTATTAAAAAAAATAAAACTTAATTTATTTTTAGACATTAAATTTAAAATTAAATTTTTAATAAATCATAATTTTTTTACAAAAAAATTTATTGTAAATTCCGATAATTTTTTTATAAAAAATAAATTAAATAGTAGATATTTAAAACTATTAGATATTTATGGAGAAATTTGTTTGCAAAAATGGTCTGGATAGCTCAGTTGGTAGAGCAAAGGACTGAAAATCCTTGGGTCGATAGTTCAAATCTATCTCTAGACAATTATATATTATGAAAAATAATTTATGGAACATGTTAGCTAACATTAAAAATGGACAAAAAGCTAATAAATCATATATTTTGCACCCACGAAAAAAAAACTGTGCATTAATTTTAAACATTTTATGGGAAGAAGGTTTTATTTTAGGATATACAATTTCTAAAAATAATCCGGAAATGTTTGAAATTTTTTTAAAATATAAACAAAGTATTCCTGTGATAAAAAAGTTAGCGGCAATAACAAAACCCAGTTTTAGAGTATACTGTTCGTCAAAACAATTATGGAAAATAAATTCTAATTTAGGACTATTTATTTTATCTACTAATAGAGGAATTATGTCACTTAATACTTGTAAAAAGTTAAAAATAGGAGGGGAATTACTTTTATTAGTTTACTAATTTAATTATTTTTAAAACTAAATTTGAGAAATTATGATAAATAAAATTTTTAAAAAAAATATTATAAAAATTCCTAAAAATATTTCAATCTATTTATGTCAAAATAACATTTTGACTTTTATAGGACCTTTTGGAATTAAATCAATCAAAATAAAAACAAAAATAAAAATTTCTAATAAAAAAAATTATATTGCTATAACTAAATTCTCAATAAATACTGATAATAGTTCGGCTACTGAAGAACAAAAATTAAAAAAATTATATAGAACTTATATTGCAATAATTAAACAAATAATAAGCGAGATTACTCAACAATCAAAACAAAAATTGACTTTAGTAGGAGTAGGCTATCGAGCAACAGTTATAACCTCATTGAAGCATTCTATTTTGCATTTAAAATTAGGTTTCAGTCATCAGTTATACATTAAGATTCCAAAAGATTTAACAATCATTTGCCCAAAGCCTACAAAAATATTTATTTTTGGTTATAACAGACAAAAAATTAATCAAATAGCAACTTTAATAAAACTTTATAAAACACCTGAACCGTATAAAGGAAAAGGTATTTTTTATGACAATGAAACTATTGTTCTAAAAGAAGGAAAAAAAATTTAAAATAATGAAAATAGATAAAATAAAACAAAAAAAATATAATTTAATAAATCATGATTTATTAACCTCACGTTCATATTTAGGTTTACATAAACTTTCTTTATATTATTTAAATTCAAAATATATAAAAGGATTCAGAAATAAATTTTGTATTTTTGACATGTTAAAAACAAAAAACTTTATTAAAAAAGCTTTATTAATAATTTACAAATACCATTCTCTAAACAAAAAAATTTTATTTATTGGCTTTCCTAATATAAAAACAAAAAATTATAATATTTTATTTAATCAAACAAATCATTATTCTATTTCACACGCTAATTGGGTAAATAATATTATATTAAATTCTCATCAAATGATCAGAAGTTTAAAAAAAAATTTTTTGTTAACAAAAATTTTAAATATTAAGCAAACTCCGGATTTAATTGTTTTGTTTAATCAAACTAAAGAACTAAAAGCATTTAAAGAAAGTGTAAACTCAAAAATCCCTTTAATTACTTTTTTAGATAGTTCGACTAAATCGGATCAAACATATTATAAAATTTCTGGAGGGTTTCAAAATTTTAAAACAGAAAAAATTTGTTATTTTTTATTAAAATCTATTTTAACATTACCTAAATCAAGAAAATCTTATGAAAAAAAAAGCTTATAAACCGTTATACAAAAAATTTATACGATTACGAAAAAATATTCAAAATCGTAACAAGTTATATAAATTTAAAAAAACAAAATGGCAAAATTTTTTAAAACAAATTATAAATTTAAAAAAACAAAAACTTCGTGTCTATGATCATACAATTTATTATAAACCGAAATTTGGTTTTAATTTTAAAAATAAATTTAGATTTCATTTATTTACAAAACAAAGTTTAAAACTTTTTTACGGTAGTTTAACTGAAAAAAGCATGGATAAGATTTCTAATAAAACAGATAAAAAATTTAAGAGTCAAAAAAATGATTTTTTTATTAATAAAAAGTCATTTTTTTTAGAAACTTTAGAAAGTCGTTTAGATACTATTTTATATAGAACGCAATTTGTACAAAGTGTGAGAAAAGGTAAACAATTAATCTCACACGGTAAAGTTTATGTAAATGGTAAAAAAATAGAAATTAATTCTTATAATATTAAAAAAGGAGATTTAATTGAAATTCATCATACCTCGCACGATCTTTTAAAAAAAGAAATGAAATTAGCAGAAATGCGTTATGTTATTCCTAAATATTTAGAACTTAATTATAAAACTTTTCAATGTATAGTACTTTCAGATATTAGTTATAATAAAATAATGCATAATTTTCCATTTTGGTTGAACTTAAATATTTTAGTAAAATAGCTAGTAATTTTCTTCAATAGCTCAGTGGTATGAGCAAGTGGCTGTTAACCACCAGGTCGTTGGTTCAAATCCAACTTGAAGAGAATAATTTTTTGTAACTTAATTTGTATGGAAACAATCGGATTTGAACCGATAACTTTATGTTTGCAAAACATACACTCTACCATTGAGTTATGCTCCCTTTCTTATAAAATTGAATTATATAATTATTGTATAATGGGTAAAGAAATTTGTTTCAAAAAAAAATATTTTAATAGTTGCTTGCTTGGTGGAATTGGTAGACACGTCAGACTTAAAATTTGATTCTTTTTATAGAGTATCGGTTCAATTCCGATAGCAAGTATCAGTTATAAATTACCAAAATGATGGAATCGGTAGACATGCTAGGTTTAGGTTCTAGTTCTTATTTGAGTAAGGGTTCAAGTCCCTTTTTTGGTAATTTTTTATTTAATTCTTTAAATACTACTATATCCAGTTAAAAATTATAAATGCCTACTATAAATCAATTATGTAAATATGGACGAAAACAAAAAAAAAAATTGAACAAAACACCTGCTTTAACAGGGTCACCACAAAAAAAAGGAATTTGTATAAAAGTATTTACTAGAACCCCTAAAAAGCCGAATTCAGCTATAAGAAAGTTAGCTAGAATACGATTAACAAATAATCTTAAAGTTATGGCGTATATTCCTGGAGAAGGTCATAATTTACAAGAATATTCCACTGTCTTAATGAGAGGTGGCCGGGTAAAAGATTTACCTGGAATAAAATATCATTTAGTTAGAGGAAAATTAGATTTTTCAGGTTTAAAAAATCGAAAATCATCAAGATCAAAATATGGAACAAAAAAATCATAAAAAAAATAATTATAAGTTAACTTTAAATAATAAATTTATTAATTGCTTAACTTTAAACGGTAATAAACAAATATCTGAAAAAATTTTATTTAAAACTTTGAAGTTTTTACAACAGACTTCTTTAAAAAGTGTTAAAAATACGCTAAAATTCTCTTTATTAAATATTACTCCAATAATTACGGTTCATAAGAATAAAAGAAAAAAACGTATTATAAATGAAATTCCTTTTCTTTTAAACCCTACTTCAAGAATTACTATAGCAATTAAAAATATTATAAAAAATACTAAAAAACAATCTAATAATTTTTTTTCAGAAAATTTAAAAAGTGAAATTGTAAATAATTTAAAAAAAAATAGTAGTAATGTAACACAAAAATTTGAGTTACAAAACTACGCTTTAAAAAAAAAATCATTTACTCATTTTAGATGGTTTTAATTAATAAATTACATTTAATAGGAGTTGAACCTATAACTTTCGGGACCGAAATCCGACGCTCTATCCAATTAAGCTATAAATGCGGTTTAATAAATTAAAAATGTAGATATATTATTCAAATATTTTATATGATTCAACAACAAACTATTTTAAAAGTTGCAGATAATTCAGGTGCAAAACTTGTAAAATGTATAAAAGTTTTAGGCGGATTTAAACGAAATTTTGCTGTAGTCGGTGATATGATTGTTGTTTCTATTCAAGATTTAAGAAATAAATCAAGAAATACATCGAAAGTATTAAAAGGTGAAGTACATAAAGCTATTATTATACGAACTAAAAGAAAAATAAATAAAAAAGATGGCTCTTTATTTTTTTTTAGTGAAAATGCTGTAAGTTTAATAAACAAGCAAGGAAAACCGATAGCAACTAGATTAATGGGGCCATTACCTAAAAAATTAAGGACAAATAAATTTGTAAAAATGGCGAGTATTTCTTCAGGATTTTTTTAAAATCTAATCAAAAAATATGAATTTTTTTGAAAATCATTATAACAATACTGTAAAATATGATTTAATAAATAAATTTTATTATAAGAATCATAAACAAATTCCAAAATTAAACAAAATAATTTTAAACTTTAATTGTAAAAACATAAATTTTAAAAAATTAATGAGTTCTATGATCGCATTAGAACTTGTTACGAGTCAAAAAAGTATTATTACACCATCAAAAAAATCTAATATTCAATTAAAAATTAGGAAAGGAAATCCTATAGGTTGTAAAGTAACTTTACGAAAAGAAAATATGTATAAGTTTTTTTTTAGACTAATTTCAGAAATTTTTCCAAATATAAAACTTTTTGAGGGTTTTTCAAATAAAAAATTTAAAAATAAAATAAATTCATTTTCGTTTAAAATATCAAAAACATTATTTACTTATGAATTAGAAAATCAGTATCATTTTTTTAAAGATTTACCTAAATTACAAATTGTTATATTTACAAATTCATTATCTTCATTTGAATTAATTTTTTTTTTAAAATCTTATAAATTTCCTATTGTGTAAAAAATAATTTTTATATTAAAATGCAAATGTAACTCAATTTGGTAGAGTGTAATCTTGCCAAGATTAAAGTTGAGGGTTCAAATCCCTTCTTTTGCTTAAAAAAATGGATAAGTGGTTGAGTGGTTTAAGACGTTAGTTTTGAAAACTAAAGTATTGAAAAATACCGTGGGTTCGAATCCTACCTTATCTTAATTTATATAATGTATTAGGCTAAATAACATAATTTGGTTAATGTTTAAGATTGCAAATCTTACAATGATGGTTCAAGTCCGTCTTTAGCCTTTAATTGCTAAATTATAGTATGATTTTGACTGTTTTTAACATAATTTTAAAAATTCTTGTAATTATTATTCCTTTATTAATATCTGTTGCGTATTTTACTTTAGCAGAAAGAAAAATAATGGGATCCATTCAACGAAGAAAAGGTCCAAATGTTGTTGGATATTTAGGTTTATTACAACCTTTAGCGGATGGATTAAAATTGTTTGTTAAAGAGACTATTTTACCAAGTAGTTCGAATTTAACTATTTTTATATTAGCTCCTCTTTTTAGTTTTTTTTTAAGTTTAATTGGATGGGCTGTAATACCATTTTCTGAAAAGGCAGTATTAGTTGATTTAAATATCGGCATTATTTATATATTTGCTATTTCATCATTAAGTGTTTTTGGTATTATTATGGCAGGTTGGTCAAGTAATTCTAAATATTCATTCTTAGGTGCATTAAGATCATCAGCTCAAATTATATCTTATGAAGTTTCAATTGGATTTGTAATAGCAAATGTTGCATTATGTTCAGGTTCTTTTAATTTAAGTGAAATCGTTTTAGCACAAAATTATATTTGGTATTTTGTTCCTTTATTCCCAATGTTTATAATATTTTTAGTATCAATGTTAGCTGAAACTAATCGGCATCCGTTTGATTTACCAGAAGCAGAAGCAGAATTAGTTTCTGGTTACAATGTTGAATATTCTGCAATGACTTTTGCTTTGTTTTTTTTAGCCGAATATGCAAATATGTTACTAATGAGTGCTTTCGTGTCTATACTTTTTTTAGGAGGATGGCTACCATTAATAAATATTTTTCCTTTTATATTAATTCCAGGAGTATTTTGGTTTGGAATGAAAATATCTTTAGGTGTTTTTTTTTTTATATTAATGCGAGCAATTTTACCTAGATTTCGTTATGATCAATTAATGTATATAGGTTGGAAATGCTTTTTACCGTTATCGTTAGGATATTTAATATTTTCTACATCTGTTTTAATAAGTTTCAATTGGTTACCTTATTAACATTACTATATTTTTTACTATCATTAAAATTATAATAGTTTCGTAAAACGAAATAATAAAAATTCCTAAAATTAATTGGCTAAAAACATCAGGTGGTGTTATCAATGTTGCAGTAAAAAATATAAAAAAATAAATCATTTTTTTATATTTTTTTATAATAATTAAATTGTTTTTAATACTATTTATATAGATAAATAGTAATGCAAGAATTTGACAATTTAGAGTGGATAGTTTTAATAATAGCATAAAAAAACTTAAATATTCTGAAAGTTTTGCTTCAAAATATAAATGTAATTGATTGTTATAAATATTTTCTTGAAAATTTAAAAAAAAATTCCAGCAATAAGGAAATATTAAGTAATATAAAGATACTAAGGAGAAAATCCAAAATATTAAGAAAAAAATATACATTTGTTGAAAAACAGTTTTTTCAAATTTATATAATCCAGGCATTATAAATTTGAAAAAATGATAACCACAAAAAAGTAAACATGTTTGATTACTTGTAAAACTCGCTAAATTTATATATGTGCTAAATATCTCTGTAATGTTTGTTGTTATAAAATATAAATTATTTATGGTATATTTTATAAGACTTGGTTTAATAAATATAAACAATAGAATTTCTTTATATAAATAACAAATATAAAAAGTAGATATCCAAGATAAAAATAAGAGTATAACTCTATTTTTAATTTCTTTTAAATAAAAAAATAACATTTATAATTTTAACTACTAAGGAATATAGTTCAATTGGTAGAGCGTTGGTTTCCAAAACCAAAAGTTATGGGTTCAAATCCCTTTTTTCCTGTCATTATATTTTTGTTTTTTTAATGTATTTTTATTGTCATTAAAAAAATTTTTAAATTTTTTTAATAGTAAATTAGAATTTTTGATTATATAAGAAGAGTCACCAAAAAATAAAAATCCTAAAATTATTAATATAATAATTTGACTAAAGCTAAGTTTCATATAAATATTTATTAACTATCAGTTTTTTTGAGTTTTATAGGCTTATAGTTCAGTGGTAGAACATATCGCTCATGACGGTTTTGTCGTAGGTTCAAATCCTACTAAGCCTAAAATATTATGGAATTAACCCCTAAAAAGCATAAAAAAACAAAAATAAAATCTATTTTAAAGAAAACAAAAATATTATTTTTGTTTCATTCTATTTACGAAAATAATAAGCGATGGATTAACTCAGAACAAAATTTATTTAAAAACAATTTAAATTTTCATAGGTTAGATACATCTGTATTAAATTTAATATTGAAGAATTCAGTTTTTTTTAACTTAACTAATTTAATTAGTGGTTCTATTATATTATTGTATTTTAAAAATTTTTCTTCAAAAAATTTTTTAATAAAAGATTTTTTTAAAATCAGTACTAAGTTACGTATGATATGCGTTATTATAAAAAAAAAAGCATATCATCTTAAATCTATTTTGAATTTAACAACATTGAAATTTATAAATAATATAAACTCGCTTATTTTCTTTTTTAAGCATTTTATTTATATTTTATTTATATCAAGTTTTTTGTTATTGAACAAAAAAATTAATTCGAAATAATGTGATTTGAACACATGACTTCCTGTTCCCAAAACAGGCACGCTACCGGACTGCGTTATATTTCGCCCATATTTTGTGAAGAGAGTAGGATTCGAACCTACGATGGGAAGCCCAATAGATTTACAATCTACCACTTTTAACCACTCAGTCATCTCTCCTTAAAGTTTTTCTAATTTTTTTTAGGTTTACAGCCATTATGTGCTATTAAATTGAAATATTTTACGCTTTTTACAATGAATATAGTTTTAATTTTATTCAATAAAAGATTTCTATTTCTTTTTATTCCTTGAAAATGTATTACAAAGGCTTGATTTTTTAATTTTTTTGCTTTATATTTAATTTTTTTTAAAACACTATTTAACGCAAGACGTTTTGTTTTTTGTGACCCTTTAAAATTAACTATACCAGAAGAGCATGTGATTTGAGGTACTCCTTTTAGGTCAGTTATACTTAAAATAATATTAGATGGAGATAATGTTATTTTAAGTATATAAGAAATTAAATTAGAATTAGGAATACTTAACTCTTTGTTTAATTTTGTGATACTGCTTGAAGAATAAAAAAAAGTATTTTGTTTTTTTAATATCAATATATTTTTCAAACAATCTGTGATTTTTTTAAAATTTTTAGTATTTTTTTTTTGGTAAAAATTTTGTTTACAATATTTTAATAAAGTAATTTTATTAACTAAATTTTTTTTTTCGTTGTACTGTAAAATACTATTTGAAGATTTTTTTTTTAATAAAGATGTTAAAAACATAATTTTATTGTAAATAAAACGGATTTTATTTTTATTTATAAAACTAAAAAAATTTTTTCAACCAAAAAGTAAATTACTATATTATAATTTAAGTTTTGTGATTTAGCCTTATATTTAGCAATAATTTTTATTGTAAAATTTAGTAAATTTTATTTTAAAATAAAAAAAATTTTTATTAAAATGAGTTTTAAAAACTATAAACCTACAACATCTTCTCAACGACATTTAGTCTTATTAAAAAAAAGTTTTTTGAGTAAATCTCCTATTATAAAATCTAAACTTATTGGATTGATTAATTCATCTGGAAGGAATAACTCAGGAAAAATAACTTCATTTCATAAAGGCGGTGGCCATAAACAAAAATATAGAATAATAAATTTTGATAGAAAAATGGAAAGTTCAGGTATTGTTACTAGTATAGAATACGATCCGAATAGAACGGCAAATATTGCATCTGTATTTGATACTTTAACTAAAACATATTATTATATTATAGCACCATTATATTTAAAAATTGGTGATATTGTTAAATCAGGTATAAACGCGGAAGTAAAATTGGGACATTCATTACCTTTAAATAAAATTCCGGTGGGTAGTTTTATTCATTGTATTTCATCAAAATTAACAAGATCTGCAGGCACATATTCGTTACTAATTGAAAAAACAAGAGATTACTGTAGAATAAGATTAAGTTCTAAAGAACATCGGTTTGTAGCAGCTAAATCTTATGCGACTGTAGGGATTGTATCTAATGAGGATATCTTTTTAAAGGTATTAGGTAAAGCAGGTCGATCTAGATGGTTAAATAAAAGACCTAAAGTAAGAGGTGTTGCAATGAATCCTATTGATCACCCACACGGAGGGGGTGAAGGTAAAACTTCAGGCGGTAGAACTTCAGTAACTCCTTGGGGAAAACCTACTAAAAATGGAATTACAAGTAATTCTACAAATAAATTAATAATCAGTACTAGGAAAAATAAAAAATAAAATGAGTCGTGTTAATTGGAAAGGGCCTTATATAAAAAAAAATTTATTTAAAAATACATTTTCTAAAAATAGTATTAAAGAAATAAAATCATATTCAAGGGAATCTATAATTACTCCAAGCTTTATTGGTTTAAATTTTTCTATCTATAATGGAAAAAGTTTTTTAAAGTTTAAAATTACAGATGAAATGATTGGGCATAAATTTGGTGAGTTTTCCCCTACAAGAAAAAAATTTACCTTCAAAAAAAAAAAGAATAAATAATGGGACAAAAAGTAAATGCAAATATTTTTAGAATAGGTTATAAAAATAATGAATGGGACTCTAAATATTTAGAGAACAACTTTGAGGAGTTATCATTATATGTATATCAAGATTTTAAAATTAAAGATTATATAAATCGATTTTTTAAGCAACATAAATTATTAATTAATTCGTGTAAGATTCAAAGGTCTGAGGAATCATTAAATATTTATATTTCTTATTATATTACATTAAAATCTTTAAATTTAATACATAATATTAATGCAAGTCAAAAAATTAATGTAAAAAAAAAAACTCTAACAAAAAATGTAAATAAAAAAAGATCATGGGTAATATATTTATTAAAAAAAAAATTATATAACAGAAATTTTTTTTATAATACAAATATCTTCGCAGAAAAATTGTTAGAAAGTTTAACGTTATTTACCAATAAAACTTTAAATATTAATATTGTATTGCAAAATCTTAATAAGGGATTATCTTTAAGATTTAAAGATTTTCAGTTAAAATCTTTTAGTAAAACAATTATAAAATTAAGAAAATATTTTAAATCATTATTTTTTAGAGAATGTATTAACATTTTAAGTATTGCAATAAAAAAAAAGAACTCGTCAAAATTATTAGCTGAATTTCTGTCGTTTCAATTTAGTGTGATGAAGCGACATAATTTATTTTTAAATTTTTTTAAACGCGCTTTAATTTTAATGATTAATTCCAAATTTTCTTGCGTAAATGGGATTAAAATTTTAATAAAAGGACGTTTAAATGGTAGACCCAGATCAAGTAGTAAAATTTTACAGGTAGGAAAAGTTTCTTTACAAACATTAGATTCCAAAATAAACCATTCACAATCTGTAGCATTTTCACAATATGGAACTTTTGGTATAAAAGTTTGGATATGTGAAAAATAAATTTTTTTAAATTATTAATATGTTTTTACAACCGAAAAAAACTAAATATAAAAAATTAAGAAAAGGTAAACTGCCCAACTTAGAATATAAATCAAATATTCTAAAATTTGGAACTATTGGTTTAAAAGCGGCAGAATCTGGGACTATAACAGCAAAACAATTAGAATCTGCCAGACAAGCTATAACGAGAAAATTAAAACGAAAAGGTAAAATATGGATTAGAATATTTCCCAATTATCCTATAACAAAAAAACCAACTGAAGTAAGAATGGGTAAAGGAAAAGGCTCAGTAAGTTATTGGGCTGCAAAAGTAGGTGGAGGAACAATTTTATTTGAAATTTGTGGTGTAACTATGCAAAAAGCAATATCTGCATTTAATACAGGTGGTGCAAAATTACCAGTTAAAACACTTATTATAAAATAAGTTAAAATAGTATATCATATTTAGATATAATGGGTATGTAGCTCAATGGTAGAGCATTGGACTTTTAATCCACAGGTCTTGGGTTCAAGTCCCAATATACCCAAAAATGTCCATCTTTAAAGCCTATAACTCAGTTGGTTAGAGTATACGCCTGATAAGCGTAAAGTCAGTAGTTCAAATCTACTTAGGCTTAAATGTAATGTTTAAACATTTTTAGCTCAGTTGGATAGAGCAACAGCCTTCTAAGCTGACGGTCATAGGTTCAAATCCTATAAAATGTTTATAAAAATATAATATGTTTATAAACCCACAAAATATTTTAATTTACCTTTTAATATTACCGATTATTGGAGTATTATGTTTATTATTAATTCCTTCATGGAATAAAATTTTAATAAAACAAGTAGCGTTATTTTATTCATGTTTAACGTTTATAGTATCATTATTTTTATGGATATGGTTTAATAAATCTTTAAGTCAGTTTCAATTTTCTTGCAAGTTATTATGGGTTTCAAATTTAAATATTAATTTTACTTTAGGTATTGATGGAATTTCATTATTTTTTATTTTATTAACTACCTTGTTAATTTTTTTATGTCTTTTAGTTAGTTGGAATAGTATTAAAGATAATTTGAAAGAATATTTTATAGCTTTTCTTTTATTAGAATTCTTTTTAATTGGTGTGTTTTGTGTACTTGATTTATTACTTTTCTATATATTTTTTGAAAGTGTATTAATTCCAATGTATTTAATCATAGGTTTATGGGGTTCAAGAGAAAGAAAAATAAGAGCTGCATATTTTTTTTTCCTGTATACATTATTAGGGTCAGTATTAATGCTATTAGCAGTACTTTATATTTACTATCAATTTGGAACTACTGATTTTGAAACATTATTAACAGCATCTTTAACATTGAAAGAACAAAAAATATTATGGTTAGCTTTTTTTGCATCTTTTGCCACAAAAGTACCTATGGTTCCAGTTCATATTTGGTTACCAGAAGCTCATGTAGAGGCACCAACTGCAGGATCTGTAATATTAGCAGGAATTTTATTAAAATTAGGAACTTATGGATTTTTAAGATTTTTATTTCCTATATTACCAGAAGCATGCTTTTATTTTTCTCCATTAGTATATTCAATAGCTGCAGTAGGAATTGTATATACTTCTTTTACAGCAATAAGACAAACAGATTTTAAAAGAATTATAGCATATACTTCAGTAGCTCACATGAATTTAGTTATTTTAGGATTATTTAGTTTTAATAATATCGGTTTAGAGGGAGCTATATTACAAAGTTTAAGTCATGGCTTTGTTGCAAGTGCATTATTCGTAGTAATTGGAGTTGTTTATGATAGATATCATACTAGAACAGTGAAATATTATGGCGGTTTAGTTCATGTTATGCCAATTTATATTTTTATATTTTTATTATTTACTATGGCTAATATAGGATTGCCAGGAACTGGCAGCTTTGTAGGTGAGTTTTTAATTTTAACTGGATCATATCAGACTAATACTATAATAACTTTTATAGGTGCTACTGGTATGATTTTAGGAGGATGCTATTCATTATGGTTATTTAATCGAATAGCGTATGGTAATTTAAAAACTCAATATATATCAGCTTTTATAGATATAAATAAACGTGAAATTTATATTTTTTTACCATTGATACTAGGAACTTTAGTTATGGGAGTATATCCAGAAATCTTTTTAGATCCAATTCATATGAGTGTGAATACATTAGTAGAACAGATGTATTTTTAATTTTTTTATGTCCTCATCGTCTAGTGGTTATAGGACATTACTCTTTCAAGGTAATAACACGGGTTCAAATCCCGTTGAGGATATTTTAATAAATATAAATATATAACAATGATTCTAAAAAAAAAAGAAATAAAAAAAAAAATAAAAAATTTTACCATTAATTTTGGACCTCAGCATCCTGCGGCCCATGGAGTATTAAGATTAGTATTAGAATTAAAAGGCGAAATTATAGAAAGAGCAGATCCTCATATTGGATTATTACATAGAGGTACCGAGAAATTAATTGAATATAAAACATATTTACAAGCATTACCTTATTTTGATAGATTAGATTATGTTTCAATGATGTCTCAAGAACATACATATTGTTTAGCAGTAGAAAAATTAACGAATTGTGATGTACCATTAAGAGCTCAATATATAAGAGTTTTATTTGCTGAACTAACAAGAATTTTAAATCATTTATTAGCTGTTGGTTGCCATGCTATGGATGTTGGAGCAATGACTCCGATGTTATGGTCTTTTGAAGAACGTGAAAAACTTATGGAATTCTATGAACGTGTTTGTGGTGCACGTATGCATGCAGCTTATTTTAGACCAGGAGGAGTTAGTTTAGATATCCCAATAGGTCTTTTAGATGATATTTACATATTTATTGAACAATTTAATTTAAGAATAAATGAAGTTGAAGATATGTTGTCAGAAAGTCATATCTGGAAACAAAGGTTAGTGGATATAGGCGTTGTTTCTTATACAGATGCTTTAAATTGGGGCTTTAGTGGTGTTATGTTACGTGGATCAGGAATAAATTGGGATCTTAGAAAAAGTCAGCCGTATGAAATTTATAACAATTTAAATTTTGAAATTCCTGTAGGATTGACTGGTGACTGTTATGATCGTTATATGATTCGTGTATTAGAAATGAAAGAATCTTTAAAAATAATAAAACAATGTATTGATAATATTCCTACTGGCAACATTCGTAGTGATAATAGAAAAGTATCGTTACCTTTAAGAAATGATATGAAACAATCCATGGAATCTTTAATTCATCACTTTAAATTAAGCACGGAAGGAATCTGCCCTCTACCTGGAGAAACATACACTGCAAGTGAGGCACCTAAAGGAGAATTTGGGGTGTATTTAATATCTAATGGAACTAACCGACCTTATAGATGCAAAATTAAATCTCCAGCTTTTAGTCATTTACAAGCATTAAATGTAATGGCAAAAGAACATTTAATTGCGGATGTTGTTACAATAATTGGTACCCAAGATATAGTATTTGGTGAAGTCGATAGATAACATTTATTTGAAAAAAATTAATGAGTTATTATAATATAAAAAAAATAAAAACTATAAATATATTATCAGACGGCAGTTTTTTGATAACAAAAAATATTTTTTCAAATAAAATAAATTTTTTAGAAAAGGATTATCAAAATTCGTTTTTATGGTTAAAAGTAACGGATTTAAAAATACAAAAAAATTCTAATGATAATTTAGAATATAGAAGCAAATTTCTTTATAAAAAAAGTAGAAGTTAATATTTTTATACAAATTTTAATTAAAATGAATCAAAAACAAATTATAATAAACCAAATTAAAATGATTGCTAAAATATTTCCTATAAAAAAAGTTCAAGTTTTTAAAAATGAAATTGTTATTTATATACAAAACGGTTTTTTATTTAAATTATTATTTTTCTTAAAAGCTCATACTATGTGTCAATATAAAGTCTTAACTGCAATTTCTGGTGTAGACTATCAAAAAAAACAAAATAGGTTTGAAGTTGTCTACGAATTGTTAAGTATTAGATATAATAGTAGAATCCGTGTTAAAACTGCAATTAACCAACTTCAATTAGTAGATTCATGTGAAGCTTTATTTCCAGCGGCTGGATGGTTTGAAAGTGAAGTTTTTGATATGTTTGGAATTTTTTTTGCAAATCATAGCAATTTAAGAAGAATTTTAACAGATTACGGATTTGAAGGGCATCCTTTAAGAAAAGATTTTCCATTGAGTGGATTTGTCGAATTAAGGTATGATGAAAAACAAAAAAGAATTATTAGTGAGCATCTTGAATTACCTCAAGAATATAGAACATTTGATTTTTTAAGTCCTTGGAATGTATAGTATAAAAAAATATTTTTAATGAAACTTTTAGCACAAAAAGATAAGCAAATTCGATCTTCAGTATTTAAATTTGAAACTGCTCAATTTATATTGAAAAGTATTATAAAAAATAAAAAAATAAAATCTTCAATAAGATGGAATGCTATTATTAAATTAGATAGTTTACCAAAAAATAGCTCAAAAAATAAAGTAAATAAGCGTTGTATTTTAACAAATAGAAAAAAAGGAATTATTAGTAAATTTAGATTATCACGATTAGCTTTTTTAAGATTAAGTCGGTCAGGTCAAATTTCAGGAATAAAAAAAGCAGTGTGGTAAAAATTTACTAAAAAAAACTAAATTATACTCTATAATTTAATTAATAGGTATTCTTTTTCATGTTAACTAATGTTCTTAATTGGTCATTTAGATGGCTTTTTTCTACAAATCATAAAGATATAGGTACGCTATATATTATTTTTGGTGCTTTTTCTGGTATTGCAGGAACGACTCTTTCTTTATTTATAAGATTAACTTTAGAATCACCTGCAAGTAATTTTTTAAATGGAAACCATCAACTATATAATGTAATGGTTACAGGACACGCTTTTATTATGATTTTTTTTATGGTAATGCCTACACTTATTGGAGGTTTTGGTAATTGGTTTGTTCCGATTATGATAGGAGCTCCAGATATGGCTTTTCCTAGAATGAATAATATTAGTTTTTGGCTATTACCACCCTCGTTATTATTATTAGTATCTTCTGTGTTAGCAGAAGCTGGTGTAGGAACAGGTTGGACTGTATATCCTCCATTATCAAGTGTAAGTTCTCATTCAGGTCCTGCAGTTGATTTAGCTATTTTTAGTTTACACTTATCAGGAGCTGCATCTATTTTAGGCGCTATAAATTTTATTTGTACTATTTTAAATATGAGAACCAAAGGATTATATATGCATAAATTACCTTTATTTGCTTGGTCAATTTTAATTACAGCAATTTTATTACTTTTATCTTTACCAGTATTAGCAGGTGCAATTACAATGTTATTAACGGATAGAAATTTTAATACTACATTTTTTGATCCGGCAGGTGGAGGTGATCCTGTATTATATCAACATTTATTTTGGTTTTTTGGACATCCAGAAGTTTATATTTTAATTTTACCTGCGTTTGGTATTATAAGCCATATTATAGTAAGTGCTGCTAGAAAACCAATTTTTGGTTATTTAGGAATGGTATATGCAATGTTTTCTATTGGAATATTAGGTTTTATTGTATGGGCTCATCATATGTACACTGTTGGGTTAGATATAGACACTCGAGCTTATTTTACTGCTGCAACTATGATTATTGCAGTACCTACAGGTATTAAAGTATTCAGTTGGTTAGCTACATTATGGGGGGGTTCTATTGATATAAAAGTACCAACTCTTTTTGCTTTAGGCTTTATTTTTTTATTCACCATAGGTGGAGTAACAGGAGTAGTTATAGCGAATTCTGGACTAGATATTTCATTACATGATACTTATTATGTAGTAGCTCACTTTCATTATGTGTTGTCAATGGGGGCCGTTTTTGGTATGATTGCAGGTTTATATTATTGGTTTGAAAAAATTTTTAAAGTACAATATTCAGAAGTATTAGGTAAAATACATTTTTGGTTATTTTTTATTGGAGTAAACTTAACTTTTTTTCCAATGCATTTTTTAGGAGTAGCTGGTATGCCACGTAGAATTCCAGATTATCCTGATGCTTATACTATATTTAATAAAATAGCTTCTTACGGATCATATATTTCTGTATTTTCTTCTTTATTTTTTGTATTTGTAATTTTAGAAGCTTTTGGATTTTTTCGACAAATAAGTAAAAAAGCTTTATAATTTATAATTTTTTTATATTTGGGGTATCGCCAAATTGGTAAGGCCTTCGCTTTTGGTGCGAATATTCAAAGGTTCGAATCCTTTTACCCCAAAAACTTTAAAAAATATTTAATTTTAATTTTTTTTATGTATTTAATTTTAATTTTTTTACCTTTATTCAGTGCAATTACTGCTGGACTATTCGGCAGAAAAATTGGATCTTACGGAGCGTCTATCTTAGCAGTTACTTCTTTACTAATAACTTTCTTATTATCACTTTTTTGTTTTTATGAAGTAGGATTAGCAGGTAGTGTTGTATATATTAAATTAATCTCATGGATTGACTCTGAATTATTTAATGTCGATTGGGGATTTTTATTTGATTCTTTAACTGTCACAATGTGTTGCGTAGTTACTTTTATTTCATTTTTAGTACACTTATATTCTACAGAGTATATGTCACATGATCCGCATTTACCCAGATTTCTATCTTATTTATCTTTATTTACTTTTTTTATGTTAATTTTAGTAACTGCGGATAATTATGTACAAATGTTTGTAGGTTGGGAAGGAGTAGGTTTATGCTCTTATTTATTAATTAACTTTTGGTTTACTAGAATACAAGCAAATAAAGCAGCAATAAAAGCAATGATTGTAAATAGAATAGGAGATTTTGGTTTATCGTTAGGAATTTTAACCATTTTTATAAATTTTAAAGCTGTGGATTATGCTACAGTTTTTTCATTAACTCCTTTTTATGTAGGTGAAACTTTTTATTTTTTAAATTTTGAATTCAACATATTAAATTTGATAAGTTTTTTTTTATTTATAGGAGCTGTAGGTAAATCAGCACAACTAGGTTTACATACATGGTTACCTGATGCAATGGAAGGTCCAACTCCTGTTTCTGCTTTAATTCATGCAGCTACTATGGTAACTGCAGGAGTTTTTTTAATCGCAAGAAGCTCAATTTTATTTGAGTATTCTCCAACAGTATTAATTATTGTAACTATAATTGGTGCATGTACAGCATTTTTTGCTGCAACTACTGGTTTATTACAAAATGATTTAAAACGAGTAATAGCATATTCTACTTGTAGTCAATTAGGATATATGGTATTTGCTTGTGGATTATCCAATTATTCAGTTGGAATTTTTCATTTAGCTAATCATGCTTTTTTTAAAGCTTTATTATTCTTAGCAGCAGGTTCTGTAATCCATGCAGTCTCTGATGAGCAGGATATGCGAAAAATGGGCGGGTTAAAAAATATAATACCATTTACATATTCTATTATGTTAATTGGGTCATTAGCTTTAATGGGATTTCCATTTTTAACTGGATTTTATTCGAAAGATGTTATTTTAGAAGTAGCTTATGGTAAATTTTCTAACCCAGGACACTTTAGTTATATTTTAGGTACTTGTAGTGCTTTTTTAACTGCATTTTATTCCACGAGACTTTTATATTTAACATTTTTATCGAAACCAAATGCTTATAAACCCGTTTTTTTCTCAGCTAAAGAAGGTTCTTATCAAATAAATACTGTATTAGTTTTATTAGCAATTCCAAGCATTTTTATTGGGTTTTATTTTAAAGATATGTGTATTGGATTAGGAACAGATTTTTGGGGTAATTCTATTTTTGTATTAGCAGATAATATGAACAGAATTGATGCAGAATTTATTAATCAAGAGTTAAAATTGTTACCTGTAATTTTAACTTGTTTGGGATCATTTCTTGCTTTTATAAGCTATACATTTTTTGATAGTTTCTTATTTAAATTTAAAATTTCAATTATAGGTAAAAAATTTTATAACTTTTTAAATAGAAAATGGTTTTTTGATAAAGTGTTTAATGAAAATATTAATCAAAATTTACTGCAATTTGGATATAGAATTAGTTATAAAATTATTGATCGAGGAATAATAGAAATTTTCGGGCCTTTAGGGTTATCTACAGTTATATCTAAAAACGCTAATATATTATATAAACTACAAAGTGGATTTTTATATCATTATACTTTAATTATTTTAGTAAGTAGTACTTTAGTTCTAGGATTTAGACAATTTTGGTTATATTTTACTGATTTTTTAGATTATAGAATTTTTATATTATTAATTATTTTTGTTTCATTTTTCATTGCAAATAATAAGAAATAATTTTATTTTTAAAAATAAATATGTTAGATTTTACAAATATGTTTTTAAAATATTTTTTTTTTATTGATTTTAATGATTTCAAAATTTCTTTATTAAGTGAAGAATATCTTTCTATTTTTTTAATAATTATAGTTGCTAGTCTTTTAGCGAGTATTATACTAGTATTTTCATATATTTTAGCAATTCAAAATCCAGAAACAGAAAAATTATCTACGTATGAGTGCGGATTTGAACCCTATGAAGATGCTAGACTTCAATTTGATGTAAAATTTTACTTAGTAGCAATTTTATTTATCGTTTTTGACATAGAGGCGATGTTTCTTTATCCTTGGTGTATTTCAGTAAGTCAATTAAATATTACTGGTTTTTGGTCTATGATTGATTTTGTTATAGAATTAGGGGTTGGATTTATTTATGTTTGGCTGATTGGAGCATTGAATTGGGACTAATAAAAAAACACTATAGCAGTTTTTTTAGTTGGCGAGTATAACTCAGTTGGTTAGAGTATTAGGTTGTGGTTCTAAAAGTCATGGGTTCAAACCCCATTATTCGCCTAATTTATACAATATTTTATCTTGAATTATTTTTACGTAAACAATATAAAAATCAAATATATAGAAAAAAATAGAAATATTATTGATTATTTAGAAAATTTAAATATTAAAATTCCTCACTATTGTTATCATCAAAATTTATCTGTATCAGGTAATTGCAGAATGTGTTTAGTAGAATTAAAAAATTCCCCAAAACCTTTAGTATCTTGTGCCATGTCAATTACAAATAAAATGGAAATTTTTACTTCAAGTCCTTTAGTAAAAAAGGCTAGAGAAAATATTTTAGAATTTTTATTATTAAACCACCCTTTAGATTGTCCAATATGTGATCAAGGAGGTGAATGTGATTTACAGGATCAATCAATGGTTTTTGGTATAAGTAAAAAAAGATTTTATACATATAAACGTAGTGTAAGTAATAAAAATTTAGGCCCTATAGTTAAAACGGTTATGACTCGATGCATACATTGTACTAGATGCGTGCGATTTGCTACAGAAATAGCAGGGACAGAAGATTTAGGTGTTTTTAGTCGTGGTAATTCTATGGAAATCGGAACTTACGTGAATCAAATATTTAGCTCAGAACTTTCTGGAAATGTTATTGATATTTGTCCTGTAGGAGCATTAACATCAAAACCATATTCTTTTATTGATAGAACATGGGAATTGAAAAATGTAAACTCATTAGATTTTACAGATGGATTCGGTATAAATATACAAGTTTCTATAAAAAACGATTCTACCATAACAAAAATTTTACCTAAACTTAATGCACAAGAATTAACTAGTAGCTGGATTTCAGATAAAACTCGATTTTCTTTTGATGGAATGTTTTCTACTGAACGAGTTTCCACTTTATTGTTTTCAAATGAAAAATCTATTTTTAAGGAATCTTATTCTTGGAAAGAAATTTTAAAAGAAATAGTCTTTATTTTATATTTTAAAAATCATCTAAACAAACACTTTTTGGAAATTTCTAAATTAATTATTATTATAAGTTACTCCTTAAATTTAGAAACATTATATTTTTTAACTTTATTAGAAAAAAAATATCCTTTTTTGACATTAAAGAAATTAAATATAAATAATTATAATAAAGATTTAGAATATAATTTATTATTAAATACAGCTAATGATATCTCAAATTTAAATTCTTCTAATTTATGTATATTAATAGGTGTAAATACAAGACTTGAAGGTTCTACACTAAATATTAAATTACGACAGCGGTTTTTAAAAGGAAATTTTAAAGTTTTTACAATAAACTCATTAACAGATTTAACTTTTCCTACAAAAAATTTAGGATCTAATATTAAGATTTTAAAAAAAATTGTAGAAGGAAATCATTTTTTTTGCCAAGAATTAAAAACTGCAAAAAATCCTTTAATAATATATAATTCTTCATTATTATCCAGAAATGATTCTTCGATATTCAATTCTTTCATAAATTTTTTATCTAATGTTATAAAAATTTATACAAACAGCTGGAATGGAATAAACTGTTTAAATTCTTCTTTAAATGAAGCAGGAATAAATTTAATTGGTACTATAAAATCATTTACAAAAAATGATTTCATGCATTCATCTGGATTATATTTTATTGAGACAAATGTATATTCTACTAATATCTTAAAATTGTTAGAATTAAAGTTATTAAATTATTTAAAAATAGAAAATTATACAAACAAATATATATTAGAACAAAGCACTATTTTTACTAAAAATTTAAATAAAATTCAGAATAAAAAACTTATAGTGTCTACTTATATTGGCTTACCTACTGTTACGTCATTTGAAGATTCAGGAATATATAAAAATACTGAAGGTATTTTAAAAAAAAATATAAAAATTATTCCTTCTATAAAAAATCTTAAAAGTAATTGGCAAATCTTAAGAAGATTATGTTCCTATTTTGATCAAAATTTATTACATTATATGAAAGGGACTAAATTAATTTTTAATTTTATAAATTATTCTAATTTTATAAAATTTGCTAATTTTCAAATTTTTGCTACACCAACATTAAATTTATTTAGTGTTTATTTTACAAATATTAAATCCAATAAAAAAATTAATCCAAAAAATTATTATATTTCTAACTTTTCTAAAAAATTACTACAAACTAAAACAGTTTTATGGATAGATGATTTTTATATTGGAGGAAATGACTCATTTAGCAAATTTTCAAAAGTAATGATAGAATGTTCAAAATGTATTAGGCTAAATTCTACTAATTTTAAATATATCATTTAAAAAAAATTAACTTAATACAGAATATTCTAATATACACAACAAAGTAGTTTTTTTAATTATTAAAGATGTCAATTAATTTTTTTACAAATAAATTGTTTCAAAAAAGTATTTTTTCTTTATTTTTATTATTAGTAGTTGAGTTTTTTACTAAAATCACATATAATTCTTATTGTGATACTGGAGTTGAATGGCAAGTAGATTTTCAAGAAGCAGCGACTCCAACTATGGAAGGGATCATAAATTTTAACCATAATGTGGCTTTTGTGATTTGTTTTATTGTAGTGTTTGTAGGTTGGTTATTAACAAATTGTATCTTTTTTTATATGGAAGATAAAAATATTATACCTTCAAAATTTACACATTCTAATGAATTAGAAATCGTATGGACATCTGTACCCGCAATTATTTTATTATTTTTAGCCACACCTTCGTTTAGTTTACTATATTCTATGGATGAAATAGCAGATCCTACAATAACGTTAAAAGTGATAGGACATCAATGGTATTGGAGCTACGAATTTTCAGATTATAATTATTTTTTATGTGGAACAGGTAATGAAGGTACCAAAATTAAATATGATTGTTATATGACAAATTTAGAAACTATGCCTGAAAAACAAGGTTATTTTAGATTATTAGAAACAAATAAACGTATTTTATTACCTATAAAAACGCATATTAGACTTTTAGTGAGTTCAGCAGACGTATTACATAGTTGGACAGTCCCTTCATTTGGTGTAAAAGTAGATGCTTGCCCCGGAAGATTAAACCAAATAAATTTATTTATAAAACGTGCTGGATTATTCTTTGGTCAATGTAGTGAAATTTGTGGAGTAAATCATGCGTTTATGCCTATCGCAATTGTTGGAGTTGAACAACAAGTTTATAGTATGTTTTTATATGAACAAATGATCAAATATTTAGATTAAAAATTTAATAAAATATAGTTTTTAAAAAAATATTTATGATATTTAATAACAATCTGAAAAATAGAAATTTAATGTTAAAGCGATTTATAGTAAAAACCCAAATTATTAAAAATTATAAGAAAAATATGGATCTTAAAATATTAAAACAAATTAAAACAAAACATCATTGGCATTTAGTAGATCCAAGTCCTTGGCCATTAATGGCATCTTTAGCGGCCTTCTGCATGACTTCTGGAGGAGTTCTATATATGCATAGTTATATTGGAGGTAGTTTATTATTTAAAATTGGATTTTTTGCACTTATATTTGTAATGTATACGTGGTGGAGAGATATCATTAGAGAAGCTACTTTTGAAGAACATCATAATGCTGCAGTTCAAAGAGGATTAAGATTAGGAATGATTTTGTTTATTGTTTCTGAAGTTATGTTTTTTTTTGCTTTTTTTTGGGCTTTTTTTCATTCTAGCCTAGCACCGGTATATAACATAGGTGGTGTTTGGCCTCCTGAAGCTATTACTACAATCGGTGCTTCAGGAATACCTTTAACAAATACTGTATTTTTATTAAGTTCCGGTGCAACTGTTACTTGGGCACATCATTCAATAAGAGCTAGAGCTAAAAAACATACAATTATTGGATTAATTGCTACTGTAGTGTTAGCTATATTGTTTACTTTTTTACAAGGCTATGAATATTTAAATGCTCCTTTTAATATTAATGATAGTGTATTTGGTTCGTGCTTTTATATGACAACAGGATTTCATGGATTTCATGTATTTATAGGAACATGTTGTTTATTTGTTTCTTTATTAAGAGTTGTTTTCAATCATTTTACAAGTACTCATCATTTTGGTTTAGAAGCAGGAATTTGGTATTGGCATTTTGTAGATGTTGTATGGTTATTTTTATTTGTGATGGTTTATTGGTGGGGCTGTTAAATATAAAAAATACCTAATAATTTATTTGAAAAACTTAAAAGTTGTTTTTTAGTTAATTAAATTAAACTGCAAATCGTTTTAATTTTAAATTACAAGATAAATTTTTATTTATAATAACAGTTTGTTTTGTTAAATTATCTACTGAACTTTTTTTTATTCTTAATTTTTTAATTTCAATAAAAAAAGGTAAAACATTAGAAATCATATGTAGATAAAATAAACTTAATATTACAATTAAAGACCATACTAAAGTCCCGAAGCATAAAATATCAAATTGCGGGATAATTTTTACTGATTATATATTTTAGAAATCTTGATATATAAAATTTAATTAATATTTTACTTATATATTATTTTATGTAAAATAGCAAAGGTAGGATTTGAACCTACAACCTTTGGGTCATGAGCCCAACGAGCTTACCAATTGCTCCACTTTACTAAAAAACTATTAAATTTTATATATTATATTAAACATTTAATATAAAACATATTTTATTACAATAAAAATAAAGAAAAGTTGGATTTAAAAATAAACTTATAAATAAAAAAAAACAAAATCCTATTACTAAAGTATTTTTATATTTAATTGGATAATATAAATTTCCAATTAAACCTTTTTCAAAGTATAAAACTTTAATGATTCGAATATAATAAAAAGTAGATATTACACTACAAATAATGCTTACTAAAGCAGCAAAATACATTGTAGATTCAATAGCTGATAAAAATATGTTTAATTTTACATAAAATCCAATTAATGGTGGAAATCCTGCTAATGATAACAATACAGTAGAAAAAAATATAGCCAATACACTATTTGATTTCACTAATAAAACAAAATCTGATAAATCTTTATTTCCTTTATGTAAATAATTATTTTTTAATCTTAATGTAAGAAAAATAGACCAAATACATAAACCTGAAATAATATAGATTATTAAATAACTAAACAACGCTTGAATTCCTTCTTGAGTTCCTGTACTAAAAGCTAAAAGTGAATAACCCATATGACTTATTGAACTATATGCTAAAAGACTTTTAATTTTTCTTTGTTCTAATCCTGCAAAAGAACCTACTATAATAGAAGATACTGCAATTATAACAAAACAATAACGCCAATTATCTATAAAACCGTAAAATCCACATTGAAAAAGTCTAATAAGTAAACTAAAAAGACTTAATTTAGGGATTATAGCAAAAAAAATTGTAGAACTTGATAAAGAACCTTCATAAATATCTGGAGACCATATATGAAAAGGAGCTAAAGCTAATTTAAAAAATAAACTTATTATTAAAAAGACTAATCCAAATTGTAGCAAATTTAAATTCAAAACCTGACTAAACTTATCAAAATTTTCATTTAAAACGTTCCCAGGATAAACATAAAAAAATAAGTCTTTACAATCTTCAAAATTGGTAGTACCAATTGCTCCGTATATTAAAGAAGAACCTAAAAGAAACATACTAGATGAAAATGCTCCAAGGATGAAATATTTTAAACCTGATTCCGTAGAAAAAATAGAATTTTTTTTATAAGCAGCTAATAAATAAAAAGATAAACTCTGTACTTCAATCGCTAAGTATGCCGTAATTAAATCATTTGAGCAACACAATAAAATTAATCCAAAAACTGCAAATAAAATTAATATAATATATTCAAATGAATTTATTTTTTGATCATCTAAATATTCTTGGATACTTAATAAACAAATAATTGAAGCAACTACTATGCATTGTTTAAACGATATTGTTAAGTTATCTAGAATAATTGTATTATTAAAAAATGAATATTTTAAAAAAATAGAATTATTACATATTAATATAAAAGTAAAAATTAAAATTAAAATTCCTAAATTTAATATAGAGTTTTGAATTAATGGAAAATTTTTACTTGCATCACTACAAAGTAAAACACCGTGTAAAACTAAAAAAAGTATTGCTAGTACACAAAATATTTCAGGAAATACTGCACTAATTTCATTTAAACTCATAATGCTTTCTTTTATTGAATCGTCAAAAAAAAGCGTGTCGTACATTTTAAATAATTCGAAAAATAACATAGTTATATTAAAATTTAACGAGAAACTTGTCGGAATGTATCTTGTGTTTTAACATATATTTTTCTAGGACTTAATGTTAAAATAACAGCTCCTATTACAGCTATTAATAAAATAGCACCCGCAATTAAAAATTGAAGTACATAATGAGTGTATAAAATTTGTCCAAGAGCTTTTAAATCTGTTATATAATCTAGCTTATATAACCAATTTATGTTGAAATTAAATAAAAAACTATCCGTATAATAATTTGTTTTAAAATTGTCAAAAATTATAAATAAGATTTCGATTAAAAAAACTAATCCTAAAAAATTACCTATTGGAAAATATTTAAGAATATCTTTTATTGAACTCGTAATTTTTATATTTAGCATTATAATTACAAATAAAAATAAAACTGAAATAGCTCCTACATAAATGATTATAAAAATTAAAGCCATAAATTCACTTTCTAATAAAAATAATAGGCTTGTTGCTATTACGAAAGATAATACAAGTAATAATATTGAATAAATTGAATTAATTTCAACGATAATTAATAAAGAACTTAACAATAAAATACTAGAAAAAAAAAAAAATAATATCATGTCTAAATTCATATTATAACAAATAAAGAAAAAATGGGATTCGAACCCATGGTATATATAAACATATACTTAAGTTTAGCAAACTTACACCTTAAGCCACTCGGTCATCTTTCCAATCTAAAAATAATGAAAGTGGGATTTGAACCCACGACACTTAGATTATGATTCTAACGTTCTTCCAGCTGAACTATTTCATTAAAGTGACAAACAATTTAGTTCTTTTTTTAAAAAATCATATATTTTATTTTTAATTATTTCCAGCTACACGTTCCCGTACAGCTACCTTGTTACGACTTCATCCAAGTTATTAATTTTTTAATCGTTTAGTCTCATAAAATATAAAAGCATAATATTTTTAAAAACTAATTCTTCAAACAAAATTAACTTCCTGCATGTGACGGGCGGTGTGTACAAGGCCAATTTACTATTCACCGCAACATTCTGATTTGCGATTACTAGTGATTCCAACTTCATGTAAGTGAGTTGCAACTTACAATCCGAACTTTGAAAATTTTTTAAGATTAACTACTTTCATTTTAGTTACATTTTGTAATTTTCAATGTAGCACATGTGTAGCCCAGCCCATTAGGGCCACAGTGACTTGACATAATTCTCACCCTCCTCCAACTTATAGTTGGCAGTATCTTTAAAACCTAAAATTTAAAATTATGGTATATATTAAAGACAAGAGTTACGCTCGTTAAAGGAATGAACCAACAATCTCACGACACGAGCTGACGACAGTCGTGCAACACCTGTATAAAGAATTAAATAAAATTAAAAACAGATTCGCTTATAATTTATGTATATAATTTAATCATTTTAAAAAGGTTAAATTTTCTTTTATGTCAAGGGCTGGTAAGGTTTCGCGCGTATTATCGCATTAAACCACATGCTCCACCACTTGTAGTAGGCCCCCGTCAATTCCTTTGAGTTCCAATCTTGCGATCATACTCCTCAGGCGGAGTGCTTATTGCGTTAGCTTATAAAATCTAAAAATTAATCTAAATTTTAGCACTCAGCGTTTACAGTATAGACTACCAGGGTATCTAATCCTGTTTGCTACCTATACTTTCGTTCCTCAACGTCAGTTAATACTAAAGAATTGCCTTCGCCATTGATATTCCTTTATGTATCTACGGATTTTACCCCTACTCATAAAATTCTACTCTTTTGTTTATAACTCTAGTATAGCAGTATTAAACATACATAATAAAGGTTAAGCCTTTATATTTAACATTTAACTTACAATACCGTCTACGAACCCTTTACGCCCAATCATTTTGAATAACGCTTGCCCCTCCCGTATTACCGCGGCTGCTGGCACGAGATTAGCCGGGACTTTTTCTTCAAATAATGTCATTATCGTTTTTGATAAAAGAATTTTACAACCGAATTAGCAGTCATCATTCACGTAGTATTGCTGGATCAAACTTTCGTTCATTGTCCAATATTCCTCACTGCTGGCCTTAAGGCTTGGACCTTGTTTCAGTTCCAATGTGGTTGATCATCCTCTCAGATCAACTAAAGATCGATGGCTTGGTAAGCTGTCTCTTTACCAACTACCTAATCTTAAGCAGAATTATCTATTTAGCAAAAAAAATTTCTTCAATTTATAAAATTTCTGATATTAATACAAATAAAAATTTTTCTTCATAATATTTTTTATGAATATATTTTATGTCAGACTAAAAGGTAAAATTCTGCCAATACTCACCCGTTCGCTACGAAAAAATTTCGTTAAACTCGCATGTGTAAAGCATACTACTAGCGTTCATTCTGAGCCAGGATCAAACTCATATAATATTAAATAAAATTATTTAAGTAAATAATTTTATTTCTTTTAAATTTAAATCTAGTTTTTAAAAAATATTTTAATTATTAAAAGTCTTAAAAAAATTTTAGTACTTAAAAGCTAAAAATTTCACAATTCTTACACATTAAGTCTATCTTTGTAATGTTCTATTACATTTTTTATTTTCAAAAAAAATTATCTTAAGGCTAGTTTCTCACTTAAATGCTTTCAGCGATTATCTATTATAAATTTAGCTACTCGACTATGCTATTGGTATAACAATCGATTCACCAGAGATTTACTTTTCTCGGTCCTCTCGTACTAGAGTCTAATCCTTTTAATTTTCTTTGCTTACGGTAGATAGGGACCAAACTGTCTCACGACGTTCTGAACTCAGATCATGTACCGCGTTACTTGGCGAACAGCCAAACCCTTGGAACCACCTACAGCTCCAGGATGCGATAATCCAACATCGAGGTGCCAAACCATTCCGTCGATAGGGTCTCTAGAGAATGATTAGCCTGTTATCCCCGGCGTACCTTTTATTCGTTGAGCGGTGACCTTTCCACACAGAATCACCGGATCACTATAACCGACTTTCGTCCCTGTTTGATTTGTCAATCTCACAGTCAAGCAAGCATATACTATTACGCTCTTTGATTATTAAAAAATAATTTGAACTTACCTTAGTACGCCTTCGTTACTTTTTAGGAGGCGACCGCCCCAGTCAAACTACCCATTATATAATGTCTTAAAAATGAGTAATAAAAAATTTTAAGAATGGTATCTCACTTGTGTTTTAACTATTTACTAGCGTAAACGTGTATATAAAAACGTTCCATATATTCTGCACATAAAATTCATTATTACAATACATAATTATAGTAAAGGTGCACGGGGTCTTTCCGTCTAGCCGTAAGTACTCTGCATCTTCACAGAGATTTCAATTTCACTGAAGTTGTATTGGAGACAGTAGGACAGTCGTTACGCCATTCATGCAGGACACCAATTAAATGCCAAGGAATTTCGCTACCTTAGGACCGTCAGAGTTACAGCCGCCGTTTACTGGGATTTAAGTTTGAAGCCAAAACTTCTTACTTTAGCCTTGCAGCACCGGGCAGGCGTCAGTCTCTATACTTCTTCTTACGAATTTGCAGAGACCTGTGCTTTTGTTAAGCAGTCGCTGTCCTCAATTTTGTGTCAGTTTTTATAGGTTACCCTTTAAAAACTACTCCTTCTTCCGAAGTTACGGAGTCATTTTGCCGAGTTCCTTCAATACAATTCTTTCAAGCACCTTAATTTACTAAATTAGTTCACCTGTGTCGGTTTACAGTACGGTTTATTTAAAAATTTTTAAGCTATTTCCTGGAAATATTATACCACTTACATTATTTACCATAAAATGTAAATAATTTTTATATTTCGTCACTTATAAAAAAATAAAAATTTATACCCATTAAAAATGAAAACTTTCGTTTTTTCTCTTAGGGACCGATTAAAATTTTAAGAAAGATTATCTTTTTCTTAAAAACCTTGAACTTAAGGTGACAATGTTTTTCACACTGTTTATCGTTACTCATATCAACATTTGCAATTCTGATATCTCCAATTTATGTCATCATAAACCTTCTTAAAATTACAGAACGTTCTGCTACCATTTAAATTTACAATTTAAATTTATTGTTTCGGTAAATAGTTTAAGCCCCTATACATTTTAGACATAAAAAAACTAAACCAGTGAGCTTTTACGCTTTCTTTAAAGGATAGCTGCTTCCAAGCTTACCTTCCGGTCGTAAAAATTTTTTTACTTTCTTTTTCACTTAACTATTTTTAGGGACCTTAACAAATAATCTGGGCTGTTTCCCTTTTGACTAAGAATCTTAGCACTCTTAGTCTGACTATTTAAAATCTTTTATTTTGTATTCACAGTTTCATTAAAATCAGTAAAACTTTACGTTCCCATCATTTATCGAGAGCTTTACCCCAAAATAAAGTTTTTTAAACGCTCTACTAAAATAGATTTCGCAGAAAACCAGCTATCTCCAAGTTTGATTGGCCTTTCACCCCTAATCACAAATCATCCCAGTATTTTTCCACAGACACGGGTTCGGTCCTTCTTTAAGCGTTACCGCTTTAAATTCAACCTGTTCATGATTAGATCACTTGGTTTCGGGTCTTATTTTAGAGACTAAAAAATTGCAATTTTAAACTTAATTTCTTTACGCCTACATTTTTATTAATTTAAGCTTGCCACTAAAATAAACTCGTTGATCCATTATACAAAAGGTACGCTGTCACTTTTTATAGAAGCTTCAACTGATTGTTAGCATTAAGTTTCAAGTTCTTTTCAATATCGTAAATTCTATTTCACCTTTCCTTCACAGTACTTGTTCACTATCAATCATTAAAATTTAATTTAGACTTTGAGGGTGGTCCCCCAGTATTCAGACAACACATGACTGGTATTATCTTACTTAAAAAATATATTAAAACAAAAATAATATTATACAGGGCTACATATATATATACATAATGCTGCCTTCTTTGGCTACTTTATTATTAAATATTATTTATTTTTAAAAATGAAAGTCTAATAATCGTTTTCGCTCGCCACTACTAACGACATCTCGGTTGATTTTTTTTATTAGTTACTTAGATGGTTCAGTTCACTAACATTTATTAAAATTAATTTTTTATAATTTTATAATCTAATTTTAAATAGATCAGTTTCCTTATTTTACGGATATATATAACTCTCAATGCAAAATACACTCGTTATACAATTTCGTTTTATAACGTCCGCTTAAATTTTAATGTTAAGGTATCCTCTTAATGCTTTAATGACTTTTAAATATAATTTTATCCTTTAATAGTAGTTATTTTTTCAACAATAATTGTACTTTTAATTCTATAATATACTATTAATATAGCTAATCCAATTGCTGATTCAGTCGCAGCTACCGTTAAAACAAATAAAACAAACATTTGTCCTAAGATATCATCTAAATAAACTGAAAAGACTATAAAATTTAAATTAACTGCCAATAACATTAATTCAATTGACATGATAATAATTAAAATATTTTTTCGGTTTAATACTAACCCAATAACTCCTATTGAAAATAAAAGAATGGTAATAGTAAGAAAATAGTTTAAATTCGTGACTATCATTTAAAAATTTAGTTAATTTAATAAAAAGACTATTCTGAACTATAATTAGTAAAAGTATAAAATAAAAATAAATTTTTACTCGTATTAAATAATTATCCAGATAGCGTTAAATTTTTAAAAAATTAAAGAGCAAATAAAATTAAAAATGCCATCATTAAAGAAAATAGCGCAATAGCTTCAGTTAAAGCGAAACCTAAAATTGCTAACTTAAATAATTCATCTTTTAATGAAGGATTTCTAGAAATACCAATTACTAATGCACCGAAAACAGTACCAATTCCTACTCCAGCTCCAGCTAAACCAATAGTAGCTAAACCTGCACCAAGAAATTTTGCCGATTGTAATAATAACATATAATATAAATAATTTTTTTTAATCTAATTTACAGATATTAATCTATATTAAATTAAAAAACCGTAGTCGTGTCTTTTAACTAAAATTTTTCATATATAAATTTATGAAAGGACAAACAGCTATATTAAAAAATTGTCAAAAAATTTATAAAACTCTAATTTTAAATTATAAAATATAGAATCATATAAAATGTGTGATAATAATAGATAAATTATTTATTAAAAAGTTACTAAAATTATTTTAAATTTAATTCCCAAAATGTTTAAAGTATTTTATACGTAATTTTTATATTACTTTTTTAAAATAATTTTTATTTACTCTTGAATTCGAATGAGTTCAGGTTTTAATTATATGTTTAGTCTTTTACCATAAAATAAAAAGAAAGGAATAATAACTGTTTAATAATTTGAAAAATATTTCTAGACTATATAATATATATATATATTATATATTAAGTTTTGTTTATTTAAATTTATTAAATATTGAATTACGCAATAATGTATGCAAATTATATTTTTTTACTATGTAAAAGTTTTGTTTCTAAATTTCCTATTAATGGTATTAAAAAAATAAAAAATGAAAAATAAAAGACAGTTGCGATTTGACCAATAATCACAAAAATTTCTTTTACTGGTTTTTGACCTACCCATCCTAGAATTATAAAATCAGCTACTAATAACCAATAAAATACTTTAAAAATAGGTCTAAATGTTGTACTTCGAATTTCTGAAGTATTAATAAAAGGAATAAAAAATAAAACAATTAAAGCACCACCCATTGCAGCAACACCTCCTAATTTATCCGGAATTGAACGTAAAATAGCATAAAAAGGTAAAAAATACCATTCCGGTACAATATGAGCCGGAGTATGTAGACAATCTGCTGGTATATAATTATCTGGATGACCTAAAGCATTTGGAAAATAAAAAAGAAACACAGAAAAAAAAAGTAAAAATAAAAAAAAGGCAAATAAATCTTTAACAAAAAAATAAGGATAAAAAGGAATTTTATCCACAGAACTATCGATACCTAATGGATTATTAGAGCCATCTTTATGTAAAAGTGCTAAATGTACTATTGATAATCCTGCAATAATGAAAGGTAAAAAAAAATGAAGACTAAAAAATCGGTTTAATGTTGCATTATCAACTGTAAAGCCACCCCATAACCATTCCACAATAGTGGTACCTACGATAGGGATTGCAGTAACTAAACTCGTAATAACTGTAGCTCCCCAAAAACTCATTTGTCCCCAAGGTAATACATATCCCATGAAAGCAGTTCCCATCATTAGAATAAAAATAGCCACTCCAGAACACCATAATAATTGTCTAGGATGCATGTACGAACCGTAATAAAGGCCTCGGAAAATATGACAATATACTACAATAAAAAACATTGATGCACCATTTGCATGCATATAACGTATGAACCAACCATTATTAACATCTCGCATAATATGCTCAACACTACTAAACGCTAAATCAACATGCGGAGTGTAGTGCATTGCTAAAAAAAGACCTGTAATAATTTGAATTACTAAACAAATTCCTGCTAATGATCCAAAACTCCAAGCATAATTTATATTAATAGGTGTAGGATAATGTATGATATGACTATCAATAAACGCTAATAAATAATTTTTATTTAATCTATTAGTATTACTAACAAATTTCGATAAAAAATTATTATTAATAATTTCAAATTTAGAATTTAAAGATTTTAATTTTAAGATTCTCATTTAGACAATAATGGATTCGAACCATTAACTTTCTAGTTGTAAGCAAGACACTCTACCAATTTGAGTTAATTATCTAATATAAATATTTTTTATAAGCTTTTCAGTGTAAAAAACGAAAAAGACGGGACTCGAACCCGCAATATTCAGCGTGACAGGCCGACGCTTTAACCAAATTAAGCCACATTTTCTCTTTTAAAAAATTTAAGCGTTTATGAAATTACTTTATTAACGTAATTTTTTAGCTGTTTTAGCATTACTTCTAGTTCTTTGCCCTCTAACAGGATAACCTTTTAATCTACGTAATCCTTTATAGGATTTTATAGAGATTAACTTTTTTTTTGTCAAATTTAAAGATCTTTTTAAATCAGAATTTAATGAAAGTTTTGAATTTTCTATTGCTCGAATTAATTTAACTTTCTGTTCTAATGTCAATTCAAATACTTTAAAATTTTTAGAGAATCCTAATTTTTTACAAAAATATTGTGAATAATATTTTCCTATCCCATAAATATTCTTTAATGCGATATGTAGAGATTTTTTATCTGAAAGTTCTGTTTCTAATAAATATATCATAAAAATTACTTTTTTAACTTATATTATATAATATGTTTAAAAGTTTTAACTACAAAAACTTAATCTTTTTTATAAATTCTTTTTATATATTTTATCTAAAATTTATATTGTTTAAAAAATTAAATTAAATTTATCAAAAAAATAAAACGTATTTATTTTTTTAATAAATTTTGTATAAATAAGTTTATTTTTAGTACGTTAAAAAATTAAAAAATCAAAAAAAAGTAAAAATTTATTAATGCTTTGCGCAAAAATTGACAAAAAAATTAATATTATATAAATTTAAAATAATATTGTCAAAAAAAAATGAGACTACAATTAAAAATATACTTACTTTTTTTGATAATATTATTTTAAATTTATATAATATTAATTTTTTTGTCAATTTTTGCGCAAAGCATTAATAAATTT
>Ga0209175_10000269_pt1 | contig 35480 bp, 42 predicted proteins | sample JI91814C2DNA_FD_187506 | JGI IMG/M metagenome (GOLD analysis project Ga0209175, IMG submission 187506) | Wastewater effluent complex algal communities from Wisconsin, to seasonally profile nutrient transformation and Carbon sequestration -... | ecosystem: Engineered > WWTP > Effluent > Algae...
TGGATGTCGGGTTCAACGACACAATTTCTTTCTTACACACCCGGAGTAAACAGTCTAGAGTACACACAAATAGGACTTAATTCTAAAGTTGAATAAATAGTTAAACCATGACTAGTCCGCTTGCAAACAACTCTGTCCTCCCTGGATTGAACAGAACCCATTACTTGGAAGTGACTAAAGAAGGAGTACCTTCACAAGGACAAGTCCCAAAAACTGTAGAGTATTACACTGGAGCAGGAGGAGTTTCTGTGGTTCCACAAGGCAAAGATGTTTTTTATGTTAACAGTACTTTGGCTACTGGAGCATTGAACATCAACTTGACAAGTAATCAAAACTACAACAACATGATCGGAAGAACTGTTTTGTTTTACTTGAGTCCTGCTGCGGGTAACAATCTTACTATTGACATTACCGGAGGCCCAGTGGCAAGAGCTTTCCGTCTTACTGGTGATACTGGAGACATTGCTACTATTACACCAGGAGGAAGTGCGACTCTGTATTTCATTGACGCTATTAATTGTCTTATTACTGCAAGTACAAATTGTACTACTGCTTAAAATAAACAAGTTTATTTAGGAACAAACTGTGAGTAGTGACTTCTTGTCTGCACGTTCAATAACTCCATGCAGGTAATTATAAAACTCTTCGAGTGTCATTGTGCTTCGGTTGGCGTTAATTTCGTCATGTTGTTTTTGGTCGTACAGTACTAATTTACCGATACAAAGGAAATGTTGTGCGGACACGAGTGCGATACAATGAGGATTGTCTCCCATTGACTGGGTAATGCCTGTGATTGTTTGTTCGGTAGGCTCACTGAAAAAACACAAAACTTTGCTGCTGCGAGCTTCAGGAAGCGTGTCACTTTCACTGGTAGACATAGTAAAATGAATGAAAAACTAGGATTCGAATTTGGGTTTTATTGTTGTTCTTTAGACGAAGCGTCAGGTCCATATAAAATTCTGTGGAAGGCATAATAGGCATCAGTGAGTTTCTTTACCGCCTTTGGACTCATCTGCCAAACGGCTAGATAAGTGATCCATGTATTTTGAATAGTGTTAGTGGGTTTTCTCATTCCCAGAGTAAACACTAGCTCGTGTATCATGAAAGTACAAAGAGTAAACTGGAGCATCGCACTAAAGACATTAAGCAAGTGACTCTCTGTGTCATGTAGACCAAACAACCAATCTAATGTGGCAGAAGTAAAGGCCGCAACAGACCAGTCTGTTAACAAGCCAGTGTACTGGCGAATGTATTCTCCTGTCATCGTTGTTCTCAGTAACAGTTAGAAATCTAAGATAATGTATCAGTGAAAACATGACGCCGCTTTTGTTGATTCTTCTCGGTTTATCTTTGTTTACTGTAACAAGCTATGCGTACTTTATTTTGAGTGAAGAACCAACGGGTAATATCCTCTATTCGTGGGGATCAAAGGTTGATGAAATCTGGTTTAATGAAGGAAATAAAATCTAAACTTGTAGTTAACAATGTCTTGTGACTGTAATACATCGTCGCCTCTAATGTCGGGTATGTTAATCAGTGGAGCCCTAATGGGCATGGGAATTTTTGCAGTGGATATGTTCTTGCGTCCACAATTCGCTGCATCTCAAATCATGGAACTTCTTTTGTTTGCTATTGAAGGAGTTGTGTGTGACCTCATCTATGGACTTGTTTCCGATACCAGAACCGAATCAGGTTTCAGTAATAACGTGACTATCAACAAGAGTCTTTTTGCCGGTGCAACAATCTGGGTAAGTGATTTGTTTCTTCGACCAGCATTCTTTGGGGGTGCTGGTATGGAAATCATGAAGTTCTTGATCCAAGGAATTCTTGTTATGATGGTATTCAATTACAGTAAGTCAGAAGTTTCTAACACTTAATAAACATCAATTACCATGAGTTCAGTTTATCCTGATTTTGATTCTGCTGCAAGAAAAAATCAAGCATATGAAAGGGACTACGGACAAGACAAGTCAGTGTTTAGTCCGGTCTGGGCTGGATCAGAAGGAGACAAAGTTGCACTTCAACGTTCTTCTTATCCAAGTACTAGTGCCTATCAATATTTCTCGGGGCCATTGTACAACCAACAATTTCGTACCCTGTTAAGCACTGGACTCCAAGGGAAAGGGAAAACAATCAAAGACAGATACCAACTCACTGGAATGGAAGATTACTCTACTTCTGGTAGAGAATCAAAAGAATATGAACTAGTGGCAATGTCCAGTCCCGATAGTACTGATATGATTATAGGAAGCATAATCCTTGGTGCTGCACTGATGTTCTTGATATTTTATCGATAATAAAGTGTTGTTTATTAAAATTGAGTAATACACAAAAGGCCATAGTAGTCTGTAGTGGGAGTAATTGTTGTCATTGCACCCGATGCATTACCGACATACACCCCAATAATATCCCCTGCAGCTAAATCGACAGTAAGAGTACCAGAGAGGGTTTGTCCAGTAATTCCTAGTGAACTTTCCATGTAACAATAAAGATCTCCATTGATTCCAATAAAACCTCTGAGAGCAATAGATGGATCATGCACTGAAAAAATACTATAGCTAATAGAGTATTTTGTTTCGTCTACCACTGTAAAATCTGTGGCTAGACCAGGAGCGATTTCACCAACAGTGAGTGTAGTATCATTTGAACCAGTAGTGGAATCAAATTGTACCCTAGTGGCGGTATTTGTGTTGAGATCATTAGTAGGGTCTGTACTTATTTTAAAAGTGAGAACTTTTGGTGCGACACTTACAGGGTCTTCCCAGCCTACTATTCCGGTACCTGCATTGGTAGTGAGAACTTGTCCAGGACCCCCGGGGATAATATTTTGAGGAGCTACAGTTGGGTTGTCTGTAATTACTGCAGTGGTGGGATCGATAAAACACATTTCAGCCACTGTAGGTGTTTGGGCGGCATTCAGTGTAACGGAACTAGCGCTCCCAGAAAACGGGGGGAAATAAACTTGTCCACTCCCAAAATCCAAAATACAGTCATTAGTCAGAGTCCGTAATACTATGAATTGTAAAGTTCGTCCACACCAATCATTCATGGATGAGAAATCTACGGTAAGGTCTCCACTTGCAAGAGTAGAATCCAAAACAAGTACATTGCTACCATCATAAGGAATAGTTTCATTTCCAGTTCCTGTATACAGTTGGTATGTTAAAGGAACTTGACCTTGCAATGGTTGTCCCTGTGCATTGGTTTCCAAGTATCGTTTTTTACTCAACTTACTGGAAACAAAATTAGTTGCAAACGTACTAGTCATTTCTGGTAATAAAAAACAATAGAATTTTATTAAGTAATTTATTATTCGACTAGCCCTCTTTCTCGTTCTCCTTCGGCAAATGCTCGTGCCCTTTCTACAACAGGGGTGAATCTTCTGTCCACGTTGTTTACCTGGGTCGATTTGAAGTATTTGTCTGTTACAGAACGAGCAGCCTGGGCTCTTGCAGTTCTTCCTGCGTCATTATTTTGCAGGACTTCATCTGTAGCAGTAAGATTACCCGGGGTAACTGGGTACATTGAAGGATATCCACTCCACCAGTCAGAGAGAGTATCGTTTGGTGCGGGAAGAATCTCTTGTACACTTGACGGGTCACCGTAGATATCCGCTTCGTTATTCGTGTTTCTAGACCAACCCTGGGTGTTCTTGGTAATCCATCTGAGAGGAGAAAACATACCTGCTTGGTATCTTTTTCTAGTCCATCTCGCGTCCTTGCCGTCGTCCAATGTATAGTTCTCAGATTGCATTGCTCTCCAGAGTCTAGGGTTCCACACAGGCCCCATGGGAAGCTCTACTCTTCCGGTTTCGACTTGCCACTCTAGAAAAAGGTCATCGAGTGTACGGGGTCCGCGTAAGCGAAGTTTTGCATACCTTGAAGCGATGTTTTGCATGGTATCAATCATTTCCTCTTTTCGTCGGTAGAGCTCTGGTGCAATTTCTTGGAGCATTCTTACCTGTGCTGGGTCAGTCAAATCAAATTTTCTGTCCACCCATACATCGAAAAGTGCTCTTTCTTGATCGTCTCGTTTTCTCATCATGTAAGCAGCATCATCTGTCGTGAAAGGAACAGTCCAGTTTTGGCCAGTCGATCCTTGGGCAAATCGTGATTTGATGTTTGCAATGTCGTCGTATCCATCAGTTCTCGTGGGTACTAAAGGATAGTCGTTAGTGGCGTATGGGTCGTCTATTCTCGAGTGCCAAATATACCTTTTTGACGCCGAAACTGCTCCTTCTTTGGCAGCTAGGCGCATAACATTGACCTCCTGATCAGAGGGGGCCCCTGGTGCTCGTGGTGACATTGAAAAGTGTTTATTGATTAACAACAATTAGAAACTGTTACTTACAAATACAAATTTGAAGTGCGGTAAAGTTGCAAGATTTCACTGGTCCCAGGGTAGAGTTGAGTATGAGCTCTCTGGAGACCATTTAGTCCCCTGTCTTGTGCTACTACATTGAGGGCTGCAAAGTTGTTGTTTTTAACATCAGGGTGAGCGATATCCATACTGTCAGCAAAAGTAATGTCTCGGTATTGGTATCCATTATCAATCCTAGAGTTTAAAGCGTCAGTTACCGAAGATGCAGTGCTCACTCCTCCTCCAAAGTACGTGCTGTAGGCAATATAACCGATTACGGCAAATGAGAGTGCCTCTACTATCATTGTATTCTAATTCATAGTTGTAGTTAGAAAGCACATGGGACAAACAGAATCATCCCCTCCTATCGTGGAAGTACAATATGACAAGCTCACCTACAGAGAGCTTGAAAAACAGTCACGAAAATCCATGATGGGTGTCGATCGAAATACTCCCAGTGGACCTGTAATGCGAGTAGGGGTAGATTTACTTGGAATGGTACTAATATACTTTGGTACCTTTGTTGTTTGTGATTTGATTAGGTCAATCAGCACAGGAAGATGGACTCGTCTTTATTGGTCCATACTCGGTCCTTGGAATTATGTTACTGGAGCTCCTTTACTGCACAGAGCTACTCACATATTTGATCATGTAACTGGAAACAAACTACAAAGATGTGAAGAAAAATACTCTGCTGCTCTCAGAAAATGTGATGCAGAGTATATTCTGGGGGGGCTAGGAGCAGGAGGACAGTGTCATGCAGACGCAACTGCTGCTTACCAATCTTGTTATGAAAACAGTCCCGAGTGTAAACAATGTGAAGAAGATTACATGGAGGGTGGCAACATGTTCATGGGTGGCACGCCGACACAACAACAAGCAGAAATTCATTGTCTAGGAGAACTGGGATATGATCCCCAATAAAATGTTTATTTTTACTGATCAATTACTTTCCATTCAGCGCTTTCGAACCCCTTTTCCATGTACTCCAAGGTACGATTTTCACTTGTTAGCTTGGGTCTACTAACAAAAGGTTTCTTTGCAAAGAACAATTCAAAACGAGGCCTAAAAAAATTGACAAGGCTCTCCCAAGTCAAAGAAATATTACTATGATGGAACACTGTAAGTAAAACATGGACGTGAAGTTCTCCACCAGAGCGTCCCCTCGTACCGTCTGCTTTAAGTTTCCCTTTACCAAGTTCCACTACGTAGCGAATACGGACATCATCAATGTATTCTGTGTCCCAGTGGTGTGTTTTTCTGTTAAGATCAATAATAGAGCCTTGTTTTACTGCATCTGAAAACTCTAGCATCACCGAGTCAATGTATTGTTCTGCCCTTGATCTGTTGTATTCATCTTCTGGTTTGTATCTAGTGTTTACAAGGAAAAACCATTCAGAGCGTTTTTTTCTGTCTGGGTTAGATGCCCAATTTTTCTCTTTTAATACACTATTCTGCCAGCGGAGGTGTTCTAATTCTGATAATGACATCCACAAAAGAAATCTATTTCCTATAAGACATAGAAAATCATGGGAGTAGGAGATATTATTTCGAGCCACAAGCCTGCTCTATCTAAAGACGAGTCTAAAGAAAAAAAGGAAAAAGTAGAGGAAATCGTCAAGGAACTCGTCAATGAACCACCACCCCAACCTAAACCCAGAGGAAGACCAAGAAAAAACAGCACAGAAGAACCACCGCCTCGCCCAAAATCCCCAAGTAAAAGCCCTAGCAGAAAAGATGAAGTACCTCTCCCACCACCACCACAACAACAACAAAAAACACCAGAGGAAATCGCAGATGGAATCGCAAATCGAGCTATTATCAGACAACTCAGAGTGTATTGTAGAAGATTCCCTCAATTCGCTCCTGATCCTGGTTACAATCCACACTATTATTCTGCACGCCAAAATCGACTTGTCATCGATGCAATTAAAGAGGCTGTGCGAGCCGAAGTTGAATTTCTCACTGCCCCTGCACTCATCAGTGAAAGTATTCGAAATGCAGAAGGAATGGCTCTAGCATGGGCAGTAACTAACCCCGATAACCCTGCTTCTGGAACAATTAAACAATTGCATTCCGTTGCTGATGCAGTGTTAAATGATCCGGCAGTTGATCTAGATATTGGTTTACTTGAATGTGAACTTACTGGATTTATGCCAGAAAGTCCTATCATTCGTATCTTATTAAACATTGGTCGTGTTGTGGCCCGTGTCTGGACTGAAAACCAAGTACACACTGTTATTCCTCCTCAGGCTTCAACGGAAAACGAGAAAAAGTTTGCAGAGTTCTAACGATTATAATGAATAATAAAGCATCGTGATGATATTCCAATTATTTACATTGGCTGTAGTGGGCTATGCTGTTTTTTTTCATAACTTGGGTACAAAATCAAACACTGCCCCTAGAGCAGAAAAATTCAAGGACCCTTATTTACCGAAAGAAGCCGATATTTCAGATCACATTGCTAGAAACACTCCTTTCGGTTATGTCCCTGGAGTGTTTCTTGGAAGACAAGAATACGCTAATCCCAAACCACTCGTTGTGTTGAACGAATTCAATTCGAAGTTGAATGAAACAGAGTGGGGTTATGCTGCTCCTATTGGAAGTACACCGATAAATGTAGAAGGATACAGAAATCTGATTAACTCTGTTTTCAATGAAGAAGAACATCCTCGATTAGACCCTACAAGACAAGATTTTTGTAAAGGCAGACATAGAAGAAGTCAATACGTCTTTATTGATCAGACTGAATAATAAAATAACTCTTAATTGCTTCAGAAATAGTTGTTTTTTGGCCCTGAGGAGTTAAACCAACCAAAGCTTTACACATATTTATGTGATCGTCATCGAATACTACAAGGTGACAAGATAAACGCTTGCCGCCATTAGGTGCAACAAAACGTTGTCCTTTTCCTTTAACTTTTTTCGTTGGAAATCCAAGCCATGCTAACAATCGATAAAGAATTCCAAACATTGTGCGACTATCAGCCGGTGACCTGAAAGGAACTTCGCTTTTGAGAAAAGCATCCACTCCAAGTTTACAATTGAAAGCGAAATTAGTGTTTTGTCGAGTAGCCAATTTACATAGTACCCTGACTTCTGTCCAAAAACGTTGTTTATGCTCTGGAGTAGAATCCATATAAGTTCTAGTAGAGTAAGGTTCGGGGGGGACAATGGATTTTGTAACTGGGTCAAATCGCTTGCCCATCAAAAACAACACATTGTGGAAACTAGTCAAAAGTTCTCCACGAGTATCTTTGTTTGTCAAACCAGCACCTCTAGGATGTGCTTTGGGGCGAAATTCGACACCTGACATGGCTCTTACAGGATCAATAGTATCCTCAAATTGAATACTAACGTCTCTCTCGATGGCCTCTAGAATACTATCTTCAGTGGAATCGTAACTCGAAATAATCCCTAAAAACCTGAATAACGAACAATCCATTCCAGGTATAAGATAACTGGCGAGTTTTTTACGAGTACTTGCAAATACTTGATCCGACAGAAAGGGTCTTGCTTTTTCCAAAAAATAATCATTATCAAGTTGATCAGTGGGATCAGAGGAACATTCTTTCGCGATTTGATCCAAGTAAGCATAGTGAGAAGCCAATACAATGTCTTTATCATCCACCATTTTAGAGCGCTGCCCTACAGTAAAATAACCAACACCAGACTTGTGAAGAATTTCCAATAGACCTTCAAGAAACATCTCAGAGTCTGAACTCCAGAATAATCCCTCAGCGGATACATGAGCAGATAATCTTTCCAAGTGTAATGATCCAAAACGCAAACCAAAAGTACACCTTCTAGGAATATTAACAAGATCTCGTGTTGTTTCATCAAAGGAAGGAATAGCTACAATGGTAGGATGATACTCTAACCTTCTGATTTTATTAGCGGAAGGAGGAGGTTTCCCTAAACTAGCACAGCGTTGCCGTTCACGTTGTATTTGTTCTTTGGCTGCAGTTCTTTTACCCAATTCTCTTTTGGGTCCAATTACATTCACTACAGTCTGGCAATAGTCACCTATTGTTTCCATTCTGCCTTGGTAAAGTGATCGACTAGTGGTTTGAAGTTGGGCGGTATTTGTGTTTTTGCGCAGAACCATTCCAATTATCTTGTTGTGTCCAGGATGTCTGACTCTATTGATAAGTTGTCCAATATCAGAAGGTCTTACTCCCTGAGTTACTTTCACCAAGAAAAACACTACAGCGAAATGATGAGGATTATCTGAAGGATTAAAACTTGCTCCAGGACCTAAACTACTATTCGCCAATACAAGTCGATAACGAGTCCATTCATCTGGATTAGCTCCTTGAACTCTTTCTTGTTCCGACATCCCCCCATGAATAGCTAGGACTTGTTCTTTTGCGATACCCAAGTGATAAGCATAGTCTCGGAACCTAGTTATCGCAGTTTTGCTATTCGAAACAAAAAATACGTTTATTCCAGAGGCCAAAGCGTCACTAAAACAACCAGAGTAGTATCTAGTATTGTTGCACATCACAACTTCTCTAAATCTAAAACTACTATAGACCAACCAGTGGAAATCTGCGAAAAACCCGAGCTGTTTCAGCATTACGGTAAGTGAAGAAGTTGGAAGGCCTTCCATGCAAATCTTGTAAGTACTCGTTTTCATAATCAATTTCAAGCACTCAAATATAGCACCATTATTTTCTAGGAGACAACCGCCCAGCCAAGTAGCAAGACTATCAGCTTCATCAAGTACCAGCAAATCAAAAGGCTCCACGGTACAAATCCCACTTTCGTCAGGTACGCTCAATACTCTTAATAATGAATTCAAGCATACTAACAATCTATCTGTTTTGAACAAACTGCCTTCCTCTGTATCGTACAACACAAACCCGTGCGCAGAAAAAAAGTTATTCCAGGCTTTGCATTGCTGTCTTCTGGTACCGATTACAAGTATTCTTTTTGGATTATGTATCTCTATGAACTTTGCGATAGCAGCTGTTTTTCCACTTCCCATAGGTGCAGTGACGACAATACTTTTCTTTTCCAGTAGTTCTTCGATTACTCTTCCCACAGGCAAGTAAGGACTTGATTCATTTTCTTCGTTCGTACAGATACTGACACTTGATTCTGGAACTGATTCTGGATAAGTAACTGGTTTACTTATAAAAGGCCTCAAAACGAACAACTTTCCAGCGCAGACTTCGTCGAAACAAGATGCAATCGCAGTACCATTTTCAAAAACAACCCAAGAACAACAATTACTTCCATGTACTCCCTGGTACAAAGGGCACCAGGTATTTACACTTTCTCCATTACTGAAATACAAGTACCGTTTCTTACGATTTCCACTCTCACATCGTTTAGTGTGCCCGCCAGAATGTTCGCGAATCCAATCATCCATTGATTGGTTTTCAGCGAGCATACAATTGGTTTCCTGACAGAGTGTTCTGGTTCTGGTTACAGTAGCAGCAGATATTCTGGGTGTAGGATTTTGTATCGTAGTTCTGGTTGCAGCTTCAACTATTAGTGTTTCGACGTCAGTACTTGTTTGTTCTCCGTAGGATCTGATAAATTCTTCAATCCAGAACAAAAAATCATCTTCTTCCGAGGAACCATCGTACCAATTATCACTAGCAAAAAGCACAAAGGGGACTACTTTTGTATTCGGATGTGCACAACTATAGGGTCTGATTCCTTTGTTGTGACTATAAAAACTAAAGTCCAGAATACTATTAAATTCAGAGCTGAATCTGTTCTTGAAGTAAGCTTGAATTGCTCCAGGAGTAAACTTTGCAGCATCAGGAGCACAGATAAAAGCATCTGGATCTTTTGTGTAAACATGAATTCCTTTAGAGCCACTAGCAAATACACGATAGGGAACTTGTAAAGTTTCTCGTATGATCGTAAGTTCGGGTTCCAAGATTCTGAGAAGATCTTGTGTTTTACCAGCTAAACTTGCAGCACGAATAGCATAGTTTCTAGTGTCTTTGATGTCAATGTCGTAAATACCCAAGTACAAGTACCACCGAGAACGAAACAAGAACTCGCTATAGATCAAGTCACAACTTTCAAGAAGCTCTAAACGTTGTCGAGGGTTTCCTATAGGTAATTGTGTTGTTTTACCATGATATGCTTGGTATCTTTGTTCGTCTTGAGAGTTTCTCCAGCGAGCTGCGGCCACTACACTATCCATGACTTGGGTGCAAATGATGACACATGTCACCTTTTATAGAAGGATCCTGGTAATTCATGTCTATTGGACGAAATGACGTTAAATCTTGTGCGTGTATTTTTTCATCAGAAAAATGACTGAGAAGCTTGAAACGAGACACAATGCTTTCTGTAGTAAGAACAGAACTTGCGCTATTTCTGAACATTCGTGCCGTGTTAATTACTTTCACCCTTCGAGACTTTATCACCTCAGTGTATTCCGGGAGCCTGTTTGCTTAGAGACACTTGTTACTTGTATTTATTGTTTTGGTGACCCAGCATTTGATAAAGAAGGACAACTCAAGGCTTTACTCTGCGAATGTTTTGTCAACTTATTTCACATGTGCTTACTCAGGAATTGTATTGGGAAAGAAGAGAGCATTAATAACATGTTATGTTATGTTGCAAACGAAATTCGAACTCCTGCTCGATACTCTGATATTGAAAGAGGTTGTTATCTTCCTCCTGGTTTCGAAAAGCTTTCTTTCTTTAGACACAAAAGAGAACATGATGGCGAGATTGGACTCATGATTGAAATTGAATTTGACTGCAGATTTATTCAACTGAGAAATCAGCGCTTTATCAGACCAATGTTCGTTCCACAAGAAGATGAAATCCCAGACTGGGAACTACAAGAACTTGAACAAAAACATATTAATCCTAGTCAACTTGAACTGTATTTTGCTTGACTTACCTGCTTACATTAAATCTCATATTACATAAACCAATTGCAGCCATTTTTCTTGATAACAATTTTCTCCTTTATTAAAAAGTAGTAAGTAAACTATTCTTGAGATTCAGGTTCTTCTTCTTCAAGTTCTTCTTCATACTTGCGATGTTTAGGAATAGGAGGAGCATCAACTTCGCGCTTTCGTTTCACTAACATCGAACGACTAGTGTCTTTGGCAGCAACAGAATTTCGAATACACATGTAATCACGATAGAGTTTCAACAGTTTGTGCACATCAATGTATTTACTATCAAAGACTCTGGAAATACTTGGAGGGTTTTGTGCATCACATTGCATAGCTAGAAGAGCAATCGACTCGTAACAATCAGAGTTACTTGCTTGAAGAAAAGATCGCAACATGAATCTGGTTCTGTAAGGAGTGTGGATTGAAAATCGTTCTTTGTACGCGAGAACAAACACTTTTTTGATTGCACCAAGTTCCCAGTGAGTGTATCTTCGAGGGATGTAATAAGTATCTCCATATTGAATATGTTCAACGAACAAAGGATTGACATTGGAAAGCATTGATTCATCCCATCTATTGTTTCTGATTAAGTTGAACTTGTTACCGAACTCTGCTGGAATAATTGCTGATTCATCTGGATAAGCTGGAATGTGAACTGCACAAACATCGTTGTTAATTCGTGGAGATGAAGCATGTGTTGCATTACATTCAGGGCACATCATCACTGTATTACAGAACAAAACATCTTCAATGTGATCGTAGGTAACAACTTCTTGTTTGGCTGCGTTTGCAAAAGGACCAGTTCCCCCGCAAATAGCACATAACTCATGCTCTTTGTATTGGTAGGCATCATAGTTGATAATTCTGAAGTCTGCTTCGTAAACAACACATCGAATGTCGCCTTCATTGTTTTGAAACTCGAAGTGTGTGTGTGGTGCTGCATCAAATTCGATGTTGAAGTTTTGTTGTTGTTGTTCTGGGAGAGAGGTTACTTTCATTTTGCTGTCGGAGGAGTAAATGATAAAGAAATGAAGCTGCAGTTAGTTTTAAGCTTCTAATAGTTTCCTGGAAGTTATTCATTTCTAGGAATAACCTTTCGGAGTTGTGCCACGACTCTTCACTATAGTTAGTAGCTGTCATATCTTGTCACGCCCTGACATGTGTCACCAAACCCATAATCCTTTGATTTTAGGGTGCAGAAGGGTATTAAAGGAATTCAAAACATATACTTGTAGCTAGCAGTCGAGCGCAGCCGGTGGACGGTCATCAGGGACTATGGGTACAGATAAACCTGTTGGGGGTTCGAATCCCATGTCTGCCTGTATGCACTGGGTCCTTTAAGAAACGTGTCTTCTCTACTTACATCACCCCGTGGTTTAATGTATTCAAAAGCGACGACAAGTAACCCGACAGGAAATGCCAAGTCACAGCAAAGACGACTCTTTAGATCCTGTGATGTAGGGAACAACTGTTAGTAGAAGGAACACAGACCTTCGAATAATTTTTTTTATTTATTATCATCTACTAATCCATTCTGTTCTCTATGTTCTACTTCCTTTCGAAAGTATTCTCTTATTTCTATAGGCGTGAGAGTTCTAAGTTTTTCGTACAGCCCGGGTTCTAATACAAGCACACTAATAAGTAAAGCTAATGGTTGATCGCCTCTGATAATAACTTCATGATATCCATCAGTAGTTTCAGTAGTTAATAAACACAAAGAAGTGCTCTTTGTTACACCAGGAATATGTTTAGACATGTTGCAAATGATTTAAGCTGGTACACAAGTTTTCTTTTATTTTGTTGTTACCGTTGAACTCCACAATACACGAGACCTTTCGGATTTGCATTTCTTCTTCGCGGGCATTGGTGGATACCTTTTGTAGCTAAGTATTTTTCGATACACTTTGAACAAGATTGATTGTCTGGTAATCGATATGGCGTCGTTGAGGAAATGAAAAGTCCTTGAAGTGCAAAAGCTCTACCCACTCGTCGAGTAACTTCTTCACAGTCATAACAATAACACTCGTCCGAGTCGAATAAAAGAATAACTAAAGTTCGGTCCTCTCCGTGTACGTGTTCTTCCATGTCTTGGCAAATGTATATTTTTCTTGTGCTCAATCGTTTCTAGGAAGATGACAAGTGACATGTGACAGTGACAAGTGACATGTGTCACCACACCATTTAAGTGAAGATTCGTGCACAGAGATCATTTGTCTCATGTCTTGGAGCCAGCCTTACGTTTTTCCTACCCGAGCTATCTTAGTTCAACGCACTCACTTGTTTCCTTTACCTCCTGTTGAAGGTCCCGGCGAAGTTGTATACAGGTCACCCGAAACAAATGTTCTTGATTACTGCAGACAAAACAATATTGCTAGTCGTGTAGTCTCTTGTTCTGGTTTGAATGCAGGTCTCGGTGTGCCACTTAACCCTCTTTCCCGCAAAATTGAAGCTGAATACAGAGAGGGTTTATCTCTTCCTTTGAGTGACGTTCTGACAATGAAGTATCTTTTTGCTACTTGTGATGTATGTAAAGATTACTTGGCTACATCCCACTCTGTCGAAACTCTTCCAAGTGGTGCAAGATTTTATGTTCGGAATGAATACGAATTTATTTGTCCTGGAGTTGAAATGTGGCAACCGGGACATATTGAAGGTATTACCAATCACGAAGACTTTCCTAGCTCTCGGTGGTCTATACCATACTTTAATCTTGTTCAAGACGCCTGGCTTTGTTATGTATTCCCAGCAAGTACTCAACGTATGTTTTCTCGTACGGAGCCTTTCGTATTATGTAGACAGTGTCAGAATGAATTGTTACGCCCAGTTTCTCGTCGAGATGCACACGGCTATATCGAAAGATTTCAACAAGTCGTTCGCTCCATGAAACAAGTGAATGGGGGAACTATGCACATTGGTAATCCGAAAACAATCGATCCAATTTTCCATGATCACACAAAACCTTTTCTTTTCGTTTCCTTGTGTAAAGACGAAGTCAAGCAAACAATTACTGATCGGTTATTGGAAAGACAACGACAATTCTGTGTGCCAAGATTTATTAAAAAAGCAACTCCTTCTACAATGCTTGGAATCGATCAACCGGAAGAGGATGTGAGTATGGATCCAACTGATGACTCTCAAACAAGCCAAAGCGAAGATACACAAAATCCTTGGCAAGAGGACCTTGATCAGCTCGCAGAATTCGAAGATGAATTGGCCGGCTACTAGTTGTAGATTGTTTACAGTTTAGTTTCAATAAAACCAAGTTATCATGATGATATTGTCGATAAAGTATTGTTCCTGCAGCTTCTAATGCCGGTACTGTTACAATCTTATTTCCAGATGCAACTTGTAATCCTCCTCCAGGTGATTTGATTTCAAAAGTTATCCAATTAGTATTACTTCCTACATCAGCCGCATTAATTCCAATCTTTAGTTCTTTTAGTTCTAGGCGTTTTAAATCAGTTGTAAGTCCAGGAATTTGAATCAAAAGATCATCGGTTGCGTTTGCATATTCTACTCCAACTCTTTGTAGAACAATTATTTCTTCAAAGTCTCCCATAATTAAGTCTATAAGTACTTATTTAGAAAGCCACGAGACATTACTTGTTGTATTATTTTATATATTTTTATCTTTTACTTCTAATAATATATTTTAAACAAGTATTGCTAGATGTCAGCTTTAACGATTGAAGATCGATATCCACTGCAAAGTCAAAGGGGAAACTTTTCTGGTAAAGCAAGTGCAATTGTTAAAAGTATTATTAGTGGTGTATGGTGGAAAAGTGATCCTACCACTGGAGATGTTCCTGATACAATGGAAAGAAATGCTCAATTTCACTTGAATCAAGGTCCAGTAGATATGGAAATCAAAAATGCACGCCCCACTCACACACCATCTACTTTGGATAGTGAATCAAGTTTAGTAGGAACTTATATTCATAACACGTTACCATCAAGAACTTACAGAGAAAGAAGTGGTACAAGCTGGAGGGAATATTTTATTTGGCATGTTGGTTCGAAACCTTCTACTACACCATTCAGTACAATTCCGACAAAGTTTTAATTCGGCTTTTTGTAGGCAAATAAATGTGAATACTTCAAAAAGCGTTCTGGATCTTTTACTTTACTAGTGTCCCATAACTTATAAACTTTACCAGTAGGTCTCGAAAGAGCAACTTCTCGAACATCTCCAAGATTTAATTTGTCTCGTAAAAGTATTAAAAATTCTTGTTCAGTGTCGAATCGAAAAGGTGACATGATTCCATTTACAATAACCATGACTTCGTATTCATGTCTATTCTCTTCTTGATCTACAGGGCGCAATGGACAATTGTAAACAAAGAGAGGACTTTTGTTTGGAACAAGACGAGGAATGGTATTGCGGTACTGGAATCCATCACAATCTTTCACTAATACATCCTCTACAGGACACCGAAGTAATCGTGACACTCTCTTAAAGAAAGATTCTCTGTCGTGATAAGTAACAAGTTCAAGAAATTGTCCATGGAGGTAAATTTGACATGTCTTGGTATCAAGTGCTCTTTTCATTGTCAGGGAAAAAAGAAAAATGAACTGTAATTAATGTTTATTTCTTTTTATCATTAAAAAAGCGCGGTCTGTCAGTTATCCAAGCTCCTAACAGAAAAGTAATAATACTTTGTGCCCAACCAGAAATTGAAAATTGAGTACCAGATTTAAAATCCAAATAAATAATCCAAAGACAAAAACCTGTCAACCCAAGTGACAAGACTGCCGCAAATAGAAACGCCATGGAATAGCTTAAGAGCGAAAAATTCGCAAATCGCTTCTTAATTCTTTTTGTCAGCGAGGAGGAGGTTGCCACACTATCCGAGGAAATGTCTACTGCTACTTCATGTGAAATGTCCATTACTGCAGGAGGAAAGAAAGGAACACTCAAGAAGTTACTTGCTCCCGAAGTCCCATTTAGATCTTCAGTTAGTTTCGACACGTTTCAGTTCGAGTTAGTGGATTACAAACACAGAGATGACCCTGACTGGAGTGAATGGCGTTCTAACTTGAAAGGAGTCATTGGTGGGAGTGACATTGCTGCACTACTTGGTCATAATACATCTGTTTCTCCTCGTGCTTGTCTTAAACAAATACATGGTATTACCGCAAAAAAAGAACCTAATCACTTTGCTAAAACCTGCATGGACCATGGTAAAAAATACGAAAGTACTGTCTTGGAAGTACTCGGAGTTTGCCAAAACATTTGTCCAGGAATCACTGTTGTATACGAAATCAGTCGTATTTCTGATCCAACTGGCCCTAAAATAAGAGTCTGTGTTTCTCCTGATCATTATGAAGACAATGGGGGATGCCTTTACGAAGTTAAATGTCCTTATGTTGGTTCTACTGGTGAATTTGGTGATTCTCATGGTTTTTACGAAAACCACAAATCTCGGTACCCTATTGGAAAGGAGGCTTATTTTTTACAAGCACTTTTTTACAGAGTTATGCTTAATCTTACTTTGGAGACATTACGTTTCGGGGATAATTTTAGTGTGGCTATTGGTTTAGTCAACAACGATGAAGAAATTACTGTCAGACTCTTGGACTACAGACATCATACTGGTGCTTTAGTGATTATCACTAGATTGCTAGAAAAGTTATTACGACATACTTCCCCAGGCGAAATCGAACGCTGGAGAGTAACAAAAGAAGAAAGGGGTGACGTTTCAGAGTGCATGCGAACATCCTTCTCGGTATGTTATATTTTATCAGGACGACCTTTAGGGATGGATGGTAGTTTATTGTTGTTAGAAGAACACAGCGAGAGCGATTCCAGGGACAACAGCCCAAGCCCACCAAGGGAATAATGTTTCTCCAAATGCTTTGGCGGTACCATCTTTTTTGTAGCTTATAGAAGGTTTTACAATAAATTGTCCACCAAACCCAGCAAGACTTCCAAATAATAATCTTTTCCACGGAGTTCCAAGCCCCAGGAAAGCAATTCCATCAAGAAGTACACTTAACATTCTTTTTAACTTCTAACAAAAGGGGCATTTAGAAAATCTTTTATTGAGGAAAACTTACTCTGTTTTGTAGACGAGTATGAGCATCGCTTCGTGGTTTTTTGAGTATTCCTGAAGGCTTGTAATCTGCATAGCCTGGGTCTCTGTGTTGATTTCCTACTGCTTCAAATAATTGTCCTCCAGCTCCCCAAGGATTACCTACATACAATTCATTAAGTACAGGATTTGGTCTTCCTTCACGAGGGAATCCACCAGAATCACCGAATGGATCCCGGACACTGTGATTCATAGATTCTCCTGGTAAACCTCCAGGAATATCATAAGTCACATTTGGAATGTCTCCGAATGAATCACTCCAACCTTCTTTGCTTGGAAGTTGTAGTAAACCCGGTTTTTTTTGCATTGTTGGTCTAACTGTCGCCCTGTTAATAAATACATTTACACCATTTGTCATGTTTGCGATAAGGTCGTTTTTTTCTTTGTAATAGCGCCATGCAGCACGAAAATTCCCCATAATATCGGCACCAAATTGAGGTGTTCTGATTACTTTTGTTTCTTCGCTGGCTAGTGTACTTGTTCTTGAGGAATTTGTGGCTCTAAGAAATCCAGTATGTGAAGCTTCTCGGAGTTCAATGTCATTTTTTTCAGTGGTATTTTGTTGATTTACCGCGGTGGAAGGCCAAAAATGATAAGCAGCCAATCCGATCGCACCCAAGGCTATCAATGTCGTCATTCCTTTACCCTGTAACGGTTAGATATGTGGGGTATAAATAGTGTGTTTTTTGTCTAGCATTTCATTTCCAGCAAACCATGGCCGGCAAGAGACACAGAGCAACAGCACGACAACAAACAAAAGACGCAGGAGGTGAACCCCCTGCAAAAAAGAAGTACATTGAAGAAGGAACTGATGCTGACTACAAGCTTATCGGTGAAATTCTTGGTTTCCGTGTTGATTTCTCTTATCCTGTAGGGAAGGCATTTGGTTATTCTCCTTATGCTGGAATAGCACTTCCTTTCATTGCTTATCCTGTCTTGTTTCGTCAAGGAGAAGGTGTTGGAATTCTTCCTTCTCGTTTACCTGGTGGTTGTAGAGGTTATTTTTTGGGAGCAGCAGATCCAGGAGACATCAGAACTGCTATTGTAGAAGCTTACATGAAGACCCATCCTAATGCTAATCCTAAATCGACGCCTTGGAAAGATTGGGAACCTTATGCTATCAATCGTGCTTACTATGGAGTCAATTTTTTTGAAAAATCTGGTTTCCAAGACTTGGAAGATCTCAAAGTGGATATCTTACAAAGTCGTGAATGGGGAGGAGATAAACACCGTTTGTTATCCCCTATCGCAAGAATTATGAATCAAAAGCGGGTTAAAACTGCAGTGTATTTGCATGAATTCTTTGCAGAGAAACTACCTGATGGAATTCCTACTGATGCTACATTCTTCACCAAGGATGATCTTAGCCGCTATCATGAAAGATACATGATCAAATTAAAAGAAACCGCTGCTTTGGAGAAGAAAAAGTTAAAGAAACGACTTGAAGATGCAGAAGAAGACACTGAAAGCAGTGGAAGTGAAAGTGAATCTGACGAACACTAGTAATAAATGTATTTTTTATTTTGGCACCAAACTGACTACATCATTTAATACACCCATTGGAATTGCCTTTGGAGGAGGGGATTTTAAATAACGGAAAATAAAGCAAAGACCAAGAACTGCCCCGATTACTCCAGCATAAAAAAGGGCCTTGTTTTTGTAATAGTCTTTTCGTGACATGTCTTCTAGTTCTTTTTGATACATTTCTTGGTCTCTGGCTAGTTGATCACTGTTTTTCAGTCCTTCGAGTAACTCTGGATTAACTTGAAGTACAGGCAGTTTTGAATTTTCTTGGCCCTTTTCTAAAACCACAGGAACAGAATTTCCAGCAGACTCTTTTCGTTTCTTGACCATCTTTCATTTGCTGCTTTTAGAAAATGTCAGGAAAATACTCAAATGCCGGCTGGAAGAAGTTTGAATTCCCTCCTGATATGATTACTCAAGAGGAAGGAGAAAAAAACATGAAGCTCACAAAACATCAACTTCAAAAGATGTTAAAAGAACGTGTATTTACAAAAGTGAAAGCAGCCAGTTATAATGGCGATAGGGTCTCAGAAGAACAATGGAAATCCCTCTTGATCAGAACAGAGGCAAAATCCATCAGAGAAAAGCTCAACGATGAATTCATAGAAGACTTTATTTTTTGGCTGCAAGGAAGAAGTCCTTACAATGCAGAAGAATTCGATCGCATTGTTTATTCCGAGGATGGTGACCCAATAGAAAGAGAGACTGTCCCAGGAACGCCTTGGGGAAGCAAGCCCCTCTTTTCTGTACCGGGTGTATCGGAATTTCTGGATCAAGGAATAGACAGAAGACAACGAGTGATTACTTACCTCTCAAAACTCAAATTACGGACTCCCACAAACATCAACGAAGCTTATATCTACTTTAAATACTTGATTAGAGGAGTTGGATTGGATGATAATGCTTGTCATGAAGTGGCATCTTTTGCTCAATTCGACAACCCAATAGGTCCTACTGGTGATGCCACGGGACCTATAGGGCCAGCTCCCTCTTTTTTCGACGAGAAAATCTACAAAACAAACTTTAGACTCAACTTTGATGTTGCTAAAAATGACCCCACAGTTTACCTCGCCTGGCTTATGAGTGGTGCACCACACAAATTCTTCATGTCCAGAGGCCTTATAACGGCATTTGGAGTCATAGACCCGGGTGGAATCGGAGAGCTACAGAAAACAATCGATGCAGGCCTCGTAATTCCATATGGTGCTCCTGACTATTACCCCATCAACAAGTCGGGAACTTTTCTCTTTGGGAATGTCTTAGACGCAGATGATCCAACGAAAGCAAATGATGCTTTTGTCATGGACTACTATAAGCTCAGCCCAGAAGACAGAGACGTAATGGTAGCCACTGCTTATACTTTTTATGCAGCAGCAGGAGGGGGAGGAGCAAAAGTGGGACCAGAAGTTGCCGCTGAAGCCGGCGCTGATCGCCCAGCTAAGGGGCCAGAGGATGTTGCTGCTATGAGAGAAGTATTCGGAGCAAAGAAGAAGGAGACGTTAGTTAAAAGGACTGAAAAAACACTCGAAAAAGTAAAAGACAAAGCCGAAAAACGAAAAGAAACAGTTGCCAAACTAAAAGCCAAAGTCAGAGATTTATCCGCAACTGCACGCCCGAAAGACGTAACGATGCTGAAAAGAGCCTTAGACTCGGAAAAGCGAAAAGTGCGCTTGACGGGACCACCAAGAGGCCATACAGAAGAAGAAGCCATTGTAGAAAATTTCAAGGACTTGGCAGAAATAGACGAACTTGTCACAATAAAACCGAGAACTAGAACAACCAGAACGAAAGCAGCAGAACCGTCAAAGAGAAAACCCGAGTGGAGAAAAGGCGAAGGAAGAGAAGAAAAGAGAAGAGGAGAAAGGGATCCCCCTCTTCCAAAAGGATGGACTTGGCACCCAGTTACAGGTCTCCCAGTGGACGACGAAGGCAAAATGAAAAATTATTTCTTCAGAGGCAAATACGCTGGATCATCGAAACATTTGTACTCGCTTCTCGGTACATACAACGAAGAACTTGGTACAACGGTATACCCAGAACCTCATGAACTCCCATCAGAACCCAATGCGTTTCGTCCAGGGTATGGCATAGAAGATATGATTAAATGGCAAGAAATGCAAGAACTCGAAGAAGCGGAACGAGAGAAAAAGATGCATGCGGAAAAACTCAAGAAAGTGGTCAGAGAAACTGGTGGCCCTAAAAAAGCGGAAGTTATTGACCTTATTGAAGAAATCGATGATGCTCCCAAGGAAGCTGTTGAGGCGCTTGTTGAAATAATCAAAGAAACAGGCCCTGAAGGAATCATAGAACTGGAAAAGACTATCCCAGTTGAAGCCAGGAAAACGACTGTCTTGGATTACCTCACCAGAACACTCAAGTTAAATCCGTATGTAATGAAAAAGCTTCGAACCCCTGCATTCGAGAAAGGGCCTGGTCCTAGCTTCTATATGGGGACCTCGGAAAGTGATAAACTTCTTATAGGGATCAGTAGATGTCTTTTCGATGAAACGATTCGCGACATAGACAGTTTTCAAAATGTACTCAGAGAGTCCGGTCTCTCTACGACTCATGCGAACGACACTGCACAAAATCTCTATCAATTCGTTGCAGGATCACAACAAAACGAGATAGACACTGCACACACTGGACTGGAAATGTTAATTAAAGCCAGAGACGCTACTGCGAATGCTTATACTAAAGTTATGGACTCTCGGAACTTTAGAGGGAAAGAGGACCTGTGTACACGACTCGGTACACTGTTCAGTTATTTCGAACCAGAAGAAGAGTACCTCGTTGATGCACTGCATGGAGCCCCAGGAAGAGACTATGGTTTTACCAATGCAGTCTTGTCCATGAAACACGAATTCGACGCAACCACTGGTCATTATGGAAATATACAGATTCAAAACGACAACAAGTTTAATGAACTCTCAACAAACATAGCAAAATGGCTGACAAATCACACAGAGTGGACCACTGCACGTTTGCGCGCAGAAAAAGTGAAGAACAATCCACATATACTAGGCATGAAAGCTATGATCCAAAATTTACATAATTTTGCCTTGAAAAGCAATGTGGATACATACATCGCGAGATTCCCCCGCTCAGAAGAAAGAAAGAAATACAAACTCACCTTACATCAATACCTTCAGGGCCATAATCCCCTCAGCCCAGTAAATTCTGGAAAGATACGCTGGTTATTACAAGGACGCATAGAAAAACCATTGAAGGAACGCAAAGCTATTGATCTCGAAGTCGATATCCCACCACCACCAGAAGAAAAAGCTGAAGAACCAATAGAAACCCCTAAGACAGTGATCCGAACACCAACACGCAGACCAACGAAGAAGAAGAAGGCTCCTGTTGTCCAACTAACACCCATTATTCCCTCAGAGAGAGAAAAACAACAAAAAAAAGTAGCGGCAATGAGTGGTTATGAAATACTGTCTAAAATGAAAAAGGAACTCAAGAAAGACCCTATCTTGGGAAATCCCATGAACCTCCCTGAAGACTGGACTGCAGCTTATAAAAAATACCTGGGAAACATTAACGCAACTGTTAATCTGTTACCTGAAGGAGAAGAGAAGAGATTCTTGCGTTCAGAGGCCGTGATGGCACTCATATCCGGTGCTTCGCATCCCGTACATCTCATGGACGTCATCAGTGCGAAAGGAAGACCAGAAAAGAAACTTCCTCCTTCATTCTATACAAACAATCCGACTCTCGCTCGAATGCACGAGATACAGGGCCAAATAAGAATACGCAGACAACGATTAAACAAAAAAGAATTCTCCTCGATGGAAGAAGCACAAAAGTTACAAACCGAACTGATAGGACTAGAGTATGCAGCACTACCACTTTTCAATACCCAACACAAGGAAGACAAGAAGGCCTTTAGGAAAAGAATGGCCGAGGAAGCACTGAGAGGAGCTCCGGCTCCCCCTGTTGTTGCCCCGCCAGTGGAAACTCCTCCTGCCGCCCCAGCAGAACCAGAAAAAATGGAAGTAGTAGAAGAAGAGCCCCCTCCTCCAGCTGCTCCAACTCCAGTCCCTGATCCTGATCCTCCTCCTGTTACTGTTGGCCCTACAGTAACAGCTCCTCCTCAAGAAGTGGAAATGTTACCTGCTCCCGAGCTAGCGGAACTACCTCGTGGTGTCCCTAGAGTCACGGAAGTAGACTCTGGGCCTCTAGGAAATATGATACGCAAACTAGCAAGAGTCTATGCCGCCCCATCTAGTGAAGACTTGTACAAAAAGATACAAAAAGAAATAGTCGCTGGCGACCAAGGAATAATTCCACTGGACTTGTACACTATATCTAAATTCACTCCAGGAGTAAAAACAGAGACTCCATGGACGGAGTCATATAGTATCATGAAAGAGTCTCATGGTATCGCAGCAGATGCCGGTGGTGGCCCACTTCGTGTAGCCAGTGCCATGCAAAAAGCCGGATTCAATGTTTCCGATCCCAACAAGGCACCCGGCGTGGGACCCGGTTACGTAAACCCCAACACATATACCATACAAGATCCTTTAAAGAAATATGCTGCGTTGGAAGCATTCAATAGATACTTTGCGAAACGCAAAGGATTTAACCTTATGCCTGAACTCACGGGATTAGGACAAGATTTTTTCGACACACCTTTTAGTGAACTTCGAGAATCCCCGACAATAGATGTCATGTTTTCTGGTGTACTCACTCAGGCACTGAAACTACGTCCACTTGTTCTGGATGCCGAAGGCGAGGACACAGAAGAAGAAAGAAAAACAAGACAAATGCTACAGAAAGACACATGGAGTCAATTTTATCACCTCGGAGTCGCAGCCCAACTACACAAAAACATAGTTGATCTAGGAATCATAAAAGAGGGGACTGCTTTCGAAACGGTCGGGGATGCACTGCGTCTCGCCGAGAATTTCGAAATGTTATTTGGTGACGAGGGTCTATTGGACGAAATTACGGGCATTGACCGATACAAAGACATGTTTGCCGTGCAAATGGAAGCTAAGGCAAAAGACCAATTCATTAAGATCGTTAATAGAAACGCGGAAGCATTTAACCCTATGCTGGAAGCACCCATGATCGGGTATGCCAGAAGGGGACTGAGTAATATGCCCCTAAAGTACGGTATGATGGGCTTATCCACAGACCTTCATCAGCAAGCAGTCTACAATATTCCGGGTGTTGAATCACTCATAGGAGGCTCCCCTATGGATACTTCTCAAGAATTAAGCGCTGGACCAATAAAAATAGGCCAAACCCCAGGACAAATGGTAGGATATACTAGACGAATGGACCAATCCCTTGTGTTTGCAGTACTTGAAGGGTATTGGAGAGCCATGGAGGCAATACCCGCGGGTGAAGATGAACTCGACACACAAGGGAACGTGTCACCACCTGGCCTGGAACGCATGAGAGCAAGAGGACTGTATGTTTCTCAGTTACGCGATATGAGAGACATGCATTTGGACAAGGAATTCCACACTTCAGCGGCACAACCAGAGGACCCGAACAGCCCTACAACACCCCTCGGAGAATACAGGCGCATGTTGGATGAAATGTCTACTGAAGTAGCCACATCTGTTTACAATGCAATCGATGCCTATACACAATTACGAACGCAAGGCAGAGGAGGCGGTAAATTGGCAGAGCTTTTACCGAAAATGCCTGCCAAACCAGCGGACATGTGGAATATGACGGAAAACAAAGAGGTTGTTATCGCTGATGCCCTTGCTTCTTTAATGGTTGGTGGTGCAGCATTAATGCAGATAGGTAAAGTGGCTACACCTCAAAACGTGGCTTTATACATGAAGGCGATAAATTCATCCACTGTATTTCCAGAGGATATTTATCTGGATAGATCCATTGCTGGACAGGTCTCCTATCAACCAAGTGTACGTTCTGCCAATGATGTAGGTACTACCATCCCTGCGATCCCTTTCGTAGCACAAGCACTTGACACACTTTACCTTCAAACTAGAGCGCTTAATGAAACTGAAAGTAACGCACTTCCTCTGCTTCCCAGAGTTTTAAATGACCGTTACTCTATGGTGGGTCTCAGGGAAGCCCCAGGAAATCTACCAGGCCCTGTTCTTGATACTCTCAGAGGCGCTAGCAGAGAGGATGATCGGTCTGAGTCTACTTTTCCAAGATGGAACGAGATACGAAAATCCAGAGGAATTACAAAGTCCCAGTATTTCTAATAAAATAAATTACAATACAAACTACCAAAAATATGTGTACAGATGAACAGTGGACCCGCAAGGATCCTACAAAAACAATAATGACAAGTGAGTATTGGATTGGAGTCAATACAGCTCCTTCATTCAAAAAAAAGCAGTGGTATCAGTTCTGGTTAACTCCTTTGGATGTACCTGAAGAAGAAACAGAGTGGTACATGCAATACCCTTCTCCCTCTGCTGCATGCCAGACTCATATACCCGCTAAACTTAAATAGGTAATGACAAGAGACATTACTTGTAGTATTATTTTTATTGAAATAAATCTCTTACATTATTAATACATACAAGTATTGGTTCATGTTTTTGTCCAGACGCGAAACCTGGTACTGGCTGGATTGTTCCTGCATGTATCACAGACAGACATTATATGAAAATTAAAAAAAGATTTATTGTTTTTAACTTTAACGCCATACTTTTTGAATGACACCCCGTTGATGAACGATCCAATTGTGACGAGGATAGATAAGGGTAACACGTAAAGCAGGATGGTTACCGTTGAGTGAAGGATTACTGAGGAACAAGCGAGGGTTGTTAAAGTTTCCGAAAGAGACACTTCCACTAGCTACATTTTGCATTTCTGGGTATTCTGACCACAAACAAGTAAATTGTTGAGTGTCGTACTTGCAGTGATAAAACTTTTGGATTTTACGTACTCCATCAAGATCATGATTTTCAGGGTCTTGAATATCCATTCCGTTAGAGACAATTCGATAGTTGAGACCTTCAAGGTAAGTAGTATCAATTTCATAAGCTCCAGTGTTTGCATTTACTGGATCAAGTTGATCTTGTGTTCGGATGATACCATTGATTTTGTGAATAGGTCCATCTAATTCATTCAGAGTGAAAACAAAACTGTTACCGGTGTTGGTAAAGTAATTGGCAGGGATATCAAATTCAACTCGGTTCTTGTCATCATACAAATAAGAGATTCCGTGTTTGCCACTTTGGAGAGCAGTGAATTCTTGACGAGTATGACCAGTGGTGTGAATTTGTTGATAGACTACTTTACATTGAGTAAGAGATAAAGTTGCAGGTTTTGTTCCATCGGTTTGAACTACATAAGCAGCTGGGTTAAAATCAATAGTGAGGGTAAGTTTTGATGTGAGAGCAGAAATAATTGGAGCATGGCATCGCTCATCTTTCCATGGGGTTGGAATTCGTACTCGAAGTTTGTAAGGCGCTGTTGCATAAGTGTTACGAGCTGCAGCTGATAAGTTTCCTCCTACAAGTTGTTCTTCATTGGATCGTTGTTCATCAGTCATAAATTGCAAGTCAGACCATTCCATATCCATGTGATAAGTTTGTAAAGTGTTAGATGTAAATGACCACTTAATTCCTGCGATCAAAGCATAAGCTAAAAAATCTGCGTACCGAATGTAAGTAGCTCCTCCAGCTCCCACTAATGCTGGTGGAAGGAATTCGAATTCGATGTCTTCCAACAAAGTACAAGTCTTCTCGAATGGGATGATGACTTGTGTCCCAAGTCGAATATCTGGAATTTCCTGTTCCCCCTTTTGACGAAGATCTTCAGTAAATGCAATTGGAGGTATTGGTTTAAACTTACTGTTTGCTAGTCCAACACTAAACAATGCACCATCTTCTGGTGTAGTTTGTGCTCGAATTACTTCTGCGTTAGGCATTGTGAATACAGGTTATTATAGTGGTATTTAGAATTTATTTAGAGTCATCGGTTAACAGTTTAATGAGCTCTGCGCATCTATCTGCCATCTCGAAGAATTTCTCCAAGTCCATGTTACCAGAGAACACATTTTTTCCATAGAGGTGATCCCGAAGCAATTGGTGTAAGTTGTCGAGTGCTTTTTTTGCAGATTCTTGATCCCAGACAGGAACACCGAAAACCCATCTTCCTTCTCTTTGGAAGTAGTCGATTCCTGTAGGGGGGGTGAAGATGATGACCGGAACTCTCGGTTGTACCCTAATATGGGTTGGGAAAGGAGGAATCCACTTTTCTTCCTCTTCCTCAGTGCTAGAATCGATGACATAATGGGAATGGGTTTTTTTTGGTGGTGGTGGAAAGTTTGCTGGAGACATTGGTACTTGCTTTAAAAATAAAGAGCCTATTTATACCTTACTGCGGAAGCCCAGTAGGGCTTCCGCCAAAAAGGTAAAAGAACAAAAGGCTTTTATAAGCTATTTTATTTTTTAAAAGTGTATGGTTTTTATGCTTTTTTATTGTGGCTTTTCCTAAAGAGTATTCATTAACCAGTAATTAATTCTGCCGTCAAGTAACATATTACCAGTAACAGGGACACCATCTTGAGCAGAACCTTGGCATTGAAATTGTATTTCCTGATTCACAGAGACGAATACAATAGCAGAATTTGTGTAAGCGATTTTCTTAAGGGCCACTTGAGGTGAGCTAAATCCAAAACCATATAGCGGAATTCCATCTACCCAAGCAGTCATTGAAGTAAATTGTCCTGCATTGTTATCTGTGTTTTCCAGTGTGGAACTCCAGAGGAACATGTAATACCCACTGTAGTTTGCACGAATAGTAGTAGCATCCACAACACTAAATGCATTACCACTGATAGCATTTACACCAGTGCCACCAGATAAATTAAGTACAGGGCTGATAGGTACAACGAGGTTGGTAGCAGCATTAGCGTTATTACCCACTCCCGTGATGTCTAGAGATCCTCCTGCATAAGACCATCTTTTTGATCTCCATGCAGTAGCCCCAGCATTTGTCATAAGAGTCTGTTGATCAGTTCCAGGAGCAATGTGAGCTACAGCCAAGTCACTTGGTATGATACTGGTACCATCTGGTGCTACCACGAGTGCCTTGCCTATCGAGGACATTTGCAAAATAACTTGTGCGGAATACGATTAAGTATAAGAACACGGCTACTTGTTAATTACGCAATTACAATGTAATTTTTATTGGTGTTGGTGGCAACTCCTTGCCGATTTGATTCTGGTTCTTCGTACAGGTCTATGGAAGATGGCTGTACCTTTCATTACATCATGGCATCTCATCCAGTTTCCTCTTTCAATAAAAGCAGCCATACAATCGCCACACGTCTTTGACGTTAAATGACATAAAGCATCAAAAGGCCGAATTCTAGTATTCGCTTGCCACGCAAGACCATCTTGCCCGCATACATCACACAAGCTTTGCCATGATGCTTTAATTTCACTGATAAGTGGCTGACAGGATACACCTTTAACAGAGTGAATATAAGGATACACCGTTAAAGTATCATAAGCATCACTTGGCGTTGTATCTGGATCACAGTCACATATTTTTTCTTGCTCTAGTAGTATTGCTTCCATTTTACAAGGGAATTAAAATAATGATTTTTCATTAATGACTTTTACTTATTTATTTTTTACATATTAATATTAAACAAAAAGGTAAAAGAACAAAAGGCTTTTATAAGCTATTTTATTTTTAAAGTGTATGGTTTTTATGCTTTTTTATTGTGGTAAACGCTTTAGTGTGTCATGTAAACTATGTTTTATTCAAGTATTTAGACTAGACGTTGAACAAAACCAAATAATACTAAAACTACAGTAGCTCCCACTAACATTCCTACTACAGGATGATATGAGAGGAAAATGAGCACTGGATTGGGGTTATGTGCTTCACAAGGACAGTTGTAAGGATCATATGGTGTTACTTCTGGTGGTAATGGTGGATCATCATTGTCTACTGGGAATGGTGGACTTCCTCTATCAGCATAGCATTGAGCTTCGGCGTGCCCAATAGGGTCAGTGTTAGTATTATAAGGGAAAGTAGTTCCTCCTTGACAAATCATGACACCAGTAAGAGGGTCGGGAGAGCAAAGTGATATAATGCTAGGCAAAGAAGTCGTAGTTTGAACGCAACGCTCAAATGATGCACATTGGTCATCCGAAAAACCTGCACTAAGACAGTCATTGTACGCATCGTTGGCCACTGACATTACCTGTAAAATTAATATAGTTGATAAGATAGAAATATGTATATATTATAGTACAAGTGATGTCTCTCGTCATTTCTAAATATAGAGATTAAGGCATGTTTGGGTATTATCCTACGAATACCAATAAACACATTGGTGACATCGTAGAAAGATGTATGGGTGGTGGTGGAGATGAGGAAAACAAGTATGGAGTACAAATGAATGAATTCAAAGACCTCATTGATGAAGAGGATTTCTTTGATGCTGGTCTAGGTGATGGTCCTGATCCACCTATTGAAGAGTTCTTACAAGGACATATTCCTTACTGTGAAATACCTCTCGATGTTGATGATAGTGAACTTAATCCTAGAGTAAGAAAGACAAGACTACAAGGAGATAAAGGAGCTAAGAAACGAACTAAACCATACTCTGATAAAGAATTGGCTAGTGGACGCCTACCAGATGTTGTAGAGTACGATGTAGATGAAACGGTGCCGGTTGCTGCCGCAGGGTTCAAAGACGGTAAGAGCACATTTGTTGTCAACAGAATGTCTTACAATATGTTTAGACCAGGCTATACTATTATCCTCTATGGGCCACGACGTAGTGGTAAAAGTAAACTTATTCGTAACTTGTGTCAAAGAATGGCTCCTTGGTTTCCTGAAGTAGTTTGTTTTACTATGACTAAAAGTTCAGCAGAATATTTCGAGTACCTGCCTTACAATCGGGTAATTGAAGGTCTAGATGAAGACTTACTAGAGAAACTATTCAAACACCAACAAAGACTCAAAGAAGCTATGTCACGAGGGGAAGATGTAGGTAATCCTAATTTACTTATTATTATGGATGATTGTATGGCTGAAGGACTTCGATACAAAAAGACATTCAACAAGATCTTCTACAATGGGAGACACGTAAATATTACACTTATCGTTGCTGTGCAGGATGTAAGAGGTATTGCTCCTTCTGCTACTATTAATTGTGATGTTGCTTGTACATTTTCACTTCCAGATCATCGTGGTAGAGATACTATCAGAGAAAAGTTTGCAGATTATCTTACAAGAGATGAATTTGATAACTTGTACGATAGTGAATCCATCAACAAAAAATATCACATTGTTTTATTTGATATTGCTCACAGATACAATCCTCTAGATAAACGTATTTCATTTGGTTGTGTAGATGAAGCAGCAGAAGAACGTTTTGTTATGGGAGATCGTAAAATGTGGCTTGAAAGTCCTCATAGTAGAAAACAACTAGAAGACCTAGGCTTTGGTTATATGCTTGAAAAGCTTGATTGGGGGATTGTTCAACCTAAAGCTAAACCAAAAAAATAAATTTTAAAAATCTAAATAACTAGAATCATACTATTGTAATGGCTAGTCACGACTTCCTAACACAAAAGGCAATTAATTGTGCTTCTTTTATTGAAAGAGTCATAGAGAAATATGAAACAAGCGAAGAAATTAGTGGAATCGTTAAAACCACAACGAAACGAGTCAAAGAAGATTCAAAGCTTCGAGACCAACTAACTGATCCTACTTTTAGAGCTGTATTGCTTTCACAAATGCCAATCCTCTATGGACCAATCAATGTTCTTAGAGGGTTTTACCATTGCAGTGATGAAGAGAGACTCACAAAAGTTGAAGTTGGTATTAAAAACCTCGAAGAGTTTCATGCTAACATCGGGTCTGTGATCGAGAAACTAAAAGCTAACCCAGAAGAAATTTCTGTGGATTTACGTACTCTTGGTGCCTATGCAGAGATCTTTTTTGGGTCTATGATGGATAGTTTAATACCAAAAAGTAATAATAATACTATCCAATAAAATTACACTTTATTTGTTGTTGTTGTCGTGTTGCGATAATGTTTCTTCGGTGTAGAAATCAGTAATACCTCGTTTCTCTGGATAATCCGTAGAATAAGAAGCACCATAGTTGTTACACAACACACTCAGGAATTTGTTTGTAGTGGCAAGTTCACTAAGCAAGTCGTCGTGGAATTCTTGAAGGTCCTTTTTGATCAAACCAAGAAGCCATGGAGTGTTGTCTTCTGGTGTTGAGGGTCTTTGTGTACTAGGTGGTGCAACGGTAGCAGCAGGAGTGTAAGGACGTTTGGTTGGTGGTGCATCATGTACTTTTACTTTTGACATTGTACTTTGTTTGCGTTGATAAGCGCGTTTAGTCAGGTAAGAAGGAGCTTTGTTCTCTTCACCTACGAAGCAGACGAATCCTTTCTTTGGACAGGAGGGGTTGGGACAACACCAGTATTCTCTTCCAGGGTGTTTGGCATTATCACCAGACACTCTACTAGTACAGGAAGAACCACAAGTAGGGCAGTTATGAGATTGATCATTATCATAGTCCATTGGATCGATTAGAGCGAGAGAGTGCTTCTTGATAGCAAAGTTTAGCAGAATGATAGCTTCACAAATATTGTCGTCTTTTAACCCTGGCAGCCAACAAATCAATTGTGGGTTAGAGTTGACAAATTCAACTGACAGTTTCTTTCTTTGGTTGTATTTTGGCCCGGAAAGGGAATAATACTCCCGCCAAGTATAAGCCGCTACCGGTATTGTTTTGATTTTTCCTTCTAGTCTACAATACAACTGATTTACAATAGCGTCCTGTAATCGTTCCATTGCTTTCTTGTATTGACTTTCTATCACAAGCACAGTTGTATCCCAAATGAATGGATCTAAGGTCTCGAAAAACTCGTCCAGAAAATCACCAACTAGTTTAATGACAACTGTGTATGTTGAAAACCTTTTGTAGTCCTGACAAATATCATAGCATTTCGTAAAGTAATAGCTGTAATGTGCATTGTAAAACGCAACTCCGAGGCCACGGTAACTGGGATCGATAGCGAGAATGGCCCCGTGTTGTTTCTTTTTGGGCATGTATAAAATGAATTTATTCTTTGGTTTGTCTCAACATATAGTCATGACACGGTGGACAGAGATACTCCTTGTTGGGGCCAGCGCGAGCGTACTCTACGCAAACGTGTACATTGCACTTGGCACAGTATGACGGATAAAGTCGAGAAAATTTCTTTTTGCTTCCACAGTCGTAGCAATAAGTTTCTCCATTGTACATGACCACATCATCGATCGTTGATTTCCAGCCACATTTGGTGCAAGGAACTCTACAGTATTGACATACCAGAAGAGATCCTATTGGGTGTAGGTACTTTACATCGTAACAAGAATGACACACGTCACAACAGAGAACAAAATTACAAGTACGTTTTTCTTGGATTGCATTGCAATCAGGACACAAGTAATCCTCTTTTTTTATTATGAGTAATAGGATTCCAAACACAATCACCACACAACCCACCATTCAAATCTGACAGGTGCATTATTTTATCGCAAGACTGACACAATGCAAAACCTAATTCTTTTTGTACAGGAGACAATGCAAACTGAAGCCTTTAGGAACGGGTTAGTTTTAAGTTTTACAGAAATTGTAGGAGACTATGGTGCAAAGATAGGTAATATGCCACTTACTCTTGTGTCGTACAATCTACTTGCTCTAGAGTTGATGGGGTTTCTCCGAAAAGGCTCTCTGACATTAGTGAATGGCAACTGGGATGCAATAAGTAATATTTTGACCTTCTTGCTTGGTTATTTAATGGGCGAACGGTTTTCCCGCCAACAATATTTAGGGTTAGCGTTAATAAGTACAGGTTTATTTCTCATTCAATAAATGAGCCTTTAAAATGACGTGAGATGGCTTCTAGTTTGTCTCTGAGTTCTCTCATTTCTTCGGCTAGCTGATTGGTAATGTTGATTTGAGTTTCAAGCTTTTCGGAAAGCGAGTCGATCCTGATTTCATTTGCCGACTTGGGTGGTGCTGTATGACCGTTACGATGACGAGGCATTTTACAAATTATTAACAAGAGGTTTATTGTTTACTTTAATAGTGCAAACCATTATGGAAAATTTTAGTTTCCTTTTCTTCTTTTGCGTCTTGTAGTTCTGCTACTTGTTTGATAAGCATTCCAATAATGAGTTGCTGTGTATCTACTTTCTCTTTAAGTGCAGTGCACGAGTCCACCATAAGGTAAAGCGTTTTTTTGTCTACTTCCAAAGCCAGAAGGGAACAACTGTGCCAGTGTAATTGCCGAGCCATCTGCTCGAGTGTAGGTAGTGGTGAGTCACACATTTTACAAATGAAATTTTTATTCGAGTTTTGGTTATTTAACATGGTGAACTTCAACGAAGACAGTATCTTCTTCTTCTACCGGGTCAGGGGTACATGCTTGTCGCTCATCTACTATCAAGCAAGACGTAAAAGCAGTAACTTGAATTAACTGGTCTAATCGTCTTTTTATCTGTGCCAGATGTATTACTATGCAAGTCCCCAAGCAAAGAAAAACAGTAAAGGCGTAGAGCTCCTGTGTCATCCAGAACATTTTTACAGAAATGCCAGTTCTAGCACACTGAATGCCTTTTATACCGAGTTTCTAATTATAATTTTTTAGAAAGTTAACCGATGTCCTCATGCCCAAAACACGGCGTAAACAAAAAAAAGAAGATCGCCGAGGAAAACACACAAAAGCCTCTAGGGAAAAAAAACGCATCGAAGATAAAAGATTCTTTGATAGTATCACTAGTTTGCAGTGTTGTATTGAGTGTAACGGTGTGGATTTTGTTCCTACTGATGATGGTGACACAAATGTATGCACTGGGTGTGGTCTTGTATGTTTCAATCGAATTATTGAAGGCACTACGGACGTGCTTCTTGATATTAGGGGTAGTGCTCCTTATCGCCCAAGGAATTATTTTGCTGAGCGCTTACGCCAAGCACGTGGTATTGATCCTAAGTTTACTACGTCCCAAGAAAATAAAATCAATGTGGTCTGGTCTATGTTACATGATCGAAACAGAAATATCTGGTCAGGAAGAGCAAAAAGCTTTAGCAAATATAGATTTAGACAAATTTGCGGAGTTTTAGATGAAATGGAACCTGGTAAACGATGGAAACAGAAACTTGAAAAATGGTGGCAAGCTCGTACCATTATTTATGGGGAAGATCCTTCCTGGCAAACAATTGATGATATTACCTCTATGAAACTTAAAATACTATTTGATCCTTTTGCTTGTTATTTTAGTACTCGATTTAAACGAAACTCTCCTGGTTCTCATAATATCCCTAAAATGGATCTTATTATCTTGGTGTTACTTTACAATATTTCAGAAGAGACTCTACAAAATTATGGATGGTACTTTCTTAGTAAGAATATTATTTGGCCTACAGAAAGTACACTTAAAGACTATGCTCGTATCAAAGAAATTACTGCATGCGTGAATGAAGAATTCATGAGAAGTAGTAAGAAACCATTTGTTCGTTCACAAAGTTATGCTTGGTTCCATAAAAATCGTCAATATGAAATACCTGACTTGGATTATCTTATTTGGCTTGCTTATGATTCTCCTGAAGGTCGTTCTACTTATAATCAGTTTTGTATTCAAGATGATCCTCTCCAAAAAATAAATATCGTACTAGTTTAAACTTCTTTTATTGCAACCAAAATGGTTCTGTAGAAGAAAACAATACGACATTAATGTGTGAACCACTTACGGAGATCCATCCATTAGTATCGACAGAGTCCAATACGTGTCGAAAAAGAGTAAGAAGCATTTGTTCGTGTTCAGGGGATAATTTTTCACCTCTTCTATAGGCTTTACTTTCTATTAGTATCCCTCTACACTTTACTACACCTTTGTGATCTATAGCCATTCAGCAGTACTTGTTAGTTTTATATAGAAAAGTAAATAAAAGAAATATGATAAATATAATACTACAAGTAGTGTCTCCTGTCACACCTTATATAGACTAAGAGTCAAAAAGTAGTTCCCTCGACCCGGACTCGAACCAAGAATCCTGGGTTTACAGCCCAGTGTTTTGCCAATTAAACTACCGAGGGTAATGAGGAGTGTAGGGGATTAAGCTACTGACTGTGGGGTTCTCTGTCAATGCTCCTCTTTTTTAAAAGTGTGTACCCGGCGGGGATCGAACCCGCAACCCTGACAGACTCTTCCAATTGAGATACGGGCACTTCGCGGTCCTGCAGGGGGGAATCGAACCCCCTCCCTTCCCCTCAAACGGGGGCGCCTTCCCACTTAGCCACTGCTGGACATTACAAAACCGAAAAAAAGTGGGGTGAGGGGAATTGAACCACCTTCTCAAGTTTACAAACAAGCGTTCTACCATCTAAACTACCACCCCATGAATTAGAGTGTTGGACCAGAAAGGGATCGAACCTCTGACCTTGCCTTCATGGCACGCTCTACCAACAGAGCTTCTGGCCCAACAAAAGGAGAATCTAAATTATCAAAGGTAAGGATGTCGGGTTCAACGACACAATTTCTTTCTTACACACCCGGAGTAAACAGTCTAGAGTACACACAAATAGGACTTAATTCTAAAGTTGAATAAATAGTTAAACCATGACTAGTCCGCTTGCAAA
>Ga0209175_10000273_pt1 | contig 34756 bp, 32 predicted proteins | sample JI91814C2DNA_FD_187506 | JGI IMG/M metagenome (GOLD analysis project Ga0209175, IMG submission 187506) | Wastewater effluent complex algal communities from Wisconsin, to seasonally profile nutrient transformation and Carbon sequestration -... | ecosystem: Engineered > WWTP > Effluent > Algae...
CGGCGCGCCAGCGGTTGTCGTTCTGCAGGGCGAGTGCTTCGATGATGCGATCCTCGAAAGGGGGCGACTCAAAGACGGGATTGAGCGTGCCCGACATCAAGCGGAATCGCCAGCGGCCGATGGGAGAGTTTGCCTCGGGCCAGGCGAGGGCGGTGAGCATCGGCGAGACCGCGCCCGCGCTACCAACCGTGGGCGACCAGGGATCGCCCGGCACGGCGGGAGCGTCGGCGGTGGCGCTGTTCGTAGCGAGATCAACGGGTCTGGGCAGAAACTGGAGGGCGTAGTCGCGGCCGAGGATGCGGATCACCTTTGGAGCGCGGGCGTCTGTGGGGTGGGCGCTCGGGATCGAGAGCGCGAGCACCGTTAATCGGTCGCTGCGGCTGCTTTTTTCGAGTGACGACCACGCTCCGGGAGACGGGAGCCACTTTGAGACGCGCTCGGAAGTCGGGTCCTGGACCACGCTCACGATTACTTCGTGGGTTGAGACTTCGATCGACGCGCCGGTGTCGAGCCATGCTGTGGAGCGGCCCCGCGCAGAACGAGCGTCCTCTGTGGTCAGAGGAATGACAAGCATCTGGCCGGGCACGACGTCGAGGCGGGTCAGCCCAGCGGTGCTCGAGGTTGGCACGGATGAACACGCGCCCAGCGAGAGGATGACGAGCGGCCACAAAAGGAGGCCGAGCCACCGAGCCTGCACGCGCATGTTCACGCGACCTCCACGGGCAGCGTGTCCACCAGGTTGCGGACGATCTTGTCGGCGGTGATGCCCTCCGCGTGCGCCTCGAAGTTGAGGATGAGGCGGTGACGCAGGGCGGGGAGTGCGGCGGCGCGAAGGTCGTCGATGCTGACCGCTGGGCGACCTGCGAGCAGTGCTTTGCACTTGCCGGCGAGGACGAGAGACTGAGCCGCACGAGGGCTCGCACCGAGGCGGATGTATTGCTTCACCATGGGCGTTGCGAATGAGGGTTCGGTGTTGTTCTCTTCCTGTGGCGCGTGGGTCGCAAGGACGAGGCGGACGGCATAGTCCTGCACGCTGGGGGCGATGGCGACCTGACGGACCAACGCTTGGTGGGCCTTGATGCGGGCGGCATCGAGCACGGGCGAGATTTCGGCAGAGGTTGAAGCGGTTGTGCGATCGAGGATCGCAGCGAGGTCCGCGCGTCCCGGGGTGCCGACGAGGAGTTTGAAGAAGAAGCGGTCGAGTTGGGCTTCGGGGAGCGGGTAGGTGCCTTCCTGCTCGACGGGGTTTTGCGTTGCCATCACGAGGAACGGCTCCGGGAGCGGATGCGTCTGCCCGCCGACGGTGACGCTGCGTTCCTGCATTGATTCGAGGAGCGCGGACTGTGTCTTGGGCGTGGCGCGGTTGATCTCGTCGGCGAGGAGGATGTTGGTGAAGACCGGGCCACGCTGGAAGACGAACTCGCGGAGGCGGCGGCTGCCTTGCGAAGTGTTTTCCTCGCGCTCGACGACGATCTGCGTGCCGGTGACGTCGGCGGGCATGAGGTCGGGCGTGAACTGGATGCGTCCGAAGGCGAGATTGAGCGCGCGTGCCAGGGTGCGGATGAGGAGTGTCTTGCCCACGCCTGGCACGCCTTCGAGCAGGACGTGCCCGCCGACGAAGAGGCAGGTGAGCACGCCCTCCACGATCTCTCGCTGCCCCACTACTACCTTACCAACTTGATCGCGGGCGGCTTCGAAGTCCTGACGGAACTGCCGGGCCGCGCTTTGCACGTCTATTGAGTCGCTCATCGGGCGAAGGTTACGCGGGGCGACGAAGGGCGGTCGGAGGTCGACGATTCGAAACGCCAAGAGTCCTTCGGTTTGCTGTCTGTTTGGATGCGACTGAGGCCAAGGCGTCAGGCACGCGGATCTGGCACCTCTCGCTGGCGACCTGCGATCACGGTCATCATGTGGCGCGCCATCATCCCGGCGGCGTCCATGAATGCCGCTTCAGCGTCGGGTGGACAATGGCGCTGGAGCGTTTCGCGGAACAAACGCAGCCACACCGAGAAGTGCTTTGGCTCCAGGCCCGGGATTGCGAGGTGTGCGTGCAGTGGGCGTCCGGCGTACTCGCCCGTGCGGAGCAGAGCGGATGCCCAGAAACCACGGATGGTGGCGAGGTGCGTGTCCCAATCGTGGATGCGTGCGTTGAAAATGGGTCCCACGGTCGGGTCGGCACGGCAGTTTGCGTAGAAATCATCGACGACTGCAGCGATCATTTCGCGCGTGACGCCGTTCGGGCTTGGAGGACCGTGCGCTCCCGCTTCGCCTGCTGCGGAGGTCGTCAGCGGCAGGCGCACCACGGCGTCGTCCTTCGTGCTCATGCGATGCTCCTGGTGCGCTTCTCAGAGTTCCGCGAACTTGGCGGTGAAGTGGCGCAGGACGTCTGGTGCTTCGACGATACGCAGCCCGCGCAACTCGCTTCGCTTGGCGAACAACTCGGCGCATGCTTCCGCGACGTAGTCGAAGTGGCTCTGGGTGTACGCCCGTCTGGGTAGTGCGAGGCGCACCAACTCCATCGTTGGCGGATTGGTGGGATTGGGGCCTGCCATGACGCTGCCGATCTCGCAGGAGCGAATTCCCGCTATGCGATACAGCCCGCAGACAACCGATTGTCCAGGGAACTGCGCCTTTGGAATGTGGGGGCAGAAGTGCCCAGCGTCGATGTAGATCGCGTGCCCGCCCGGCGGCTCGATGATTTTGATCCCCGACGCGAGCAACTTCTCGCCAAGGTACTCGACGCTGCGGATGCGGTACGAGAGATAGTCCTCTTCGAGCACTTCCTTGTACCCTTGCGCCATGGCTTCCAGATCTCGTCCGGCGAGGCCGCCGTAGGTGACGAATCCCTCGGTGAGGATGAGCAGGTTGCAGGCTCGTTGGAAGAGGGCGGGGTCCTTAATCATGAGGAGTCCGCCGATGTTGACGAGGCCATCTTTCTTGGCGGAAATGCTCGCGCCGTCGGCGAGGTCGAACATCGCGCGCACGATCTGACGGACCGACATCGATGCGCACTCGGGCTCGCGTTGCTTGATGAACCAGGCGTTCTCGGCAAACCTGCACGCGTCGAGATAGAGCGGCAGGCCATGCTTGTCACAGACTTTCCGCACGGCGCGCATGTTTGCGAGGCTGACGGGTTGCCCGCCGCTGGTGTTGTTGGTCACTGTGACCATGACGAGGGGCACGTTCTCGCGCCCCACCTGCGTGATCAGGCGGTCGAGCGCTTCAACGTCCATGTTTCCCTTGAATGGATGACGATTGGAAGGCACTGCGGCCTCGGGGATCGGCAGGTTGATCGCCTTGGCGCCGCTGTGCTCGATGTTGGCGCGCGTGGTATCGAAGTGGGCGTTGTTCGGGACGACCTTGGTCGGGCCGCCGACGAGGTCGAAGAGGATCCGCTCGCTGGCGCGACCCTGGTGCGTTGGCAGGATGTTCTCGAACCCCGTCATTTCGAGGAGGGTCTGCTTGAGGCGCCAGTACGACTGGCTGCCTGCGTAACTTTCGTCGCCACGCATGATCCCCGCCCACTGCTCGCTGCTCATTGCGCTCGCGCCGGAATCTGTCAGGAGATCGATGAGGACACTGTCGGCGTGGAGCAGGAAGGGATTGAAGTGCGCATCGGCGAGGAACTTCGCTCGCTGCGCGGGCGTTGTCATCCGGATCGGCTCGACGGACTTGATTCGAAACGGTTCGATGATCGTGCGCATGACACCCTCGCGTGTGTGGCTTTGTTCCTTGGTCAGATTGTTGACAGACGATCCATCTTCGCTCACACGTGCGCGCGGCCTGGGACTCAATGGGGGAAGTTTCCCCGAGGAGCCTTGGAGTTGCGCTTCCTGCAACAGAGTACGGTTTCCCATGCCAGAAACCGATCTTCGTGCGATGTCAGGGTGGTTCGCGGGTCCCAAGGCCGAGAACGGCGAATGGTTCACTGACGTCATGCGCCGCATACTCCAGGATTATCACTCGTGGCGGCGCAACTACTTCCCCGAAGACGGCGTTGTCCTCGACTCCGCGACGCGGCGTGCGAGCGACGACTTTCGAGATGCGTTCGAGGATCGGCTGCTGGAACTGCTTGGACGTCTGAAGGCAGACAATCCGTTTCAGAGCCCGCGTTATGCGGCGCACATGATCTCGGAGCAGACGCTGCCGTCGATCGCTGGGTATGTCGCGGCAATGCTCTACAACCCCAACAACGTTTCGAACGAGTCGGCGCCGGTTACGGTTCGCCTCGAACTCGAGGCGAGCCGTCTCATTTCGCGCATGCTTGGGTATGGCGAGCACAGTTGGTCCCATCTGACTAGCGGCGGGACCATTGCCAACATCGAAGCGCTTTGGGTGGCGCGAACGGTGCTCTATCTGCCACTGATCGTGGCAGACATGCGAAGTGCCCTCGCACTCTTGCCAGATCCGACTCTCGCCGCGATCGGAAGCGTCTCACCGACGCAGGCTCTTGAGGCGTTTGCGATGGTCTTCCGTGATTGCACCGACACGCCTCGCGTCGTTCGGGCGTACTTAGATTCGCCTCACAACGTCGTCGAACGCGGGCTTGCCAGCGTCCTGCGCCGTGTGGATACAGAGCCGACACTCCTGCTTCCGGAGACGCATCACTATTGCTTTGAGAAGGCGTTGGACGTTCTGGGGTTGGGTCGGCGGAGCATCGTGCCGATCCGTGTGGACGAGCACTTTCGCATGATTCCGGACGAACTAGAGGCCGCGCTTGAGTCTCTCGCTCGCCAGGGTCGCCAGCCACTCGCCGTCGTCGCGGTGGTTGGTTCGACCGAGGAGGGCGCGGTCGATCCGGTTGATGCGATTCTGGACCTGCGTGCTCGGCGCGAGCGCGACGGGCAGGGCTCCTTCTGGCTTCATGCCGACGGCGCGTATGGCGGATACCTCCGCACGATGACGATCCCGGACCGCGTGGGGCTGGGCGACCCGCGCACGCGCGTGAAACTCGAAGGGACCGAGCAGGACCTCACGCTCTCGCTCCCCGTGGGAGGAGCATGCGACGCGCTCGATCGGCTGGGCGAGTGTGATTCGATCACGATCGACCCGCACAAACTGGGGTACATTCCGTATCCTGCTGGCGCGGTCTGCTTCAAGAGCGATCTGGTCAAGCCCATCACTCGGCAGGATGCGCCATACCTCGACGAGCGTTCGGCGGATGCTGAGACCGAGCGCAAGTCACAGTCTGTGGGGCTGTACATTCTCGAGGGCAGCAAGCCCGGAGCCGCGGCCGCCGCTGTGTGGCTCAGCCACACGCTTATCCCGCTCGACACGACCGGACACGGTTCGCTGATCCGCGAAACAGTTCGTCGCGCGGCCGAACTGCACGCATTGCTCACGACTCTGCCACGCCTCACGAAGCGTCCGTGGAACGTTCGGTGCGAGCCCCTGTGCCAGCCGGGCTCCAACATTGTCTGTTACGCGTTCCGCCCCAGCACCGACAGTTCTCTCGCGACTATCAACGCGCTCAATCGCGAAGTCTACGAACGCTTCTCGCTCAGTGGCGCTGAACGCGTCTCTGAACAGCAGTTCTTCGTCAGTCGAACGACGATCAGGCCGACGCAGTATCGATACGAAACGGTGCGTCAGTTCCTGGCACGGCTCGGCGTGACGCGGGAGGAGTACGAGAACGAGGGCGTATTCCTGCTTCGCTCGGTGCTGATGAATCCGTGGTATGAGATCGCCAAGGCGCGCGGCCGCCATTACCTGAGCGAACTCGCGACGGCGTTGTACGAGGCCGCGGACTCATCGACCGCGAGCGCTCAGCATCCTTCCTCGAAGTGAGAGAGGAAGAACAGGAGGTCGTTGATGTCGATGCCGCCGTCGAGCACGCCTAGGCCTTCGCCATTGTCCAGGTCCGCGGGGGCCGCGCCGCTCTCGAAGTTCGCCAGGAAGTAGAGCAGGTCGTTGATGTCGATGCCGCCATCGGGCGTGCCTGAGTTGGACCCGTTGTCGAGGTCGGCGGGGCAGCAGGTGCCGCTGGTGCGATAGAGGGATACGTCATCGAAGAAGGCCGCGCCGCCGGCGTTGCCGATCTGGCGGAAGAGGAGGGCGAGGCGGACGGTCGCGGTCCCGGCTGGAGCGACGCCTGACACTTCGACCTTGCGGTACGAGTTTGTGGGTGTTCCTGCGCTTAGTGCGGGCGCGGAGACGAAGTTGATGAGTTGCCCCGCCGCATTACGAAACTCGATGTTGGCGAACGCTTCATTGGACGCCTGCATTTGGTCCGAAGACCAGTTGATCCACCAACTGTCCGACTTCCAGACCTCGCCGGGCACGGCTGGCAGATCTTGATGGAACCCCGAGAAGTTCTCGCTTCCTGTGAACTGCCCGAACAACTTTCCTGAGCGTGATCCGGTGCGTGCCTGCACTGGCTCGACGAACGCGTTGCCGAAACGTGTCCAGCCGTGTGCCGTGGCGAAGGCAGGGGGCGCGAGTTCGAAACTCTCGTTGATCAGGCGGCGATGGACGCGCACCCACTCCACTTCGTGCAACTGTGGGAAGACGGTGGTGGCATCCGGATACCCTGGCCAGAATCCCCCCACCGCCGTATTCAGGATGATGAAGAAGGGCGATTGAGGTACGTTCGAAGTGTGCGTCGCGTGCTTGACGCCGTCCACGAAGAAGTCCATTCGATCGGGGAACCACTCGACGGCGTAGTTGTGGAAGCCTGCGGAGAAGTCCGGGCCATTGAACTGCGATGTCTGGTGCTGCGGGCTCGCCGCGGTGCCCCAGTGAGTGGTGAAGTAGACGGTGTCCACATCGTGTCCGAGGTACTCCATGATGTCGATCTCGGGTGGCCAGGCGTTGCTAGCGGGTAGGAGCCAATGGGCCGGCCAGATGCCTTGCGTCTTGGGCAGCTTTGCCCGAATCTCGAAGCGACCGAAGGCCTGCGAGAACTTGCCGCCGGTTTCGAGGCGTCCAGATGTGTATTGGCGCCCGCCCATGTTCTGGCGTCGGCTGGTGATCGTCAGTTTCCCGTTCGCGACTGTCACCGCGGAGGGCGTGTAATACTGGCGTTCGTCGTTGTAAGGCCAGGCGATGTCCAACGCCGTCCACTTTGTCGTGTCCAGCGCCGAGCCATTGAACTCGTCGGCCCAGGTCAACGTCCAACCCTGGGGCGGGCAGGCGGCGAGCGCGTTGGCCCCGGTTGAGACAACCGCACCGACCACCGCCAGCAACTGATTCACGTTCTTGTTCATGCCAACTCCTCAACGGCGAAGGGCCTGTGCGATGCGTCCACGCTTCCATTCGTGCCGCCATGGGACAACAGCGACTTTCCATTCGTTCGAATCACGTCTCCGTACCAATAGGCAGAGTCCTTTGGCGTTCGTTCGAGCGTGGCGTAGTCCACATGCACCAGCCCGAAGCGCTCGCGGTAACCCTCGGCCCACTCGAAGTTGTCCATGATGGACCAGTGGAAGTAGCCGCGCACGTCCACGCCGTCGGTGATTGCCCGTGACAACTCGATGAGATGGCGACGCGTGTAGTCGATGCGCTGGGGATCGTGCACCTTGCCATCTGACATGACCCAGTCGAGATTGGACATGCCATTCTCCGTGATCACGATCGGCAAGCGGTACCGCTCGTTCACGAACTTTGATCCCCAGTACAGGCACTCGGGGGTGATGGGCCAACGGAAACTCGTCTGGGCAGTGCCGGGTGGGTTAGGAACCGTCTCCGGCTGGCCGTTCTTGCCCGCCTTGACCCGGCCGCAGGAGTAGATGTTCAGCCCGTAGAAATCGAGTGGCTGCTTCATGAGTTCCATGTCGCCACCTTTGACCTTGGGCACGTCCGTGCCGAAGAGCGTCACGCCATCCTCGGGATACATGCCCAAGCAGACCGGGTCCGCCCACCAGGTGTTGTTCCAGCAGTCCTTCTGCGTCACGGACATCGTGGATCGAAACGCGGCCTCGACATCGGCGATGCCATTCGTCGAGGGCGCGTCGACCTTGCCACAGGGCGCCCACCCGATGCGCACTGGCGTCGGCGTCGCCGCACGAATCGCTTGGACCGCCTTGCCATGGGCCATGAGAACGTGGTGCCCCGCGAGGAGGACATCGCGCATCGCGAGTTTCAGTCCCGGCGCGTGCGTGCCGGTGTGGTGCCCCAATCCCAGAAAGATCTGTGGCTCGTTGATCGTGATCCAGTTCTTGACGCGATCGCCCAGGCGGGACGCGACCGCCGTCGCGTACTCCCCGAACCACTCCACGCTCGCGCGGTTGAGCCACCCACCCTTGAGGTACAGTTCCTGCGGGAAATCCCAGTGGAAGAGCGTGACCCACGGTTCGATGTCGTTGTCCAGCAACTCATCCACGAGGCGGTCGTAGAACGAAAGCCCCTTCTCGTTGATCGCGCCGACGCCCAATGGCAGCACCCGCGGCCAGGAGATCGAGAACCGGTACGCCCGCAGTCCGAGCGCCGACATCATCGCGACGTCCTGCGCCATGTGGTGATAGTGATCGCACGCCACGTTGCCGTGGTGCTTCTCGAAGATGGCGCCGGGCTTTGTGCAGAACGCGTCCCACACGCTCGGCCCCTTGCCATCGGCGGCTGCCGCGCCCTCGATCTGATACGCGGAGGACGCCGCCCCCCACGTGAATGACTTCGGAAACTCCATCTCCAGCCCTTCTGCCGCAAACACAGGCGGCTACTCCTTGACGGCTCCAGCCGCAAGACCATCGACAAACTCTCTTTGCAAGAACATGAACAAGATCAGCACAGGCACGATGCTCACGAGCGTGCCCGCCATCTGCAAGCCATAGTCCTGGTAGTACGTGCTCTTGAGTTGCGCGATCGCGACCGACAGCGGGAACTTCTCGGGTGTCTGGAGCACGACCTGGGGCCCGACGAAGTTGTTCCACGTTCCCAGGAACATGATCATCAGGAACGTAGCGACCATGGGCCTGACCAGGGGCAGCGCAACCACGAAGAACGTGTTCACTTCTCCGGAGCCATCCAATCGGGCCGCCTCGAGCAACTCCTGTGGCACTGCCGAAAGGATCGCCTGCCTGAACAGGAACACGCCAAACGCAGGAGCAATCGCTGGGAGGATCACGCCCCAGAACGAGTCCAGCAATCCCAATCGGTAGAGGAACTGATATCCCGGCGCCATGAGCAAGGGGCCTGGGATCGTGACTGCTGCCAGTACGAGCACGGTGCACGCCTTGGAACCTCTGAACCGGAAACGCGCAAGGGCATAGCCGCCCATCGCCGCGACGAGTGTGCCGAGGATGGCGGTCGTAGACGAAAGGAAGATGGAGTTGAGCAGCGACCTCCCAAAGCCTGCCATGTCGAAGAGGCGTTCGAAACTCGCCAAGGTGAGCAGGTCGAAGGCCACGTGCCCGTCCCTCGTTGGCAGGAACAGGTCTTGAAAGAATGCGTCCGCCGGGCGCAGCGAGGCGCACAGCAGCCAGATGAACGGGACCAGCATCAGGCCGGACGCGGCCAGCAAGAGCACGTGCGCCGTTGCCACACGCGTGCGGCTCACGCGTACGCGGGGCGTCACGCCACCTGAGTTTCTGAGAGTGGCTGGCCTCATGCCGCTTCACTCCTTCGCACCAGCACTCGCTGGAACACCGTCATGACGATGAGGAGAAGGCCAAGCACCCAGCCGATCGCCGACGCGTATCCCAGGTCGCTGTTCTCGAATCCGGTCTGATAGAGGTACAAGACAATCGTCATGCCGCGATTGCCCGGGCCTGCGGTGCTGTTGAGGAGCAAGTAAGGCAGTTCAAACAACTGGAAACTGCCGATCATGCTCAGGAGCACCACAAATCCCGCGACGGGCGAGATTTCCGGGATGGTGACGTGAAGGAACCGGCGCCACGGTCCAGCGCCGTCAATCTCTGCGGCTTCGAGCAAATCGCGCCGGACGTTTTTGAGCGCCGCCGAGAAGTACGTCATGTTGAACCCGACCCACATCCAGAGGGATGCCACGATCAGCGCGGGCATGACATGCCGCTCGAGCCACGCGAAGTCCAGGTTCCAGCCGATCGTCCGGTGCAACGCGACGTTGAGCAGCCCGGTACGTTTCTCGAAGATCACGGCGAAGATCATCGCCGCGAAGGACACGCCGACCAACGAGGGGGAAAACAGAATCACTCGATACAGCCGTCCGCCACGCAGTCCGGGCGTCTCAAGGAGCATCGCGAGCCCGAGCGACAGCGGCAACTGGATGAGCAGCGAGCCCAGCGAATAGACCACGGTGTTCCTGAGCGCGGTCCAGAACAAGGGGTCGCTGAAGAGGAACTGGAAGTTTCGCAGGCCCACGAACCTGGTGTGCTGCGGGCCAAACGTCTGCTGGAGTGAAAGCACCATCGCCTGCACCAGCGGATACGCCGTGAACACGAGAAACACGAGCAGAAAAGGGCTCAAGAACAGCCACGGCGCCAGTCTTGGCTGCGCTCCGGGCACATCGGCGATCGAGGCTGCCCTCATGGCACGCCCCCACTCTTCGCCGCGTCGGAGAGGAAGACGTTGCGATCGATCTGCGCCTGCACCTGCCCGTGTGCCTGGGCCAGGACTCGCTTCGCTTCGGGCAGGATGTCCACGTAGTCGAACTTCTGATTGTCGCGCGCCCACGATGCCAGGGCCGTCGCCGCATCCGCGACGCGAAGCCACGCCATTGTGTTGTAGGGTGAACTCGAGCGTGCGGGCACCTGCGGCGCCAGATCAAGGTACATCCGCCCCTTGGGCTGCCCCGAAAAATACGCGTCGGGACGATCGAAGATCGGGTCGCCCCAATGGCTCTTCACCGGCGTCACGATGTCGCCCACTTCATAGAGCGTGCGTGCGAGCGACGGCGAAAGGTAGAGTTCCTTTGCAAACGCCCATGACTTCTCGAAGTCTTCGGGCGTGCGCACGCCCGACTTTGAGATGCCGATCATGCTGCCGCCCCACACGCTCGTTCGGCGTCCGCCACGCTCCCACGCGGGCAGCGGCATCAACTTCAACTTGCCGCCGAGTTGTGGCATCTCGCCACGGTAAATGCCACACATCCAGTCGGGCATGAAACTCGCGAGCACGTATCCTTCAACTTTGAGGCGATTGCCCGACGCCATGAAGTTTGGCGCATCCCCGCACACCCGGTCCGGCCCGACGCACCACGAGATAATCTTCGCGAGCACGTGTGCGTTAACCTCGCTCGCGATGATCGGGCGATCCTGTGGATCAAAGAAGCCACCGCCCGCTTGCAGCAAGAGCAACTCGATGTGATCGCCGTGCGTTTCCCAGAGATTCAGGAGGTATCTCTCCTGCGTCGAGCCGGGGCCTTGCAGCAGGGGCTTCATGATGCGGAAGTAGTCCTCCCACGTCTCGATCTGCGACACGTCGATGCCCGCTGCTTCAACAATGTCTGCACGATACCCGAGCATCACGGAGTGCACATCGTGCGGCAGTCCGAAGGTCCGCCCGCGCGAGGTCCATGGCGTGAACGATGGCCCGTTGAGTTCGTCGAGCAACCCTTCGACGCGGAGACGATCGGTGAGATCGACGAACCCAACGCCCTCCAAAGGGCCCATGAACGCGCGAGCGGCTGGCCTACGCTCGACCTCCAGGATGTCCGCGGCAGGTGTCCCTGAGGTGAACGCCGAGAGCATGCGGCGTTCGAGCGCGGGCTGGCTCAGCAATACGAGCCTGAAGCGACTCTCGTGCGTTTTGTTCCATTCGGCAACCATGGGCTCGTACATGCGAAAGTGTGGCGGCGCGCCGAGCCACATCGTCTTGCCTTCGCGAGATGGGATCGGCCACACCATCATGGCGGTGAATGACGCCAGCGAGAGGAGCGCAAAGGCGAGCACAACCGGGGACGTGACGGTCGCCACGAGCCCCAATCGTTCCAACCTGTGCCTTACCCAAGCAGGCGTCACGCGTTGCACCTTTACACCAAACGAGGGGTGGAGGCTTGCTGCCTCCACCCCTTGCTCAAGTTTCCGGTAAACCTATGTACAAGCACTCGATAATCAGCAGCCAGCCTCGAAGCGGGCCAGGAAGAACAGGAGGTCGTTGATATCGACGCCGCCGTCAGGGTTGCCGGACGCTGGATCGCCGTCGTTGTCCAGGTCGGCCTCGGAGGCGCCAAGTTCGAACTTCGCGAGGAAGAAGAGCAGATCGTTGATATCGACGCCGCCATCGGGCACGCCGTTGCCGCTGCCGTTGTCGAGGTCTGCGGGGCAACCTGCGGGCACAATGTCCATGAAAGCGTCATCCCAGAAGACCGATCCGCCGTCAAAGCCCGCGGGCTGGACATAGAGAAGGACGACGCGTGCGATGGTCGTTCCCGCAGGCGCCGTCGCCGTTACATCACGGAGCAGCCACTGGTCAGTCGGCGTTGCGGCGTTCACTTGTTCCGAAGAAGAGAACGAGATGGGTGCAATGCTGCCGTCGGGCGTGTTGCGGAACTCGATGTTCACGACCGCGAAGTTGCCGTTCGGGCCGCCCATCGGGTCGCACGAGCAGTTGTAGGCGTAGGCACCCGCGTGCCACTCCTCGCCGGGTTGGGCGACAAAGTCCTGGAAGATCCCCGAGACGTTGAATCCGCCCCAGAAGTTGCCGAACGTCTTGATCACCCTCGCACCTGTGCGCGCCGCTGGAGGCTGTTCGGCCGGCTCGCGGAAGCAGTTGTTGAAGTTCACCCAACCCTCGGCCAGGGTCGTCGTGCCATCGGTCTCAAAACTCCCGTTCACGACCTGCCCGTGCGCCAACGCGCTCACGCCCAGGACCAAGCCAGCCGCCAGCACCATTCCACCACGGTTCACGCTGTGATTCATAACACGCTCCTCAATAGCCACTCTGGTTACAGTTTGACATATTCACCGAGAGCCCCACCAGGGCCATCGGACTATTTCCTTACGGAACTTCGTTCAACTCCCGGTCTTTGGGAGACCACAACACTTCCAGCGAACTCTTCCCGGGCTTGCTCAGATCGGTCAACTTGCTCTGGGAGAACGCCGCGACGTGCCCGTCCATGAAGGACAGATTGGCCGCACCGCGCCCGGTGAGCGATGAGCCCTGCTGCTTGGGATGTCGATAGAACGGGATGTACGATTTCGGCGCGACCGTGCCGCCGATTTCTGGGGCGTTCTGGCTCGCCCAAGGCCCCGGGAACTGATTCGCCGGCACGCCGTTGCCGACACCAAATCGCTCGCCGACGCGCCCGACATTGCCGATGTTCCCGATCGCGAACCATGTGACGGCTGTTCCGGGAACTTCGGACGGATACAAACCCCACGCCTCGCCGATGATGAGCGTCTTGGACGGCTCGGCAACGGTCAGATCAAATCCCTTACCATTTGCGGCTTCACCCGAGCCCTGCCCCGGACGCCAACTGACGGGCATGCCGCCCGCGGCATAACCCACGAGCGAGGCGCCCCACCAGTTCATGGCGTAGGACCGACCACCCGCGGGGTGGTTCGGGCAGATCATGACGCCGCCGCCGACGGTGTTGTTTTTCGCGTTCGTGGTTGCGAGGTTCGTCGAGTTGACCTGGGGCAGGTACCGCCCGATGCGGGCCTCGTCGTACCAGATCATGCTGATCTTGCCGGTCTCGGGGTCAGGGTGGCTGTCGAGCATCGGCGGCATCTTCTCGCGGAAGTCCGTCGCGTAGTTGATCATCGCCTGCACCAACTGGCGCGTGTTCGACTTGCACAGCGTGTCACGCCCCGCCTCGCGGGCTTTGCCAAGCGCCGGCAGCAGGATCCCGATGAGCAGCGCGATGATCGCGATGACCACCAGCAGTTCAATCAACGTGAACGCGGCGCACACACGCGATCCTCGACCCGTCCGCCATCGGCATTGCCCGCTTTCCATGCACAATCCTCCACGCTGGCGCAGTCTGTTCGCCAATCTACCGCATCACGATTCAACAGTTCGGCCGGGGTGCCGATGCACCTCCGCCGGAATGATCACGTTTTCACCCATCGTCGAGCCAACCTGAATTCGCCGTCCGGTCGGTAGCAGACGCACGGCACGTTCGGGCGCGACGCCCGTGCTGTGGTTGATGTCGAGCATCGTCGGGCGAATAAGTCGGAACGGCCCTTCCGCCTGACCCGCAAGATTGCGAGTCAGCCACCTTGACGCTTCAAAGCCCAGCATTTCGGCGTCCTGGCACACCGCTGTCGCCGCGGGGTACATGTGCCGACGCGTGTCGCTGTCGTCAAAGCCGACGATCGACAACTCCTGTGGCACGTGGATGCCTAACTCGTAGCATCGCCTCATGGCGCCGAGCATGGTCAGCGGATTCGTGAGGTAGATTGCCGTCGGCGGATTGGGAAGTCCCATCAATCGATTGACAATCGCGGCGCCGCCATCCATGCTTGCGACAACTTCAATGATCAACTCGGAGTCCACTTCGAGGCCCCGGGCGAGAAGCGCCTCTTCATATCCTCGCCGCCGTTCGCGGTGGTCGGTGTCCGGAATGCTGTGCGTGCCCAGCGCGATGCGGCGGTGACCGAGGTCCACCAAGTGCTGCACGGCGCGGCGTGACTCATCCCGCGAATCCGACCAGACAAAGTTCACGCGCGGGTTATCGAAGCGGTCGGCGACCACCACGTGCGGAAAACCCTCTTCCGCGATCGCCTCGCAGATGTGCCTGGTGCTCTCGACGGTGCGGAGGATGACGCCCCGGATGCCCTTGCGCATGAAATACTGCGTGTACGTCTCGTCCACGGTCTTGTCTCGGCCCAGGGAGACAATCTGCAGGTCAAACCGCAACTCGGACACGCCCCGCAGCATCCCAGACAGCAAGGCCGACTCAAACCCGCCATAGTCCGCCCGCACGGGCTCGCCCGGATAAGCCAGGGCGATCACGGTCGTCAGCCGCCTTCCCACCGCCCGCACGTATCCACCTTTGGAAACAACCTGCATCACCTTCGTGCGGGTGTCCGGGTCGACGTTGCGGTGGTTGTTGAGCACCCGCGACACCGTCGCCACCGACACGCCAACCGTGCGGGCGATCTCTCGCACCGACTTCACGGCACTCGACTTCGAACTGTTTGAACTGGCCGCTTTCATGTAACTGTTTCCTCGCGTTCCAAGATACAGACTCTGGATTCCGTGTCAACCCACGAACCTCTCCATTTTCCCATTTTTCTTGCTCCCGTGCTTCAGCAGCGTCATAGGGCTACTTGCCCGCATCTGGGCCATATTTGGCCCCACGGCCAGTTTGGGTGCCTCCGAGGTGACGTCTAGGATTCGATTCCGTGACCATCCGAACAGCCCAATGAAAACCCCGGCCACACTTTCCCGTGGTGGCGACACTTGGAGCGGGGGCACTTCTTGTTCATGAAACTGTTTCAGAATTGATGCAGATTGCATTGCACTGCCCAAATCCCTCTGGTAACTTCGCTTCCGTTCCGGCCGTGCGGTCGGGCAGTTTGCGGTCGTTTCCGCCCGACCGTTGCATTGAACCGTTTCCTGGAGAGAGACAATGAAGATGAAACTCAGTCTTGTGTCCGCTTCAATCGTGGCCGCTCTTGCGTCCGCCGCCAACGCCAATGTGCTCGTGAACCCGGGCTTTGAGAGTGGTGCCGGCTACGGCGCCGCGGGCTGGACCACGTTCGGCAATGGCTTTACCGAGGTCGCAGCCCCGCCAGCGATCGTGCCCCAGTCCGGCAACGGCGTCGCCAAGATGTTCGGCGGATTCACCGGCGGCTTTAGCGTCAGCGGGATGTTCCAAGAGTTCCCGACTGCTCCCGGCGAAATGTGGTCCATGTCCGTCGCCAGCCGTCACTTCAGCGGTGATGCCATGCTCGGCGGCGGCGCCCCCACCAGCAACTGGGCCGTCATGAAACTCGCCTTCTTTGACGCCGCCAATGTGGAACTCGGCTTCGCCGCTGTTGAAGCGACCGTCCTCAATGGCACATTCGCCACGGACGTGTGGCATCAGAACGGCCCGATTTCGGGCGCCGCTCCCGCGGGCGCGGTGAAGGTCCAGACGTTCCTTCTGTACCTCGCGCCGGGCAATGATGGCGGCGCCGCCCAGTTCGATGATGCGGTCGTGATCCCCGCGCCCGGAGCGGCCGCCCTGCTTGGTGTTGCGGGCCTGTTTGCGTCCCGCCGCCGTCGCTGATTTGCCCCCTCCTTTTGCGGGCCGATGCGTTCACTCGCATTGGCCCGTTTTTTGTTGCCTCTCGAGACTGCGCCAACCCCTGGAGTCGTCATGATCAGTTCCGTGCTCAGATTCGCAGCCTTGCTCACCTTCCCCGCACTCTTGACCAGCGGTTGCGGTTCGCACGACGCGACATGGTCATCACTCGCGGAGACGCAGCCGGCGAAGGCGACCACCACAACCACCTCGTTCCAACGTCGATCGATCACGCTTGATGCTCCTGCCACACAGCACGCCGCATGGCTGGGGCACGGCGTCTCCTATGGTCCATTTCGAGATGGCCAGCGCCCGGGCGGCGAACTCCCCACCAAGGAGCAAGTCGCCGAGGATCTTCGCCTCATCTCAAAGCACTGGTCCATGATCCGCATGTACGGCTCGCGTGGCGTTGCCGAGACCGCGTGCGCGATCATCAAGGAAGAGAAACTGCCGCTCAGGATCCTTGTCGGTGCCTGGATCACCCCCGAGAAACCGGTCGGCGACAAGGCCCCCTCCGCCGACACACTCCTCGCAAACACAGCGGAGAACAAGGCGGAAGTGGAGAAAGCGATCGAACTCGCCAACAAGTACCCCGGCGTGGTGTTGGGCGTGAGCATCGGCAACGAGACGCTTGTCGAGTGGTCCGACCATCGCTGCGACGCCGACACCCTGATCAAATACATCCGCCAGGCGCGCACAGCGGTGAGCGTTCCCGTGACCACCTGCGACGATTACAACTTCTGGAACAAGCCGCACAGCGTCGCGGTGGGCAAGGAATGCGATTACATCGCGGTCCACATCTACGCGATGTGGAACAAGCAACAACTCGTCGATGCGATGGACTGGACGCGGTCAACGCTCGCGAACATCAAGGCCAATCACCCGGGCACGCCGATCGTGATCACCGAGATCGGTTGGGCCACGAGCAAGGGTACCAACGGCTATCAGGCGATCGGTATCGTCACGAATCCAGACGAACGGGAACAGGAACTCTTCTTCCGTTCGCTGCGAGACTGGGCCTCACATGCGCGCCAGCCCTACTTCTACTTCTCGGCGTTCGACGAAAACTGGAAGGGCGGCACGGAACCCAACGAGGTCGAGAAACACTGGGGCGTCTTCAAGGCCGATCGAACGCCCAAGAAGGTGATGCGGGTGGAGTAAGCGCGACGCTCGCGAAGTCGTCGCAGGAATCAAAGTCGTTCAGAAGTGCATGTCGCCCTCTGATCGCATCTCCCCCGCCCGGTGCAGTTTACGGGCATCGCAAAAATCAAAGCAGCCCGGTTTTCCGAGCCGTTCAAATGCCCCCCGAAGGACTCGAACCTTTGACCCGCTTATTAAGAGTCCCACCGACAAGGCCGCGCAAGAATGGAACAAAGAAGCCTTAATTCCCTTTGTGCATGTCTATGCAAACTGAGCACGGGCTAGCCCAGGACTGCGCTTGGACTGATATCCGACTCACACTGGCACAAAACTGGCACACACTTTGAGATTGCGCTGACAGCTGAGCAATCACTAATCCATTGGCACGAGGACGACAATAGCTGCCGTCCTCGTGCCAACCTGGTCAGCAATGACGGCGGGCCTATCGCGAGAAGATGCCGCAGCGTGAGTTGCAGGCGGATCAGGGTGCAATTGCCGTCGGTTGCAGACGGTCGCGATGATATTCAAGATTGCCCTCGATGTGCGCGTCCAACGCCCGCAAGTCGTAGAGAGCGACAAAGCCGCGAGAGCAAGTGCCTGCGAGATAACGACCCGAAGGATCGAATGCGAGTTCAACAACCTCTGTTCCATCGAGTTGAAACGAGAGCAGTTCGCGCCGCGAATGCGTGTCCCACAGCTTGATGGACCCGTCGGTGCTGCAGGTGGCAAATGCGGCACCATTGGGGTCGAAGCAGAGGCCCGTCGCAAGGCGGCCGTGCGCCTGCAACGTTCCGAGGTGGGAACGCGAGAGAACGTCAAAGATGTCGACGGTGCCGTCGTAGTTCGAACTCAAGAGAGTCGCTCCATCCGGGCTAAAGGCCACGTTCCAGGGATCGCTGCTGGTAGACAGACGTGCGATCAGTTCACCCGTGACAGGGTTCCAAAGGCCAACGGCGCCAACGAGCCCTGAAGAAGCCAGCATCGTGCCGTCGGGCGAAAATGCCAACCCCTCGACGCGATGATCAAGTTTCGGGATCAGCGCGAGCATCTCGCGTGTTTTGAGGTTCCATGTGCGGATGACGCCGCTGGCGTGCCCGTCTGCGCAATACTGACCGCGGCGATCGATGTCAAGGGAGTAGATTTCAGTGGACGGATCGCCCCACTTCGCCGTGATCTCGCCCGTGCGTGCGTCGGCGAGCCGCAACTGACCGTCGGCGCTGCCGATGAGCAACGCGCTTGAATCCGGAGTGAATCGCACGCAGCGCGACCTTACACCGCGTTCCGCAACCGCGATGCGAACGCGGCTTTCCGGATTGCGCACTTCGACGATTTCGGGCGTGTTGTGCCCGCCCCCCGTGCCTGGGGCGATCGCTATTCGCGTCCCATCAGGCGAGAAGTGCACGCCAAAGCACCACGTGGAGAATCCTCCAATGCGAGTGAGAGCGGGGGAAGAGCCCGTGTCAAGCACGCGAAGGGTGCCGTCGCTACCCACAAGCGCGACCGTGCTGGGTCCGGTCCAAGCGAGACACATGGAGGTGCTCCTTTGCCGTGCGATCGCACGGGTCGGAGGAGGTACGCCGGGCCGGATGACTCGCACACCCGCGTCATCGGCAACAGCGATCGCGTCTGGGCCAAGCGCAGCGGCCGCGAGGTAGGACCCAAACTCGTAGAAGACCTCGGCTCGAGCGTTCTGCTGCAGTTCGCAGCGATAGAGTCGTCGATCAAGGCTGGCGACAAGGAGCGCCGTGTTGTCGCTCGTGAAAAGAAGCGATGTGACGTTGTCTGTTTCCAAGCGATCGAACTGGAAGATCAACTCTGAGGTCCGTGTGTTCCAGACCTTGGCAATCACACCATCACCCTGAAGGCGTGGTCCGGTGGCCAGCATTGTCCCGTCGGTGCTGAACGCTAACGTGTTGACAGGCTCATCGTGCGCCTGCCACGACAGCACTTCCTCGAGCGTTTGCGCGTTCCAGAGGCGGACGACTTTGTCCGTTCCTGCCGTGGCAATGAGTGCCCCGTCCGGGCTCACGGCCATCGCCTGTACGCCCACCTTGGAGTAACGGTTATCCCCTAGCGGCGTGATGACCGCATCCGGTGAGAGCGGCACCAGCACGGCCCCCGCCTTGCTCAGCCCGACAAGGCATGCGGAGCCGTCGGCCAAGAATGCCACACGACTTGGAGCATTCCCGATTGAGACCCGGCGGAACAACTCTCTGCCGTCCGTCGTGTCATAGACCGCGAGGGTCCCGGCACGGTCGATCATCGCTGCGCGGGTGCCGTCAATCGAGAAACAGGCCGCAACAGGCCTTTGCAGTCCCTGCACAGTCCACCGGGTGGGAGACTCATTGTAGAGTTCCCACAAGGCCCAACGCGCCGAGGGCCAGCCGGCATTCTCAAAGTACGAACGCCAAAGCAGGTCTTCGGCCAAGGGGGTGTTGCCAACCGCAGCCTCAATCCGGCCTTGGCCGATCCTGGACCGCCGCAGTTCTTCGGCGAGTTTGGCGCTTGTGGCCCGAGCGTGGTCACGTTCCGCGATTGCGTCCGTGCGTGCGGCAGTCGCCTCGGCGGCAAGATGACGCTCGTTCCGCGCCGTGACATTGGCATGGATCGAGAAGGCGATGAGTCCGAACACAAACACCGATGCCCCAACAACCGCCCAACGGTACCGACGAATTTGTTTGCGGAGGACGTAGAGCGCCGAATCTTGCCTTGCGTGGATCGGTTTGCCAGCAAGATGTCGTCGGATGTCCTCGGCGAAGTCGAGGGCAGACTGGTATCGCCGCGATGGTTCCTTCTCCATCGCTTTGTGCACGATCGTGTTCACCTCGCCGCGAAAGTCTCGACTCAGATGACCGAGCTTGCCGGGCAGATCCTCTCGGATGATGCGTGCCGCCTCTGCAACTGAGCGTCCCGAGACGTCGTGAGGCAAGCGTCCCGTGAGAAGTTCGTAAAGAATCACTCCGAGCGAGTAGACGTCGCTTCGCACGTCGATTTCTGCGGGGTTGCCAATGACCTGCTCTGGACTCATGTACGCAAGAGTGCCGATGAGCTGACCGATGTTTGTGCGCATTGTCGTGAGCAGGGCGTCCGCGTTCGCCGCGCGCGCGACTCCGAAGTCCAGGATCTTGGGCTGTCCGGCGGGCGTGACGAGAATGTTGCTGGGCTTAAGGTCACGGTGGATGATGCCGCGTTGGTGCGCGTGGTGCACCGCTTCGCACACGTCCGCAATAAGGCGCAAGCGCTCGGAGGTGTTCAGATTCAAGGACTTGCAATGGGCGGTGAGGGTTAGTCCTTCGATCAACTCCATTGTGATGAACGGCTGATCACTCCCGTCGAGTGGCGCAGTGCCTGCCTCATAAATCTGTGCAATCCCGGGGTGCTGAAGGCGACCCAAGATTTCGGCCTCGTGAGCAAAGCGTCGGAGTATTCCACGCGTACCGAAGCCGCGACGTATGACCTTGATCGCGACATCTCGCCTCGGACGATCCTGTTCGGCACGGTACACTAGACCCATTCCGCCCGACCCAAGGATGCCGCGGATGGTGTATCGGCCGAGCACGGTTCCGGCAGGCAACGCTGTCTCTTCGATCGACCCAACAAGTTCGCCGCCCGCTGTAAACTGACGGATCTCGTTGGGGTCCAAAAACCCTTGCCCGGCCTGGCCAGCAACATCGAGCAGTGCACGAACTTCGGCGATCAACGCTTGGTCATCGCCACAACGACTGATGATGAATGCGGTGCGCGGGCCCGGCGGCATCTCCAATGCCTCGGCGAAGATCTCCTCGGCGGAGTTTGAGTGCGCACCGGTCACGGCTAGTGGGGTTCCCGTTGCTCATTCGACGTGTCGGAACCAACCATTGCCTTGAAAAGCCAGACGCGAGCCATCGCCCAGTCGGTCTTCACGGTGCTTGCGGAGACGCCCATCGCCAGTGCCGTGTCCTCGTTTGAGAGCCCGGCGAAGTAGCGAAGCATGACAACCTGATATCGACGGGGGTTCTCGACCTCGAGCTTCCTCAATACCTCGTCGAGCGCGAGCAGATCGGTGGACGACGCGGGTTCACCCGGAGCGATCGGATCGCCAAGTTCGACACGCCCACGTCCGCCTCCTCGTTTGTCTCGGTTACGTGCCCGCGCACGATCAACAAGGATGCGGCGCATGGCGATCGCTGCAGCCCCAAAGAAGTGCCCACGACCATTCCAACGCACATCCGCGCCGCCGACAAGCCTGATGTACGCCTCATGGACGAGGGCTGTGGGTTGGAGCGTGTGCGCAGCGCCGCCACCCGCCTCTTTGTTCATGTTGCTCTGGGCCAGTTTGCGAAGCTGGTCGTAGACCAGCGGCAAGAGCCTCTGCGGAGCATTGACATCACCAGCACTGGCAGCTTCCAAGAGCATTGTGATTTGATGCGGCGACGGCGGTGGTTCGGGCTGACCTTGTGGCGTCGACCCCGCGGCCCAGATGGGATCGGACGGCAGAGGTGTCTTGGAACTGCCGGGCATGAAAAAGCTCCATTTCGACTGACCTGTGTAGTGCCAAACGACGCTCTCGCGATTGGCGGACATGTACTGGCCGTCCAGACAGCGGTCGAGACTTGGACGGTGCGCTGCCGGGGCTCTTCGCGTGCGATCACGCGATTGTTCGGACAATGTTCGCAAGGGCATTTGGGTTCGCAGCCCAGATGCCAACTCGCGAATGAAAAAGGAGAATCAGGCATGAAGTTCCTTCTTGATCGTCACTCGCTTATCGCGTCCACTCTCGGGCTCGTTGTGCTCGCCGGTTCGACTTCCTTGCTTCTCGCCGGCCCACTAAGCCCCCCCCGCAGGGTCGGTAACGCCATCTTACAAGACGCTGAGTGAGGTCGAGCCTCGCATCGCCATCAACGCGACCAGCACCCCTGGCGACGCCGACAGCCTCTTCAAGATCAGCCAACCGGGGTCATACTACCTCACGGGCAACATCGTCGGGGTTCTGGGAAAGAACGGCATCGAGATCGATGCCAACAACGTCACCATCGACCTCAACGGTTTTCACTTGAAAGGAGTCGTCGGCGCGCCGCGCGGCGTGTGGGTCACCTCTCCGATCGAACGACTGACAATCGCCAACGGCACGGTCTCGGGCTGGGCGTTCTCCGGGATCGAGGCGACAAGCGCCGAGCGGTGCATGTTGCACGATCTGATCGCCTCGTCCAACGGCTCACACGGAATCTCCGTCGGATCGAACTCACGGGTAGAACGGTGCGTCAGCGAGGACAACGGGCAGCACGGGTTCGACATCTACCAAGACACCTCGGTCGTGGACTGCACCGCTAGCCTCAACGCCGCCGACGGGATCAACTCCGGCGGAGCCTGTCGGATTGTGCAGTGTTCGACAAATCGAAATGCCCACAATGGCATTAAGGCGGGTGGCGGCTCGACCGTACGCGATTGCATCGCGGCCTCCAATGTGGAGGCGGGTATCTATGTCTCCAGTTTCTGCGTCGTGGAGCAGAACAACTGCTACAGCAACGGCACGCCTGGCATCGGTGGTGGCATCCTCGTTTCAGGCTCTCACAACCGTGTCCGAGAGAATGCCTGCAACGCCAACTCTATCGGCGTCTCTGTCCAGGGCATCGGCAACCTCATCACTCGCAACTCCTGCGCGAGCAACACGCTCAACTGGTCCTTCGCCGCTGGCAACGCCTTTGGTCCCATCGTGGCTGTTCCGCTGGGCCCCGCGGTCTCGGGAAACTCCGCCACGGCCTCGCTCAACACCACCGATTCCAACGCCAACTTTACCCATTAGACGATTCGGACAATCGTGCCAAACGCATTGATCCCAGTTTCCTCGACTCCCGCAAGCAGAGAGAATCACATTATGAACCACCGATCCACCATCACCGTCATATCCGCCCTCACATTTATCATGACCGCCGGCCTACTCTTTGCCGGCCCCCTCAACCCTCCCGCAGGTCCGGTCACTTCGTCGTACAAGACAATGACCGAGATCGAACCCCGCATCGCCATCAACTCTGCCAACACGCCCGGCGACGCCGACAGCACGTTCAAGATCACCACTCCAGGCTCCTACTACCTTACCGGAAATGTCCTGGTTGTTCCGGGCAAGTCCGGCATCGAGATCGATGCCGACGATGTTACGATTGACTGCGGCGGCTTTCGGATCGGCGGATTTCCCGGGGCGCTGCACGGCATCACGGTCTCGGGCACGTCTCGGCGGAACACGACCGTGCGCGATGGCTCGGTTTGGACCATGGGGGGGACCGGCATCAACCTGAACGCCGGGACCGCTTCGGGCGCACGCATCACCAACATGCACGTCAGCGCCTGCGGCGATGCGGGCGTGTCGGTCGGCGACAACGCTCGCCTGGAGGGTGTCATCTGTTCGTCCAACACCGGCACCGGGATTCGCACGCGGGACCTCGCGGTGATCACGCAGTGCGTCGCATCTACCAATGGAAGTGACGGATTCAGCACGGAACTCACAGCGGTCATTTCCGACTGCTCAGCGGCCAACAACTCGGGGCGTGGCTTTTCCAGTTCACTCGCAACCGTGACCGGGAGCGCTGCCAGCGAAAACACGGGCGCCGGCTTCAACATGGGCGCCGGTTCCTCTCTCTCCGGCTGCACAGCGAACTCCAATGCTCTGGACGGCATTGTGGTTCATGGTTCTGCCGTAATCCGCGGCTGCAATGCCATATCGAACGGCGACAACGGCATTTCCACCGGCTCACACTCGCGAGTGGTTGATTGCGCCGCCACAAGCAACCAGGATGGCTTCTCACTGGGCTCTCACTCGGTCCTCAGCGGGTGCATCGCAAGCCTCAACACTCGCGTAGGCATCGCCACATTTTCCAACTGCCTGATCGAAGGAAACACTTCCAGTCTGAACGCAAGCCATGGCATCACCTCCCGTCAAGACAGTGTGATCCGCAGCAACCTCTCTGCAGACAACGGAACTTCGGCAGCCGATGGCACCGGTATCTTCACGCAGTTCGTCAGGGTTCGGATCGAAGACAACACCCTCCACGGCAACGGCGTGGGTGTCCACGTCCTCGGAAACGCGTGCATCATTCGAGGCAACACCGCCTCGGACAACACAACCAACTGGTCGATCGCCGCCGGGAACAAGGTCGGGCCCATCCTCGTCGCCACGTCCAACGCCAGCGCCATCAACGGCAACACGTACGGCGGTTCGATGGGCTCCGTGGATCCAAACGCCAATTACACGCACTGACTCGCCCGCCACTCAATCGCAACACTTGATGTCAAGCGCTCTGTCGGCAACTTAGCCAACCGCGCTCGTCGCAGTAAGCGGTGACAAATCACCGCTCTCAACAAGAAAGAAGGACAGCATGAACCGCACACACACCATCGCCACCGTCTCCGCCCTCACTCTCTTAGCCACTGCCGGCCTGCTCCTCGCCGGACCGCTTAACCCGCCCGCAGGTCCGGTCACTTCGTCGTATAAGACACTGACCGAGGTCGAGCCGCGCATCGCCATCAACGCCACCAACACGCCCGGCGACGCCGACAGTGTGTTCAAGATCACGTCCCCGGGCTCGTACTACCTCACGTCGCAGGTGACCATTCCGCCCGGCAAGAGGGGCATCGAGATTGATGCCGACGGCGTGACCATTGACCTCAGCGGCTTCCGGGTCGGCGGCTTCGCGGGTTCCCTCGATGGCATCAGCACGACCGGCTCGCAGCGGCATAGCACCACCATCAAGAACGGAACCGTGGGGCCGCTCAGCGGGACCGGAATCGTCCTTGGCCCAGCCGGCGACTCCTCCCGCGCGAGCCGAATCGAGGGCGTGACGGTCGTTGATTGCAGTGACAACGGCCTGTATGTTGATCGTGAAACGGTCATTTCTCGTTGTGTTGTGTCCGGATGCGGAACGTACGGCATCTACGTCAGCCTGTCCGCCATCGTCAGCGATTGTACTGTCAGCACGTGCAATACTGGCTTGCTGCTCAGCAATGACGGGGTTGTCGAGCGCTGCCTGGTGAGTGACTGCAACCTCGATGGCATTCTCGTCGGTGGCCATGTCCGGGTTGTTGACAATACGTGCAATGGCAACGGCATCCAAACCACGACCGGCGCGGGCATCCACGTCTTTGGCTCTGGTACGCATGGTGCAGTCATCCGCAGCAACCACTGCGCCGAAAACGACCGCGGCATTTGGGTCGAAGGCACCGGTACGGTCATCGTTGGCAACACTTGCTACTCCAACCCGATGGTCATCGCGGCCGGCAACTACTACGGACCCGTGATCGACCGCTTGAACTCCAACACCCCTGCCATGTCCGGCACCTTCGCGCCAAGCACGCTGGGCACGACAGATCCGAACGCGAACATTGTTCACTAAGCGTGGACCGAACCGCCTCTCATGAGCACGCCCATTCTCCAGCCCGAACTCGTTGCGCTGCCCCTCTGGGCTCAGGTGCTGCTCGCCTCGCGCCTTGTCCAGCGGGCGGCTCTCGCGATGCTCCCCGACACACCCACGTCCGCGAGGCCGCGCCTTCTCGCTGCATGCGACGCCATCGAGCGATGCGCCTCTCGCGGCGGCGACCTACGCCGCGAACGCGGGCCGTTGCGGGGAGCACGCGACTGGCAACCCACGGTGATGTTTCATTCACTCTCGATTGCCCTGCAGCAGGTCGTGGCGGCCGCGGAAGCAGCGGAGGCCGCCTACGACATCTCATCAGCCGAGCCAGCGTTCCATCGAGCGATTGAAAACTCTATGTCGGCGATCCTCCGAGCGGGGGTGTTCGACGAACGGGTTGCACGGCAAGCGCTCAATGAGGACGTGCACGCCCTGAATCGCTTGTGCAGCGAGTTCGGAGTTGGACGATACGACCCGATTCCGTCGGGCTTTCTGCCTTCGCTGCCAGTCACTTCATCGCTCGCGATGCGAGCAAGTGCCAGACACTAGTAGGAGGATGTGCCATGAGTTGGATGCCTTCCGTTCTTTCTGCAACTGCCGCCTCGGTCGTTGGTGGCATCGGCGGCATCGCACTCGGGGCGGGCTGCGTGAAGTGGTACAAGATTTCCAGCTTCGAGGGAAAATCAGGCTTTGCCATCGCCGGAATGCTGGTCGCTGGCGTGGTTGTCGGTGGAGTCGCTGGCCTCGTTGCGACTCGGGTCGCTGTTGCAAACGGTCACGATTCAGGCGGATCCCAATTGCTTGCTGCGGTGGCGGCAGTCTTGGCACTGCTGGTCGTGAGTACCGTGATCGCGTTTATTCTCGGACGGCGCATGCCCTGACCACCTTCCGCGGTCCTTGGGCTTAGCCCGCCTTTACAAAGTCGGCGAGCGCAGGGGTTTGTCCGCAGCGAGACGATGTCACGTGCGACTGTTGTTCACACGCTGCCACCGTTGCAGACATCGGTGCGTGCTAGTCGCACACCGGCAACACGCTTCGCATCGCCTGTTTGATGTGCCAGTGCGCTTGAGTACTGAACCGTGTCGCTTGCGACGGATCAAAGGCCTTGACCGCTTCGGCCAAGCCGCGGTTGCCCGCGATCAGGAGCGCTTCCAAGTCCAGCCCTCGCCCGAGATAGTTCTGCGCGATTCCAACGACCAAGTGCAGGTTTGCACGCATCAGGTGCACTCTGCTCACTTCACACCCCTCGTCCCTGGCGTGCACACCGAGGGTTCTCTCTTCGTCAGACTTAAGGTGGGGCGTGCACGATACATCGTGCAGATAGGCGAGCACCTCTGGGGTGTGCTCGTTCCACAAGCGGAGGCGATTCTCGGGATGTTCAGTGGTGTGTTTGACAACACGGTTGTGCGGCAGACGGCCAAAGCCATCGGTGTGTTCCATGTGTGTGACCCCTTCGGAGACATGTCCGCCCACGCCGTGCGAGTGATGCGGCCGTCGTCTTCGGGTGATGCGTTTGCGGCTGCGTATGAACTACTTGTTGCGGTCGGCGGAATCTTCTATGTTCTTTCCGAGATTCTTCACGTCCTTGCCCAACCCTTCGGTGGTACTGCAGGACGCGAGGATCGCGAGAGCCAGGAGAATGAGGAGCACGATGACGCCCTTGGTGATCACGATCGGGAGGCCGACATGGAAGGAAGGTGAGTGGTGCATAGTTGAATCTCCAGTCAAGGGGGCGGGCTACCGAGTGGCCGTGTGCCGAGCGTCATTGGTCACGCGAGCGCTGTGTGCGGTGCTCGCATGACCCGAATGGGCATGTGCACCCGATGAAACCGGGGATGTCGACTCTCGTCGACACCCGCGATCAGACAGTCCCACGAACAGATGGCGGGAGTGCTGAATGGTGAATCACGTTGCAGAACGCGGCTGAATGTGAGCGGTGGTCTTCACACGATCCCATGCGTCACGTGTTGCGGACTTGGCCTGGTCCCAGCCCAGTTTGGATTGGCCCTTGGCCTTGTCCCAGCCGCGGCCGAGGTCCTGTTCGAGGCTCTCGAACTGCTGGCCGTTCCTGCCGAGGCGACCGAAACTCTCCCAGCCGTAGCGATAGGCGGGGGCATACTCGTCGTACGCCATGCCCGACTTGGCGTACGGCCCATGAGCGTGCTGGTTTCGCCAATGCTCGGTTTCTTCCTGCGGATTGATGGCTTCACCGACGGCCTTGCCCGCAAGTCCGCCGACGACCGCACCGACCGCTGCACCCGCGACGACGCCGATTGGGCCCGCGACCGCGCCGCCTGCGGCGCCCGCCGCCGCACCCGTACCGATGGCGCCCACGCCGACTGCAACAGGGTGTTCACCCATCGCGCCCGTCTTCTTCTGATCGGCAGGCTCGTTGGGCGAGGTGCTCGGTCGTGGCATGTTCTGGCTGTTCATATGGATGACTCCCTAGTTGGGGGCACGACCTGTTCATGTCGTGACCAAGACGCACGGCTGATAGCCCAGCCGACAAAGGACTCCAACGCGACTCTTTCTTTGCGGACTCATGACTCGTGCTGACCGCGTCAGTTCTTGCCCCAGACTGGGACGTTCTTCGCGTCAAGGAGCACCACGCGTCCCTCCTTGCATTCAAGGGAGTGCGCGATCCAGTACTTCTTGCCGTTGATGGTTGCTCGGCTCACGTCCATCTTGATCGCATCCCCAGCCTTGCAGGTGGGCTTCTGATTGTCCATGTACCAGGATGGCCCGATGAGGACCAGTCGCTCGCCGCCGTTGGAAGTCATTTTCACTCGAACGACCTTGGCCGCGCGAACACCCTTGTCGAAAGACATCTCGGACAGGTCGAGGACCTCACCATTGATGGACTCGCGCGTTCCGTTCTCGATGGACTTGAGGACGGTCCCGTCGGCGGCCCAGTCTCGCTGGGCATCGGCCGCAGCCACAGACTCGGTCTTCTGGTCTGCGAACACGGGATGCGGGACATCGAACGCCTTGTAGACCGCGTCGGCGTGCGTTCCGGTGTTGAGCGTCGAGAGCGTGCTTGGCGTCTCGGCGCTCGCGAGGACCATCTGCTTGGACGCGTCGATGCGGATGCTCCGGTCAATCATGACCGTGACGATCGACCAAGGGAGCAGGCGCTTGGTATCGCGGATGCCGAGGAGGTTCTCGTTGGGATCGATCGAGAGGAACGCGATCTGTCCCGAACCGCTCTCGATGATGATGTCGTTCACTTTCCCGCATTCCTCGCCGCGGCAGTCGCACGACACGCCGGAGAGTGAGCCCAGGATGGTGTACCGCGAGTACGCCATGGTGACGGGCTTCCCATCCACATCGCGCGACTTGAGAGACCACGCCGGTGCACCGCTGCTGTCGCGGAGCCTGAGTGTGCGGTTGCCCGACGAGAGGTTTGTGGCGACCAGCAACTGATCCGGATCGCGAGGCAGAGCCAGCGTTTCAACCTCGACCTTGTCACCGCGAATGGGGGCGGCCGACGTTGCGTTCACGAACCAGGACGGGCCGAGGGAGATGCGGCGCGCCGTATCTTCTTTACCTTTGACGGTGATGATGACCTGCTCACCGAACTGGCTCGTGCGCACGCGTTCGGTCTTGATGACTTCGCCAGCGAAACTCGCCTTGAGGGCGGAGTTCAGCACACCAGCGTATGGATCACTGGGCGAAGCCGCGTCGGCGTCGAGTCGCGTGCGAAGGCCATTCTTGTCCTCGCCTTTGTCCTCGCCAGCATCCTTGATGGCGAGCCAATGCTCTTTGGAGTATTCAGGGAATGCCTTGAGTTGCTCGACGGACGAGGCGAGCACGTAGCGGTCCTTGCCGCCCAGTTCGAGTCGGAGCGATGCGAATGGGATCGCGACCGCGCGCCCGCCCATGCCCAAGGTCGTCCCTGTCTTGACAATCGCGTACTCGATGCGTCCCGTGCCGCGATCGATGATGAAGTCCGAGAGTTCCGCGATCTCGTCACCCGCGTTGTTCACGACGCTGCGATCGCTCAGCCACTTGAAGGAGCGAAAGTCATGCGTCGCGGCCGTCGCGTTCGCGGTCGGCACTGGAACTGGCGCGGTCTGGGCGAGGATCGGTGTAGCCGCCCCGCACAGGAGCAGGAGCGTGAGAACTGTGCGCGTGGGATAGCCTGAACGGTTGGACATAGAACCCTTCTTTCGATTCCCCTCGTGGGGTTTGCCCGGCGTGACACGTCGGGCGTCGTGTCCGCCCCGCTCACGGGACCGCGAACTCGATGTGGTAATCATGCCACACAATCACCCGAAGAACAGTGGGAACGCGTCCCTGTTATTGGTCACGTGAACGTCCACCGTGTGTTCTACGCCTGCGCAAGACCCTCGCGAATCGCGAATCGCATGAGGTCGGCGCGCGTCGTGATCTTGAGTTTCTTCATCATGCGGTCCTGGTGTCCATCCACTGTCTTGGGGCTGCGACAGATCTGCGCCGCAACCTGCTGGCGCGTCATGCCCTTGCCGATCAGGCGCAGGATTTCCGACTCTCGAGGCGTCAGGAATGCGAGGCGGGTCAGTGGAGCACCGGATCTACCGGCGCGTCGGCGCACGCGCCCGATCGCCGTGCCCTCTCTCGGCACGGGCGGGTGGCACGTCTCGAGCACCTTTGGTCCCAGTTTGAACGTTGCCGTGTCGCTCCTCGTCGCTTCCTCGATGCCCTGCATGATGTCCTTGAGATCATCGGCCTTCGAGAAATACGCGGACGCCCCGCACGCAAAGGACGCGGAAATGAACGCGTCGCGAACATGAGCGCTCAGCACGATCACGCGCACGTCTGGATCGGAGAACCGCAACCGATCCGCCATCTCGAACGCATCGGCACCGGGCATCTCGATGTCGAGCAGCACGGCGTCAGCATTGACCCGCTTCACCTCATCCACCAATCTGTCGGCAGACGTGAGGCGGCCTACGACCTCGATCTGTCCGTTGAGTTCAAACAGTGCCTTCAAGCCGTCCACCAGCATTGTGTGATCGTCGACACACAGCAGCCGGATGACCGGAGACGAGACCTTCACGGGCCGTGTCACCCGCGTGACCTCGGTCGGAGCGATCTCCTGAGTCCCCTTTCGTGCAGTCGAACTCGATGCTCGCACCTTTGATTGCAGCCTCTTGCTCATGAGCCCTTTCCCCCAATATGCCCCGACCTCACCTTGTCGAACGCCTCGCACAACGCTTGGCGTATCGCCTCAAAGCTGTACGCTGGGTCTACAACCACCGAGCCCACCGTGCTCCATCTCGCCCGCAACCGGATAGGGGGTGGCCCCAGCGCCACCAACACTCCGTCCGGACATGTGCGGCGCCATTCAACAGCCTTGGCAAAGTTCGCGAGGGTCGGATCGACAACCAGCACGTCGGCCCACACGGGGTCGCGTTCCGTGCCGTGACTCACGTGCGCGCCTTGTGCTGCAAGGATCTGAAAAACCAAGGCTGCCACGCGATGATCGCCAATCGACACCGCCGCGGTGACGCCAGACTCTCCACCCTTCGCATCCCCTTCGCCCGAGGCCACCGGGAGGCGAAGCATGACGCTGGTACCAGAACCGACCGCGGACTTCAGATCCACCGTTCCGCCGGCCTTCAACGCTACACGACGCACGAGCGGCAGTCCCAGCCCGGTGCCCATGCCGCGTGCCTTGGTCGTGAAGAAGAGGTCCCAGGCACGCTTTCGTGTGGACGGGGACATGCCGCGCCCATTATCCGTGACCGTGATCTGCACGAGAGATCCGTCTTCCACAACCTTGCCCGTGATGCGCACCTTGCCAGAGCGGCGGCCTCGCGGTATTGACTCTCCGGCGTTCACGATCAAGTTCAGCAGGGCCTGGGTCAGCCAATGTGGTGCCACGCGGATGAGAGGGAGTTTCGATGGGAATGAGGCGGTGACGGTGACATGCTTGGGCACGACCGTCTGCAGGAGAACGCCCACCTGGTCCCACCAGTGCGAGATGTCCGTCGAACCATGCCCACGCACGATCGTTCCGGCGACGCCGGGATCAAGGACGAGGAAATGGAGCCCATCGCTGAGATGCTGCAGGTACGCCAGCGACCTTCGCACCGCAGTGATGTGGACGCGTGCCGCCGGCGTGACACCCGCGTGCTCGATCGCATCGAGGCGCGCGCGCACGGGGAGCAGCACGTTGTTCATGTCGTGTCCAAGGCCAGCGGCGAGCGTGCCCAGCGACGCGAGGCGGTCGGTCAGTTGCAGACGAAGATTGGCGGTCGCAAGCGCGCGCGTCTGTTCGGTGATCAGGAGTTGAAGCCGCGTCTGCTCTTCGGCGCTGTCCGCCGCGGTATCGATCTGGCGGCTGACATCGCGCACGATGCCGATGAAGTAAGGCGTTCCATGCAGGGGCAGTTCCGCCCGCGACATCGACAGATCGATCTGGATGTTCGTGCCGTCTTTGCGGACCGCTTCGAATCGGCGAGAGCGCTGCAGGGCCCGGGTCTTCCCGGGATCTCGGTATCGATCGAGGTATCGGTCCAGCGCGGAGCGACGCGGCTCGGGCACCAGGACCTTGACATTGCGGCCGCACAACTCCGCGGGAGTCCAGCCAAACACCTGCTCGACCGAGTCACTGGCGGACTGGATCACGCCACCCTCGTTCATGGTGATGATGGGGTCAAGCGGAGCGTGCGTTTGATGGTTGCTGGCGGCCACGCTCCGTACGGCTTGTGCGGGCGGCCTTGGCTTGCGAGAACGGGGCCGACGTGCCATTGAGCGATCGTACAGCATGGATGGGCTTCAAACGCCCACCATCAGGCGCATTCGATCGATATAGGGGACGAATCCGCGCTGTTTGCTGGCGGACGGCGCAGAAACGCACGACGCACCCGTGTTTCATGAGTCAGAAAGGCCCCTGGGCTTGGCAGTCACCCTGGGGCCTTGGATGGTCTTGGTGTCGATCGCTGGCGCGAATCAGCGGCGGCGGCGGAACATGAGCAGGCCGCCCACCCCCAGGAGAGCCGTCGCGCCAGGGGCTGGCGCGAAGTGCATCTCGACGAGGCTGAGTTGTGCAAAGTCAACCGCTGCGGTGTTCGTCGCACCAAACGTGATCGTCTGAGTGACGCGGAACGTGGCGGCCCCCTGGCTGAACGAAATTTGAGTGAACGTTGGCGGCGGATTGTCGAGGTTGTAGCCAGCCGCGTTGTTGCCGATGACGGCACCGGGCAGCGGCAGCGTGCGCACTTGTGTGACGCAACTGACGGTGCCATTGCCAGAAGCGGCGCCAAGGAGGCTGAGCGTCGCGCTGTTCAGTGGCCCCTCGTCGGACGCCACGTCGTACGTGATGACGATGGGCATGATGGGGCTGAACAGGTTGGTGGGTTCGCCGACGAGCCCGGCGTTGCCGTTGAACGAAATGTCGATGTCACGAGTGCCGGTGATGATTCCCGGCGTGCCGATCAGGCCGGCGGGCCCGGTCACTGAGATGTTGGTGAAGAACACGGATGCCTGGGCCGTCGAAGCGACGCAGGCGACCAGAGCGGCAATCGAAAGTACGCGATGCATGATGAGTCTCCAGATGGATTAGGCTGTGATATGCGCGCCTCGGAGGCAGGCAGCAGCAAGTGTGAGTACGTGGAACGTCAGTTGCGAAATCGCTCAACCATCAGGATCGGCGGCGACGGACCGCAACCAGGCAACCGGCCAGACAGAGGGCCACGCCGCCCGGGGTCGGGACGAAACGCTGCTCAACCAGGCCGATCTGGGCAAGGTCAACGCCCGCGGTTTCGGGTGCGTAGAGGAAAAAGGTCTTCTTGACCTTGAAGTTGGTGGAAGGAGCCGTGAAGTTGATCGGAACGGTCAAGGGAAGACCCGAGGCCACATTGATCGTTCGGTTTGCCGAGGCGATGATCGCGCCGGTGATGTTGTCTTCGATGACTTCATTGAAGATAATGACGCCCGAGCCCAGGACGGCGCCCAGGAAACTCGCGATGTCCGAGGTGATCGGTCCGGACGTCGACAGCACATCGAAGGTGATCACGATGTTGCCCCAGCGGATCGGGGCGACGGTGTCGCCGACAACGCCGCCGGGCGATGCAAACGCGAAGTCAATGTCATTGGAGCCCTGAGTCACCGTTCGTGGTGACGCGACCGACCCGGAGACGCTGATATTCGAGTAGGTGATGGCCGCCGATGCGGAGCCAACCACTCCCATGAGGATCGCGATACCAAACGATGCGAGAGTCCTGTTCATACAAATCCCTTTCCCCCGAGATGAGGGCGCAATGTGCTCGCGTTGGCGGAGGCCGCGGCGTTCCTGTGTGTGACCTGCTCTCGTTGCTGGCTCGCGTTGGCGGCCGGTGTGGTCCCGTGATCTGTTCGATCCCGAGAACCGCTCTCCTACCTCAGGTGTACATCAGGAACGCGATAGTGCAAGGTGTTCGGCCACGATTGCGCATATAGGGGACGGCGTCTCGCATTTGGCGGCTGCGGTCCAGCCTGATCCTGCCTTTGCAGAGAAGCGCATGCAGAATCACCGCTCGCACGTCACGTGCAACGGAGAATCACGAACCACGGATCACAATGGGCCACCGCCGCGCACCATTGTGCGTGTCGTGTGCAGCCACGCATCTCAAGTGCTCACCATTGAAGAGCCCGCAAAGCCAACGGTTGCCAACTCAGAAGCGGCTTGGAATGTACCCGAGCAGCACGAGAATCAGCAGGATGACGAGAACGGTGCCGAGCGCACCGCTCGGTCCATAGCCCCACTTCTTGCTGTAACCCCAGGTTGGCAAGCCACCAACGAGCAATAGAACGATGACGATGAGAAGGATGATGCCCATAGAGTTCTCCTTGTAGCAGCAAGCGACCGACTTACGGCCTCTTCTAAGACGCGCTTCTCGTGTCAACGAGGTGCGCATCACGATCAGCAGACGATTCACCATTGGCCGACGACTGCCGGTGAGTTCCCACTGTCTCCCTGTCTCTAGAGCCGATCGCGATCCGTGATCGCTACGGCCCTGGCGTTGTTCTCTCTCTCGCTCTCGCCACGCCGCTCACGGGGCTTGTATCCGGCCCTCCCGATGGCATTGCACGCGGCATCGCACGCTGCCTGATCCGACTCAATCTCTGCCGACCCAAGCGAGACGGCATGCGTCTTGATGCCGCGCACATCACCGAGGGCAAA
>Ga0209175_10000274_pt1 | contig 34577 bp, 16 predicted proteins | sample JI91814C2DNA_FD_187506 | JGI IMG/M metagenome (GOLD analysis project Ga0209175, IMG submission 187506) | Wastewater effluent complex algal communities from Wisconsin, to seasonally profile nutrient transformation and Carbon sequestration -... | ecosystem: Engineered > WWTP > Effluent > Algae...
TAGACTGACAGACTGATAGACTGTCGACTGAAGACTGAAGACTGATGACTGATGACTGATGACTGTAGACTGATAGACTGAAGACTGCCGACTGAAAACTGTTGACTGAAAAAAGCAAACAAAATGAACTACTACAGCACCAATAAAAAAGCCCCGGTGGCTGATTTCAGGGAGGCGGCTATCAAAGGACAGGCACCGGATAAGGGATTGTATTTTCCGGAAAGGATACCGCAGGTTGATCCGGAATTGATCCGTAACCTGGATGATTATTCCAATGAAGAAATTGCCTTCCGGGTGATACAGCCTTATGTGGGTGCCACGATAGATGAGGCGCAACTTTTTCAGATCGTCAGTGAGACAGTTAATTTTCCCATTCCGCTGGTACCGGTCACGGATCAGATATCATCCCTGGAATTATTCCATGGACCTACGCTGGCTTTTAAGGATATCGGTGCCAGATTCATGAGCCGCTGCCTGGGATATTTTACAAAAGACCGGAAAGAAAAAATTACCGTCCTGGTTGCCACATCCGGAGATACCGGTGGCGCTGTCGCCAATGGATTTTTTAATGTGGAAGGAGTGGAAGTAGTGATATTGTATCCCTCCGGTAAAGTAAGTCCGGTACAGGAAAAACAACTGACCACCCTTGGGCATAATATTCAGGCACTGGAAGTATCGGGCACATTTGATGATTGCCAGGCCATGGTTAAACATGCTTTTGCGGATCCCGAACTCACACAAAAATTATTTCTTACTTCCGCTAACTCTATTAATGTGGCCCGCTGGTTGCCGCAGCAGTTTTATTATTTCTTTGCTTATAAACAATGGCAGTGTAAAGATCAACCCCCGGTGATTGCGGTACCCAGTGGAAATTTTGGGAATATCTGTGCCGGGATACTGGCCATGCAATCGGGTTTACCGGTGAAGCATTTTATAGCAGCCTGTAATGTCAATGATATTGTTTCAGCATACCTGACTACTGAAATCCTGCAACCCCGGGAAGCCGTACCCACTTTGTCCAATGCCATGGATGTAGGCAATCCCAGCAATTTTGTAAGGATACTGGAAATATTCAACCATCAGTTCCCGCTTTTAAAAGATAAACTCTCGTCGGCCACCATTTCCGATGCGGCCACTGAACAAACGATAGGGGAAGTGTTTCGCCAATTCCATTATACACTCGATCCGCATGGTGCCGTGGGTTACCTGTCCCTTGCTAATTACCTTCAAAAACACCCTGAACAAAAAGGGATGTTCCTCGAAACAGCTCATCCGGTGAAATTCCCTGATGCGGTGGAAAGGAATACAAAAGAAGAACAAATAATTCCTGCCAGCCTGGAACCCATGATGCAGCAACCAAAACAGAGTATATTTATGGCCCCGGGATACCAAAACCTGAAGGAGTATTTGTGGAATAAAGTATGACCCAACGATGGCCATCAGCAAAGAAAAATTAAATCATAACCGGGCGGCACTTTTCGACTGGCTGGTGGTACTGATCAGTTTTACATTGGGGTTTACCTTTCCCACCCTGGGGGATTTTATCCGTTCGCCACTTTTCTATAACATGATGCTGGTGGCCCTGCTGCTTTACCTGCTCGGAGCAGGCCTTAAACATTTACCCCTGAGTTACCGGTTAAGCACTTCGGGAAAAAATATTCGACCGGTTCCTTATGTTATATTCCTGGTGATCGGCCATTGGTTTATCATTTTCTTCATGGTCATTGTATCGGAGCCCGCCTTCAGGTCCCTAATCGGAATGCCGGCTTTTAAACAAGGGGAGTCGGCCAGCTGGCAGGTGATTGTATCTGCTAATTTTTTATCCACTTTCGGCACCTGGCTGGCCTACCGGAATAAATTAAATCGTCGCTTTGACAAAGCACCCGATCCGGTTCGTCTTTACCGGCAGGAAATGCTGGCGGATATATTACTGGTGGCAGGTGTATCCATTATATCTTTTATATTCTGGGAAAAAGGGATCATGGGGATGCTGGACAGGGTAGATAAAAAAAGTATCGGTACCATTATCTTCCTGTTTTTCTTCCTGGCTGCTTTGTTTGTTTTCTTTTATCTCCCTATGCGATACCTGTTTTTTATTGAAGACAGGGAGGGGGGAAGGAACCGGAAAAGACTTTTTCTGATATTCGGCTTCATCCTGCTCAAGGCATTATTTGAAATGCTGCGGATTTAAAACCACATGCGTTAATTTTGTATTGACGTATGCAGGACATAGAACCTTTTTATAACTGGCGGCATATCTATATCAGCGAGGAAGACCAGCGCTCGCCTTTTTATGGCAGAACCTACTCAGAGTTTGAATTCTCCCAAACCGTCTATAATTTCTACATCCATCCCCAATGGGATGATTTTGGCAGCCGTACCCTTTACCTGAAAGTATTACTGGCCGATTACGAAGAAAAGTATGCGGTCATTGAACTGATCGGGGAATGGAATGATGCCATCGAGAATGATATCATGGAACTGAAACGGGAAGTGCTGGAAAAATTCATGTATGAGGGCATCTACAAATTCATCCTGGTGGGAGAGAATGTCCTGAACTTTCATAGTGATGGCAGGGACTATTATGAAGAACTCTATGAAGAAGTATCGGATGAATATGGCTGGGTGGTTTGTTTAAATATGCCGGAACAGACCCAGTATGATTTTAAACATGCCAAACTTAACCGCTACATCGAAATGATGGAATTGCTGAACTGGAGAACCTACAAACCCTTTCACCTGTTTAAAAAAATCGATAGTGAATTAGCCGCCCGGCTGAACGGTTAAAATGCCTGCCAAAGAATTTTCATTTACCCGGGGAAGGTCCGGTATTACCGGTAAACTGATTAAAATCATATCAGCCTTCTTCAACCTTCTGAAAGCAATTCCCGAAAAAATATCCCCTCAGCATTGAAGGATAAAACTTTTGACGGTTTTTCATCATCTGGTAGTATTTTTGCCAAAATTTAAATTCCTCCCATTGATCATATTGCTGATGAATTGAACAACAGGTCCTGTCAAATGTTTTGGGATGAAGAAAGATGGTTGTTCAAAATATCAGGCTAAAAACCAAAAGATAAACTGATGAAATGGTCTGAAATGTTTACCTCCTCCGTCGGCAAAAAATGGGTGATGGCTTTGACGGGTATTTTTCTGATTTTATTCCTGATCGTACACGTAGCGCTGAACGCCACCATCTGGGCCAATGATGGGGGTAAAATGTTTGAAGCCGGTGCACACTTCATGGGGTCCAATATTGTTCCCCGTATCCTGGAAATTGGACTGATGGCAGGCATCCTCCTGCATATCATTCAGGGTATCATGCTGGAGATGCAGAACCGCAGCAAAAGAAAGAAAGGCTATGCAGTGGCGATGGGAAATAAAGGCAGTAAATGGTATAGTCGCAGTATGGGCTTACTGGGTACCCTGATCCTGATCTTCCTGATCATTCACCTCGCTCATTTCTGGGTTCCCAACCGCAGCAACCAGGGATGGCTGCTCGGACCTGAGATCAGTCTATATGAGGAAATGAAAGAAGTGTTCCAGATTGAATGGGTGGTGGTGGTTTATATCCTGGGATGTATTTCTCTGGCCTGGCACCTCTTGCACGGTTTCCAGAGCGCCTTCCGTACCCTGGGTGTCAGCAGCAAAAAATACCTGTCTTTATTACAGTTAATGGGGTTGGGTTTTTCAGTGATTGTACCCCTCGCATTCGCCCTGATGCCCGTCAGTTTTTACCTGGGCTGGTTGAAATAAAACAGGTCACTGTCAGTGATCACCTTAATACATTTGAAGTATACCGCCGGAATGATGAGGCGGACAAACCATAAAGTTTATGCTTGATTCAAAAATTCCCGCCGGCTCCCTTGAACACAAATGGACAGATTACAAGGGCCATTGCAAACTGGTGAACCCGGCCAACAAAAGAAAACTGGAAGTGATTGTGGTTGGTACCGGTCTGGCCGGTGCTTCTGCCGCAGCGGCACTGGGAGAGTTAGGCTATAAAGTAAAGGCATTTTGTTTCCAGGATTCCCCCCGCAGGGCACATAGTATTGCCGCCCAGGGAGGGATCAATGCTGCCAAAAATTACCAGAATGACGGTGATTCAGTTTTCCGTCTGTTTTATGATACCGTAAAAGGAGGTGATTACCGCGCCCGCGAATCGAATGTGCATCGGCTGGCTGAAGTCAGTGTAAACATCATTGACCAGTGTGTGGCACAGGGTGTACCCTTTGCCCGGGAATATGGCGGATTGTTGAATAACCGTTCCTTCGGCGGTACCCAGGTGAAAAGAACTTTTTATGCAGCCGGTCAAACCGGACAACAATTGCTGATTGGTGCTTACCAGGCCATGGAAAGACAGGTAGCATTGGGGAATGTAGTACAGTATTCCCGGCACGAAATGCTGGATGTGGTCATCATCGATGGCAAAGCCAGAGGGATTATTGCCCGGGACCTGGTGACTGGTGAGTTGGAAAGACATTTTGGTCATGCCGTATTGCTTTGCTCCGGTGGTTATGGTAACGTATTTTACTTATCAACCAATGCCATGGGCAGTAATGTGACTGCCGCATGGAAAGCACATAAAAAAGGCGCTTTCTTCGGAAACCCCTGCTTTACGCAGATTCACCCAACCTGTATTCCGGTGAGTGGTGATCATCAGTCCAAACTGACCCTCATGTCAGAGTCATTGCGGAACGATGGTCGTATCTGGGTACCCAAACAACAGGGCGACAAACGCAAGCCCAATGAGATTCCGGAAGAAGAAAGGGATTATTATCTCGAAAGAAGATACCCGGCATTTGGTAACCTGGTTCCCCGTGATGTGGCTTCCAGGGCTGCCAAAGAAAGATGTGATGCCGGATACGGAGTAGGTTCTACCGGTCAGGCGGTTTATCTCGATTTCAAGTTCAACCTGATTAATAAATACGGAAAAACGGAAGCCAATAAAAGAGGAATCGATCATCCCGATGAAGCAACCCTGATTGCATTGGGTAAGGAAGTGGTGAAAGAAGAATACGGGAACCTCTTTGATATGTACGAAAAGATCACCGGTGAGAACCCATACGAAGTTCCCATGCGGATCTATCCCGCCGTGCATTATACCATGGGTGGTTTGTGGGTGGATTATGAACTGATGACTACCGTAAAAGGATTGTATGCATTGGGTGAAGCCAATTTCAGTGACCATGGCGCGAACCGGCTGGGAGCATCTGCGTTGATGCAGGGACTGGCTGATGGATATTTTGTGATTCCCTACACCATGGGTAATTACCTGGCGGATGATATTGCTACCAAGCCGATCCCGACGGATCATCCTGCTTTTATTGCCACAGAGAAAGAAGTAAGTGACCGCATCAATACCCTTATCGGCATCAAAGGAAAGCAAACCGTGGAAAGCTTCCACAAACGTTTGGGTAAAATCATGTGGGAGAAATGCGGAATGGCCCGGAATGAAAAAGGGTTAAGAGAAGCAATTGCCGAAATACAAGCGCTGAAAAAAGAATTCTGGAGCGATCTGCGCATACCCGGTACCGTGAGTGAAATGAATCCGGAACTGGATAAAGCAGGAAGGGTAGCTGATTTTATTGAACTCGGTGAACTGATGTGCCGCGATGCCCTCGATCGCAATGAAAGTTGTGGCGGACATTTCCGGGAAGAAAGCCAGACGGAAGAAGGAGAAGCCAAAAGGGATGATGACAACTATGCTTATGTGGCAGCCTGGCAGTTTAAAGGTGAGAGTGAATGGGAACTGCACAAAGAAGCATTGCAGTTTGAAGTGGCGAAGCCGACGCAGCGGAGTTATAAGTAAACCCCAAACCCCTAAAGGGGCTTTTGGAGTTTCAGAGTAATTAGATATTGATTGATTAATAAAGTTTTTTAAATCTAAGTTCCCCCTTTAGGGGGACAGGGGGTAATTATGGAACACTACACAATGAACCTGACTTTAAAAGTCTGGAGACAAAAAAACAAAGATGATCGGGGTGGATTTGAAACCTACCCGGTGAAGAATATTTCTTCAGAAATGTCTTTTCTGGAAATGATCGACGTGCTGAACGAAGAACTGATCCGCGATGGGAAAGAACCAATCGCATTCGACCATGATTGCCGCGAGGGAATCTGTGGCATGTGTTCCATGTATATCAATGGCCGACCCCATGGCCCCTGGCACCAGAATACCACCTGCCAGCTCCACATGCGTGCCTACAAAGATGGAGATACCATCGTCATTGAACCCTGGAGGGCCAATGCCTTCCCGGTTATCAAGGACTTGGTGGTGGACAGAACTGCTTTTGATCGCATTATCCAGGCTGGAGGTTATATTTCAGTCAACACCGGCAATGCCGTGGATGCCAATGCAATACCTGTTCAAAAAGATAAGGCTGATGCGGCTTTTGCTGCTGCGGCCTGTATCGGTTGTGGTGCTTGCGTAGCAGCCTGTAAAAATTCTTCAGCCCTCTTATTCGTATCGGCAAAAGTATCTCACCTGGCACTCTTACCCCAGGGCGATCCGGAAAGAAAATCACGTGCCATGAATATGGTGGCCCAGATGGACAAAGAAGGTTTTGGTGCCTGTACCAATACAGGAGCCTGTGAAGCCGTTTGTCCGAAAGGCATCAGCATTGAAAATATTGCACGCCTGAACAGGGAGTATATCATGGGTGCCGCTACAGCGGAATAACTCAAAAGCGGTAAACCCCGGTTATCGAAAGAGCAGCCAATGGGTCTGCTCCATTTTCCTTCAATACGGAAATGGCTGAACCAATTCCCCATTTGGAGTTTAAAAAATAATTGGCAGCAGCCCTTGCTCCCAGGTTGAACCGGATATTACTCCGGTAATAACTCAAGGCGGGTCCTCCACTGATGGCCACTTGAAGATTTCTGCGGCAGTTCCAGGCCAAACCTGTATATAATTCAAAGACGGAATAACCCCTGTATTTAAAATCCGCATTACTAACTGTCACCTGTCGACCCAGGTAATGATGTAAAGCGCCTCTTAAGAGCAGGCCTGTTTTTTGACGGGGTCGGGTGCTGTCTGTCTGACCAAATGGAATCCTGCCATATTCCATGGCAATAGAAGCCCCGGGAAAATGAGTTTCTCCAAACAGACCAACAGGAAATTGAAGCGCTGCTTCTGCCTTCCAGTGATGATGATTATTTTGTGCGCCGGCTTCAATGAAAATCACGCTGCAGAAAGTAAGAATCAGGAAGTATTTCATTTTGTAATGCATCAGCATGGATGGGTCGATGATCTCCAAATTTCCTCTTTTTAGCTGAATTAACAGCAGGGGGTAACTTTCCTGCAATAAAAGGTCGAATTTTGCGATTTTGAGTTAAACTCCCTGCTATTGCATTGGTTGCGAATAATATCCCTGCCTTTCATGTTCATCCTGTTTTGCATCCATGCCGATGCACAGGTACCTGCAGGCAATACCAGCAATGGCCCCAATCTGCGATTCAGGCAAATGGCTGTCAAAGGCGATTCGCTTCGCCTTGACACACTCAGTATCATCCCGGGCTCTGTTCAGATAAAAGATATCATTGCGGCTGATTACCAGATCGACCTGGTCAATGCCATATTGGTCTGGAACAGAAAACCTGTATTCGATAGCATTCAAATCAGCTACCGGGTATTTCCATTTAAACTGAATGCAGTCACCAGCCGGATGACATATGATAGTGTAAAGACAAAATTTTATGTCACTCCTTTTGAGTTTAACAATGGTTCCGGTAATGCACAAAGAGGCATTTTTGATTTTGGTACTTTAAAAGCGGAGGGAAGCTTTGGCCGGCAGGTAGGTTTTGGTAATAGCCAGGATGCGGTGCTCAATTCAACCTTTAATCTGCAACTGAGCGGGATGCTGGGTGATAGTATTGAGATACAGGCTGCAATTACCGATAATAATATTCCAATACAGCCGGATGGCAATACCCAACAACTCAATGAATTTGACCAGGTGTACCTGCAGTTCAAAAAGAAAGGCTGGCAACTGAATCTTGGTGATATTGATTTAAGGCAGAATCAATCCTATTTTCTCAGTTTTTATAAACGCCTGCAGGGTATTTCCTTTCAGACTAAAAATAAACTATCAAAGAACCTCCAATCCAAGACCCTGGTCAGCGGTTCTGTGGCCAAGGGAAAATTCACAAGGAATATATTGACAACCCTGGAAGGGAATCAGGGACCCTACCGTTTAAGGGGAGCCAATAACGAATTCTTCTTTATCATCCTGGCCAATACGGAAAGGGTATTTTATGACGGCCAGTTATTGCAAAGGGGAGAAGACCAGGATTATGTGATCAATTATAATACAGCAGAAATCTCTTTCACGCCCAAAAGAATGATCACCAAAGACAGCAGGGTACAGGTGGAGTTTGAATATGCGGACCGCAATTACCTGAATGCAAACTTATATTTGTCACAGGAACTTGACATCGGCAGCAAACTGACCCTCCGGCTCGGTGCCTTTCAGAACAGTGATGCAAAGAATTCTTCGATCAACCAGGTACTGGATGATGATATGAAACAATTCCTCACCGGGCTGGGTGATAGTGTGCAAAGGGCTTATTACCCGGCAGCCATTATTGATACATTTGCCGCAGGAAAAATACTCTATGAAAAAGTAATAGTGACGCCGGGTGTGGATTCTTTTTATCGTTATTCTACTGATCCATTGCTGGCCCGTTATAACCTTTCTTTTGTGGAACTTGGCATTGGCAAGGGAAACTATATACCCGATTTCAATGGTGCCAATGGAAAAGTATATCGCTATGTAGCACCGGTTGGCGCTGTAAAACAAGGGCAATTCGAACCTGTTCAGATTCTGGTAGCACCTAAAAGGCAGCAGATCGTTAACCTGGGGATGGACTATAAAATAAAACCCGGTACCATTTTAAAAGCAGAGATTGCCACAAGTAATAATGATGTCAATACTTTTTCAACCAAAGATGATGGTGATGACAGGGGGTGGGCCGGTAAATTACAGTTGAGTCATGATCATACATTTTCCAATTCCAATAAACTGCAGCTGACCACCGGACTTGATTATGAATTTGTGAATAAGCAATTCAGACCATTGGAAAGACTACGTAATGTGGAGTTTACCCGCGACTGGGGTCTCGATCTGCAGGTTGTTCCGGTACCGGTGGATGAACAAATCATCCGGGCCACAGCTAAACTAAGGGATGCTAAAAGTCATACAGCCCAATTTCAGTTCACGAATTATCACCGGAGCGATGATTATTCCGGTTTTCAGCAGCAGGTCATCCATTCCATCAATGCCGCAGGATGGCAGGTGAACAGCCAGTTGGTGTTCACCAGCTTTACGGCAGGGAATACGCGCGGTGTTTTTGTACGACCGCAGATAGATATCAGTAAAGAACTGAAAGCATTTGATAAATGGAGACTCGGGTTCAATTATTCGCTCGAGAAAAACAATAACAGGGATAAGGTATCTGATACATTGCTGCCCCTGGCATTCTGGTTTGATATCTACACCGCATACCTTCAATCCAGTGATTCCAAAAAGAACCGGCACCGGATCAGCTTTTTTACCAGATCAGACAAGTATCCGCTGCTGAAGCAATTTATAAGGGGTGACCGAAGCCTGAACCTTAACCTGCAGACTGAATTACTGGCCAATCCCAAAAGACAATTGTACCTCAATACGACTTTCCGGAAACTGAAAGTGTATGATAGCACTGTATCAAAGCAAAAAGAAGATGAAACCATTTTAGGCAGGGTGGAGTATGTGATGAATGAATGGAAGGGATTGCTTACCGGCAACTTACTATATGAAGTGGGAGCGGGGCAGGAGCAACGACGGGATTTTGCCTACCTGGAAGTGCCTGCAGGAACCGGTCAGTTTGCCTGGATTGATTATAATAGCGATGGGATTCAGCAGCTGAATGAATTTGAAATTGCTGCCTTTCCGGATCAGGCAAAATATATCCGGATATTTACGCCTACCAACGACTTTATAAAAGCGAATTATATCACATTCAATTACAGCCTGACCATTTCTCCACGATCCCTGCTTAGTTCGCCTGATTTGAAAGGGTTCCGGAAATTTATTTCTAAGCTGATGCTGATCAGTTCAATGCAGATCAATAAGAAATCAGTATCCAGCGGAAGTTTTGAATTCAATCCTTTTAAGTACAGTGTCAACAGTGATGACCTCATCACTCTCAATACCATCCTGCTGAATACCCTTTCCTATAACCGTTTCAGCAGTAAATGGGGCGTGGATTTCAGCAACCTTCGCAATAGTGGTAAATCCCTGCTTACCTATGGGTATGAAAGCCGAAAACTGAACGACTGGACCATGAAGTTCCGCTGGAATATAAATCGCAGTATGCAATTTAATCTGAATGGCAGGAAAGGAGCCAACGCTTTATTCACGCCCCAGTTTGCCAACCGGAACTTTGATCTGGACATCTACAGTGCCGAACCCTTGTTCACTTTTATCAGTGGTACCAAATTCAGGATTGTGTCCGGTTACCGGTTTGATACCAAAAAGAACCTGCCCTTGTATGGGGGTGAAAAATCGGTGTCGCATTCCATCAACCTGGAATCCAAATACAATATCCTGCAAAACAGTTCGGTCAGCGGAAAATTCACGCTCAACAGCATCCGATATGATTATCCTGCCAGTACAACGGTCAGCTATATCATGCTGGATGGATTATTACCCGGTAAAAATTATCTCTGGAATCTCAGTTTCTCCAAAAGACTGATGAATAACCTGGAACTGAGTTTTACATATGATGGTAGAAAGGCCGGCACGGCCAGAACCGTTCATTTGGGCAGGGCTGGAATCACCGCACTCTTTTGAACCGTAGAACAGATGAACAAGAAATGAGGAATAATGAAATATTGCTGCATTTAAGAAGGGTGATACTTTAAATGGACAGCGTTACAATTCAGACGCCTTCTTAAATCTTCAATCCTTGTTCGGCTGTTCTAAATTCACTACACTTTAGTCGTGAAATGCATCTTTGAACAATAGAACAGATGAACAGGGAATGTAGAATAATGAATTACTTTTCAATTTTAGTAAAGTGAAACTTTAGAGGGAGGCTGTGCAAATTCAGGCTACTTCTTCAATTTTTATTCTTCTGTTCTCAATTCTTTAGACATTAAACCGGAAATGCATCACATCCCCATCCTTCATCACATATGTATAGTGCCTGAATAACAGCGTTTTTTTGAACAGTAGAACAGGTGAGCAAGGAATGAGGAATAATGAAATATTGCTGCATTTTAGAAGGGTGATACTTTAAATGGACAGCGTTACAATTCAGACGCCTTCTTAAATCTTCAATCCTTGTTCTTCTGTTCTAAATTCATCAGACATTAAACCTAAAGTGCATCACATCCCCATCCTTCACCACATATTCTTTTCCTTCGATGCGGAGTTTTCCGGCTTCGCGGCAGGCGGCTTCTGATTTGAAATTGATAAAGTCATCATAGCCGATCACTTCTGCCTTGATGAATCCTTTTTCAAAATCAGTATGGATCACGCTGGCAGCCTGGGGTGCTTTCCAGCCTTCATGAATGGTCCAGGCGCGGACTTCCTGAACACCGGCCGTAAAGTAAGTAAAGAGCTTCAGTAAGCGGTAGGCTGAATGGATCAGGCGGTCCAGTGCAGGTTCTTTCATTTTATATTCTTCCATGAACAGTTGCTTATCATCTGCATTATCCATTTCGGAGATCTGTGCTTCAATGGAATTGTTCATGATGATTACCTCGGCATCCTCACTGGCTACGGCTGCTTTCAGCGCATCGGAAAATTTATTACCGGTATGCATGGAGGCTTCATCCACATTGGCTACATAGAGTACTGGTTTGTCTGTCAGCAGGAAAAGATCAGCAATGGCTGATTTTTCATCCTTGCTGAGTCCGAGTTCCCGGATGCTTTTTCCTTTTTCCAGGTGGGCCTTGCATTGCTGAAGGATTTCCAGTTCGGCCTTTAGTTTGGGATCTGATTTAGCCAGCTTCTCAGACTTCTGAATTTTTCTGTCTACTGCATCCAGGTCTTTTAACTGCAGTTCGGTATCAATAATTTCTTTATCACCAACCGGGTTGATGGCGCCTTCATCACGAAGGATATTTTCATCTTCAAAACAACGGATCACATGAATAATGGCATCCACTTCCCGGATATTGGCCAGGAATTTATTACCAAGGCCTTCTCCTTTGCTGGCACCTCTAACCAATCCGGCAATATCCACAATTTCAATTTGCGTGGGTACCGTCCGGTTGGGCAGTACCAACTCAGCCAGTTTGGTCAGTCGTGGATCGGGTACATCCACCAATCCCACATTGGGATCAATGGTACAGAAGCGGTAATTGCTGGCCTGTGCCTTGGCGCTATTACTTACTGCATTGAATAAGGTTGATTTGCCCACATTTGGAAGTCCAACGATGCCTGCCTGTAATGCCATGGTTTAGTTTTTAGTCCGAAAGTCGGGAAGTCCGTAAGACCGAAAGTAAGTTAGTCACTACCCAATGCCCAATCCGCTCTCTCCCCAATTTTTTCGAGGCGCGAAGATACGAAAAAACCGGCTGGTATTCGGTCTGAAACTCCTTAACTTCAAAGCTGGAATCTGAAACTTAAAACTCTAAACATCATCCCTTTATGGCTTTAAGCAGGATATGGTCGGCGTTTATCATCATTGCCTTACTGGTGGCAGGGGGCCGTTTTATTTTTCAGGACAGCCGGGATGATATTTTCGGGAGGATGGTTTCAGGCACTGCCAAGGATGAGTTCAAATATTTTTATGCCGGGGATTCTACTACAGCAGAAGTAGCCACTGGACTTGAATCAGCCATGAAACCTTATGGCTATAAGCGCCAGGAAAAAGCGGATGAGGATACACGTTATATCATTTCTGATAACCCCATGGCCAATGAACCGGGGAGTGAGGAGCGGGCGATGCAGGCGAAGTTTCCCGCTGCCCGTATTGTGAACAGCGAATATATTCTCGGAAGGAAACAAAAACCAATTGACGGGGTGATTGCCACCTGTAAAGCGGCTGTAGAAATTTGTATTGGGCTTATTGGAATCATGGCCTTGTTCATGGGATTTCTGAGTATTGCAGAAAAAGCAGGGGGGATTCGATTTTTATCCAGAATTGTATGGCCATTTTTTTCCAAACTATTTCCCGATATTCCTAAAAACCATCCGGCCAACGGGCATATCATGATGAACTTCAGCGCGAATATGCTGGGGCTCGATAATGCTGCCACTCCGTTTGGGATCAAGGCCATGGAAAGTTTGCAGGAACTGAACCCTGATAAAACGAGGGCGAGCAATGCGCAGATCATGTTCCTTTGTTTGCATGCGGCAGGTCTTGCCCTTATTCCAACAGCTGTGATCGCTGTAAGAGCCAGTACAACCGCTGTGATTGATGGAAAAATCCTGAAAGCAGCCAATCCAACCGATATTTTTCTACCCAGTCTGATTGCCACATTTGTGGCAACCCTGGCTGCCATGTTCATTGTATCCTGGAAACAGAAGATCAATATTTTTCAGAAAGCCATCCTCACCTGGGTCTTGGGCATTTCTGCGGTACTGGCCGGGCTGGTTTGGTTTATCACGTCATTAAATACAGTAGGAGTCAATATTTTTTCAGAACAACTAAGCACCGGTCTGATCCTGCTGATTTTCTTATTGATTGTACTGGGCGGCATTTATAAAAAGATCAACATCTTCGATGCTTTTATTGAAGGCGCGAAGGGCGGCTTTGAAGTCGCGATCAGGATCATCCCTTACCTCGTGGGGATGTTGGTGGCGATCAGTCTGCTGCGCACCAGCGGCACATTTGATGTGATTATTGATGGTATCAAAAACATGTTTGCTGCATTGGGTACAGATACTCAGTTTGTGGATGGCTTACCCACCGCGCTGGTAAAACCCATGAGTGGGAGCGGAGCCAGGGGGATGATGGTGGATACGATGCGGAGTTTTGGTCCGGATAGTTTTGCCGGCCGCCTGGCCTGTATCCTCCAGGGCAGCAGTGATACTACTTTTTATGTGGTGGCCGTTTATTATGGAGCCGTTTCGGTTAAGAATACCCGTTATACAATCGGTACCATGCTGCTGGCTGATCTGGTGGGCATCATTACCTCGATCGTGCTGGCGTATCTCTTCTTTGGATAAACACTTGTTTGTATTAGTAAACCTACTCCAAATTAAAGAATGACTTGATTCATATCATGAAATCATGCAGCAATAGTGTAATTTAATTTGTCTGCAATTTCAGGCTTGGATTTTGCGGGACTGGAAATGACACATACCAAAAACTACACTTATGGTGCAACTCCTGATCGACCGGCTGAATGGGCTGGTCATTCCTGATCAAATGCCAGAACCTCTTATTCAAAGTATCCATGCTTTTTCAGAAGTTAAAACTTTTTCAGAAGGGGAGCATATTCTCCGTAAAGGTCAGGTATGCCATGGAGCATTCTTTTTAGCGAAAGGGTTAGCCCGATCATATTACCTGCTTGAAAAAAAGGAAGTGACATCAAGGCTGATGGAAGAAGGATTCATTATTACTTCCTGGCTTAGTTTTTACCGGCAACAGCCCAGCAATGAATACATTGTAGCTATGGAGGATTGTGAAACAGTTTATCTGAGTTTTGAAGATATCACCCGTTTATACCGGGACTTTCCCATCTTTAATGTCATCGGTCGAAAGCAGGTGGAGTATTCATTTTGTCAGGCAGAGATACGTACACAAATGTTCAGGGGACTAACAACTGTTAAGCGCTTTGAGTTTTTTAAGGAAAATCATCCTAGTTTAATCCAACGTGTTCCATTGAAATATATCGCTTCTTACCTTGGAATGAGTGATGAAACACTCAGTCGTCTACGTTCTGCTTATCGCAGACGGCAATCTATTTCTTGACATTTGTCAAGACGCTACAATACATATTTGGTTTACTTTAGAAATTGATGAGAGAAATCGTACAAGAAGACAGTTGTCTTATTGTGCCTCTTTAATTGCCATCTTCCTCCGACACCCGGTGAACTCAGTTTTAATACTTATGGTTTCAAAGCCCATTTGTAAATGGATTGGAATGTAATTCGAATTAATTTTTCAACCATGTAAGCGATGGTTTTTAAAAGATTATTTCTTATTGTTTATACAGGAATATCCTATTTCCCTTTGACCGGGCAAAATGTGTCAAGGGATACTTCTTCCATAGTGACAGCTACATTCCCGGTAAATCAATTTAAAGAAGTAAACATAGCTGCGGGTAAAGTGGTTTCCCAGGGGAAGAGTCTGCTGGATACTTTTCTGAGGCCAGGGAAAGAATTGATTCGGGACTTAAGTGAAAAAGTAAATATTTTTAAAGGGCAACCAGCCGGGGTCAGACTGACGAATCTCTATTTAAACACAAATGTTGACTATATCCGGGATACTACGGGTATTGCTACAGGTTCATTTCAGTCAGTACAATATATATATAGTATAAATGCCGGCACTACATTAACCTTTGCTTCTTTGCCTTTTGATTTTCGTTTCTCCGGTAATAATGGTCAATATACATTTTATAACACGCCGTTAAACAGGTATACCAAATTCAATTTTAATCATCGGCAATATCTTGATAAAGTCCAAAAATTAGTCAGTGAAAAAATCGATCCGGAAAAAATCCTGAATACTGTTTTATCGAGGATCAACAAAGTAAAAACTCAGTACGAGAACTCACTGAAGCAGGAAATTCAGAAAATTCAACAGGAATACCAGGCAGAATTTAATCAGGTTTTACAGATTCCGGGCTCCATTACGGATATCTCTGTCAACGATTTGGCATCATTGCAATCCCGGCTGATTCCAGAGGAAGTGCTTCGTGAATACCAGTTAAGTCAACAGCAGCTGCCTGGGGCCAACCCGTTGCTGCAAGAGCAGGCTGGTACAGCGCCAGAAAAAACAAAAATTTTAGCAGGGGTTAAAAAAATGGAAGCCCTGGAGAAAATTTATAAAAGAATTGTTGAATGGAAATCAAAATTCGACGGGAACCCGGTAGTAAAAGAACTTCGATCTCATCTTCCTTTCACGGCAAGTAGTTTTGGCGGATACCTAAAAAAGCCTTCCAGTCTTGTTGATATCGTAAAACAGCAGGCCAGCTTAAGCAGCCTTCAACGGCTGTTTCTGAATATTACCAGGCTTGATATAGGAAGTAACCCCTTGAGTGGTGGGGAATTGAATTTCAGGGATATCATTAACAATGGAGTGAATACAGAATTTACCTCCAATAAGTCATCTTTTGGATTGACCCAGGGGAATGGATATAACAATATCAACCCCTGGTTGCAGGCGGGATTAAACAGTTTTGTTTCATCAGAGTATTCCCGAATGACAGGGATGAAAATGGGAACAGGGTGGAACAGTAGTATGAAGGGAGCGCTGTCAATCAATCTTTATGACTTTCGTATTTCTCCTGAATTTGGTATGATGGACCCGGGAATGCTCAGTACAAACTACCTCTCAGCACCAGCTCGTAGAGATGCGGTGATTACCTGGCGATCCGCTTTTGATTTAAGTAACAACCAAAAAATAAGTATTGGCATTTCAAAATCATTTGGTGGGTATAGAAATAGTGCTTCAGGTGATAGTTCGGCGCAGAAAGAAAATGTGTTTGGAGATATTTTCAGCAGCCGGGGAACCTCAAATTATGCGGCATCAGTTGATTATAAAGGGAATCTGTTAAAAACGGATATCCAGGTTGTATTAAAAAAGGCAGGTTTGGGCTATAGTAACCCGGGAGATATGCTGGTACGCAAAGGAGAAGATCGGGCCGGGCTTAGCGTGAGCAGAAAACTGTTTAAACAAAAACTGACAGTAAGATACAAGGCGGATTACCGTTTCCAGCGACTCGACCCCGATAAATTTTACACCTACTCCAGTTTCGCCAATAACCTGCAGGCGAACTACAAAATCAACAGGTATAATAAAGTAAGTCTGAGTTACCGGCAGAATCGGTATTCTTTCAAAAAAGGTACTGCCAGCCAGGATCATGGAAATAATTACAGTATTCAGGCAGATGCCAGCTATTTGTTTAAACTGAATGGTAAAAAGATAAATAATTATTTCAGCATTTCCGGCCAGCAGTTTGATATTCCCTTGCTAACGGGCGGCAATTACAGCAGTAAAACCTGGTCACTGAGTCAAATATCTACCCTTCAATTGAAAAAGGATATTATCACGCTAAACTTACTGATGAATAAGTCGGATAACAAGGATTATTATTTCAATACTTCCCAATTCAATGGTGAAATCTGTTATAGTTATTCATTGGGTGATAAGATCAGATTGAGCACTGGAGCAGGCTATATCAGTAATACCGGCTGGAATACACAATTGGGGTTCAGGCAGCAGATTAGCGGTACCGTAATGAAAAAAATGGACTTTGATATTGATTTAAATTTTAAAAAAGCATTGAAAATAATCAGGCCGGAGCTGGCGAACCAGGTTTTTATCAGTTCATCTTTAAACTACAGGTTTTAATAACACAAAATGAGAAGGATCATATTATATATATTCCTGCTTTGTGTAAATACAGTTGTTTACAGCCAGCTTAGTTTTACATTTATTCCCGAAATCTATGGAAGGAGTGCAGATGGGCTGGGTTCATTTCAGGTATTGAACAGGGGTGTTAGTAAAATGCCTGGCAGGATTGTTATTGTTGTTACTGCAATCAGGACACAGTCTGTAGTATTGACTGTTACAACTCCCGAGTATTCTTTCAACCCTGGAATAAATAATTTCCCCAGAACTGTATTCAGCCGGAGTCTGTTTAATTTTTCCACAAGTAACTATGGTGCCATTGTAAGCCAGACCAGGAATTTCCCTCCAGCTGAATATTCTTTCTGCTTCCGCTATATTCCAACTGATAAATCACTGTTCAATGAACAGGAAGATTGTTTTGATGGGGAAGTTCAACCCCTGGTACCTATTGCATTGCTGGACCCGGAACATCTCGATACCTTATGTGAAAAAAGACCCTCACTCAGCTGGCAGCCTCCGGTGCCCTTTAGTCAGGATATGCGTTATAGGCTGATCCTTACAGAGAAAAAAGGTGATGATCAGGGGGTAGAAGACCTGATCATGAGAAAGCCAGTTCTGTTGCTGGATAATATCAGCTCAAACCGGATCAATTATCCTGCTGCAAATCCTGAATTACAGGAAGGTAAGACCTATTTCTGGCAGGTAATTGCTTATCAAAAAGGATTGATTATTTCAAAGTCTGAAATTTGGGAGTTTACGGTAAAATGCAAGGAAGTTAAGGCCTTGCCACCGGGAGATAGTTTCCGTGAATTAAAGCTCTTGATAAATGGAAATTACTATATCGCCAACCGCGCCATAAGGTTCTCATTGCGCAATGATTACAATATTACTAAACTCAAATACAGTATTCATGATATTGTGAATGGGCATACTGAGATCAAAAATGTTCCGGAAATCAGGCTACAACAGGGCTTTAATAAAGTCGAGATTAATCTGACTGATTTGGATCTGGTACCTGGACAGCAATATCTTCTAAAAGTTTATCCGTTTAACGAGCCGGTCCTGGAATTGAGATTTGTTTATCAGGATAATGATACTGGCTTATAAAAGGAAGGGAGCAAATGAAAGCGCAGGAAAGTAAAATATATGTATGGGGGGTAATACTGGTTTTTTTTATTGCCTGTAACAACAAGCCAAAAAACCAGGTTACAGAAAAGCACGAAATCGAAGTGAACAATGAGGGAAGAGGACTGATGTATGCCGACCGGACCGACTGCAGGTCTGTATTGCAGGAAATAGACAGTTTGGGAGGCAAAACAACATTTCATTGTTTCAGAGTAGGATTCCTGGATAGCCTGATGATAGCAAAAGCTGCAGACCAACAATCAGTACAAGAAGGGAAATATTATCAATATGAGATGCAATATGACTGGTGTATCCTGGTTGATGGTGACTCCGTTAAACCGGTGTTCTACCAGCCACGTCAGAAAATGGAAACTCAACGAAATGAAGGTGTCTTGGTGTTTGAGGTTCCCATGACACAACAGTTGGATACCCTGATTTATACTGATTCGAGAGGGGAGTGGGGAATAAGAAAAATAATTATTAAAAGAAGCTGATCAATAATGAACGGTTTATGAGAACCACACACACAAAAAAGGTCATCGCTGTTTTTTTTCTGTTGATATTTTCAGCTCAGTTACTGATCCCTGTATCAGCATATGGGCTTACAACCGGTCCTTCTCAGCCCGAAATGTCAAAATTTGAACCAGCAGGCACTACAGACCTGGTGGACCTGTTCAGTGGTGACATGAAATATAATATCCCACTGATGGACGTGGGTGGATACCCTATTAATCTTTCTTACCAGTCAGGCGCAGGTATCGAGGAAGAGGCCAGTTGGGTAGGAACGGGATGGTCATTAAACCCGGGAGCTGTAAACAGGAGCATGAGGGGCATACCGGATGATTTTAATGGCGATGAGGTTAAAAAAACATTTCATACCAAACCTATGAAAAAAGTGGGGGGTGCATTCAATGTGAAAGCCACACTTTTTGGCTGGGAAAAGGGAAAAGCCCAGGTCGAACTGGGAATATATAAAGATAATTATTATGGTATCGGTGCTTCCGTAGGAGCCGGCGTCAGTTTCCAGCTTTCAGTGAATACCAAAACAAGCCTGAATGCCGGGTTAAATCTTTTATCTGATACCAGGGGAGGAGTGGATATCAGTCCCAATGTGGGAATTGAAACACAGGCATCCTTTTTAAGAGAGGTCAATGGAGCAGGTTTATCCGGTGGGTTTAAATATAACACCCGCGAGGGATTGAAAAGTATGTCACTAAGTGCTTCATTCAATCCGAGTAACAAGGATCTTTTCCTCGGGAATTCCCTGGATATTTCGTATGAAAAGAATTTCGGACAAACTTATACACCGGCACAAACAGTGGAAAAAAGGAACAGCGGTTTTACATTCACTTTCGATATCGGTGGACTTTTTACCGGTGTGTACGGTGGGGTGGGTGGCAAAGGATATACCTATAAGGAAGAGATTATAAATAATAATATTTCCAGTAAAGCCTATGGATACATGAATTATGTGAAAGGCAGGAATAACCCGGCGGCCATGATTGATTTCAACCGTGAAAAAGATGGGGTATTCGTTAAAGGAACTCCTGCCATTGCCTCACCAGTACCAACCTACGATTATTTTAATGTAACCGCCCAGACCGGGTCGCAACAATTCAGGCCATTCTATTCAGGAAACTATGTGGTTTTTGATAAAAGGAATACCAATGTGTCCGATAATGCCACACTTGGGTTAACTGCCGGGGGCGGCAGTATTTTCCAGATAGGAGGTAATATTAATCTCACAAACGGAGGCTCACAGACCACTAAATGGGTTGCTAATAATAACTTTCTTTCGGTGGCTGAGACAAACTTCAATGCTAACGCACTGGAAGAAGATGTCTATATAAAACAAGTAGGAGAAAAGACACTGACTGACGAAGTGTACATGCCAAAGATAGGGGGTGAAAGAGCCAATCAGGTGGTGATCAACCAGCCCGGCAGTGGGTCACAGGCTGTTTCATATCCTGTGTACAAGTACAGGGGAAATACCCAGGAAAATATCAGTTCGCCGCTAAAAAGAACTACAAGGGAAAAAAGAGTGGCAGGATTCAGTTACCTCACAGCTGATCAGGCTAAAAATTACGGATTGGATAAAATGATCAATGGAGAACCTAGAATTAACACATTTAGGAAAGCGCATCATTTGTCCCAGATAAATGTGACGGATAATGAAGGTAAACGAATGATTTATGGCATTCCTGTGTATAATAAAGTGCAGAATGATATCACATTTGCTGTTAAAAAAGCAACCAATTATGAACAGGCCAGGAAATCTGGTGTATATAATTATACCCCTGGTGTTGATGATAAAGTTGGTAATGCCAACGGCAGGGATAATTACTATTCAAAAGAAGATGTTCCTGCTTATGCCACCACATTTTTATTAACGGGTATTTTATCTCCCGACTATGTTGACAAAACCGGAAATGGAATCAGTGATGATGATCCTGGAACCGCTGTTAAATTTAACTATACGAAACTTAGTAACGATTTTAAATGGAGAGCTCCTTTTGGCTTAAATAAAGCAAATTATAATGAAGGTTTTATCAGTGATCACCTGGATGATAAAGCAAGTATTTCTTATGGTGAAAAGGAAATCTGGTATCTCCAGTCTGTGGAAAGTAAAACCATGATTGCCATTTTTGAAACAAGTAACCGGGATGACGGCTTAGGAGTAACGAATGAGCAGGGAGTAATCAATACTTCGAATTTGCTGAAAAAGCTGGATAAAATTACACTCTATTCAAAGGCCGACTGGATCAAAAATGGTACAAATGCTACTCCTGTTAAAATTGTAAGGCTTACATACGATTATTCGCTCTGGCAAGGTACTCCCAATGTGTTAGGGGCAGCTCCATCGAAAGGAAAACTTACCCTTAAAAAAGTAACCTTTGAATTTGGAAAAAGTACCCGCGGCATCACTAATCCCTATGAATTCGAGTATGATCTACTTCCGGTCAACAGCCAGGTAAATCAACCTGAATATACTTTAATGGATCCTTTGGAGAAAGGAGATCAATACACAGAGAGACAAAGCGACCGTTGGGGAGCTTATAAGCAGGGCTTTTATAATCGTACCAAAATACTGGGAAATGGTAATCTCCAGCCTTTATTAAATAATTCCGAATTCCCGTATGTCCCTCAGGTTAACCCCGCAACTGTGATTGATGAAAGGGGGATTGCCGACAGGTTGGCATCTAAATGGCAACTGACAAGAATTAAAACCCCCAGCAGCGGAGTCATTACTGTTGTTTATGAAAGTGATGATTATGCGTGGGTGCAGAACCGGAAGGCGATGCAAATGTGTTTTATTAAAGGGATTGAGAACAGCGGTCAGGCAACCGGGCTGATTAATGCAGACAGGCTGGTGATTGAATTGCCCCGGCCATTAACAAGTTCAACACCTGCCGAAAGATTAACGGAATTCAAAGAAAAATATCTTTCAATGGGTGGCGGGAAATACCATGAAAGCATTTTCTATAAAGTCCTCACGAATATAAATAACAAGCCAGGAAAAGATGAATATGTACATGGCTATGCACAGGTGAATTTGGCTACGACCGACTTCCCGGATGCGGCAACCGTAAGATTGGGTTTGACCAAAATTAAACCGGAAAAATCTGATGTTTTTTACAACCCCATAGCCTTAGGGGCCTGGCAGATGTTGCAAACGGATTTACCCCATTACGCTTTTGACAATTATGATAACCTGGAAGTGGGAGACGGTGAAGCAGCTATTCGGTCAATTGTTCAGGCTTTGACCAATTATATTTCTGAATTGGGGAAGCCATTTGAGAAGAGAGCTGCCAATAAGAAATTTGCAGACTGGGTCAATCTGGACAAAAGTATGGTCAGGCTGACAAATCCCTATAACATAAAAATTGGTGGCGGAGCAAGAGTTAAAAAAGTGCAGATTTCAGATGACTGGGATCAAATGGTTTCGGGTGCTACGGCAGCAGCATACGGACAGGAATACGATTATTCGATCAGGGATAATGCCGGCAATATTATTGCGTCTTCCGGGGTCGCTTCTTATGAGCCACAAATTGGAAACGAAGAGAATCCTTTTCATGAACCGGTGAATTATACCGAAAAAGTACATTGGGCAAATGATAAGTATCATTATGTGGAGAAACCATTCTGTGAGTCTTACTTTCCGGCTGCATCAGTGGGTTATAGCAAAGTCACCGTCACCAGTTTCGGTGTCAGTAATGAAAAGCAAACTGGTTACATCGAAAACGAATTTTATACGGCACAGGAGTTTCCCACTTTCGTGGAATACATGCCACTGGATGCCAGGTCATATGAGAATAATCTGACTGTCCGGCTATTTAGTTCCAACTCAGTGGATAAAATGGCTGTTTCGCAGGGGTTTAAAGTGGAGTTAAACGATATGCACGGAAAACCAAAATTAGTCAGGGTTTATAATAAAGGGGGGAGTTTGATTTCCTCAACTGAATATAAGTACAATGTAAAGGATGACAGGGCTGAAGCAAAGGAACTGGATAATGTGGTGGATGTAATGGCAACAGACGGAACTTATTCCAAAAAATCCCTGGGGGTGGATGTTGACATGACCACTGATGTAAGGGAAAGTGTCAGCAGTAGTAGTGGTGATACTTTTGGCGCCTCCGCCGGGGTTACATTGATTCCGCCATTCCCTATTTTCTTTATTCCGCCTATTCCGATACCGATTGCAGCACCCAATTACCATCATACTTCATTTATATCTGCATATCATTCCATATCCGCAGTAAAAGTGGTACATAAATATGGCATTATTACAAAGGTAATCACCACACAAAATGGATCTACAGTAGAGGCCGAAAACCTGGTTTGGGATGGAGAGACTGGTGAAGTGCTGTTGACAAAAACGCAGAATGAATATGACCGGTATACTTATGCATTTAATTATCCCGCCCATTATGTAGTGGATTATGAAGGGATGGGGGCTGCTTATAAAAATCTAGGCACCACTTTTACCAGTTTTACAACTGGAGCAGATGGGAAAATAACTTCTTTGAATGATGCGGAAGAGAAAGCCTATTTATTCCCCGGTGATGAACTCGTGTTCCTGGGCCAGACGGAAAAACGTGGATGGATTATCAAAGGTCCGCAGTCAGGAACAACGGTACCGGATTACCGGTTAATTGATCAGAAAGGTGAATTTATTGTGGCCAGCGGTACCTGGTTACTACTTCGGTCAGGCAGGCGCAATTTGCTCACCGGTGCCGTAGGATCTGTTGTAACCATGAAAGATCCAAGAGTAGGAGGTCAGATCATTCTTGATCTGGGTAAAAATGTGCTGGATTCCAAAGCAATTGAATTCAAAGATGAATGGGCGGTTCCGGTGAATAAAATTTCCAATTCATATTCCGGCCCTGATACTACCTGTGCTAATACGTTATGTACCGGCAATTTATTTAATTCCGCCATTAAAAAAATTATCGAGCAAAATGGCACATATACCAGAAGAGGTTTGTTTGCCTGGAATACTGATAATTTGACTGTTGCCGATATGATTTATATGGGAGGTGATTGCTTTCACAATCCCTGTATGTGTAGTTTCTACAATAATCAGCCTCCTGCCGCTTTCCCTTATTTCATGCAGAATCAGCGATATAACAGCGGTACCAATCAGTTTTATATCAATCCTGGTGACGCCGCTTCGATAGGGGGATATAATATTGTTTTTGATTACATCCACCCCGACTTCATCAATTTGGTCAATTCCAGCATGAGTGAATCTGCGATGGCCACTGAACTGAATGCCAATATGTGCAGTTGGACAGGGCCCATGGAAGGATATGATCCCCAAATCACATTTGTGGCCTATATGAACAAGTATTGTTTAATCAATGAATCTGGATGTGATTACGTTTTCAGAAGAACGAATTCCTGTAATGTACCCAATGGAACCCTGATACGAGGATCCTGTATTGATTACCAGAATTTTTACGGTGCATACGCTACGTTTACAGATTTGGTCACATTCCATCTCGTTACACCACCCATTCAAATTAATAGTTGCGATGACCCGGTGAATCAAAAAATTAACCCATACTATACAGGTATCAAAGGCAACTGGCGTCCGCTGATGAACCATGTATACACGGTCAACCGCGAACAAAAGCCCGGAAACCCGGCACAAACAGGCGGAACAGATATCCGCAGTACAGGTTATTATAAATCTTATACACCCTTTTGGACTTTCCAGGGAGTTTCTATGGGTACTGCCGGACTGGTTAAAACAGGTTCAAGTGATACCCGATGGGTTTGGAGTAATAGTTCCGTTTATTATGATCAAAAGGGTAATGAAATTGAAAGCGTGGATGCCCTTGGCCGCTATGGGTCTGCATTATTTGGTTATAAGCAGTCTGTCGCCACAGCCGTAGCCGCCAATGCCCGAAATAATGAAATTGCTTTTGATGGTTTTGAAGATTATGATTTTGATCTGGAAACAGTCAATAATGAACCCTGCCCGCTAAACAGACATCTGGATTTTGGACTGGTTAATCAGAGTAATGTCTGGACAGGCCCGGGTGGCAGTATCAGCCTGGAGGAATCACATACAGGTAAATCCAGTTACAAACTAAATGGCACAACTAATATCACCAAACAGGCCGGTAATGCTCAACCTCCATCAACGCCTTTATTGTTTTATGATGGCCCCGGACATTATTTACTGGGATCAAATGAACTCGCCAATGGATTCGCGCCTGTCAACGGAAGAAACTACATTTTTAGTTGTTGGGTCTTCGATGGCAGTCCTACGACCAATTCCCTGAGCGGTGTTTCCATTACTGTCAATGGGGTGAGTCCAACAGCCATCACAGTGGTAGAGGGGTGGAAAAGAGTAGAGATACCTTTTATAGCATCATCCAGTTTTGTACTGGAGATGTCAGGGTCCGCAAAATATGTCGATGATATCAGGATTTTCCCCAATGCCGGTCAAATGAATTCATATGTATACGATAACAGAACGATGAGACTGATGGCGCAACTGGATGAAAATAATTTTGCCACCCTCTACGAGTATGATGATGAAGGGACACCAGTGAGGGTGAAAAAGGAAACAGAAAAGGGAATCATGACATTAAAAGAAAACAGGCAGTCATTACGCAAAAGAAACTAAAGGTCAAAGGATAAACATGAAAAGAAAAGGTAATATAGTTATCCTGGTTTTAATACTCAGTTTGACAGGCTTTTTTGCACTGGCAACGGGAAGGAACTGGTTTGGCCTTGGTATGAATCAGGGTGGTAATGAAGAACGGGATCCAAAAGAAGAAATAAAAAAATTAGTGGCCAAATATGGCAAGCTGGATACTTCCATTTCCCTTAAGGCAGATATTCTGCTTTACGACAGGGAAAATAAAGATATACTGAAAGAAACCACTCCTTTTAGCTATGAACGAATGAAAAATCAGGCAGCTGGTCAGCTTGGGTATCTATTTACCTATATAACGGATAGCCTGTCGGTCCAGGTTGATACAGTTAATAAGATGATCACTGTGTCAAAAATCATTCAGGATGTGAATGCCGGGCTGCAAAAAGGATTAACACTTGATCAGTATCTCAGCCAAACAGGTGAAAAGGAGCTAAAAGCGATTGTCACGGAGTCAAAAGGCATCAGGAAGCTGAGTATGGAATCTGTAGCAGATCCGCGGATAAAACGAAGCACATTGTATTACAGTCCGGTTAGCTACCTGATCGTCAAGGCCGAAATTGAATGGTGGAAAGACGCCATGTTCATGGGAGAAAATGAAGAAGCTAAAAGAACATGGCTAACCGTGATGGAATATAAATACCAGCCGCTGTCTGGAACATCCATTCATGATAAAATAAAAAATATTATCAGGCCGGAAAATGGAATTTTTCAAACAACAAATGCATATAAAGGATATCAATTAATAATAAATGATTCATTAAAATGAGACAGGGCATATGCCAACCAGGAAATACATAAAAAATAGTTTAGTACTCCTACTTGTTTGCCTTTCTTTTGCTACGGGAATAAAGGCAGCTGATGAATCCTATGTTCATTCGATGAGTGGCAAGATTAAAAAGGGGGACTCCTGTACGGTCGTGGATGACAAATTCCTCAATCTGCCACTGGATCAATGGAACCTGATCAGGAACTTGTCTGTCAATAATTTTATCACTTTTGAACTTCGGCAGGATACTTCCATTTACTATTATAATAAACCATTTACCTGTACCCTCAAAGTGTCCATCCGGTACTTTACCAGCAGAGATCAGTTAAAACCAACAGAAATCAACGACATTTCACTTGTCGTCAGGTATGATACTGCAACAGGCAAATTTTATCCGCTTTATGACCGGTATAGTTTTAAGAATGCATATAAAGTGACCGTTGTTGTTAATTCAATCACTTCACCGGAATGGGGTGAGGATTTACCCGCTGTCTTCAGGATCAAAAACCAGATCCTGGTGCAACGTAAATATCCCTTTACCCAGCAGGTTACTGCCAGGTTATCGATGGCGGAGAAAGAGCCCACCCTTGTTACTGCTGGTAACAATAACCCCGGAAGAAATAACGCTATTCAGCCGCAGGGATCACAATATGAAATATCCTGGAACCCTGCGGATTTTCCAGGGGCTGAAGAATACGATGTTGAATGGACTTATATTGATAATATGAGTGAGAGAGGAATACCGCTGAATAGTCAGGGTTTAGGTCCTTATAATATTCCGGATGCAACGGTGGCAATTTGGCTGAAAAATGATAATACACGGGTTACCGTCACTACTTCTACTTATTTGATCAATGCGCCATTTCCTTCCGGATACCTGGTGACCCGGGTAAGAAGCGCTTCCTATGATATCAATACCGGCATCCGGTTAACCAGTAATTGGCAGTATCGTGATGGTGGCGGTAATACAGCAGCCATACATATTGATGCGCTGGAGGAAAATCTCAACTGGCAGTACACGGCCTCTTATGCCGAAGAAGGAAAAAAGAAAGAAGTGGTTTCATTTTTTGACGGATCAATGCGGAGTCGCCAGGCAGTTACAATTACCAATGAAGATAATAAAGCAGTGGTAGCAGAAACGGTTTATGATAAAATGGGCCGTCCTGCAGTCAATATCCTGCCGGCACCTTTGAATGATAATCAACTGAAGTTTTACCCTGCATTAAATAAGAATGCTGCCGGAATCCCATATAGTCATAATGATATTAGTGCAGTAGTGGCAGGGAATAACTGCACTATATCTGCATCAGGATTGAACACCTCCAGTGGTGCTGCTCAATATTATTCACCGAATAATGTGTTTATTGCAGATCCCAATTACTATTTCAGTAAGTATGTTCCCGATTCAAGAGGAGTGGATGGGCTGGGTTATCCTTTTACACTTACAGAATTTACACCTGATAATACCGGAAGGGTAAGAAGACAGAGTGGGGTAGGACCCGAGTTTAAAATTGGCAGTGGAAGGGAAACCAATTATTTCTATGGTAAGCCCCTGCAATCGGAACTGGATAGAGTTTTCGGAATGGAAGCGGGTAAAAGCTCCCATTATCTGAAAAATATGGTCATAGACCCCAACGGCCAGGTTAGTATAAGCTACGTCAATGCGGGGGGAAAAACCATTGCCACCGCACTGGCTGGTAAAGCACCAGGTAATGTAGATGAACTGGCCTCAGCATTAACACCGGATGCCCGTAAAACAATGACGCAGATTCTGATGAGACCGGCAGATTTCCAGGTGAACACAGGAGGCTTATTCAAAGAAGCATCTGCCACTTTTATGGCCGCGGTAACTGGTCAATTCAAAGTTCACTACACTGTTGATCCCGCCAATCTGGGTCCCTGGAACGGTCCGGGTTTTGGACAGCAGTTTTGCAGTAACTGTTATTATGATGTAGAAGTGACCGTGAAGGATGATTGCGGTAATATTATTGCTTCGGCCAGCAGCGCCCCTTTTCAGATCAATAGTGTGACCTGTAATCCCAATGCCACCCCCGTTACCCAAACTTTAATAGTTCCGGTAGTTAAACTGGGTGAACATACCGTTCATTACAAACTACGGCTAAGCGAATCAGTGATCAAATTCCAAACGGATTACTATATCGCCAATAATACCGATCTGAAGACCCTCCAGCAATTCTTCCACGATGAAATGTTGTTGGCTGATCTGAAAGCCTGCTACAGTGAGTGCAGTACCTGTATGGAAAAATTGGGCGCTTTCCCGCAATTTTTAACAAATATGAATGCGCTGTTGCAGAAGTTAAAGGATGAAAAATACAGTGGGCTCACTTTTAATATTTATTCTCCTGAGATTCAAAACTGGATAGCCACTACCTATAGCGAATTATTATTCAATTGTCAACAGATTGCAGCGAATTGCCAGCCACCCTCTCCCTGTGAGCAAAAGCTGGATCAGATGAAGAACGATGTAAAGCCGGGCGGGCAGTACCTCCTTTTTAATCCCTCTACCTATACAGTATTGACTGAAGAATTACCGGTCAGTATACTTTATATTAATAATGGTATTGCCCTGCATTATAAAAACGATCCGCAGATAACTAATTTCAGCTTCACTGATGAGAATGGAAATACAAGGAATATTAAAGATCCGGATGTAACGGAAGCAGAAATGATCAAAGCTTATCTGGATCATCCGGAGTGGGCAGCTGATTTTGTAAAGAGGCATATTGAGTATTGCAGTTATCTATGGTGTAAGGATCCGGGCTATCAGCCAGCTACATATAATAATGAAGCCAGTTATACATTTGATGAAAGACTTCGGGAAAAAATCAATAAAGGGTCGGAAGCACAATCTGCTGGTCTTTACAGTCAGTCTGATTTCTTGCTTTTGAGTAATGTAGATCCCTTTTTTAACGGAGGGCGGGGCACCAGTGTATACAAAGCAATGCTGCAGAATGATCTGGCAAATCTTTCCAATGTTTTGAAAATTAGGTTTAAGGATTTAAGTAATAGCTGGCTGCCCGGAAAAAATATCCAGCAACTGATTGAATGGATGTTGTATTGCAAACCAACTGATCCCGCAGCTACATCGGAAGACTATATTAATTCCTGGACCTGCAGCCCCGATCCAAACTGTCGCTCCCTGACGGCAGAATGGGAATTGTTCAGAAACTACTATTTGAAAATAAAAAGCAAGTATATCCGGCTGGCAAAGCTTGATGTTAACCCTTCCTGCGAAAACTGTTTTATTGGACAGGACCCGCTATCAGCAGCTATTTGTGAAGACCCCGGGCCTTTGCCTGATTATTCATTAGTAGGAGGTGTAACAGACAAACGCGTACAATATAAAAATGGTACTGAATCTTTCAAGGGCAATTACAGAATTAAATTGCAATATATCCCAACAGGACAGTTTCAGTATATCGATGCGATGAAGGGTACTTATTCTACAGAAATTATACCCAATCTTTATGGTAATCCAAACTTCAATATTGTTGAAGTAAAATGCATCAATGGTAACCCTCAGCAGAGCTGCAACAATGGTGGCTCCGGAGGGGGCGGAACCTGCTATGGCCTGGAAGAATTTATTAGCGAAGACCGTAATTGCACGTTTAATGGTAATGGAGGGTATGAATGGGATGAATGCCAGCGATATGCTGTTCGACCCGCCGGCCCGGTAAACTCGGTAGTTCAATTGAGAATTCAACAAATTGAGGTCACTTACTATCCCTATAATTCTTCAACAACCTATTTTGATGTCACACTCAACCCCGGAGAGCAGGAGGTATATATGGGTCAAAGCATATATCGCATTTCTGCGCCACCATATCCGGAGAATTTTATTGAAACCCGCACTTTTGGAGTTGTAGAGGTGTTAAGTTGCAGTTTCCCTTGTCCGCCAACTACCAGCTTTACAGCAACATCAAATATTGCACCTTCCAATCCCTGTTATGGTGTAAATGGTGATGCGCAACTGACGGTGAACTATACAGGTTCTGTTCCGGCCCTGCCTTTCCCCGCTGATAAAAGAATTACCGTTTATTGCAATGTTGGGTTGGCTTCTCCGGTGGCTGTCGTCATTGACAATACAACAGGATCAGGTATTTTATGTATCCCTGGTAATCTTCCCTGTTGTCCGGAAGTCGCCAGCGTACTCTGTGAGGATATAACACCTCCGCCGACTGCCCCGCCATCTACCTGCGCCAATGATCCCAGAAGGCATGATTATGGCAATAAGATGAGGATATGGAATGAGTATATCGATGAAAGCGGATACCGGGATTGCCTGTCTGCCAATGCCCCCGTTACGCAAACCGAAATTGATGCCCAGATTGCTGCTTCTATCGTAAGGTTGAGGGCTCAGGCGACGGAGAATCTGACTGCCTTGAAACAAAACTGGCTCGACAGGCTCAGGTCAGTTGTACGTGATGAAAATGAAAATGATGTAATGAGCGGATTACCGGAAAGGTTTTTCTCTCTGAAAGACCCGAACGAAACAACCATCAATGCCACCATTCAAAACCTGGTCAACCAGTTGGTGATCATCGCACAGAAATATATTGATATCGCTCCGCAGAACAATATCAGGGCCGCCAGTACGCTTCCTCCAGGAATTACTGCGATAAATGGCTACAATAATTTTACACAGGCATTTACCGCTATCATCGGTACACCACTCATGCAGCTTGGCTTTGGGCCGCACCTGCTCAATGAACCTTATCCCTATGATAAAACGCCTGTCCTAAGCAGCCCGAATATCAGTACGCTCAGTACAGAGATCTGTTCAAGGGTAACAGCAATGAAAAACAGGTGGATTACAGCCGGCAGCCCGGGAACATTCCATAATTACCTGAAGCTGGAACTGAAAGATGATTATACCCTGACCGCTGCAGAGCTGGCCGATCTGGAAAGCCGTTGCGCCAATAACTGTAAACAACTCAATGAACCCTTGTTACTCCCGGCAGTATTTGCCAGTCCAATACCGGCCAACCCCGATCATGGCTGGGTGAATTGCAGCCGGATCAATAGCCTCTATATTGGATTTACTTCAATGTATCCGGGTGTTACGGCCAATACCCAATTATTCCGGGTGCTGATGACCAATTACATGAATGCCAGTCTGGGTTATGCGCTTAGTTTTGATGAATATGAAGAATTCAGAACCACTACCTGTAACAGTAATCCTTCAGCGGTACTTTATAACAAAGCAGCTGCCATACAAATCTCTCCGGATTATACCCTGCTTTGCGTGGAAAATATCATGCGTTCCGTATTTGACCGTGCCGCACAGGAATATGAGTTTTATATAGAAACAGAAAGACGAAAATTCCGGAACAATTATATCTCCAAGTGTTTATCCACTAACGCTTCTGCCAAACTGGAAGGAGAACAGTATGAATACCACTACACTTTGTATTATTATGACCAGAGCGGTAACCTGGTAAAAACCATTCCTCCGGAGGGAGTTGATTTCCTGAGTGATACTGAAATTGAATTAGTGGAAGAATTCCGGGATACAGATCCTGCAGTATGCACCGGTGCCGGCATACCAACTACTGAAAATGCAACAGCCACTTTCAATGCCCTGAGCAGCGGATTGCAAACCAATAGTATCCGGGCCACTGAAATGTGGTTGTATTCTGCCAATGGCACCAATAGCCGTCAGGTACGGGTCGTAACACCGGATAATAAATACATGTACCAGGCGGCCATTGCAGATGGAAAACTATGGCTTGAAATATACAGCCTCACGGCATCCGGCAGCAGTGTTGATGTCACTCTTTCGAATCATGCAGTTGCGAGTGTTTCCCAATTGATGCCATTGCAGCAATGGACTCACTTGCAAATACAGTCTGCTACCAATCTCACTGATGGAACACTGCAGTTATACCTCGATGGCCGGAAATTAACAAACATTACCGGTGACATTCCAGCCTATCCTTTTGATTGGGAAATAGTTTCCAATGCCAACTCATTCACTTTGCCTGCAGCTGATCTGTCCGTTCTCAAACATTTCCGGATATATGATCGTACAGCATCAGATGCAGAAGTGCTGGCCAATTATAAAAATTCCTGTTTGTCTCCTGTAGGTGCGCTGGCTGTTCAAAGCTCTCCGTTGCAATACTGGGGAAGGTTCAATATTCCTCCTCCTGGCGGACCTACCACAACCGGTCCGGGTAGTACGGTGGAATATATCAACCGCTTTATAGTACCAGACCATGTACTGGCAACCAGTTATGCATATAACAGCCTGAACCAGGTGACTAAACAAAGTTCACCGGATGGGGGCACCAGCGAATTTTTCTATGACCGCCTGGGAAGACTCACAATTTCTCAGAATGCAGAACAGAAAACACCAAGAATTATCAATGCTGAAAATCCGGCTAACCGTTACAGTTATACCCGTTATGATGCACTGGGACGGATTACTGAGGTAGGGGAGAAACTGGGGTCATCGCTGATACCTACGGAGAGTGATACCCGTAACCAGGGCTGGTTGGATGGATGGCTCCTCAGTGGAAGCAACCGGCAGGTAACGGTAACAGCCTATGATATTGCACCTGCCTGGGCACCTGCACCGCTGGCCGGAACACAGAAAAACCTGCGGAAAAGGGTGGCGGCATCTGCTTTACTGACTACAGCCTCACCTATCACAAATCCTTCGGTCAACAGGGAGGCCGCCAGTTATTATAGTTATGACATGGTAGGAAATGTGCATACCCTGGTGCAGGAAAATCCGGCACTGGCAGCTATTGAAGCCGGAAGCGACGGATTAAAAACAATTAAATACCAGTTTGACCTGGTGAGCGGAAAAGTGAATAAAGTATTGTACCAGGATGGGAAATGGGATCAGTTTTATTACCAGTATATTTATGATGCAGATAACCGGGTGATCAAGGCGCTGAGCAGCAGGATCAATTACAGTGACCCAGGCCAATGGGTAATGGAAGCCTTTTACCGGTATTACCTGCATGGCCCGCTGGCCAGGATGGAACTGGGCAATAGCAAGGTACAGGGGATGGATTATGCCTATACTTTACAAGGCTGGTTAAAAGGAGTGAACAGTAAAGTGCTGGATCCGAACAAGGATATGAGTGGGGATGGTTTACTCACCGGTCCATTTACAACAGTGGCCAGAGATGTGCTGGGCTTTAGCCTGGGATATTATGCAGGTGATTATGCTCCGGCTGGGGGAGCAGGGGCGGGAGCTTTTGGTTTGCAGTACCAGGCGCCATCCTATGATCCTACCGGGCAGGTAAGGAATTTTGAGACCGGTAAAAATTTGTATAACGGAAATATTGGCCATACTACCTATGCCATTAAGGAAATAGAAAACGGAAGCACCGTGGGTTATACCTACCGATATGATCAGCTGAACCGGATTACCGGTATGCGCCGTAATAATATTACAGGGGGGGCCACGGTCTGGAGTAACAGCAGTATTATTGATGCATATAAAGAGGAGATCAGCTATGATGCGAATGGTAATATCAAAACCTACCTGCGGAATGGGGCGGATCAGCCCGGCATGCCTCCACAAATGGATGATTTGACCTACGGGTATTCTGTTGATGGCAATGGCAGACTCGTCAATAACCGGTTAAGGCATGTAAATGACCAGGTGGCTGCCGGAAATTATGCTGAGGATATAGATAACCAGGGTACCGACAACTACCAGTATGATAATATCGGTAACCTGCAATCGGATGCAGCAGAGGGGCTGATACATGTTAACTGGACGGTCTATGGCAAAATAGCTACTATTGAAAAAAACACAGGAGGGGCCTCAACCTATATCACATATAATTATGATGCTGCCGGTAACCGGATATCCAAAGCTGTTCAGAAACCCGGTCGGTTGGGTACAACTACCACTTATTATGTGAGGGATGCACAAGGTACCGTCCTGGGTGTGTATGAGTATGTACAACCTGATGGAGGAACTACCTATGCCTGGACGGAGCAGCACCTCTATGG
>Ga0209175_10000276_pt1 | contig 34390 bp, 37 predicted proteins | sample JI91814C2DNA_FD_187506 | JGI IMG/M metagenome (GOLD analysis project Ga0209175, IMG submission 187506) | Wastewater effluent complex algal communities from Wisconsin, to seasonally profile nutrient transformation and Carbon sequestration -... | ecosystem: Engineered > WWTP > Effluent > Algae...
CTCAAACGTGGTAAGGTGTTTGATTTGCTGAATTGACTCAAAGTCGAATTATTCCCAGTAAGTCAAATAAAAAAATTCACACAAAAACTAAACGTTATGCAAAGCGATGAAAAAATTATCCGGCTGACACATTTATGGTACTACACCAATGAAGTCGTTAAACTCCTTGAAATAAGTAAAACGGTGTTTGAAAGAGACATCAAACCGCACAGGGCTGCCCTTGGAAAAAAACTCGGAAAAAAATGGACAAACGTTCAGGTGAAAAAAATCTTCTATCTGCTAACCCCTCATGTCCACGTAATTATTGACTAAATAACCCATCATACCAGTTATTGTCAACAACCTAACCGTTGTCTTGGAATAGCTGTGTGTCCAATAAAATCAAGCCTCCCAAGTGGAGGCTTTTTTTATTTCATAATATCAAAAATCAGAGAACGAGCGAAAAGATTAAAAAACATGAAAAAAGATTAAATTCAGTTCATTTCCGTTCGTTTGCGAACCGTTATGAACCACTGGCCCCTATGACCTCAATAATTTTGTATCAGGAGTTTTGGTAATTCAGCCAAAACATTTGAAACAAAATAAAATGGAAAAATTCTGTGAATATTGTGGAAAGCGTTTTAACGCTAAATACCCATCAATCCGTTGTTGCAGCCAGTCACACGGACAATTAAACTCTAGCCGGAAAAAAAGAGAGTCCGAATCCGAAAACGATCATAATTCCTCTCCGAAGAAGGAGACCTCCAATCTTTCTCAACTGCGGGTTATCAAAGGTGATTTATTCAATACTGTCAGACGTGTTACACGCACTCAAGACCTCTTAAACTTTTCACAGTCACTGTTTTGGCCGGAAAAGGATTTTTCCGAAAAGAAGCAAATGGAATTAAAATTACTCATCGCTGAACATTTTCGTGAAAGCAAAGACATTGACCAAACATTCAGGGAACTGGTGGAGCGCACTGTTTTGGCGAAACGCTGGGAGGATGAGAAAGACCACCGGAGCATACCGGCACCGGAACTTTGGTTTAATATTAACCGCCTAGATGGGCTTTATTTCACACACGGTCTATATGGAAAGATGCTGACTCAACGCAAAACCATCCCAAGTTATCAATACGGACTTACCGCTTTTTCAGAAGCCATCCTGAAGTATTGCGAGAAAAAAAATGTACTGGACATCTATGCATACCGTGAGAAATTCATCGCACTGCACCGTCTGGACTTACTGCAATACTATTACAATGCCATCATGCACATTCAATTCATTAATCTATAAAGGCCCCTAACTATGAAAACGGAAGAAGACAGTAAACGCCCTGAACTGATTATTAACAGGCATTACAACAAAAAAGAACTCTGCTTTCTCTTTGGTGACATCACCATGTACTATCTCAACCGCATGATTGCCGACACTCAGGAGCTGGGTCAGCCACTCGGCACCAGTTACAGTCCAAGACAGATCCTCATCCTGATTGAACACTTTGGGCTGGGTGGAATATTCATGAAAAATCAAAACAAAATCAGCAAATAAAAGCAAAAAAACGACGAAGGGAAACGAAAAGATCAAAAATCGTCCCAGTTGACCCTCTCCCCAGTCGGAACTTTATATATGGAGCATTTTTCAGAAGAAAAAAAACAAGCATCATGACAAGCAAACAAAGTGAACAAATCGAAACAAAAAAACGAAGAAGGTAAACGAGAAGAACAAAATCCGTCCCAGTTGACCCTCTACCCTGTCGGAACTTTATAATAGGAGGGTTTTTTAAACTAAAAAATAAACAACATGAAAACCAATCATTCAACAAACGATACAGGCTCTCACACTTTTCTGACCGGGGCCATCCTGTTTGCCAACCTCGATTATTCGGGTCTTGCCGGATATGCGATAAAAGCAGCGATCGGCGGGGCCATCTGGATGGGTTTTAAACTGGCGGGTGATTATTTATCAGAAAGGTTACTGAACCGCAAAAAGAAAAAGGACGAAACAAAAGAACAAACCACTGACAAACCTGAAAACGACTAATGGCCAAGCTGGGAAAAATAATCATAGGAACAAGCATCGGTGCGGGGATCATTTTTGCACTGAGCAAACTTCTGGGTAAAAAGAAACTCGGGGATAAGTTAGACAGCATCACTCAGGCTTCGATCCACAACTTTGACGAAAAGGGTTTGGTTGTTCGCATCGACGTGGTGCTGAAAAACCCCACCGAATATTCGGTGCGCATCCGTCAGCCCTACGTTCGGTTATTAGTTGGAGACTCTCTGCTGGGTACTTCGCAGGTGAAAAGTAACATCATTGAAATTAAAAGTTACTCAGCCGCCGCATTAAAAGAACCCATTTACATTACCATCCCCTTGTCCAAACTCTTGACCTTGGGCGGTACATTTTATCAGGCACTTGCCAAACAGCAACCCGTGATAATTACGGTCAACACCCTCTCAAGCATTGATCTGGGAGCCAAATGGATCGGATACGATAAAAAAGACCCGATCACACTCAAGCCAAAACTACCATCAAAAACCAAAAAAAATGCCAATCACGGAAGCAAAAAATAATGTCGAACTCCTGAGTCTGGAACCTTACCGTCACTTGTTCCCGCCTTGCCCTGAAATTGACCACACGGTCAAGAAAGGGGCCAATGTGTCGGACACAGTAAAGTTTATTCCGGCTATTGTCAAAAGGGATTCATGGCACGTTAAAAAATTCGTCAATCAGGAATTGAGAGGTTTAACCACCTACGAAGCCTGTCAGAAATTATGGGACTTTGTAAAATTCCACATCCGTTATGAAAAAGACGAACGGGGCGCAGAACAGGTGCGCAGCGCAAGGCGGTTGATCCGAGATGGGAAAGGCGACTGTGACTGTTTTACCACTTTCATTGACAAGTGCCTTTACCAATTACAGATCCCTTTTATAAACAGAATAACCAAATACGGTGGAAGTTCCTTTCAACACATCTATCCAATCGTGCCAATGGGCAGCGGTAAGTACATCGTGATGGATTGTGTGGTAGACAGCTTCAACTATGAACAACCCTATACAGAAAAACAAGATTACCCTATGGACTTACAGTATTTAGACGGTATAGAAGATACCGACAGAGCCTTAGTTGGCATCGACGCACGGGACTTATTCAGCAACACCAATGAGATAGCTGAACTCGGCAAATTACTCAAACGCAGAAGCGGTGGCGGTGGCGGCAGTAGTGGAGCGGCGCCAGCAAAAAAAGGATTTTTCAAAAAGAAAACCCCTGAACAAAAACAGGCCAACAAACAAGTGCGGAAAGAAAAACGCAAAGTAGTAAAAAAGAAAGTCTTGAAGGTGGTCAACAAGGTCAACAAAGTCAACCCGGCAACGGTGCTGCTTCGTGGCGGGATATTGGCCTCCATGAAACTGAACCTGCTCAAGGTAGCCGAAAAACTCAAATGGGGTTATGCCACACGGGAATATGCCGCCTCCAAGGGCATGGACATGAGAAAATACGATCAGATAAAGGCGGTACTCGCTAAATCCGAATCCATATTTTTTGCGGCTGGCGGTAAACCGGAGAACCTGAAAAAAGCCATCCTTACCGGAAGGGGAAACAGAAACCATGAAGTGTCAGGGTTTTGGGGTCTGGGCGAATACTCTACCATGCCGGAACTGTTAGGTGCCATCTATGAGGACGAGTTTGTCAATGGTCTGGAAGGTTTTGGATCACTTGGGAATTTAGGAGAGCCAGCCACCGCTGCTGCTATTACAGCGGCCTCCGGCGCAATGGCGGCACTGGCCGCACTGCTCAAATCCGTTGGGGTGTTATTTCCGCCAAAAGGCAAAAACAAAAAAGGTCAGAACCCTGAAAACGGTGCTGAACAGGCAGCCGCTTCGGAAGAAACTCCAACAGAGCCTTTACCAGAAGATCAGACAGATCCCCCTTCCTCACCGGGTGAAGGCCCGGAACCTGAGGACTCAGAGGCCCCACCGTCAGAGGAACAGCAGCAGCAACAAGACGAGCAAGAAGGCGGTGGGGAAACTGGCATGACGCTGGAAGAAAAAGAACAAAATCCTGATACGGAAATCACCCCTGAAGGTGTTCCCGGAGCGGGAAATGAAGTCACATCCACGAGTGGCGGTGGCGAGGAGGAAGGTACAGGAGGGATATTGAATGGTCCTGGTCTCGGCATCAAAGCCTATTGGCTTAAAAACAAACAATGGTTATTGCCCGTTGGGATCGGTCTGGGCGTGTTAGCTGTTTCGGGAATCGTCTCCTACCTCACCTCCAAAAACGAAAAACAACAAACATATAAACGACAACAGCCAGCGCTGAATGGAGTTCAGCCAAGGCATAAAAAAAAGAAAGGGGGTCAGGACAAGTACGCAAAAAAAACATTGATGGCCCTGCAGTAACACGGTATCAACATTCATAAAAACAAAGAACAATGAGCAACAAGAAGAAAAATAACAACAAAGGAAAACCAGCCGCATGGAAAAACCCGATCGTGGTTGGCCTTTTAAACCCCCTTCCAACAAAAGGCAAGGTGGGAACCAGCGCAGCGGAGATGCTAAAATCAGCAGCCTTTGGTCTGGTGGGAACAGGTCTGGGCATGGCCATTGGTAAGCCCTCGCTGCTAGTGGGTATGGGAACGTCCCTGGTTGCCAACTATCTTGACTTTCAACCTTTGAAAACAGCCTCCATTGGCATGATGGCCACCGGTGGCTACCAGTTCATCAAAGGTGTGAATGGCACACAGGAAGAAGGCATCGAAGGAGTAAAGGAACGCCTCAAAGAGTTTGGCGCAAACCTGAAAGAAAACCTGTACCTGAACAAACTCTTTAAACCGAAATCGAAAGGTGTCAACGGTCTGGACGATGTGCAGTACTTCAAGTACCCGCAAGACAGTCAACTGGACATGGGCGCTCTGGATGAAATCGAAACGGGAATTGCCGTCAACGGTCAGCAGTTCGGTGAATTAAACGCAGGGGCTTTTGAAGACCTCCAAATTCTTGGAGCCGAAGAAAGAATCCTATAACCGCTAACAACACCAAAAGGGTATAGCCCTAACGTTCCCTCACACTTCAATTGTAGTTCACAATCGCTATTCAACCAAAGTAGCGGAACGGGAAAGCTATGCCCTTTTTAAAACAAAAAAAACAAAAAATATAAACCAAAAAAAACAGAAATCATGTTAGACATCATGGAAGGAGTCGAGGACTATAACAACATGGGAGCCTTGTTAGGTATCGACGGCGCAGACAATGAAGAATTGTTGGGTGCGCTAAAACGAATGAATCCGGTGGCCCGTCAAAAAACGATCAACAAGCTGGCAAACACCGGGGGGCCAAGCAGGGGTTCCCGTGCTGAAATGGAAAAACATTTTGGTGAGTTGCCCCCGCACATCAAAACCGCCCTTGCCAGGGGAGAACTGCGCCTGGCAGACACGATCATTTACAGTTACAAAAAAGTATCAAGCCGTACCACCAAATTGTGGGAAACACAGGATACCAAAACCATCGGCATCAATTCTCTCAGCGGGGCAAAACTGCCGAAAAACCAAGCCTTGTTGGTGAGTGGGATTATTCTTTTGGCCGGTGTGCCGGGTGGTGCCACTCCCGATGACATCATGGCGGCCAGTTACGACCGGATCGAAAACTTTCCGGCTCTTGCCAGCGGAGAGTTCAATATCAAGGCCAACAAAAAGGTGATAATGCCCGAAACGAGCAATTATATGTTCCGCACCTCCAATAACCAAAACGTGCCATTGGGGTATTACAAACTGGCTAACCCACGGTTGATCCACGATGACGTGTTGATCGAGGCCACCGTTGAGCTGGGAACTGTTACCGGGTTAAACCCCAACACCCATATTTATTTGGGGCTGCATGGAACAATTACCACACCGTAAACCGTAACCAAAACAAAAACACCCGCAGCAAAGGGCTGCGGGTTTATTCACCCCTAAAAAACGAACTCATGTTAAAGCCAGTAAAGAAACGGTTTGATATTACAGTCGCAGCAGCCAACCAGACCGTAAGCCAAAGTTTTGATTTGGATAAAAATATCAAGGTAGTACACGGCGTGTTGTTGACATCCAACAAAGACGACCTGCTTTATTACCGTGGTTCACAAAAAATCGAGATCAACAAAGAGGAATATTTCCCGGACAATTACGAAAGCAAACTGCTCATGTGCGGGATCAATGTGTCGCCAAAATCCCGCTACTATGATTTGGGAAGCGTGAATCCCGGCAACGGATCGGTGAAGATCGTGTATCAGGATGCCGACGATGGCCGCACGGTGTTTTCCACTTATCGTGTATCGCTGTATCTGGATTGCGAAATGGAGGACGGACAATGATTTACGAGCAAGTCATAATCAACCGTCTGGTCATTGATCGTCCAAAACAGGTCAGAATGTTTCAGGTGAAACTGCCACGTCAAACCCAAAACGTGATCGGTGTGGAAACGGGCATTCGCTGGGTTAACGGAGTACCGGTGTTACCACCACCAGAAATTCTGCCGTGGAAATTGCCAACCACCATTCAGGCAAACACCTACATCGGTGATCTCAAATTGCAAAGCACTGAAACAGGAAACATCTTTTTTGCCTCTGATCTGGTGTTAAACAACAACAACGACTACGCTGACTTTACCAGTCAATACCTCGTTCCAAAAAACTACACCAACCAGTTCAAAGCAGAAAAAGACCCTGTGAAGATCGGGGGAAAAGCCACCGTGTTGTTTGGCTGCTACAAAGACAATCTGGCCGATACCATCCCGACTCCGTTCAAATACATCGTGAGTGTGTACGTGTGGATCAAACTTTATGATAACGCTTCAAATCAGAAACCATGAACATCGCACTCGCCATAGAATACATTCCCCGCCGGATGAAAGACCTCGGTGTCGGCGATAACTATTACCTGCGCTTTCGCCACTTTGTTCTGGAAGGAAACCAGACCCTTGAGCTGGATGCCCATAATCAATTCTTTTTATTGATTGACGACAATTCAGATTTAAGTATTTCCTCGGACTTCGGCTTTTACGACATCACCTACCCCAACAGCAACGAACAAACCTACGAGCATCAGGGACTTATCACCATCACGAACTATTCCTCCACGCTCAATCATGTACGCTTTATTCAAATAATCCCTAAAAACTAACGACCATGCCAATCCAATTTGACACCTTCAGCCAGGAAAAAATCGACACCTTAAAAAGTCATCTCGAAGCCTCTGCCGCAAAAGGCAAACCAAAATCTTTTGAAATATGGGTAGACGGCCTTCAGGTCATTCCACGTACGGAAGAACCTTCTGACTTTGACAGCTATGAGGCGCACCTCACCGCCGATTCCCGCCAGATCAAAGTGGTTATTTATTGTACTGATAAAACCAACCGCAATGACAAGTACATCTATTCGCTAAAGGCGAAAAACACACAAGAGGCCATCGATCAGGGCATTGCCGGACTACCTGTAAAAACATTTAACAGCCGTGAGATTGACCAATGGCGGCAAAAACAAAACATAAAATCCGAACAGGAAAAATTAATTGCCGCTTTACGGGAAGAGTTAAACGGGCTTCACAGCAACCTCGATGAAAAACAGGAATACATCGTAGAGCTGGAAAACGAGATACAGCAAGCCAGAGCCAACCGCAATAAAATCGGAAACTTCGATGTTGGTTATGCGATTGGAACTGGTCTTGAACTTTTCTTCCGCAATACCACGTCGATTTGGGGAAAACACCCGGCTTTAAGCGGGGTTGCACAAGCCATCGACGAAGACACCAAAGCACGGGCCAGCCAAAGTGGTCATCAGGAGGAGGCGGAAGTTTCGTTCCGAAAAAAAGACAGCCCCTCACAAGGCATTATCCTCACCGATCAGGAAAAGGAATTACTCCAATTCGTCAAACAAATTCAACGTCACTTTTCTCCCGCTGAACTCGAACAGGTGATCGCCATTCTCGATTTGCTGAGTAAAGACAAAACCGAATTGGCTCCAGTGCTGGGATACCTTCAAAATGACGAAGAAGAAGGTGAGGACGAAGAAGACGGGGGAGAAAACTACAAACCTAAACCTGAACAAAATAACTAAGCCCCTAATTCATCATGGAAAAATTCAATTATGAGTTGGCCATCGCTGCCAACAATGAAGCCGAAGCAGACACCAAGATGCAGGCCCTCACAGTTCTTGCCGCTAAACTCAGCGCAAAGGAACTGGAGAAGCTGGCGCACATTGTCAAAACCGATCCCATCAAAACGGCGCTGGCTAAAAAAGCATTAGGCGTTTAAACAACCTCTCATACATAACATGGAAACCAGCCCTTCAAATATCGAACGTCTCACAGGTGAACCTCACTCAGGTTTTCAGGACGAGTCCATGAGCGTGGAAAAAAAGTTGAAGTACACCGTTGCGGGAATAGGTGTTTTGACAGGGCTGTTTTTCTTGGGTCGCAGGCTCATCAGAAAAGAAAAAAAAGCCAATGCGGATGGGAAAAGTTTTGAAACGGGTTCTCCTGAAGCAATCTCATCACAAATCCGGTTAGCCTTGGAAAACAAAAACCGCATCGGGATCAACTTAACACAACTGCGGCAAATTCTGATTGGCATTCCAAGCAAGAGCCAGATGCAAGCCATCCGAACCGCTTACTTCAACCAGTATCAGAAGCTCATGAACGATGATATAAAATCAAAAATATCACTTTCTGAATTTGATGAATTGCTGGCCATTATGGATGGAAAACCTGAAAAGTCGGGAAGCGTTCCAACCAGTGTGCAATACAAAGCATGGGCGAGACGGATGGATGCCGCTTTCAGGAAAACCTTTTCGGTTTTTCCAGACACCGACAAAGAGGCCATCACAGCCGTTTTTGTAGAAGTCCCCTCACAGCAGGCATTCATTGAAGTGGGTAAATCCTATAACACACAATTCAAGCCCAAGGATTTTATTACGGAACTCAAATCCGAATTGGGAAGTGATTATCTGAAATACATGAAAATCATCACCGCAAAAAGAAAAAAATAAACGCCATGAAAAACTCTCAAAACGATAACCCAAAAAAATCCACCAAAAAGAAAATCTTCCTTTTTGGGTTGGTGAGCCTGGCTGCCGGACTGGTTTCTTATTTCGGTTTGCAATTCTGGAAAAAGAACAGGCAGGAAAATACGGAAACGGAAAAAGCCCCCGATCCCATAAAACAATCCCAAGCTCCGAAACAAAAGACAGGTAATGGTTCCGCAAAAATCAAGCGTTCAACACCAAAAGCCGACACTAAATCCAATACTGGAAAAAGCGCCCCCAATGATTCTGCCAAGGGACAGGCAGCTGGTTCTCTCGCCGCTGCTAAAATAGCCTCTGACATTCATGCTGCCATTCTTAAAAAGGATTTTAGTGCGGCTTTTAATCAACTCCGGTTCATTCGCTCCGTGAAAGATTATTCAGCCGTTAGTCAGGTGTTTTTAAAAACACCTCTGGCCGGGAAAGCGCAAACATTGGTCAGCGGACTGTTAAGCACCTTCAAAGCCGAGTCCCAGAAAGCGGCCCTGCGCAAAGCCTTCACCGCAATGGGCCTGAAATACGATGGAAAAAAATGGTCGCTCTCCGGTTTGGAGGGGGGTCAGGTGCTTATCACCACACAAGCCACACAAGTATGGCGTGACCCGAAAACCTTTGTCCATGTGCCTGTCAACATGGTGCTGGGTCAGGAGATCGCTAAACGTGGTGACTTCAGTGTCTTTGAAAATGAAAAACGCTATTTCCTTGTCGAAAGCAAATCGGTCAACTATTACACGAACTAAAAATCAAACCCATGAGAAATGTAAAATACATTGTCGTCCATTGCACGGCCACCCAGCCCGAAGCGACAATTGAAAGCATCCAACGCTACTGGCGTGAAGTAAAGGGATGGAAAGACGTACCGGGTTACCATTACCTGATTAAACCGGACGGGGAAATCGTCAAACTGCTCGACGAAAACAAAAACAGTTACGGGGTCTATGCCCACAACAGCGAGTGCATCAGTATAAGTTATATCGGGGGCATTGACAAAGCCAGTAAACCCAAAGATACCCGCACAAAATTACAGAGGCATTCCATGTTCAACAAGGTTATGGAACTACTGGAACGTTACCCCAAAGCCAAAGCCGTTGGACACCGGGATTTTCCGGGAGTGGCCAAAGCCTGCCCCAGTTTCGACGTGAAAAAATGGCTTGCCAATTATAACCCCACACTGGACTAAGCCAAAGACTAACCAACAATACACACCATGTTCAATAAAATCAAAGCACTATTAAGAATGAAGGGGTTCAGACTTTTTACCCGGCTCAACGAATTAAACATCGTTGGGTTGCGCTCAAAGAGTGTGATCCCCAATCGCTTCGATGATGAACTCCATGTGTTTTATAAAGTTAGTCCGGTAAAATGGCAATACCATGTTTTTAAAATTACGACTGACCCGGGTACCTATTGGCTCAATAACCCGATGGAACCACAAGGAACGGCCATCCTTGCCGAGGGCCAATACCTCAATGCCTGGGAGCTGGGCCTGCATAAGGGCCAATACAAAGCACTGGTTCAGAAAAAACCCATTTCGGTGTTGCGGGATTATGACCGTAATGCGGTTCTGGATTTTTACAACGGTAAAAAATTCACCGGAATGTTTGGGATCAACATTCACCGTGCCAACAAAGTCGGCATCACCAAAACCGTAGATCGCAACTCGGCAGGCTGTCAGGTCTTTGAAAATGCAGCGGACTTCGAGGTGTTTCTCAGGTTATGCGAAACGCACCGGACAAAGTATGGTAACCAGTTCAGTTATTCCCTGATTGACTTCAGAACGGTTCGCAGGCGCAGGCTAAGAATAGCGGCCTACTGCCTTGGAGCCAGTGCAGGGTTAGGGATTGCCGGTTACTATTATTTCCACCAACCGAAAAAACAAATCGCATGAAAAATATCCTTGAAGATCTGCTAAAAGACAAAAGCGGGAGATACAGCCTCCGTGAAGTGGTGATCGCCATAGGCATCCTGCTCATCGTGGCCAGTTGGATTGCCCAACTGGTGTTCAATGTGGCTACACCGGAGTATATGTTTTACTCTATGGTCAGTCTGGTGGCTGCCGGATGTTTTGGGTACAGCATCGAAAAAAAGTCACCCACCAATCCAAATCAAAACGAAAGCTAAAACTAAAAACAAGAATTATGGACAAGTCAGAAAAAAAATCAATCCTTATCGTGGTGCTGGCCCTTGTGGTCATATTATTAGGCACCTGTGAAGTAACAGATCGTTTGAATAAAAACAGGAACATCCCGCAAATCGACACGCTCGCTCATAGTCTCTACCGTGCGGAAAAACAACACGAGATCGACCTTTACCGGGACAAGATCGCCCGTTTGCAGCAGCAAAAAGACAGCCTTTGGTTTTTGGTAGATGTGAAAAAGAAGGCGTTTTTCTCTACCCGGCCAAAAGTAAAACACTACCAGAGCCGATTGGAGGAACAACTCTCAAAACCTGACAGCGTTTGTCTGGATCGGGATACCCTCAAACGTTTGGCGGATTCTCTCATCGTGTATCAGCAGCAAGCCGATACCGCTTGTGTGGAAACCATTCATTCGCTTGAACAGGTAGTCGCTAACCGTGACAGCAGTATTTCCATCCAAAAACTTGTCGAGACGAATTTAAAGGACATTCAGCGGCAGCAGGATTTAAAAGCGCAATACCTGACCGAGCAACTCAATACGGCTTTAAAGGCGCAACGCAAAAAAGCGAGGCAGAATAAGTTGTTGAGTGGAGGGCTTCTATTGCTTTCAGGTATTACCACAGCCGTTTTATTACCTCAGTATTTAAAATGAATGCGACAGAAAAAAAACTCGTTTCGGCCTTTACCCTTGTCGGCACACTGGCTTTCTATTATTACAGTAAGCACCACCAAAAAGACACGGTGCCTTACACTTTGATAGGGGGTTTTGTGGGTGCCTGGATCGGCGAACTACTAGCTCAATCAATTACTAACAAAAACTAAAAATATATGGAAATCATCAATGACGGTGCCAGCATAAAAATTGTCAATGGCACACAATCCCGTGACATCAATAAAGCGCAGATCAAAGTCGTGGAAGTCATCAAAACCAATATCATCAAAATTGATATCGGGGAAGGTGCGCTTCGCAACGTGTTTGTGCCTTATGCGGGTGTCACCAATCCCGTGACCGCCAGTGCGGATGAACTACGGGCAGCCATCAATGCCATGCTGCCGGGTGGCAGTAGCGGCGGAGTCGGCTCGGCCACCGAGGCCAAACAGGATGCTGAAATCACCCTGCTCAATACAGTCAATACAAGTGTGTTGAACCTGAGTAACATCATTTCAGCGAACTCCGACAAAACGTTCTATGAACCTAGCATGATCGACGATACCGGTGCCAACATCGTGTACAAAGGTTATGCCGCCACGAGCGTGTTGCCAAATCAACCCAATTGGGCCATCGAGCGCATACGCATAGAAGCCGGAATAGAAGTCCATACCTGGGCGGATGGTGATAAAGCCTTCGACAACGTTTGGAACGACCGGGAAGGGTTAATCTACAAATAACCGGGAAGTGAAAAAGGAGATCGTATATCTCGATTTATTCAGTGGAGTTGGAGGGTTTGCAAAAGCCCTCCTCTCCGCTGGATTTATCTTTAAACGACATTATTTTTCAGAAAAAGATCCCTTCGCCTGTGCCAACTATCGCTACAATTTTAAACAGGCCATTTCGCTTGGCGACATCAAAAAAATTCTTGGTAAAAAAAATTACTAATGAAAAACACCAACCTGTCTGGTATTGCCAGCCCTGAGTTATTATCTGCCGACCAACACCAATTTTTGGCCAAGGTGGAAACCGCATTGCGTAACAGGGAAAAACATAACAAGCGCAGCATCGAGGCAATGGCAGCCGCCCTTAAAATCACCGACCGCACTGAAATTAAAGAACTCACGGAACTGGTCATTGTCAATGTGGCCAGAGAAATTGCCCAAGGACAGGGAACGACCCATGAAAAATATGAAAGAATTGTTCAACTCTATAACGATCAGATTATATTATCTCACCGTACAAGCCAAAGCATTTTATTGCAACAATATAGTACCCCTGCTCCAATTGCTTTTTTAATGGGGATATTTTGTGGCCTGCCTCATTTGGAAGACGGAACACAAAAAGCATTGGAACCAAGTGCCGGAAACGGATTATTGACCATTGCCGGAAATCCAAAAAACATTCATGTGAACGAGGTCGATCCTACCCGTCACCGTAATTTAAAAACACAAGGGTTTGAACAGGTCAGCCAAATGGATGCAAGCCAACCGGATTTGTTTTTACCAAACACCTACGATGCAGTTCTAACCAATCCTCCTTTCGGGATGTTAGATCATGCCATCAAATTCGACGGTTACCCTATCCGGGTCTTGGATCACGTCATGGCCATCCGTGCCTTAGAGAGTATGACCGATAACGGCAAGGCCGCTATTATCATTAGCGGGCATCACCGTTTTGATAAACATGGACGGCTTCAAAAAGGAAAAAACAGATGGTTCTTTAATTACCTCTACCATCATTACCAGGTGAAAGATGTTATAGCCATTGAAGGCCGACAACTTTACACCCGTCAGGGAACAGGGGTCAGGGTGCGACTCATCCTTATTTCCGGCAGAAAACAAAGCCCACAGGGGGCAGTCCCTCTTAAGTCAGGAGGTAACAATGAAGTAGTCAAAAGTTTTGACACGCTGTATGAACGGGTAATGCAGCACTATGAGGAACCCACCAAACAACAACCTAAAGAACGCAAGGCTATGTTAGACATCGAAGAAATAAAACGCAAGGCCATCGAATTACAAAAACGTTTGAACGAAGGTCTTTTAGGAAACTACATCCACGAAAATGAAATAGACCGTTTATGGGACGAATGGAAACGTTTACGCTCCGTCTATTCTGAATTTGACGTACTGGTCATGGAAGGAGAAAAAATGTTCTACACCTATGACAGCGATGTGGAATTGCTTCAATCCAAAATAAAGAACATCGGGGGAAACACATTAAAATTACTGGACAGGCAATACCTCGTAAAAGGTCTTTCCAAAGTTTTATGGGTGCATCATTATCTACCCATGTTCAAAAACGCAGGGCTTTCGGTTCACTATGTGTCCAATGGCAAGCCAACCAACTGGACCGCTTTGCAAAAAGAATTTTTGGACACCTTAACCCAATTCAATCCCGATACGGATTTAGGGGCCATCTATACGCCCGCTTCCGAGGCCACAATGGTATTGAATACGCAGGTGCCGGACAGCATGAGTTTTGAAACGCAAGCCGCCATCGCAAAAATCAAAAAGGAAGTCGGTGGCAGCATGGACAATTTTGTGAGGCACCGTTTGGGTTATGCCACCAAAAATTTATTGTATCAGGCATTAGCCGCAGAGCAGATTGACGCTGTGGGAATGTGTATTTACAACATCGAAGCAAGGCAGCAAGGCATGATTATTGGCGACCAAACCGGAATTGGCAAGGGCCGCATAGCGGCAGCCATGATCCGTTATGCGGTCAAACGGGGTTTAAAGCCGGTCTTCATTACCGAAAAGGCCAACCTGTTTTCTGACATTTACCGTGATCTTGTTGCTATTGGTTCGGCGCACTTAAAACCCTTCATCATAAACGGCAGGGAAGATAAAACAGACATCAAGGACGAAGACGGCGAGGTCGTCTATACCGCCCTCAGTCCGGTTGAGCAAAGCAGGGTCTTTGAATCCGGGGAGTTGCCCGATGAATACGATTATGTTGTGGCTACCTATTCGCAGTTCAACTCATCCGATAAAAAGCCAGTCAAACCTAATTTTTTGAGAGGGATTGCCGAAAAAAATATCCTCATCATGGACGAGGCGCACAATTCCAGCGGGGAAGGAAAAACGGCGGAGTTTATGCGTTCGGTAGTGTATGTGACGCTGGGCGTTACTTTTCTTTCGGCCACCTTCGCCAAGAAGCCCAGCAATATGCCGATTTATGCCATGAAAACGGCCATTAAAGAAGCCAACCTGACCAATGACGATTTGGTGAGGGCGATCAAACGTGGCGGTGTGGCCCTTCAGGAAATCCTGTCCAGTCAGTTGGTGGCCGAAGGCCAGATGTTACGCAGGGAAAGAAGTTTCGAGGGCATTGAGGTGAACTACATTCATCTGGATGAGTACGAACAAGCCCACCGGAGTGCCTCGGACAAAATCACCAATATTTTACGCTACATCATTGCCTTTCAGGAAGCCTACGTGGATAAACGGGTCAACGAAATGGACAAGGAATTGGCTGCCGAAGGCGAACAGGTCGCCAAACGGGGCGGTACGTCGCAGGCAGGGGTGGATAGCCTGCCCTACTTCTCAAAGGTGTTTAATGTCATTAACCAGATGCTTTTCAGCATCAAAGCCGAGGCCGTAGCTGACCGTGCGATTGAACGGTTAAAGGAAGGTAAAAAACCGGTCATCGCTTTTTCCTCCACGATGGGAAGTTTCATCGAACAAATGGAAACCGAAAACGGGATCACTGTAAAAGACGGCGATGCTATCCGTACTGACTTTTCGGAAGTGCTTAGAAAAGGATTGGAAGGGGTTTTAAGGTACACCGTTTACAGTGTGGACGGTGACCCTCAGTATGAAACTTTCTCCGTGCGGGAACTTGGGTTGGATGCGGTGCGGGATTATAACCACATTGTCGAGGAAATTGACCGGGTCAGCACCGGCATTTCTATCAGCCCCATTGATCTTATTGTGGGCAAGCTGGAAACCGCCGGATATTCGGTAGCCGAAGTTACAGGCCGTAAATACCGGGTTGAACTTGACGGAGAGAATGGAATAATCCGAAACCGGAAAAAAATAACCACCAACGATGCGTTCCGCAAATTCAACAACAACGAAATCGACGTGTTGCTCATCAATCAATCTGGCAGCACGGGGGCATCGGCACACGCCATCGTGACTTCCAAAGTTCCAAGGGAGCAGGTCAAACAACGGGTCATGATTATTCTGCAAGCCGAACTGGACATAAACACTGAAGTGCAAAAAAGAGGCCGGATCAACCGCACCGGGCAAATCCTTAAACCGATTTACGATTATGTCATGTCCGCCATCCCCGCTGAGAAAAGGCTCATGATGATGTTGCAAAAGAAATTAAAATCACTGGATGCCAACACCACCTCTAACCAAAAACAAAGCACCAATGTGTTTGACGTGCCGGACTTTCTCAACAAATACGGGGATAAACTGGTGGTGGATTATTTACTGGAAAACCCGGAGATCAACCGCCTTTTGGGAAGCCCTTTGAGTGAGAGCCGTAAAATGGAGGATGGTGCGGGTGAAAGTTATGTGCCGGAGGCATCGGAAAAAGTATCAGGCCGTGTAGCTGTTCTATCGACTAAAATGCAGGCTGAATTTTATAACGAAATGTATGAGCGTTACACCGATTATGTGGAGTACCTCAAACAGATCGGTGAGTATGACTTGGAAGTGGAAGCGCTCGACTTAAAAACGGTCACCATTGAATCCAATACTCTAAAAATGGGAAAAGGGGGCGAAAGTGCTTTTGGTGATGACAGCATTCTGGAAAAGGTACAGGCCAACGTTCTGAAAAAGCCATTCAGGAGCGATGAGTTAAGAACGCTCATCGACGAAAATTTAGCAGGCAAATCCCCGGTACAACTCCGGGATGAATTGCTTGCAGATTTGACCGCCGATTTTCAGTCCAGGATCAAGAATGAAATTCAGGAGATCAATGCCTACTACGATCTATTGATACAGGAAGTTCCCAACGAGCGCAAGATCAAAAAATTGCAGGACGATGTGGACGCTTTTTTGGATGCAATGGCTGAGCGCAAAAAACAACTGGAACAACAACGCATGGAGGAACTGGAATTGGTGCAAAACGGCAAGTCCGGTCGGGAGCAATACGTGAGGCGGGTATTGAACTTTTTTACTGTTGGTCGTAAGCTGGCTTACCCCCTCAAAGATTCTCCCAACAATGAAACCGTACTTGCGATCAGTCTTGGAGTGGTGGTCAACAAGAAAAAGAAAAATCCCTATGCCCGCAGTGCGGTTAAAATTAAAATCGCCATTGCCAATGGCCTTAAATACATTACCATCCCGGCCAGCCGTGAGGAGGATGTGTCTAAAATCATTGCCACCAGTCACGACATCAAGGATGAGGGACTGGATGAACTATTGGTGGATTGGGAGAGCGAGGTCAAAAGCAGGGCCAAAGACAGGGGCATCCGCTACATCGTTACCGGAAACTTACTGCAAGCCTTTGACGATTCGGATGAGCAGGGTGGCAAGTTAGTGAGTTATACCACTCAGGAAGATCAGGTTAAAAAGGGCATTCTCATGCCTGAAGACTGGCGGCCACCGGATTTGGGAAAACAAAAAGTGACCGTGCCAATTATCAAAGCCATCAAACTTCTTCAATCATTAACAGAGGGCCATTCGTTAGTTGCTTCGGGAAACCTGTCATTTATCAAAGGACGCAACACCTACACGCTGGTTGTTCCTTCGTCACGCTCTAAGGGTGGGGCCATTTACATGGATGAGGAGATCTGGCCGTTGATAGTGAATAACAAGTTCGAGACCGCTTCTGATAAAATGAAAGCCATTTTACCTGAAAACAACATCGAGGCCCTTGTTGAAATCCTTCAACGCAAACACTCCATCAGCCTCAAAGTTGGATTGAACCAGCTCTCGTTGGTCGAAATGGAAAAGTCAAAAAAATCACAACGGAACCTGATACAACTTCCACCCGAAGAAGACGAGGCAGAATTGGAAAGGATCAGGATTATCAAACTCAAAGCAAAAGCCATTGCCATTAAAATAAAATTAAACCTAGCCGCCTAATATTATGGAAACAATCACCAAAGAAAATTTTATCTCCAAATTGAAAGTGATTAATCAGTTAACCTTTCAGTCCGATATGCAAACGCTCCATGACTTTGTGATGGAATCCACGGAGAATGGCACGAACTGGAACGCCTATGAGGAACCGGATGTGCGAGGGGTCATTGATACGTATTTTACCCGTTTAAACGACCTTCTTCGACCAGAAGAAAAACAGGAACCTAAGAAATCACAGGAAAAACAGCCCGTTGAATCCGAAACAAAATCAGAGACTCCCACTACCGTTGAAAGAAAACAAAGCAAACCAAAACCAGTAAAAACACCGGAGGTTGAACCGGAAGACTTGACGGAGTTTACTGAACGCATACCCGATGAGATCAGGTTCATTCGTCGTTATGTTGGCTTGTACGGTAAGAAAAAAAACAAACACGATCTTTTGCTCTTTATCAATGCCCTACACCGGGCGATGGTCGAAAAGCGCATTCGTAAAACATCGAGATACGCCAAACAGATATTATACATTCAGGACAAGCTGGTCAAAACCTACAACACAATGAACAAGGTGGTGGTTATGCCCATCTCAGAAAAGATCGTGAAAGAGTTTAAGGAGATCATTGCCTCGGAAAAGGTGTATCCGTCCGTGATGCTGCTTAAACGTTACATGAGCCTGAATGGAAAGTTTGGCGTGAAAGATAAAGCCAAAGCCTTAATGCAGGCCATGAGCAGAGCCTTTGAAAAGGGTCTGATTGCCAAAAGTGACAAGTATTACAAGGTGTTTGATAAGATGCACCACAACCTTGCACAGTATGTAAAAAACAAAAATCAAAAAATCCTGAGTATTGAACAGGCAGAACTGAGTGGCCTGAACGGGATCGTTGGTGAAACGCAAGAAAACGAGTTAGCCGACATCGACGGCATGGAAGGACTGGACGGGGTTATGGATAGTTCGCAAGGGGGAAAAATCATGTCCCTCTCCCAAGCCCGGAATGCAAAGTTTGACACGCTTGGATTAACAGGGGGCTACTTACATTTAATCGGGGAGGCCTGCAAACCTACTCACCTGTTTGTCTATGGCGATGGTGGCAGCGGCAAGAGTTCCTTTTTATTGAAGTATGCGGAGTTTCTGAACCACCTTGGTCACAAAATATTGTATGTGGCCGGTGAGCAATATGGCACCCCTACATTTACCGATCTGGTGAAACGCCTCAACATCATTGGCAATAAAGATTTTGTATTGGTGAAAGAAATTAATGTTCTTAATCCGGCGGATTTTGATTTTGTCGCCCTTGATAGCAAAGATAGTTTGGGAGTTGGTGTGGAAGATTTCAGGGAACTTAAAAAGGCCTATCCCAACCAGTCGTTTTTGGTTTACCGGATCAGGTCAATGGCGCAATGAAGTGGACACCATGATCTATTGTGAAGCTGGAATCGCTAAAACCGATAATGATAAAAACAGGTGGGGCGGTAAGGGGGAAATGAGAATTTTTGACGAGACACAAAGTAGGGAGGCGGCATAAAAGCAAAATAATCTCTTCTTAAAAAAAGACAGATAGCCACAAAAAATGCTGTTCGGGTTAAAACTACGACAAAACAAGCATAACCTTAGATAAATCAAAAAAGTCTCCTTACAAACCCCCGAAAATGCTATATCAAAGCGACAAAATTAAGCGCAAATATTAAAAGTGCCGGTTTACCGGCACTTTTCAGTGAATATTACTTAATATATTTACCCGCTATACTTAACCACTATTATCAATTTAAAACTAAACCCATTGGAATCCTTAGCTTATATTATCACTAATAAATTTCTAATTGTTGCTTTCGACGGAAATCTCCAGGTCAAGGCTTCCGACATGGAACTAAAACTAACGAAAATTAATAAGGTTTTTAAAACCAATGATAGTACCATGATCAGTATTGTTGGCAACCTAAAAGAGATGACCAAACTATACAGATATGTCTTAGAGTTGTACCGCCATAACAAAGACATGAAACCAGAGGACATTATCGCTGATATCAAAGATTTAAGGCCAAAAGACATGAATGATCTGATGGTTGGCATTAAGGATGTTTTGGAAATTGCTGAAGAATTAAACAACAAAGAACTTACCGAGTTAGATGCCCAAATTATTCTGCAAAAATTGCAAAACAACAAGACAGTTCAAGAATTGCTTAAAGATGTTGGCGACAAAAACGATCCAAAAAAGAATCTGAATTTCGTCCATATCTTTAACTACAATCCAGAAAAAGGCATTAATTGTAATGCTCTGAATTTAGTTGGCAACTACGTTATTGAACCATACAAAATTGATAACAGCAACATTCCAAAAAACAGTTTTTTTATAGGAATTGCTTCTTCTATTATGGATGAGGCGGAACTCGCAAAAGTTCGTGTTAAATACGTAAACCGAATAAAATCCTTGTTTGAAAGCATCGATTGGGAAGATTTACCTCTGGAACCCTCCATGCTCGATGAATCGAAGAAATTACTGAGCGATGCCCTGACGGAAATTTGTCCGTTTAAGGAAACGCCTGATGTTTATTTTTATGAAATTGGACAACACACCGACTATAAGGTTATCAAGCCAAAAACCGAACTAAGTGAAATTAATTTTAATGATCCGATCGAGGAAGATAAAAAGTAACTAACGATGTTATCAATTAGCCCACTAGAAAGCAATACTCACGTTGAAAAACTTCTTGACAAATTGAATGCGGAGTTTTTCCCGGAAATTGTAGACGTAAGACCAGAGGAGTATTCTACGCCACAAAACTGTTTTATCAATATTGAGAAAAAGGTCAAGATTGACGGGGGTTCACCCCACTATGGTTGGGCGATATTCCAATCCCCGATCATTTGCGAGGCCGAAAGGCACGCCGTATGGGAAAATCCAGATGGCATTTTAATAGATATCACACCACGGGAACCAGCGTTTGAAAGGATTATGTTTGTTTCCCAAAATGACCTGATATATAGGGGTCAGCTCATTGATAATGTTCGGATCAACATTACCGATAACCCTATTGTAGATGATTATATCTACCTTTGTGAAACAGTTGAAAAGCTATACACTTATGGCACCCGCTTAAATGACGATATGCTTGAAGTGCCGCAACCTGCGCAAGGACTTATTTTTCAGTACGAAGACCTGAAAACCAACTATCAACTGTATATAAATTCGGGAGCGAGAGGCAACACCCCTTGCATTTGCGGGAGTGGTAAAAAATATAAAAACTGTCATGGTCGAAGTCTACGAATACGATGTACAAAGGATATCGAACGAGTGCATAAAGCCCTTGGACATTTACCAAGACCACTTATGCCGTAAAAGAAGCAAACATAAAACGCCCCTGCTCACTACAAGCAGGGGCGCGTTTCTTTTTTACCCACTAAAAAAGAAACTATTTTGCGTTCAAATCAATACAAAGATAGAAAAATAGAAAACAATATTTAACGAAAGTCAATTCCACCAAAAGTGAAATGAATTTACTAAACTGTATAAAAAGAAGGCTTGTTCGCATTAGACACCCCAAAAACCCTGACTGCACTCACCCTTAAGCCCTTTTTTACATTGCAGTTATCTTTCAAAGGAGAACTTTTATTCTTAATTTAAAGTCATAATTTAATGGGAGTTATATGCAAATAAATAACTTGATAAGAAAAACATCGCCTATTCTGATTATTGTTTTAGCAATTGGGATTGTTATCTGGGGTTTGTGGTTAGCTGAAAGAGCATATTCAGATTACGCACATTATCACAATAAATCAGTTCATTTTAACAAAGCTAGCACAATACAAGACTTAGGAACTGTTTTAAGTGGCAGTGTTGGCGCTCTCTTTACGCTTTCAGGTATAGTTCTTTTGTTATTTACAATCTACCAAACAAAAGCGGAAATGGTGGCTACGCAGAATATAATGGCAAAGCAGCTAACCGAGTCAACATTTTTTAATTTGTTGAAAAATCATAAAGATGTCATTTTGAAAGATGCCTCCAACAAGGATGCTTTTTCGATGGAAATTGTCCAACTAAAAAACAAGCTAAAGCTATACATCGAATGCATCAATCGAAATGAGTTCCCTAATGTCGAATCTACAAATTTTGGCCCTTCAGGACTATATAATTCATTACATAACCTTCGCCCGGTCGCTGAAAGCCTAGTTCATATTCTAAATTTTGTCGAGGAAAAACTAAAGGAGGAATCGTCTTTCTTCTATCAACGTACATTCTATTCCACTCTAAACAACGAAGAGAAGTATCTGTTGGGATTTGTTGTCAAAAATGAATTAGAAAAAACGGTTTCTTCTCAATTTAACTATTGTCATGGATATCTATTGACCTTGGACAACCCCGACATGGAACTTAGTAATTTATTTATGCCAATTACCCTTAAAGTACTTGATGAGTTACAGATCCCTTCATTGAACTATGAAGATCCAAATGTAAAGCAAACCATTAGCCAATTGCCATTATTAGCTTTAGAATTAAATCCTGAAGTTGCCTTAAAACAACTTGACTATTCCAGTAGACCAATATTACTTCATCCATCAGACGTTCTAAATATAATGATTGATGATAATACTAAATCCAGAAATATTTTTGAATTGATCGCCGAACCAATTTTCACTGAGTTATCCGACAAAAACGAGGTAAGTGTGTTTCTGACCTACCATTGTGAGTATTCATCAGTTCTATATAAAATTCACCACAGGTTTATTATTTCAAAGTCGAACTATATTTCAATCAATCTACAATTGGCAAAGAGTCAAAAAGATGGCCCTACTAAAATGAAGAACTTAACCTCGTCTGGTTATAGTCTAAAAACCAAACCAATTAATGATTAACTTGCGTTTAAAGCAGTATCTTGGGATCTGGAGGTTTTTCGGTCATTTTATTCTAAATATTTCCTCCCGCGGAACGTTCTGATCGAATTTTTCTTTGTTCTGAAAATACAATTCAGACATATCTATCATCAAACTTAGAGCTACGTAAAAAGCATTAATGTATCCTTGTGACTCTAAATAGGTCTTTGAATTTGATCCGGCCAATACCGCCATTTTTCCGTAAACTTCACCAGTTAAATACAGGCGCCAATTGCAATAAGAGACGCCAGATGTAACCACATTAAAATATTTTAGCGCAGCTACGGCCACGTCCGGTTTGAAAGCATCCTGGCAGTCTTGAATTTTCTTGAGTGCTTCCAATGCCTCCAAGGAGTTTTTAGGTTTGAAATCAAGTCCATAGTAGGTGACATTATCTTGTTTATAAGCCATTTTTTATCCTCAACAATTTCTTAAACATAATAAATTTCAAAATGGTCTAGTTAAATAATTAAAGGAGTTTTAAAACATATATTAACCGATCATTAAAACAGCATAATTTTTTAACCTGTGTGAAGATCGAACCAATCACCATTTTCTAGTCAATTTACTTCGTTTGTATGGATGCCAAAATCCTAAGTTCGTCGATCTCCTGGTTCGATATTTGGTCAGACAGGACTACTCATTAAATTTGATGAAATTGCATCAAATTACCGCTAATCTGAAAAACAGTTTAGCGGTTTTTATTTGAACCTAAGACTAAAGATGCAAATGTTTCTAGTACGCTCTTTTATTCACCAGTAAACGTTAACCTATTACCAAAAGGGTCAATAACCTCCATACAGTTAACCTTTTGGCTCCAAAACGCCTTCTCGATTCCAGGTGCATTATATTTGTAGTTTTTAGCCAGCAATCCCTTGTGGTACTCTTTTAAACCAACAAAGTTCTCAATATGGATTCTTGCCCCAGGGGCGCAATCACCATGATGTTCACTTAAATGAATTTTTAGATCCCCAAGTGCAACTATCATATAAAGAGGAGCATTTGAATCAAATCTATGTTCACTTTCAATTTTGAATCCTAACCAATCTACATAGAATTCAATCGTCTTTTTGTAATCAAATATTCTGAAAATGGGCCTTGCAACTACCTGAAGATTATTCATATTTATTTATTTAAAATTATTGCTTCTAAGGGCATTTATGGTTTCCATAGATATATTAAAAGGAGGATTAAATTAAAAATAACCCTTACCATCAACTACTTTACCAGTTTTAAGATTCTTAAAGCTCCTCTTGCGACTAAATAGAAAACTACTGAGCCTACAATTAGGTCGGGGTATTTAGAATTCGTGAAATGAACCAAAATTCCGGCTAAAATAACTCCAATATTTACTATTACATCATTGCTTGTAAATATCATGCTTGCTTTCATGTGAGCCTCCTGACTCTTGGATTTATGTAAAAGAAACAGGCATATTGCGTTACCAACTAATGCAAACAAGGAAATAATAATCATGGTTTGAAATTGCGGAATCTCTTCAACGCCTAAGAATCTCCGTATTACTTCTGCAAATCCAAAAATTGCCAATGCCATTTGAAAGTACCCACTTAATTTGGCTACCTGCTTTTTCCGGCCCACTGAATGACCAACAGCATATAGACTTAATCCATAAACAATAGCATCTGCAAGCATGTCAAGACTATCTGCAACCAACCCCATTGATCGGGAGAAAAAACCTGTTACTATTTCAACCAGAAAAAATGTAAAATTGATCCATAATACGGTCCATAATAGCTTTTTCTCACTTAGATGATCTACTTCAATGATAACATCCTGTGTCTCCTCTGTTTCTATCAATGATGAACCTAAATTCAATTCTTGTAAAGCATAGCTGAAAGGCTGAGAATCTCCCTCATGAAAAACATAAAGATTCCGATTTGGTATATCAAAATCCAGTTTATTAAAATGAAGCCCGTCAAGCTTCATCCGAATCAGGTTTTCTTCAGACGGACAATCCATTTTAGAAATATGAAAAGTAGACTTTTTCACTAAGTACTTTAAGGCTTATTATTGCTTTGAAGGGCATTTATGATCGCCATAAGAACAAAAAACGCAACAATCTCCGTCTTTCGGGCGCATTTCATGGCCACACTTTTCGCATGTATAGAATAGCTGACAGACCTCAGTTGGTAGCTTTTCAACTTTTTTGTGGCTGCATTGCGGACAAGTGATTTCTGAAGTTTCTGATTTTTCAGGTCTTTTACAGCAATCTTTTTTATCTTCCTTACAACAGGATTCTTGATTTTTTTCTATTTCTTCCCTGTATTTCATATAGGCATCCGAAAGTTCATCAGTTTTCTCTTTGCCTATATAATTGGAAACAATAGCTCCTACATCACTTCTCCATTTTTCCCTTGTTTCGCTACTGCCCAATTCATCTAAGGTTCTTATTTTGACCAATTCGTCTTTGAAATAGTTTTCAATCTGAGTTTTGATACTATCTGCCTGCGAATTGTTTATCAGAGATTTTCCCCTTGCAAAAGTTACCATTTCGGTAGCAATCACACCTGCTTCTTCGAGACTAAGCTGATCAATATCCATACCCATATACCATTTACTTATTTTGAAACTTTCATCAAGGTTGGCGATTTCTTTTTCGTCGCTGATGAGTTCTACATCGATATTGTGTTTCTTGAATAAAGGCCGCAAGAGTTCCTCTCGTTGTTTTTCGTCTTTAAAATCGTCCGACCAAACAATTGCAATAACAGTCCCTTGACGATTTGACCATGATTCTTTGATCTTTTTTTCTTTCCCTGTTTCAAGAAAAAATGGTTTTATTCTACTTCCACACCCGATCTCGGGTGCTGCTCCACAAATCAAAGGAACCTTGTAAAAAGACATAGCCTGGCCAGTTGTCGATTTGTTAATGCATGAGTAAACAAAAGCGGTTAAGACAATAACTATAATTTTAAGAGAAACTTTCATTCTCCAAATTTAGTGGGTAAAGGTCAAAAAAGCGACAAAAACCGCATAAAAAAAGCCATTTGGATAAATGATCACTAATTAAAGCAATACTCATAAAATAAATTAAGATCGATTAAAAATTAAAAAGCACCTGGAACGAGACTTGAACCCAAACTTTATCCTTAATAATTATCGAACCGAAGACAAATTTTTCATCGGTCAAATCCGAGTTTTAATTTAGCCAAAACTACCAATTCATCGATCTCTTGGTTGGATATTTGGTCAGGCAGGACTACCGATTAAACCCTCGGCATAATGCCGGGGGTTTTGAATTAAATACCACCCGTAGAACACAAAAACACCCTTATTCAATGGAACATGTATGGCACATGTGTGAAACATGTATGGCATACCCTCCCTGTATCTACGAGGTATCTCCCTTGTATCTAAGGGTTTACACCCCTATATCGTCCCGAAGAAATTGGTGTTGGCTGTGTGTAGGCCACATCAAGGCAAAACCTTTGAAACATAAATCATTAAAATCTTACATGTGTGGTGTTTGCCTCTAGATGCAGCAAAAAATGTTATACTGCTGTTATAACTTTACTTCAGAAAACAAGTGCATAGCATCTTAAAATCTGGAAATCATGAAAAATTTAATCCTTATCCTGATCGGCTTTTTATCGTTTACTCCACTTTGCAAAGGACATAACAGTGATAGTCTTTATAGAGTGGAGTTAAAAGGCAAATTGGTAATCCCCGAAAATGACGGATCAAAAGTTTATAAACTAGAAATCATCTATAACAACGTAATTATTGAATCGGGCATTGTGGTAGATGAAGAGTCGTTTCTTCTAAGGTTAATCGATAACACTCAATACACGATGCGTATTTTTAAAGAAGGTTATGTGCCGATGGTAATTACGCTTGATACCCGCCTGGATAATAAAGGCAATCATTTTCATTTTGATAACGACTTTTTTCTAAATCTGTATGGCTTTAACCTATCGTTGGTTTTAGATAAACCTACTGAATATTTGACGATCAGGTAATCAGGAGTTTAATTTGGCAACTTTTTATTTCCAATGGAAGTTTTGGCCTGATTTAATGGCGTTCCGTGTTTGGAACAATGATTTTGCCCTTTGTGGGATCATTGCAAAGATTGCGAAGGACATACCGATAATAAGTGCTACCTTACTACATTATGTGTTTTTCAGCCAGTGCAAGTTTTGGAGCGGGGATTATTCTTTCGGTGATAAGCGTAGTTTCTATAAAAAAAGTAAAGCAGACTTCTCAAATCGCTTTTGCGAGTATCCCATTAATTTTTGCTGTTCAACAATTTACCGAAGGCCTTTTGTGGTTGGCGCTTACTCATCCTCTGTGTGCTCCTTTTGAAAGAGGTGCCACCTATGTTTTTTTGTTTTTCGCGCAGATAGTCTGGCCTGTTTGGGTACCCTTTGCCATACTGGTGTTAGCGAAAAAAAATCAACGTAAACCAATCGAAAAGATCTTGGTTGTAATCGGTGGTGTGGTGTCGCTCTATTTAGCTTATTGTTTGGCGTCTTATCCTGTTCAGGCAAAGGTGATTGGTTATCATATAGCTTATGGGCAGGATTATCCGGCCGGGCTGAGTCATTACGGGGGTGCTCTTTATATTATTGCGACGATTGTTCCGCCTTTTTTCTCTCCCATTAAACGAATGTGGCTTCTGGGTGCGGCAATTCTAATTTCTTATATAATAACGACTTTGTTTTATACCGATTATATTGTTTCTGTTTGGTGTTTTTTTGCTTCAATTATCAGTATTACGGTCTACTTGGTAATGCGTCAGAGCGGCAAGGCACGTAATAAAGATTGGGGCAGAACTATAGTTTTAAAGGATCGTTAACATGGATAACTAAAGAACTTTATCACTCCTTTAGAAATCTTTCATTTTCCAGATTTAAGCCAAATCCGCAAAATAGGCTTCGGTTATTTAAAATAAACAAGCCCGATGATCAAAGACGGAAGGGATGAAAAAATGAGAATATGTTCTTTAATCTTGTTGCGGGTCCGAGTTTTTTAGGCTTGTAATTAATAGTGTACGTAGCGCAAAAAGAAGGCACACTAAATTTGTTCCCTGATCTCAAAACCATGTTACATGGTATTTGATTAGGCTTCACAATAGATTATTTTTCATTCAAAAACCTTGATATCATACATGTTTCTTATAAAATATGGAGGGCATCCATGTTGGCATTATAACTGTCCTGCACAATTCGAAAGCCGAAATTATGTGGCACGTTTCTTGTTAACTTTTTAAAAAAAGTTATGAAATCATTTGTTATCGTCTTGATTGTTCTTTGCAGCCGAACGCTTTTAGGACAAGGTTTTCCGAATTTTTCTATTAATTATGTAAATAATTATAACACCATTACCTGCGCGGTGAGGGAGATTAGTGTTACTGTAACAACAAGCTATACCGGACAGGTTAGCTGTAATTGGAGCGGGCCAACTTATACAGCAACGGGCGCAGCAGTAACAATGACTGCGCCCGGTAATTATTCATTAATTATAACCACTGGAACACTATCTGCTAATGCTGTTGTGCCAGTCCTCATCAACACGGTGACGCCGGTTTGTTCTCCTGCCACCATGACGTTTGCACCGAGCGGTACATTGACGCTACAAGTATTTACTTTTACAGCAGTTTCACCAACGAATAATATCACACATTATTTTTATAGTCCGGGATCCCAAATACCTACCGTGAGTGGTGGAATGATTGCTATTTATTTCGCAAATGCCGGAGGAACATATACGTATTGTATGGTGGACAATGTTAATGGTTGTAGTACCTGCCCCTCCTCCTTTACACCTAATGTAGGCCCGGTAATTGGAACCACAACTGTGACATCGTTGAAAGAAAATGATTTACCGGTCTTTACTTTTTATCCCAATCCAACAAGTTCAATTTTTAAAGTTACTCCTGCTGATCCCAATATTTCAAGAGTAAAGGTTTACAATGTTGCTGGCGAACAAATGAAGGTGGACTATGTATTAGATTCTGAACTATCCATTGATCTCGGCGAAGCGCCCAATGGTATTTATATCGTATGTCTTATTGCAAACAACGGAAAAATCTCAAGGACAAAAGTGGTCAAGGAATAGTTTTCTAGCTCCTGCGCGAAAAGTTGGATACGACATTTAGTTAGCCAAAGCGCGCAGAGGGAAGTAGTTGGCCCCTTTTGTCTGAGGGCACTTATTCACAATCCTTTAGAATAGTGGGGATTGATTTAGAGCGTTTAACCTGAATGTTTTTTTTTTGCTGGAAATGTGTTTTAAGCCAAATCCGCAAAATAGGCTTCGGTTTTTTTGAAATAAACCAGGCCAATAATTAGCAAGCAGAGCGAGGAAGCAATGCTTACGAGGTCAGCGGTGATATGCAATTCGCTATTGCCAATGCCTGCTCTGAAAATGTCCATGGGCGCAGTCATGGGATTAAGGGCCAGCAATAATTCAAGATAGGGGTTGGCGGTAATACTGATGGGGTAAATAACCGGTGTTAGAAATAAAAGAAATTGGATGAGGAACGGAATGATGTAACGGAAGTCGCGGTACTTGACATTGAGTGCGGCAAGCAGCGAACCTGAACCAAAAGTAGCTATGCAAGTTAACAAAACTGCCAATGGAAAAAGGTAGATGGCCTGAAGATTAAAGTGGATATCTTTAAAGAAACAGTAGATCATAAATACAACAAAGGCCATTAAAAAATCGAACAACCCTACCAGCACTGCTGAAACCGGAATGATGAGCCGGGGAAAATAGATTTTTTTGATGATGTTGGCATTGCTTACCATGCTATTACCCGCATTGTTAAGACCTGAAGAAAAAATACCCCATAACACAAGGCCACTTAAAGCAAAAATTTCGTAGGGCAAATTAATGGCAGTATAACTCGTAATGGCTTTACCTAAAAAAAAGGAGAACAACAATGCCATTACTAAGGGCTGTACCACGGCCCAAAGAAAACCCAGCACGGTTTGTTTGTATTTTACTTTAATGTCGCGCAGGGTAAAGAAATAAAACAGTTCACGGTATTCCCATAACTCTTTTAAGCCAAGGCTAAATTTGTTTTGCGGCTTTATTTCAAATTCCATTGGCGTAAAAATAGGGAAATTAGAAGAATGTAAAGGCTACTTTATGGAATGTTGAAAAGATAACGCGTAATAGTCAGAAGCATCAAGAAACCATTTCCAGCCGGTCTTTTCCAAAATCAAGAATCTTGTCGATAAACTCGTAAGGTTTGTAGTTATTGATGGCGGCTTGATGAAAGATACAGGTAGCGGGTGTCATACCGGGTAGGGAATTTACTTCAATAAAAATGACTTCGGCCCGACAATCCTTGTACACCCTCACAAAAGCGTCGATGCGGCAATAACCGGTAACGCCCAATACTTTTGCAGCGCCCCCAAGTGCCGCTTTCACCTGGTCGCTTACTTTTTGGCGGTCGACGGCTGATTTTGCATAGCGGGCCGGTGTGATGTTTTGTCCCTGCCCGGCCAGGAATTTTTCTTCCAGGCTTAAAATTTCTCCATCTGCAAGAGCCTCAGAGGCTTCAAACACTTCGTATTCCAATTCGCCGTTGCGATTGTAACGGGTTAACATACCGCCGGTAATTTCCAGAAAATGCTCGGCGTCTTTTTTACTGATCAATTCTTCTACCAGTACAACCTGCTTTTGAGGGAATTCTTCTTTTGGTTTTATGTGTAAGGTATTCGCGGCAATCGGATCAAATTCGTCGGTGCTGCGGAATATTAGTTTACAGAAGGCCTCAAATTCGGCGAAGGTCTTTATTTTTTTTACCGCGCTGCTACAGCCATCGTCCACAGGTTTGGCTATAAACGGGTATTTAATTTTGTTCTGAAGAATTTCAGTAACCCCGTCCCTGTTTTTTGCCCAGTCGTCTTTCGAAATCAAAATGTGTTCGGCAACCAGGAAACCGTTGTTTTTTAAAAGTTCGTTGGTTCGGTATTTGTCAATGGTAATGGAAGAACTTTCTTTGCTGGAACCGTTGTATGGCAGACCAATGGCGTCGAGTTTTTCCTGAATGGCGCCGTCTTCCCCGGGACGGCCATGTAGGGCGATAAACACCTCGTCTGCTTCTTGTTTTAGTTTTTCGTAGTTTAATTTTTGGGGAGACAGTGTTTGGTTAGCCGCGGCATATTTAAGGGTAATGGCTGCGCAATCGCGCATTATACGGCTAATAACAGGATGCACGGTAAAGTGTTCAGCTTTTTCTTTTATGTCGTCGGCATTGTCTTTTAACAAGAGGTTAATCGGAATATGATAGAGCTGATGCTCGGTATTGTTACCGGTTAAAAAAACCGGAAAAGGCGCATATTTTTCCGAAGAGGCCAATTTTTCAAAAACGTTTCTTCCACTTTCCACCGAAATGTGGCGTTCGGAGGAATAGCCTCCAAGGATTACCGCCACGCGGGTTTTGTGACTTAAAGCGTTTTTATCCCTCACAATCGCTTCGTCCAGGTTTTCGAGTAGTTTTTTGTATACGACATTGCCTTTCGACTGAAGGATGCGCTTGGCAAGCGATGTACGAATAATGAAGGTCAAAAACTGCGAGGGGTTTAAGCCAATTTCAGCAGCCTGGTGGAAGAAAAAGGAGGATGGCATCATTCCGCTGGTGGTATTGGGATCGTTCAAAAATATTTTCCCATCCTTTCCTAAAAAGCCATCAATCCGCGCATACACATCAAAGTGCAATTCATAAAATAATTTTTCGCATTCCTTTCTTATTGCTTCAATTTGTTGTTCAGGAATATCAATGGGAGTGATTTTGCGCGATAAGCCAGGCAGGTATTTACTGCGGTAGTCAAACAGTTCTTTTCCTTTTCTTATTTCTGTCGGAGGCAAGGCTATCGCCTTCCCTTCCTCGTCTTCCAGCACAATGCAGCTGAATTCTTTTCCTTCAATAAACCCTTCAACCAACACGGTACTTTCGCCATCAAGGCTTTCTATTACAAAGCCATCGCTTTTGAGGTTGGCGTTCAGGTACTCAATTAGTTTTTCGGGATTATAAATCACCGGAGCATGCAGATCTTTAGGATGTGTAATGGTGAGCGGCATACCAATTCCCTCGCGGATATCGGCAAGACTTTTTACGTAAGCGTATTTTTCCTCTTCCGAGAAACTCAGCCAATCCTTCGCGTCGAGCCAGCGGGTAAATAGTGCTTTTTCTACCGCGGTCATAAATTCAAATTCGTTATCCCCGTTAAGAATACTCACACCAATGCTGGAGCCTTGGTTAGCAGGTTTTACCACGCAAGGGAAGCCAATGTTTTCTTTTACCCGGTCAAAATTCTTTCTACCGTTTCCGTTTATCCAGTCGTTGCGTTTTATGGTGATGTATGGCGGACTGTTGAATCCTTTATTCACCATGAGTTCTTTCTGTACACTTTTATCAATGCCAATGGCTGAGGCTAAAATACCAGAACCACTATACGGAATGTGGTTAAATTCAAATAACCCCTGTATCCTGCCATCTTCGCCGTAAGGTCCATGCAGACAAAGAAAAGCGAAGTCTATTTTTTGTTTCAGATCGTGCGTACTTAACTTTTTACCAATCTTTTCAATCAGTGCATCTTGTTGTTCCTGATGAAGCTCACCAACATTTTCGGCGTATAATTGAAAGGCGGAGGCCAGAGGTAAAAATTCTACGGGGGGATAAAAATCGCGGATCGTACCTTTGTAAATAAATTCCCAATGGAGTTCAATAAAATTTCCGTAACTATCTACAAAAACAGGCACCGCTTCAAAGAGCGATTTGTTGAGGTTGTCGTAAACTGTGCGGCCACCGGCAAAAGATATTTCCCGTTCTTTGCTTTGCCCGCCAAAAATAATGCCTATCCGTGTTTTTACCATTTTAAAAATTAATACAAAATTGATTATTATTCAAAAGTAAACTAAACCCCGCTGGTACCATTGGCCGATTTTGGAAATAATTAACATTGGTTTGTAAATACCGGGGCTCCTATAATTGTTACATTTGACGCCTTATGGTGGTACGCTTTGTCATTTTTTTAGTGATTATACTCCTGGTGGAATTCTATTTTCTACAGGCGGTAAAAACCTTTGTGCAGGACTTCTCGCAAGGTAAAAAACAAGTCGTTTTATGGACCGCGTACGTGTTCGCGGCTTTTAGCATTTTAATCGGACTCATGGCCATTGTTTACCCTCCAGGCAAATGGAATGCCGTGCTTCGTTTTATCTCCTCAGCGGCATTTATTCTTTTGGTGTGTAAAATTTTGGGCTGTAGTTTTTTGTTAATCGACGATGTTATTCGATTTTTCCGTTGGATAGTGTCGCTGTTTCAAAACCGTTCCTCCGAAGAAGTAGTGGTTAAGGAGGGCATTAGCCGGATCAAATTTTTGAGTCAACTGGCCGTCACCTTTACCGTAGTACCGGCCGTTGGTTTTTTGTACGGCATTGTAAAAGGGGCCTACAAATACAGAATCCACAACGTAAAAGTGCCTGCTCCCAATCTGCCTGACGCGTTTAATGGGTTTAAAATTGTGCAACTCTCCGACATCCATGTGGGCTCCTTTATGGACAAAGACCCGTTAAACAAGGCATTTGATATTGTCATGAATCAGGGCGCGGACATGATTTTGTTTACCGGTGATTTGGTGAATAATGTGGCGGATGAAACGTATGGGTATGAAGAGACATTTAAACGACTGAAAGCGCCTTATGGTGTTTTTTCGGTGTTGGGGAATCATGATTATGGGGATTATGTAGAATGGGAATCGCCTCAGAAGAAGCGCGAGAACCTCGAAAAACTAAAGACCCAACAAGCGTCTTTTGGATGGAAGCTGCTCATGAATGAACACGTTGCGATTGAAAAGGACGGGCAACGTATCGGGTTATTGGGAATAGAGAATTGGGGCGGGAGCCTCCGGTTTCCACGGTACGGTAAAATGGATCAGGCTTATCAAGGCGCGGAAAGCTATCCGTTTAAAATTTTGCTGAGTCATGATCCGAGTCACTGGGACAAGCAGGTGCGCCCGGAGTATGGGAATATTGACCTTACCTTGAGTGGACACACCCATGGTATGCAGCTTGGCATCGAAATACCCGGCATCAAATGGAGCCCGGCCAAATGGATTTATAAAGAATGGGCGGGTTTGTATAAAGAAGGGAAACAGTTTTTGTATGTAAATCGTGGGCTGGGCTTTTTGGGTTATCCGGGACGCTTGGGAATATGGCCCGAAATTACCGTGATCGAACTGCAAAAAGTGTAGACCAATTCATTTTTTTGCGATCTGACGACTCAAAAAAATTAGTGGTTATATTTGCCCATGCTTTCCTTTAACGCCATTATTCGAAAATTTGCCGACAGAGGTGAAAAAAGCGGGTGGACCTATATTGATGTACCTAAGGATGTAGTTACCAAACTAAAACTAAAAAACAGAAAGGAATTCCGGATCAAAGGACTGATTGACGATGTAAAGATTGAACGCATGGCCACTTACCCTGTGGGAGATGGAAATTACATTATCGCGATCAAAGCCGAGCTGAGAAAAAAACTTGGAAAAAAAGAGGGCGCAATGGTTTCGTTGAAGATTGGGTTAGACGACAGCCAAGCTTTGCAATCACAGGAGCTTATCGATTGTTTGAATGAAGACAAGATCGCCAGGCAGCATTTCGAAAGCCTACGCCCCTCACAAAGGAATTACT
>Ga0209175_10000278_pt1 | contig 34281 bp, 27 predicted proteins | sample JI91814C2DNA_FD_187506 | JGI IMG/M metagenome (GOLD analysis project Ga0209175, IMG submission 187506) | Wastewater effluent complex algal communities from Wisconsin, to seasonally profile nutrient transformation and Carbon sequestration -... | ecosystem: Engineered > WWTP > Effluent > Algae...
GTCTTCCTCGTCTGGACGCAGCTGGCATACAGCGACAAGCCCGCAACGTGGATTCTGGTGATCGCAGCCGCGCTGTTGTGGGTTGGCGGAATCATCGCCCACAAGGTTGGACGCGACGGGTGGGCGTTCATCCTCAGTGCAGCTACCCTCGCCGGTGCCGTGGTGTACCTGTTCTGGGTGCTGTTCCCGAATGTATTCCCGGCGTCGAACAACCCGTCGCTGTCGCTGACGATCGACAACGCATCGAGTACTGAATACACGCTGCAAGTTATGACAATTGTTGCGGTGATCTTCGTGCCGATAGTTCTGGTGTACCAGGCATGGACATACTGGATCTTCCGCAAGCGTATTAATGCGGATGTGATACCAAGTCCTGACGAAGGTTCACTTGACTATCCCGAGGAGAGGCCATCCGTCCCAGTGGGATGAGACCGTTCGACCCCCGGTTAATGCGCTACGCCAGCGCAACCCGGGGGTTTATCGGTGCATCGATCGTCGCCGGAATCCTGACCACCGCGCTGATCATTGTTCAGGCCTTTGCAATCACTGGGATTGTCGTCCCGGTGTTCACCGAGGGCCAAGCGCTCGAGGACGTTCGTGCCGCGCTGTATGTACTGACCGTGGTCGTGCTGGTGCGCATCGCACTGGCGTACATCAGCGAGAGGCTGGCCTTCAAGTCGTCCGCTGCGGCCAAGAGTCAGCTTCGCCTCGGCGTTCTTGAACATGTGATGCGGTTGGGTCCAGTGTGGCTGTCGAGGCAAAATTCCGCGGAGTTGACGCAGCTCACCACTCGCGGTGTCGACGGACTCGATGCCTACTTCTCGCGCTACCTACCGCAGCTCGTCCTTGCCGTGATGGTCCCGTTATGCGTCGGGCTGGTGATCCTCACGCAGGACCTACTGGCCGCGGTCATCGTGTTGGTCACGGTGCCCCTCATTCCTGTCTTCATGATTCTGATTGGCCTGTACACCCAAGGTCGGGTCGATAAACAGTGGTCGACCTTGTCACGGCTCAGCGGGCACTTCGTCGATGTGGTCGCGGGCATGAGCACCCTCAAAGCCTTCGGACGTGCGGGCGCGCAGGCGAAGACGGTTCGAGAGATCGGTGATCGCTACCAATCCACGACCATGGGTGTATTGCGAGTGTCGTTCCTGTCAGCGCTCGTGCTTGAGGTCCTCGCGATGTTGTCGGTCGCGTTGGTGGCAGTCTCCATCGGGCTGCGCCTCGTTGACGGGACGATGACGCTGCAGGCCGGACTCCTGGTGTTGATCCTGGTGCCTGAGGTTTACCTGCCACTGCGGATGGTCGGCACCCACTTCCACGCTGCCGCAGAGGGGCTCGGTGCGGCTCGGCAGATGATCGAGATCCTCGAAGAGGATCCACCAGCAAGCGGGCCGCGGACAGATGTTCCAGACCTGGCGACGGCGACGATCTCCTTTTCCGACGTGGGTGTCGGTTATGTCGGGCGAGAGGATTCCGCCGTCGAGGGTCTGAGTTTTGCTATCGCGCCTGGGTCGGTCACGGCGCTCGTAGGGCCGTCGGGATGTGGGAAGTCGACTGCCCTCGCGGCTCTTGAACGGTTCATCGATGTTGATGCCGGATCCGTCTGGGTCGAGTCGAATGGTTCGCAGGTGGAATTGCGCGAATATGCCATTGACGCCTGGCGCCGAGCGGTGGCGTGGGTCGGCCAAGACCCAACAATGGTTTCCGGATCCCTCGCTGACAACGTGAGGCTGGCGAATTCTTCGGCTTCAGACAGCGATGTTTTGCGCGCACTCGAAGTTGTTGGGCTGACCCATCTGGTAGCAGAGCTGCCAGATGGAATTGCCACGGTGCTTGGCGAAGGCGGGCGTGCGCTGAGTGCGGGGCAAGCTCGTCGGGTGGCGCTCGCTCGGGCTTTCTGTCAGCAAGCCGGACTCGTTCTGCTGGATGAGCCAACTGCTGCACTCGACGTTGAATCTGAAGCCTTGGTCATCGCCGCAGTCGCGGAACTGGCGAAGACCCGCACTGTCCTTGTTGTCGCCCACCGACCCGCTCTCGTCGAACTGGCCGACCACGTTGTTGACCTCGCCGGAGTCCCCGTATGAGCGCAGCAGTTGAAGCTTCGGCGCCCGAACTTGCAGCGCCGTCAAGCTTGAAGCAAGTGTGGGCCGTTATCAAGCCACGTCGGGGGAAGGGCCTGCTGTCTGTGCTGTTGGCGAGTCTGTCGCTGATTTGCGCCATTGGATTGATCGCGACCAGCGCGTGGCTCATCTCGCGCGCCTGGCAGCAGCCGCCGATCCTCTACTTGTCGGTCGCTGTGGTCTCAGTGCGCGCCTTCGGATTAGGGCGAGGGGTCTTCCGGTATTGCGAACGCCTGGTTTCGCACAGCGCTGCACTGCGAGGTTTGACTGATCTGCGGGTCCGTCTCGTTGAGCGGGTTGCAGTGGTTGCGCCGTCGGGGATGCATGGGATCCGTCGCGGCGACGCACTTCGTAGGTTGGTCGATGACGTCGACACCAGCGCAGAATTTGGACTTCGGACCGTGCTTCCGAGCGCGACGGCGATCGTCGTAGGTGCGTGCGTAGTTGGGCTCGTTGGCTGGCTACTCCCGCTCGGTGCGGTGATTCTGCTTGCTGGTCTGCTCGCTGCCGGGATCATCGCGCCGTGGGTGACAGCAAGAGTCGGACAAGACGCTGCAGGGCGGCAGGTGCACCTCAAGGGCGAGCTCGCTGCCGACATGAACAGCCTCTTTTCGCACAGCGCGGATGTCATTGCCGCTGGTGCAGTTGACGCGCGAACTCAGCCGATTCGGGACCTCGATTCTCAACTCGTGACGGCGGAGTCGCAGACTGCCCGCGGGATGGGTGTCGCTGCGGCGATCGGATCGGCCGCTCAGGGCCTCGCGCTCATTGGGATGATCTTGGTTGCCGTCCCGGCTGTGCGCAATGGCGAACTCAGCGGCGTGAACTTGGCAGTTCTTGTGCTCATACCGTTGGTGGCATTTGAGATCGTCGTGGGATTGCCTTCGGCAGCGTTATGGCTGGCAAAAGCGCGGGCAAGTTCAGCTCGCATTGTGGACCTCTTGGACCGCCGCGATCCTGTGCCGGATCCGGCCGTTATTGAGGCGTTACGCAAGGTTGGTGCTGTCGCGTCACCGCAGCTATCGATCGAGGGCCTTAGCGTGACGTGGCCGGGCTCGAGCGCACCGGCGGTTACGGACGTTAGTTTCACTCTGACTGCGGGCAAGCGGATGGCAGTCGTCGGTCCTAGCGGTTGCGGCAAGTCGAGCTTGGCCGCAGGACTGGTGAAGTTCGCACCCGTCGAGGGTCACGCTGAGCTTGGGGGAGTTGCCTACCAACACCTGAGCGGCGAAGAAGTACGCGATGTGGTGGGCTACTGCGAACAGGACGCCCACATCTTCGACAACACCATCGCCGAGAACATCCGGTTCGCCAAACAAGGTGCAAGTGACGATGACGTGATCGCCTCGCTGCGGAGCGTCAAGCTCTGGGACTGGGTTGATTCGTTACCGAGGGGGATACACACCAACGTCGGAGAACGCGGCGCGCAACTCTCAGGTGGGCAACGCCAGCGAATCGCATTGGCGCGCATCGTCCTTGCTGATCCGCCCATCGCGATCTTCGATGAGCCCACTGAACATCTGGATCCGGTCACGGCGCAGGCACTGACAGACGACATCCTCAACGTCATGCGCGGACGGTCCGTCATCTACATCACCCACAATCTCTACGGTTTGGATCAGGTTGATGAAGTCCTCGACCTAGGTGCGCACTAGGTCGGCATGGGCAGCGCGCTCGCTGGGCATTGGCCGCGCACTAGCCGCGCAATAGCTCGGCCTTGGCTAGGCCTTCGGTTTCCGAGTGTCTCTAGTTCTGGCCGTGGGCAGTCTTGTCTTGTGGGTTCATGTTGGGTATTTGGTTTGGTGTCCGGTGTGGATGTGGGGTTTGCCGTTGGTGTCGATGGTGATGGGGATGTTGTCGGTGTGGATTTTGTGGTGATGCGTGGAGCACAGTAGGGCGAGGTTGTCCAGGCTGGTTGGTCCGCCGCGTGACCAGTGTTGGATGTGGTGCCCGTGGGTCCAAGCACTCGGTTTGTCGCACATTGGGTAGATGCAGCCGCCGTCGCGAAGGATGAGTGCGGCCCTGATTTGTTCGGGGATGACCCGGGTTTTTCGCCCGATGTCGAGTGGTTTACCTGCTGGTGTCATCACGATGCGTTGCACGTTCGCGTCGCAGGAGATTTCCAGTGCCGCCAACGAGCTGATGACTGATTCTGCGGGCCCGTTGGTGGCCCGGATCGATGCCGACCCCAACCGCAGCGTGCCATCCGCGAGCCGATCGGCGATATCGCCGTGGTTTGTGGCGGCGGTCGGGTTCTGCAGGCGGGTTAGCGGGACGGTGACACAGATGGTGGCTGGTGCCCCTCCGGAGGTTGGGAGCAGCTTGTTGTCCAGGACGGGCATGATGATGGCGTCGATGAACGCGTCCGCGCGCTGCGCCGCGGTGGATGCCGCGACCCGTTCCGCCACCGGCACCTCACCACCACCGCGTGCGCCGCCGCGTGCGCCGCCGCCGGCACGACTGCCCGCCGTATTGTGGGTGTCGCGCCATTGTTTGTCCAGCGCCCCGCTCAGTGCGGCGATGAGCTGCATTCCTTGGGTTTTGCCGAAGAAGCCGTCGACTTTCACACCGTTCCCGCGCTGCACGACATGGAGCTCACGCCGGTGGTGGGCGTCGTCTTCATCCCGGGCCGTGGTCACCGGATCGACCTGGTCGGCCCACAGTTCTAGTGCCCGCCGCAGCTGCGACAACGGTGCCCCTGCCGCGAGGTCGATGAAGATGTTCATGAACCGTGGCAGTGCCCGTTCCCGCGCCGGGTTACGTGACCCGATCCGCAAAATCAGGTCCATCTTGTCCCGGGCTACTCGACCATCCCGGCACGCCTGTGCCAGTTCGGGGAAGCGTTCAAATGATGCTGCTGCCCGCAGATCCGCCTTCGCCTCCTGGTGATCCACGACGAGTTCCTCGCGCAGGAACGTCACCGGCGTCGCGTTCGGGTCTTTGTCCCGCCACACCTGACTGGCCTGAATTTTCGCCACCAGGGCGACCCGATACGCCGACAACTTCGCCACCGACCGCGACACCTGTGCAAGCCGTTCCGATGCCTGCGCCCCCGACAATCCATCCACCGACGCCAGCAGCCCATCGATAACATCATCGAGATCGGCCAACGACAGCGACGGCGTGTCCTGCTGGATCGTCATGACGGGCACCTCCCAAAGGCTGGACTGGAATCGGCTGGTTCACCTCTTGAACCATTCGAACGTGTGTACGAATACTACCGCACGCGACAGCCACCGAAACCGCAAAACCCCTTTACCCACAGGCACAATTCAGAAAACCCTCACCAACCGCCGGCCACGCGCCCCGGCCCACCTCAACCCCGCCGCAACAACGCTTCATACATACGAAAGCTCCCCGGTGCCTTGAGGAAGTTACTGATCTCCTGAAGGCTCCAAGGAGCTCTCGTTTGGGGTCGGGTATCCCCGGGGTATGTCAGAGGTGTCTTGGGGGACTAGGCCTCTGACATCACGGTTGTCGGGTCGTAGCCATAGAAGGCAGTGCGGGCATCACGACGGGCGTGTGCCTCACGTTCCATCTCGACAGCGAAGTCCGAATCTAGCGCTGGCGACGACACATCGGTATGGGGTCCGTTCTCGGCCACCCACTTTTCGAGTTCGGGGCCTGATTCGTACGACGTGATGAGGCAGTAGCGCGGCTCGGGGCCTTGGTGCCAGACGGAGTGCCACATGCGCTCGGAATCGACAACCAGCTGCGCACCTGCGGGCAGCGCGATGCGAGTCTCGGTGGTCGGATCATTGATGTCTTCGCGCAAGATCATGTAGCTGTTCGGGTTGTGAGTCAGCTGCATGAAACAACGGATGATCCAACCTTCACCGTCTGGGTTGAGTCGGTTGTTGTCGTCGAGGTGAGAGTTGTAAAGAGCGTCGGCGTAGGAGTTAGGTTGCAACTCGATGATGCGGCAGCGGCCGATATTCGCGCCTGGCTCCTGTGCCCGCCACGTGAGCGTCGGCGACTTTTCAGTCTGCGACTCGATCCACACGCCATCTTTGTCGGGCTTGGGTGGGTCGAAGTGCCAGAAGCCGTTGCATTCGATGTCGCCGTAGGCGCTAGCCAGCGGCGCAAAGCGAGTATCGCCGGAGGACTTCCAATCGACGTACTCAAGCGATTGCCATTCACGGGGGTCTACCAGGTCGCCATAGGAATCGAGGACAACGAAGCCCTTCTCCTCCAAGATCGGCATTTTGTAATGCGCCACAGTCTGCTCCCTTGTGTTCGCTGTATGTGCCTGCGGAACCGTCAAGTTCGATCATGGCGGAAGCGGTCGTGAGCAAGTGGTAGTCGGAGGCCACAACTCTGTGGGACCAAGGTCCCGAACCGTGCACAGTTGAGCGGATGGACTGGCTGCTACTCCACCAAACGGACTGGTTGACCCACCAGGTCTGTCGACCAGGTGGTCGCGTCGTGCGTTCCGCTGGGGTACTGGAATCGAATTCGGAACCAACACCCGAACGGGTCGGATTCTGTGCAGTTGTAGTCAGCCGGAATTGCAATACGCAGGGTCTGCAACTTGCCCTGATATCCGTTCGGAGAGCCAGCTTGTTCGTCGGTAGTGCTAGAGACACTCGTCAAACGGCAATTCACTTGGCTGCTCGGTGAGGTCGTGGAGCCGACGACGACTCCAAGCCCCTGACATGTCGACAGCGCCATAGCGGCACCACCAGTGGTCGCGTCGGGTGGCGGAATGATCGTGATCGTTCCGGCCTCGGCGGCATCACCGGCATCGAACAGGGCAATGTCCATGCTCATTCCTGCCGATGCGGCGTTTACTCGAGACAAGTGGAACTGCGTGTCCGCGGCAGGAGCATTTGCGAAGATCGACATTTCGCCATAGCCCGCGAGAGTCACATTGCTCGCGGTACCTGTGACCACGGCGCGCAGGGCGAATCGATTGTGCCCGTTCCAGGTGATGGCAGTGTTGTCTGCCGTCGATGAGAGCTGAGCAGAGCTGGTCGCGCCGCTGGCAAGGTTCGTCCGGACTTGGATGTAGTAGTCGCCCACCTCAGGGTTCGTGATGGTGCAAAGCTGTGACCACTGGCGGAAGCTCTTCGCTAGGTTCACCTTGTCCACTGTGTCGAGGTTGCGAAGGCGGTCTGTGAAGTAGGTCGACCCGCTTGGATTCCACCCGCCGTACTGCCTCGTGCACGACGTTGGGCTGGTGTGCACCGGTGCCGCAAGAGGGTTGCCGCTGGACTCTGGGTCGCGAACCGCGAAGGTAGTAATCGTTGAGGAGCTCGCGGATCCGGAGTACATCTGATCGCCGCTGCAGTAGGAAGAGGTATCGCCTCGGCTGTAGCGCGCCGCTGCATCCGAGGTCGTGGTGTATTGGTTTGCAGTGATCGATGAGTTCCAGGGGTTGGGCAGACTCGTCGAATCGCACTGATTGCCGATGTTCACCAATGCCGGGTCGAAGACCTGAATCGACACAGACGAAACGGCCGCCTTGACACTCAACTTGTAGAAGTGACCGGCTGGGCTGTAGTCGTTGTTGGTAGTTCCGGTGCATCCCGAACTTCCCGAGGCAGTACACGAGCGCGATGCGTATCGGTCGCCGTTCTGCTTGTCCGCGCCTGGGCCGGCCGCATTGGCCCAAAGCTGAGGCGTGGAACTGCAGTTCGTTGTGTTGGACGAGGCAGACGCGAAGTTAGCGCGCGTGGTGATCGGCAAGTTGTTCGAGTCGCTTGCAGTGGCAACAGTTGTCACAGGATTTGTGACCGCTCCATTTGGTTCGTTGCCGAACATGTTGCAGGGACTGCCCATGAGCACCGGCCCGCGGTATTCGGCCACGGCGGTTCGAGTCATGGTTTCCGTGCTGTTGCCGATTGCCCATCCGAAGAAGTTCCGCACGGTGGCGGTCACACTGACACGCAGTTCTGAAGCCTTGTTTCCGGCGGCTGGAGTGACAGTGATCTTCTTTAGTGGATCAACGTTGCTTGGGTCATGCTTGAACCCATTGCGCTGCGAGACATCGCGCGCCTGCGCGGTAGCGGTGGTGAAGTCGCTGGGCATGTAGACCGAGCCCGCAAGTGCGGCAGCGTCGGCCGCAACTTGAAGACGCTGACCTTCGTAGTACCAGTTGGCCATGTCGATCCCGATTGCTGCGGATCCGAGAAGTACGGGTACGAGCATCATCGAGACCATGATCGCGACAGTCCCGCGATCCTCTCGCATCCTCCGCGGTGACAGCCGTCTGCCAATTGCCTGGGCGATCATTTCGCGACGGCGCAGGGACCTGGGGCTCTTCACAGTGGACATGACTCACCGACCACCGACCATCACGCCGAGGCCGTTCTCCATGATCATGACGACGGCAGGGCCCATCACGACCATCATGAGTACCGGGAGAACAAGAACCATCATCGGAAAGAGGATCTTCACGGGGACCTTCTGCGCAGCTTCCTCCGCAAATTGACGCCGTTTGATCCGCAACTCTTCAGACTGGACTTCGAGGATCTCGCCGAATGGGGTTCCACGCTTTTCCGCCTGGACACAGGTTTGGCAGAACCTGCGCAGATCCTCATCCTTGGTGCGTTCTGCTAGCGCATACATCGCTTCCGACCGCGACTTGCCAATAGTGATCTCCTGGACAACCCGGCCGAACTCCTCCGCGAGTGGGCCGTCGGTGTTCTGAGCAACCATGCGCAGTGCGGAATCGAAACCAACTCCCGCTTCAAGAGTCAGCTTGAGGATGTCGACCGTGTCCGCCAGTGATCGGCGCATATCGTTCGTGCGCGCCGCAGCACGTTTGTCGAGCACGTAGTCAGGAATGAAGAATCCGGCAACGGTGAAGACCGCCATCAGCAGAAGTCCGAAGAACACTCCGAAGACCAGAACCATCAGGAATCCCAGTGCCGCGCCCATCAATGCGGACAAGACCTTGAGCAAGACAATGCGATTGATATCCCAACCTGCTGGGAACCCCGCGGCCTCTACTCGGTCCTCGAGGCGTTGCAGGCGGCTAGCTGGTGTCAGCTGCCACCCGATCCGCTGGAGGCCCACCAGGATCGGATCTAGCACCCGTTGGCGGAAGGTGCTCTTCTCGTCGATGATGCGGGTTCGGCCGGCCTCACGCGTCACGCGTATGAGAGTGCGCTGCCCGTCAGTTTCTTCCTTCGTTGTCAGCGCCGCAACGATGACGAAGATCGCCACCATCACGCACAGGCCCGCGATCACCATGAGGATCAGAGACGTAGTCATGGCTACACCTCCACCTTAACGATGGAACGTGCCCACAAATAGCCGGCGATCATCATCAGGACGCCCATCACGAGCATGATCACGCCGGGGACTGTGGTGTAGAAGATTTGGAAGTACTCCGGGCGCGTCAGGGCGGAGAACACCGCAACGACAATCGGCAGCGCCATCAGCACCCACAACGACATACGTCCTTCTGCCGACAGCGCCTTGACGTGTCGAGCCATCTTGACGCGTTCGCGGAGGGTATTTGCGACCGTCTTGAGGAGTGTCGACAGGTTGCCGCCGACGCTGCTTTGCAGGCGGATCGCCATGACAACCATTTGCAGATCGCCGCAGTTCATTCGGATTGCAGTCTGCTCAAGCGCATCAGGGACCGATGTCCCCAGACGATTCTCAATGATGACTCGTTGCAGTTCTTCTTGCATGGGCCCGCTCGATTCACGGGCAACGGCATCGAGTGCTTGAGTGAGCGAGGCGCCGGAGGTCAAGCTGCTGGCCAAAGCGCTGAGTGTGTCGGGAAGTTCGTACAGGAATTGGGCTTGCCGACGGTTCGCCTTGACTCGCATCACTAGCGGCGGGACCGCGAGCCCGATGAAAAGCCCCAGGACAGCTGCCGGGACAGAAGCCCGACCGATCACGAAGAGGCCGATCGCTCCGCCGACGCCGCACGCCAACGTGATGAGCACGAACTCCTCAGGCTTGAGGGTCATCCCAGCGGCCGTTAGGCCTGCCTTCAAGCGGTCGGTCCACCCGCGATTCGCCAGGATCTGAGCCGTTCGGGCCGAGCTGGTCATCCTCACCCGAGTCGCCAGCGACTGCGAGGGAGCTGCGGCCTCCTCAGTGTTTCCGGCGTACTGGTCGACCATCTCGCGCAGGGCTACTGCGGAGTTTGTCTCTTTGTGAGGGAGTAGCAAGGTTGCCAGGATTACGCACAATGCAATAACGACACCGGCGATGCTTAGAGGCAGAAGGATGGCGGTCAATTCAATCACCGCCACCGGTTAGCAGAACCGACTTCGTCCGCGAGTAGGAACATGCCGCGGTCGATGGTTTGGCCGGAGTCGATGATCTTCTGGTAGCAGTTGGGGATCAATCCCGCGGGGCGGAGTGGATCGGATGCGCCCTCTGCGTGAGCTGGCCGCACGAAGATGTCCTGCATGCTGATCACGCTTCCCTCCATGCCAGTGATCTCCACGATGTGAGTCACTGCACGGGATCCGTCACGCATGCGGGTCTGGTAGACGATCAGATCGAGTGCGGACGCGACCTGGCTGTAGACCGCCTGCTGGTCGATCTTCATTCCCGCGATGGCAACCATGCCGTCGATGCGCGTGAAGCAGTCGCGCGGGCTGTTCGCGTGGACGGTGCCCATAGAACCTTCGTGGCCAGTGTTCATCGCCTGCAACATGTCCATGGCGGCATTGCCGTCGCGAATTTCTCCGACAACCACTCGGTCGGGACGCATACGCAACGATTCCTTGACCAGTGCGCTAAGCGTGACTTCGCCTTTGCCCTCGATATTGGGAGGGCGTCCCTCAAGACGGATCCAGTGATCATGGTCAAGCTTTAGTTCGGCAAGGTCCTCAATCGTGACGATGCGCTCGTGGGGGAGAAAGAACTGGCTCAACATGTTGAGCGTGGTTGTCTTTCCCGAGCCTGTGCCGCCGGCGACCAGGATGCTTAGTCGGGCTTGCACTGCCTTACGCAGGAACTCTCCTGCAGAAGGGGAAAGGGTGCCGAATGAAATCAAGTCGTCGACGGTGTACTTGTCTTCGGAGAATTTCCGAATCGTCAGCGCGGTTCCGTCGACTGCCAGCGGCTCGATAATCGCGTGAACGCGAGAGCCGTCGGGCAGACGTGCATCCACCTTCGGGCTCGACTCGTCAATCCGGCGACCAATGCGCGACACGATTCGATCCAGGATTCGTCGAATGTGGGGTTCGTCATCGAACTTGACGTCAGTCCGTTCGGTCTTGCCGTTTCGCTCCACCCAGACGTTGTAGGGGCCGCTGGTCATGATCTCTGTAACCGTTGGGTCTCGCAGGAGTGGTTCCAGTGGCCCGAGTCCGACGACTTCCTGGGCGATCTCGCTGATCAGCCGAGCGCGAGCTTCGGTTGAAAGGGGCGTGTCGATCTTCGTGAGAGCTTCTTGGAGTTCAACAGTGACCAATGCCCGAAGGTCCTCGTCGGTCAGGCTGGAGTCGGCCAATCGGGTGCCGAGATTCTTCACAACAAACGCGCGGGCCTCCTGCCGGACTTCCGCGTAGTTGTCCGGGGGCGGACCAGTCGGATTGACCATCGAATCGTTGCCGGTGCGCGGGTCTGGGAGTGGCGCGGCTGCCGTTCGACCCGCCCGGGATTCCTTCAACCGCTCGGCAAGGTTCATGTCGTCGCCACCCGCCTACCGAATAGTCGGCGCCGCTTGTTGGCAGTTTGCTGAGCGGGGACGGTCGCTGCCTGTGGCGCCTTTGGTGGCGGGTTGATGTACGTCGCGTAACCGCGAATAGCCATGCTGATCGCATGTTGCGGATGGCTCACCGACAGAAGTCGCGCGCTATTTGTCGCTAGCGGCATGTCGACGGAGTGCGGGATCTCGCACGTGACGGGGTGGTCGAGGGCTTCGGCGATATCGGTCGCTGAGATGCCGACACGTTCACCAGCGCGGTTAACGATCAGGTCGATGCTGCCGGAGAAGCCAAGCTCAGACAGCAGTTCCAGGGAGATCGCCGTGTTCTTGACGCTCGCAGCATCTGGTGTGCAGATGAGCCCGAGGTGGTCGGTGACGTCGAGTACCGCCAGAACGTGTTCGGTGGCGTACGGCGGGCAGTCGATGATCACGTGATCGAACATCTGGGAAGCCACCGTCACGATTCGCGCAATCAGCTCTGGAGTGATGCCTGCTGCCTGCTCGGGTCGTTGGGGTGCTGCCAGTACGTACGTTCCGGACGAGTGAGGCAGCATCACCGATGCAAGAGCCGTCGCGTCGAGGCTGTCGGCGACGTATTGCAGATCGAGGACGCATCGGCTCGGCGGCAGGGACATGATCAGTTGAATGTCGCCGGACTCAAGGTCAAGGTCGAGCAGGCAGACGCGTGAGTGCATCTCCCCGCTGAGCAACACGGCGAGATTTGCGGCGATGCTTGTCTTCCCGCAGCCACCCTTGGGGGCGTATATAGACGTAACGACCGCGCCCTGCTTGGCGCCATCGGGTGATGCATTCGTCGCGTGCATTGTTGCTTTCTCAGCGACGCGGTTTGCTGCTGCAACCAAGGCTGGCAGGTCGCTGTCCCCGATGACATCGCTGGCTCCAGCGCGCAGTGCCTCGAGGACGACCGTGGTGTCAACTCGGCGTCGCAGCCACACGACTCCACCAGTCGGATTGGCCATGTTTGCGGCCGCGGTTACCCGCTCTGCGACGGCCTGATCGACACTGGGTCCGATGATGACGAGGGGGTCGCCCGTCGCACTCATGTGGGCGGGGATCTGAGATGCATCTGTGAAGAGGAAGGTGTTTGAACCCAGCGCATTAGCGATCGAGTTGGCTGTGGATTCGTCGAACTCAAGTATCGCGGCCATGGCTCCTCCTTCCCTTTCGGTTTGTGTGACTAGCTCGGCAGTAGTCCCAGATAGAGGTCTTCGCGGCCGACTACCTTCACTGACTCGACGGGTGACAGCGCGAATGTGATGAGTGCGGTCGGGATCGTCTTATTCGAGACCGCACCCTCGCCGGCCTTCCCATTGGCGGTTGTGGGTCCCACCGCGATCACTTCAGCGGCTTGCAGGACTACCTTGCCGGCCGAATCAGGCCCGGCTGCAACTTGGTAGACGACAACCTTCGAGCCGGGCTGAACGAATCCCGCTACCCGGCCTGGATCTGTGAGCTGAATGGTAATCGCGTTTGTGCCCGGCGGAATTGCTAATCCACCGGTGGTCGCAGTTGGGGAAAACATGCGAGTCATGAGGATTTGGCCTTTGAAGACGGGCACCGTCGTTTGCAGTGCGGCGACCTGGGCCAGGTTTGTCAGCGCATTGGGTGGAACGAGATTCGCTGCGACCTGAACGGGCTGAACTTGAACGTCTGTCAGGGTCGCGGCCTTTGTCCCCGGGCCAAGATCGCCCGTCGCGACGAACACGGTGACGCTCGATCCAGCGTTAGCTGTCGGCTTTGCGAGTGAAAGATAGAGCGCGGCACCGGCGATCACAAGGGTCAGCGACGCCACCACGAGGAGGATTTTTCTTGCCATCGCGTGTCCTATCTGACCGGTTGGAAGCCTGTGGTGCCCACATCGGTGCGGCACTCAAGGGGGGAGGAGCCTGACCAAGGACTTGGGCGGTCACACACTCGTGCGACCGCCCAAGCCCAGTGTGGAAGGGTCTGGCATTTGTGAACTAGGCGGCGCTTTCTACCGAGCTGCCCACTTCAGAGAAGTTGCTTGACACTGCGCGGCCCAGGAAGAAGACAGCGGCGATCATGACGACGGCAATACCGGCTACGAGTAGTCCGTATTCAACCGCGCTGGCGCCCTTGTCCTTGCTCAGGCTAAGCATTGTGCGGATTCGAGTGATCATTGGATTCTCCGTTCAAGTTATGAATGAAACTGCGTTTTGCGCGACACCTCAGCCGGCTCTATTTCGTCGCCCCCGTTCCAAACATTTGGGCATTTACGTGATGAACTTCGGGTTGCGCTGCGGGTCGGCTGTAGAAGTCATGGGCCATTCGAGTGAAGTATCTTTATCAACCGCTGACCACCACTCGAATTGGTCACACGTGCTCAACTAATTGCGGTGGAATGCCGAAACAAAGACGTGTTCGGTATGAACCAGCGACTTCGCAGAACAGTGCGGCACCCGCGTGCGTGCCCGGCGGAACACGCTGCCCAGTTACGAACAGCAACTCGCGGTTCAGCGGATGCGTCTGAGTTCAACGGAATCCTGCGCAACCGGTTCGGACGTGGGGATTCAACAGATCGCGGCGCAGTTGCAGTTGAAGCAGCGCTGATATTCCCAGTTCTCGTTCTTATGCTCTTCGGGATCATTGAGTTCTCGTTGTTCTTGCGCGATCACGTTGCGCTGTCTGCCGCAGTGCGCTCTGGCGCCCGCACGGCATCGGCCGAACCTCGCATGTCTACCTTCTCAACGGATGCAGCAGGGGCTGTCTTGCGGGCAGGAACCGGAATGCCCTTCAGCACGGTGGAAGAGATGTGGGTGTACGAGGCGAATGCCGGTGGCTACCCCACAAACGGCGGGTCGACATCAGGCACGACTGGTTCGTTCACCTCGTGCACTACGAACTGCCTGGTCTTTCACTATTCAGGCAGTTCATTCACTCAATCTTCTGGCAGCTGGAGTCACACCCTCGTTAACGCGTGCCCAGGTGACGCAGGAATGACGAATGTCGGAGTATTCATCAAGGCCAACCACAGGTTCGTCTCTGGCATCTTCGGAAACACGGTGGACATCACCGATCATGCGGTCCTGCGATTTGAGCCGATCCCAGCATCACAACTGCTGCAGTCTGGGCAATGCAAGCCATAGCGAATACGCAGTCTTGAGACAAGCGTGCTAGCTCTGCAATTGGTACTGCTCAAAGAATGACCACATGAGCTCTGTCGCATCGACAGCCTGAGTTGTCTTGCCGAGGCTCTTCTCGGTGAAGTCGGCAACCAACTGGTTCGCACCTGGCCAGGTGTGCCCGCCGCCGTTGATGCGATAGAAGTCGACCGACGCGTTGTTCTTGCATCCAGACCACACCGTGCGGGTGGTGTCGCCCAAGTCGCTGACGTTCGGCGTTGGGCTGCACCCGTTGTGGTTCGCCCAGTCCGCCATGTTTTGGTTCGCCGCCGTCACCCGCGCAGTGATCGACCGTGCTGGCGACCCGGCGACTCTCCCGCCTTCGTATGGGACTACAGGATCGGCAGTTCCATGGAAGTAGATGATCGGTGCAGGCGGCGCGGCGTTACAGACGGGGCGATAGAAGCTGGCGCCAACACCGCCAAAGGCGGCGAAGCTTTGTTTCGGGGCGCAGGCCAGCGCAAAGGTCATAGCGGACCCAAGTGACATTCCCGATGCGTACGTGCGCGACTTGTCTACGCACAAGCGTTGACTCAAGGCGGCGCTTAGTTCACTGACGAACGTAGTGTCAGTCGTGGCACGCCCCGGAATGATCGGCAGGTCCCATTGCCCTTTGATGGCGTTGGGCAAGACAAGGATGAAGTTGTTCTTGTCCGAAGACGTATCGAACGAAGTCAGCAACAGTTGTTGCGACGCATTGCTTCCTCGGCCATGAAATGCCATGACCAGCGGCAGCGCTTGGGTTCCGTCGTAGCGTGGAGGAATGTTGATCGTGTAATCCCGCGAATTCCCGTCGACGGTGAGTTTGGCTTGAGTCGAACCCGGCGTCGCCGGACGTGCCGGAGTGCAGGCGGCGGCAGCGGTCTGGACAGGGGCGGACGGGCTCGCCGAATCTGTCGAGGACGGTGAGGACGCGCAACTGGTGATCAGCACACTGGTTGCGGCTATCCCGACTGCGACGGCCGCGACACGTCGCCGATGTGTGTGCCGTGCCGGTGTCGATTCGCGCATGGGAAAACTGTCTCAGGTCGGATGCGCAACCTGGCGCGGGACCCAATGAATCACTGAAGCAATGATTTCTCACCCAGATCGATCTGATCCGTGCTTTGCGTCTAGATGATCGTTAAGGTCTCGCCATGCTTCTCTCCGCGCTCGGTAAACGCACATCCGTCGCCGTCACGCTGGCGGGGTCCGCCACGCTTGCCTTGTTGGCAGGTTGTTCGAGTTCAGGCTCAGCAGATTCGCCCGAGAGTTCGACTGCGTCTGGCCGCGTCGAGTGGTCCTACAGCGGAGCAACCGGCCCGCAGAACTGGGCGTCCCTCTCGCCGGAGTACGCAACATGCGGGGATGGAAAGGTTCAATCGCCGATCGACATTGTGAACCCGAAGCAGACAGGTAACCCGAATCCTGTCGTCGCCTACACCGCGACGCAGGCAACGGTTGTGAATTCTGGACACGACCTCGACATGGTGTCTCCCGCAGGAAACAAAATGACCATCAATGGCAAGACGTACGAGGTGGAGGAGGCGCACCTTCACACACCAGCGGAGAACCTGCTGAACGGCAAGCGGTTCGATGCCGAGATCCATGCAAAGCAAGTCGACGCCGACCACAAGTACTCCGTCTTCACCGTATTCGTCACCACGGGTGCAGCTAATGCGGCGTGGCAACCCTTCTTCGATGCTGCGGGCGTTGCGGTGGGCGCGAGCGGAGAGAAGATTTCTATCAACTGGGCCCAACTATTTCCGGCAGCACCCAAGGCCACGATCCAGTTCCCGGGCAGCCTGACGACCCCACCATGCACCGAAGGCGTGTCATGGATTGTGGATCCTCAACCCATCACAATGAGTCAATCCCAGCTGGACACTTTGCGCGCTGTGTACAACAACAATGATCGCCCGGTGCAGCCACTCAATGGGCGGCCGATTACGCAGGATGCGAAGTAGTCGCTACTGCATCTCAGCAGGGCACCAGGGTTCGAATAGCGTCATCGTCGAAATGACTGCTGCTCTGCAGGATGGTGAACCTGTCGCGGTCAAGAACCACTAACTCAACGAGGCACCCGGCGCTCCCGCGTGGGTTCAGAGTGCGGGCGATGCCCCGTGACATCGATTCGGTGGAGCCAAGGGGAGTCGAACCCCTGACCTATTGCCTGCCAGGCAATTGCTCTACCAGCTGAGCTATGGCCCCGAACTTTTGCTGAGGTGCTGCGACTTGCGCAGTACAGCGGGCGCGAGTCTAGCCGACGGGCGTTTGGTGGCGCGTGGCCTAGGGTGGGCACGTGAGCCAACACGTCCTTGTGATCGGTGATTCGCTCGCGTACCACGGGCCGGATCGACCCCATGTTTTGACTGAACCGCGACTGTGGCCCAATGTCGCCGCCGCGGAATTTGGGGCTGGGACGCAAATCGACCTCGTCGCCCGGCTCGGCTGGACGGCTCGCGACGCGTGGTGGGCTGTCACTAAGGATCCCTATCTCTGGGGTGCCGTACTGCCGCGGGCAGACGCCTTGGTGATTTCGGTGGGAGGCATGGACCAACTGCCGGCTGCTGTTCCCACATATCTGCGCGACGGAATTCCTTACGTGCGCCCGGCCGCATTGCGAAGGCGAGTGCGCGATGGCTACCGAATCATGTCGCCGCCCATCATTTCGCTGACTCGTGGCTGGCTACGCCAATTGCCTCAAAATGCGACCGATCACTACCTCGGGCGAATCACCCAAGTCGTGCGACATTTCAATCCGGACATCCCGGTGGTTCTTGTTGCACCGGGGGTGCATCGTTCGCCCGCCTATCCGAGCGATCGCCATCACGAACCGGCGCTGTTGGCAGCGAGGCGATGGGCCGACAAGCATCAGACGGGGTATCTGGAGATCGATGATTTGGTGCTGCCGTCGCTACTTGATGGCACCGCAAATCCTGACGGTATTCACTACTCATGGCGCACACATGAGTTGATCGGACACGGTGTCGCCGAGGAGTTGCGCGTGGTCGGGTTCACTGCCAAACGAGCCACACCCCAACGTCAAAAGGCAACTCGTTAGCCTTATCCGGTGAGTGACGCCGTGGTGACATCTGCTGAACCGATCGAATATGACCCTGCCGCAATGCAGGAGCGGTGGCTGCCCGTGTGGGATCAGCTCGCCCCGTTTCGGTCAGGCAACCCAGATGATCCGCGTCCGCCGAAGTACGTGTTGGACATGTTCCCGTACCCCTCGGGTGACCTCCACATGGGTCATGCGGAGGCTTATGCCCTCGGCGACGTCATCGCTAGGTACTGGGCGCAGCGTGGCTACAACGTGATGCACCCAATCGGCTGGGATGCATTCGGTTTGCCAGCGGAGAATGCCGCCATCAAACGCGGTGAGGACCCGGCTGTCTGGACCTACGAAAACATCGCGACGCAGAAGGCATCAATGCGTCGTTATGCCTGTTCGTTCGACTGGGACCGCGTCCTCAATACCTGTGACCCGGAGTACTACCGCTGGAACCAGTGGATCTTCCTGCAGATGTACGAGCGCGGGCTGGCATACCGCAAAGACAGCGCAGTCAACTGGTGTCCGACGGATCAGACCGTGTTGGCGAATGAGCAGGTCATTGGCGGACGTTGTGAGCGCTGCGATTCCATCGTCACCAAGAAGAAGCTGACCCAGTGGTACCTGCGGATCACGGATTACGCCGAGCGCCTCCTCGACGACATGGCTCAGCTGCAGGGCAAGTGGCCCGACAAGGTGCTCCTGATGCAGCAGAACTGGATCGGTCGTTCAACCGGCGCGAACGTTCAATTTGAGATCACCGATCACCCGCAACCAGTCACTGTCTACACAACCCGTCCTGACACGTTGTTTGGTGCGACGTTCTTTGTGGTCGCCGTCGACTCCGAACTCGCCGCCGAATTGGCGTCCGGAGGCCCGGCGGAGGACGAGTTCAACGAGTACCTCGAGCAGGTCAAGCAGTCCAGCGACATTGACCGCATGGCAACCGATCGCCCGAAGACGGGCGTGTTCCTTCATCGCTACGCGATCAACCCTGTGAACGGCGAACAACTGCCTGTGTATGCGTCGGACTATGTATTGGCCGACTACGGAACTGGCGCAGTGATGGCTGTTCCGGCGCACGATCAGCGCGACCTCGACTTTGCTCGGGCTTTTGACCTCCCAGTACGTGTGGTGGTCGCAGCCGATTCGGACCCTGCCGTGACAGGTGAGGCAACGGCCGACGACGGCGTGCACGTGAACTCAGGTCCGCTGGATGGCCTGGGTAAAGATGAAGCGATCTCCAAGATCATCGAGTTGCTGGCGGTCGACGAACGTGGTGAATCGGCAATCAACTACCGCCTGCGCGATTGGCTGATTTCTCGTCAACGTTATTGGGGTACGCCTATCCCGATCATTCACTGCCCATCGTGCGGCGAGGTACCGGTTCCGCTCGATCAGTTGCCGGTTGAGTTGCCTTCGGCGCAAGGGCTCGACCTGCAACCCAAGGGGTCTTCGCCACTGGGTGCTGCCGAGGACTGGGTCAACGTGGACTGCCCGCGCTGTGGTGGTGCTGCCCGCCGCGACACCGACACGATGGACACCTTCTTCGATTCGTCGTGGTACTTCCTGCGCTTCCTTGATCCACACAACAGCACTGAAGCATTCGATCCACAACAAGCGCAGAAGTGGCTACCTGTTGACCAGTACGTCGGTGGCGTGACCCACGCGATCCTGCACCTGTTGTACGCACGCTTCTTCACAAAGGTCTTCTTCGACATGGGTTTGGTGTCATTCGAGGAGCCATTTGAGCGACTGCTTAATCAAGGCATGGTTCAGATGGACGGTTCGGCGATGAGCAAGTCGCGCGGGAACTTGGTGCGCCTGTCCGACGAACTGGTCGACCACGGCGTCGACGCGGTGCGCCTGACGATGGTCTTCGCGGGTCCGCCCGAAGATGACATCGACTGGGCAGACGTTTCACCTGCAGGTGCGAAGAAGTTCCTCGCCCGTGCGTGGCGGTTGGCCGGTGACGTGACCTCACCCGTGGGTGTTGATCCGACCACGGGCAACGAGGCACTGCGCAAGGTGACACATCGAATGGTGTCGGAGGCGCAACAAGCGGTCGAGGCCTACCGATTCAACGTCGCGGTTGCCAAGACCATGGAGTTGGTCAATGCAGGTCGCAAAGCCATTGACTCTGGGTGCGGTGGAGCGGATCCCGCAGTCCGCGAAGCGACTGAAGCGGTCGCGATCATGCTTTCGCTGGTCGCCCCCTATACGGCCGAGGACATGTGGTCGCGCCTAGGCCACGAACCATGCGTCGCGCTGGCGGGCTGGCCGAAGGTCGACGATGCGCTGCTCGTTGCCGACTCAGTGACGTGTGTGGTTCAGGTGGCGGGGAAGGTGCGCGCCCGCCTCGAGGTGTCGCCACAAATCGACGAGGACGAGCTACGCGAATTGGCGCTGGCCGAACCGAGTGTTGTGACATCCCTTGATGGGCGCGGAATCCGCACCGTGATCGTGCGGGCACCGAAATTGGTCAACATCGTTCCTGAGTGACATGGCCGATTGTTGCGGCATGTCTGGGCAGGTGACCGCGGTCGGAATCACTAGCGAAGGGCACGGGCCGCGACGACCGGAATGTTGCGCATCGAAGGGCCACCGGCGTCGATCGACCACTTGGCGCCAGTCATGGTGCCCGACGCGTCGACCATGATTCGCATCGTCCCGTTCCCGAGACCGGATCCGTTTTTCCTGCCTGCTTGTTTGGTCGTGCGCTTGTCGACGTAGCGACTGTCAAACGGTCCATGAGCGGAGCCGGTCGAGTCGAAGACGGAAAGTGCGTAACTACCGTCGCTCATCGCCACTGGTGGCCCGGCCGCTATCACCGCGTGGCCGACGAACTTGTCGTTCGGGTTCGCGGGGAAGATGAGGTAGTCGCCGGGGCGCAAATTGCTGATCTTCGTTTGGGTTCGCCAGTTCTTCGACACTGGCCCTTGCGAACCCTGAAGGTAGCTCGCCCACTTAGTTGGAGTGGGTACAAACCCGGGACGGATTGCCAGGCTGGTGTGCATCGAAGTCCATGCCTTCGGTGCGGCCCGGTGAAGGATCCAATCCGTCATACCCACGCAGTCCCAGGCGTAGTAGCCGGTCGAGACGTTCTCGGTGTACTTGTGGGAGTACACAGTCTTCTTCATCGTTTGGTAGACGCGTTCGACGCGCCTCAAAGACTTGGACACGCTCGGCGGCGCGACCGGGCCGACAACCAACGGGCTTGGGTCTGGCGCTGTGCCATTACTCGCTGGGTAGTAGCGGTTGGTGAGCGAAGCGTCGCCAGTTTGGGCCGAAGCCGATGTTTCGGTCAGGCCGGTGGTGATCACCGCTACTGCTACGCAAACGCCGAGTACGCCAGTTCCAACTTTGGGTGCGGTCATGGGAGTTGTCCGATCATGTGCGCCGTGGCTTCCTAGATGCAGGAAAGCAAGAACTCGATTATCACGCTGCCTGAGCATTTTGGGATGCGCCGTAAGGGTGACGAAACTCCAACGAGTGCGCCTATCGTCAGTCCCCGCACAGTGATGCGTTAGCAATATGGGAGGTCCGGACGGTAGCGTCGCTGCCCATGGACCGTCACGTCGCCGTTGTCACCGACTCAACTTCGTATCTGCCGACTCAATGGGCAGTTGACGCTCAGATCATCAAGGTCCCGGTCGGTGTGATCGTGTCGGGTCAGGCATTTCGTGAAGGTGTTGACATTTCAACGGCTGAGGTTGCTCGGGCATTGCGTGACTGGATGCCGGTCAGCACCTCGCGCCCATCGCCAGTTGACTTCATGAACGCGTACCAGCAGGCGGCAGCCAGCGGAGTCGAGCACATCGTCAGCGCGCACTTGTCTGCTGAGCTTTCAGGGACGTACCAGACAGCGTTGCTTGCAGCGAAGGAGTCGCCGGTTCCGGTAACTGTGATTGATAGCCGCACACTGGCGATGGGTCTCGGTTTTGCGTGTATGACAGGTGCTGAACTTGCTGAGGCCGGGGCCGAGGCCGAAGAAGTCGCTGCCGCGATCACGTCGCGAGCTCGCAGGTCGGACACCTACTTCTACGTCGACAGCCTCGAGTACCTCAAGCGTGGCGGGCGGATCGGAAAGGCGTCGGCCGCCATCGGGGCGGCACTGCGAGTTAAGCCGATTCTCGGCGTCCGTGATGGTCGCGTGGAATTGCTGGAGAAGGCACGAACGCCGAGCAAAGCGTTGGCGCGGTTATTGGAGATCTCCGTGGCTGCGGCAAAGGCGGAAGATGGTGATGTCGACGTGGCAGTCCAACACATCGATGCGCCGGAACGCGCCGATGAGATCGCCGAACAGATCAGCGTTGCGCTCGGAGGCAAGGACATTGTTCGGATCGAGATCGGCGCGGTCGTTGGTGCCCACGTCGGTCCAGGCTGTGTAGCAGTGACGGTCGCCCCCAAACCGTGGTCTCACACATGACCGTCGAGGCAGTTGCCTGGTTCGTCTGCGCGGTTGTCGTTGGCTACTTCATTGGTGCTATCAACCCAGCATCAATCATCGCGAAAGCGCGGGGAATCGATCTCAACAACAGCGGGTCGGGCAATCCGGGTGCAACAAACGCGGCCCGAGTCATGGGTCGCAAGACCGGAATCATTGTTCTGATCATTGATCTCCTCAAGGGCCTGATCCCCGTGTTGGCGTTCAGCCATCTGGTGAATCCCGCTCTCGGTGGACTTGCTGGATTCGCCGCGATCCTGGGGCACATGACCTCTCCCTTCCTCAAGGGCAAGGGAGGTAAGGGTGTCGCGACCACCATCGGCGTGCTGCTCGGCGCGGAGCCACTGTGGCTTATTCCGGTGTTGGTGGTTTTCGCAATTGTGTTCGTGATCGTGAAGCGCACGGGGATCGCGAGCGTAGCGGGGGCGGGCGCGTTGATCGTCACCGCGCTGGTTGATCATGATGATCTTGAGATGACCCTTTTTGGGGTGCTGGTCGGGCTGCTTGTCATCGTGCGTCATCAGCGCAACATTCGCGCCGCCTGGACTGATTGGCGTAATCCGCAATCAAGCCTTGAGGTGCAGTCGGAGGGACCGACCGAAACGTAGTTTTCCCCAGTTCGTTTGGGGTTGTCGATGTCCCCAGGCAGGCTTTGGGATGGGTTGCCCCGCGCGGACTGTTCCCTAGCGTTTCGGCATGGCTGAACATCGCGACCCTGTGGAACCGGACTGGTCTGTGCGCGAACGCATCGTCGTCGCCTGGGATCGGACCAGCGTCAGAGTCCTCGCCGGGGTAGTAGCCCTGGTGGTGCTGACGGTTGCCCTACTCGCGATTCGTTCCAGACCCGTTGAGTCTGCGATCGCACCGCACGTCAATCGCAGTGGAACGGCAGCACCTGCGAGCCAGGGATCCGGGAACTCGGGCGCCTCCGCGAGTGCGGACCAGCCATCCGGGGGAGTAGCCCCGAGCACTTCTGGTGGCTTGGTGGTGGTTCACGTGACAGGGCCCGTTCGACAAGTCGGGGTCTACACACTTTCTGCTGGGGCACGTGTTGCGGATGCGGTCGCCGCCGCCGGTGGTCTGACGAAGGGCCGCGCCCATATCAATCTGGCGCGGGTACTGATCGACGGTGAACAGATCGACGTTGGTGCGCAATCCGACGCCACCACATCAACGTCTTCGGGTAGTCCAGGAAGCGGCGGCAGTGCCGGAGGGGCTGGTTCCCTGGTTCCCGGTGCTGCCGGTCCGAAGCTGAGCTTGAACAAGGCCACCGCCGCCCAACTCGAAGAACTGCCGCGTGTGGGGCCCGTCATGGCTTCGAAGATCGTCGACTTCCGAACGCAACACGGTGGCTTCAGATCGATCGATCAACTCCGCGAGGTCCCGGGGATTGGTGATGCGACATTCGCCCAAATCGCGCCGCATGTGCAGGTCTGAGGCATGCAAGCCTCTGCGCCTCGATCCGTCGACCTTCGGCTGCTACCGGTAGCTATTGGCCTGTGGGCGGCAGAGGCCGTAGTGGTAGTTGGTGCCGCCGCCGGATGGTTGGGGCAAACCGTTGCCTTCCTATCGGTGATCACAGCGGTCGGAGCCGTCGCGATCGTGGTTCTGCGACATCGAATTCGCAGGTCGAAGCGGTTCCCGGAACTAGCGCCGATGGTGATCGCAACTGCTCTTCTTGGAATCGGCATTGGTGTTGCTCTCGCAGGGTTGAGGGCGCAACCAGTGATCAGCGAACCGCTCGCATCGATGGGATCGGCTCACGCAGTCGTGCATGTTGTTGCAGAAATCGCAGAGCCGCTGCGAATGAGTCGCCGCCAACCCGTTTCCGCACCCTGGAGTGATTCTCACGGCCGAGCCACGAAACGCAATTGGTCTGCGCGAGCGAACCTGACGGAAATGACAGAAGGGGGAACCGGGTCTGACGGGGGAACCCGATGGCAGTTGTCAGTTCCCGTGCTCCTGCTTGGGTCAACTGACGAGGCGGACCTTGGGAACTTGATTCCGGGAACGGTCATTTCGGCACAAGCATCACTTCGCCCGGGTGACCCGCTGCGCGGGACCGCAGCAATCCTGAGGGTCAGGGGTTCACCGGAACAGCTCGAATCGGCGCCATCTTGGCAACGTGTGGCCGCGCATGTTCGATCGTCGATGCGGTCCGCGGCTGCAAACCTGCCCCCCGATGCCCGCGGGCTGCTTCCGGGCCTAGTTGTCGGTGACGAGTCTGGGCTCAGTGAGACCCTGCGCTCTGACATGCAGAGCATTGGGCTCAGCCATCTCACGGCGGTCAGCGGCGCCAATCTGGCAATCGTCACCGGGCTAGTCCTAGCGCTGGCTCGACTGTTTGGCGTCACCCGCCGTGTGGCCGTTTGTTGCGCAGCGGCAGCGTTGTTCGGCTTCGTCGTAGTTGTGGGTCCACAACCAAGTGTCTTGCGCGCAGCCGCGATGGGAGTTGTTGGCTTATTCGCGATCTTTAGCGCCAGAGATCGCGCAGGATTCACGGCGTTGACGATGAGCATCGTGGCTCTGTTGATGGTCGATCCATGGATGTCGGTGTCGATGGGTTTCGCGCTGTCGGTGGCTGCGACGGCAGGCCTCCTGCTGTTTGCGAGGGCCCAGCGCAATCGAGAGGAGTCCCACCAGTCGTCGCGATGGGGATTGTCGCGGGCAAAGCGGGGGCTCTACCTCGCGTTGGGTGTTGCGTGCGCGGCTCAACTCGCGACTCTTCCGCTCACCGCCAGTTTCGGCAACGGCGTTCCGCTGGTCGGTGTTCTTGCAAACGTGCTGACAGAGCCGGCAGTCCCAATCGCCACCATCTTCGGTTGTATTGCAGCGGCGTCCGAAAGTATTGCTCCCTTAGCTGGAACGCTGCCCGCGCTCGTAGCCGGGTATGCGGCGCAATGGATCGCAAGCGTCGCGCAGTGGAGCGCGAACCTCCCATATGCAGTCTTGCCGTGGCCTGCCGGGGTGCTCGGATTTGTGTTGGCGGCAGCACTTTCCTTGGTGCTTGTTGGATTGTGGATCCGTCGCCAGCAAGTCACTGAGGTAATTCGCAGGCATCGCAAGGCATCGACGGTGATTGCTGCGGCGCTGCTCGCGGTTGCCGTCTGCATTCGGGGTCAACCGCAGTGGCCCCCGCCGAATTGGCTAGTAGTCGCATGCGACGTGGGGCAAGGGGATGCACTGGTCTTGTCGACCGCTCCCGGTCATGCGGTCGTCGTTGATGTTGGTCCTGATGGACGTCAGGTTGACCGTTGTTTGTCGGATCTTGGGGTCCGCAGCATTGACCTCTTGGTGTTGTCGCACTTCCATGCCGACCACGTCGACGGCCTGGCTGGAGCCCTAGCGGGCCGAGACGTTGCGACGGCAATGGTGAGCCCACTGGCGGAGCCCGCGCAGCAGTTTCAGTACGTACAAGAGACCTTGCGGGCGCGGGGAGTGGAGCCTCGAATCGCCGCGCCGGGCGAACAGGGAACAGTGGGGTGGCTCAAGTATCAAGTGCTGTGGCCAACCAAAGTCCTGCGTGGCAAGGAATCGGCGCCAAACAACGCATCTGTTGCGATGGCCGTTGAGGTGGGCGATCCGCCGGTGCGAATCTTGCTGACAGGTGACCTCGAACCAACGGCGCAAGCGGCGCTCATGTCTACCAACGCACGAGCGACCTTCGATGTGGTCAAGGTCCCGCACCACGGGTCGCGCAATCAGCGAGCCGAGTTGAGCCGTTGGTTCACTGCAGCAATTGCGGTGGTCTCGGTGGGGACAAACAACCGATACGGCCATCCGGCGGCGTCCACGATAGAAGGGTGGCAGCAGTCCGGTGCCACGGTGCTTCGGACAGATCAAAGTGGTGACATCGCAGTTGGTCGGGAGGCCACGAAGGAACTTTTCTTGGTGGGGCGAGGTCCGCGGTCGGCGAAACCGTGACATTCTTTGGCCAGGCCATTAACCGAGGCCCGGGAACGACGTCAATTGCCCGAGGATTGCGTCACCAGCGAAGGGGAGTAACGCATGGCGACTGCAGCCAAGGCTTCCCTGACGCTTGTTGTTGGCAGCGAGGCACTGCTCGTTGAGCGCGCGATTGATCACGTCGTCGCCACTGCCCGAAAGGCCGATCCTGAGACTGAGCGTCGGGACCTCGACGCGACGGATGCCGGAGTGGTTGGCCTTGTCGAGAGCGCTTGTTCCCCGACGCTTTTTGGTGGCGGGGCAGTGGTTGTCGTCAACAAGGTGGAGTCGGCAGACGACCAGACAATTTCCGCCCTCGTTGCCGCAGCCACTGACCCACCGGCAGGAATTGAGGTCGTTGCAGTCCACGCAGGTGGTGCGCGCGGCAAGAAGCTGTTGGATCGGCTGAGTCAGGCCGCCACCGATCGCGTCGATTGCCCGGAGGTCAAGAAGGGTCGCGGCATCTCCGACTTTGTTGCTGCCGAAATGCGATCGCTTAAGCGCACGATGTCTCCCCAGGCTCAGGCGATTTTGATCGCGGCGGTGGGTAGCGATATTCGAGCGCTGGCGTCGGCGTGCAACCAGCTGGCAAACGACGTTGAGGCACGAGACATTGACGTAGACGACGTCAGCAAGTACTTCGGCGGAACCGTAGACGTCACGGGTTTTCAGATTGCCGACGCGGTGATGAATCGTCAGCGCGCCCAGGCTTTGCGCCTGCTCCGGCTGGCCGAGGGTACGGATGGCGCCCGACTCGGACCGGCAACAGTTGCCTCTCTCACTAACTCGGTGCGCCAGTTGGTGGCTGTCGCGACGGCACCGCCAGGAATGTCAGAACGTGACTTGGCCGTTGAGGCCCGGGTTCCTCCGTGGAAGTTGAGGACGCTTGCACAGCAAGCGCGGCGGTGGTCTCAGGTTGAACTTGCCCAAGCGATCCTCATCCTTGGCGATTTGGATGCAGCTATGAAGGGTGGGCTTCGAGAAGGCGACCAGCTTGAGCCAGTCCGGAAGGGCCTCGCGCTCGAATCGGCTGTCGTGAGCTTGGCGAGCAACTAACCCAGGCACGCACAAACCCCCGTCGTGTTGGGTTTAAAACGGCCGTTTACGGCCTTCTAACCCCAACACGACGGGGGTTTGCGGAAAGCGGTGGACCTACTTGCCGACGGTGGCTGCGGTCTTCGCGACAGCGCCCTTGCGGTTGGCTGCCTGGTTCTTGTGGATGACGCCCTTGCTCACGGCCTTGTCGAGTTCGCGGCTCGCCTTGCGTGCGGCGGCGGCAGCCTTGTCGGCGTCACCAGCGGCGGCGGCTTCGTTCACGCGCCGGATCGACGTCTTGAGCTCGCTCTTGACCGCCTTGTTCCGCTCGTGACGAGCGTTGTTGGTCTTGTTGCGCTTGATCTGGGACTTGATGTTTGCCACTGCTCATCCAAAGTTTGTGTGTTGATGGTCTGTTGTGCGGGCTTCACAGTGCATCACTACGAATTCCAAGACTAAGAAAATCAAGACAACGTAGTCAGCAAACAAGCCGCACCTAACGAATAAGAGTACCCGCCGGGTACCGGCAGCGCACCTCGCCCCCACTAGATGCAACGATTGGGCCGTGAGTGCCCCGGGTCCAGGTAAGACGCCGCCGCAACTATTGCGCAACTTCTGCATCATCGCTCACATCGATCATGGCAAGTCGACACTTGCCGATCGCATGCTGCAGTTGACGGGCGTCGTCGACGCACGGCAGATGCGTGCTCAGTACCTCGACCGCATGGATATCGAGCGCGAACGCGGCATCACGATCAAATCCCAGGCCGTCCGCCTTCCATTCACCGCCACTGACGGCGTCACCTACGTACTCAATCTGATCGACACTCCTGGTCACGTGGACTTCACGTATGAGGTCTCTCGCAGCCTCGCAGCTTGTGAGGGCGCGATCCTTCTCGTCGACGCGGCGCAGGGGATTGAGGCGCAGACCCTGGCGAACCTGTACCTGGCTCTTGAAAACGATCTTCAGATCATTCCAGTACTGAACAAGATTGACCTTCCGGCCGCGCAGCCGGAAAAGTACGCGGCCGAACTGGCCAACATCATCGGCTGCGAGCCCGACGACGTCTTGCGCGTGAGTGCCAAGACGGGCGAGGGTGTGGACGAGTTGCTCAACACTGCGGTCTCGCTGATTCCAGCACCCGTGGGTGACGCCGATGCGCCGGCCCGAGCGTTGATCTTCGATTCCGTGTACGACGCCTACCGAGGCGTCGTCACCTATGTTCGGATGATCGACGGTGAGCTCAAGCATCGCGATCGAATTCTGATGATGAGCACGAAGTCCACCCACGAGGCTTTGGAAGTTGGCGTGATTTCGCCGGAGCCGATCGCGAGCACAGCGCTCGGAGTTGGCGAGGTGGGCTACCTCATCACTGGCGTCAAGGACGTCCGGCAGTCTCGCGTCGGCGACACGATCACGTTGGCAAACCACGGCGCCACCACCGCGCTGGGTGGGTATCGAGACCCGAAGCCGATGGTGTTCTCTGGGCTCTACCCACTTGATGGCTCGGACTTCCCGGAGCTGCGTGACGCGCTCGACAAGCTGAAACTCAACGATGCAGCGCTGGTGTACGAACCTGAATCCTCGGCCGCACTCGGTTTCGGCTTTCGTTGCGGATTCCTCGGGCTGCTGCACCTCGAGATCGTTCGAGAGCGCCTCGAGCGTGAGTTCGGCCTCGAGCTCATCTCCACCGCACCCAACGTTGTGTACCGGGTGACGATGGATGACGGCACAGAGCATGTCGTGACGAACCCGTCGGAGTTCCCCGAAGGCAAGGTGTCGAAGGTCGAGGAGCCGATCGTCAAGGCCACGATCCTTGCGCCGAGCGACTACATCGGCGCAATCATGGAACTCTGTCAAAACCGTCGAGGCACTTTGCTTGGAATGGACTACTTGTCTGAAGACCGCATTGAGATGCGGTACACGTTGCCGCTCGCAGAGATTGTCTTCGACTTCTTCGATCAATTGAAATCCCGCACCAAGGGCTACGCGTCGCTGGATTACGAACCAAGCGGCGACCAAGAAGCTGCCCTCGTCAAGGTTGACATCCTGCTTCAGGGCGAGGCGGTCGATGCCTTCTCTGCAGTTGTTCACCGTGACAAGGCCTATGCCTATGGCGTTGCGATGGCCGCGAAGTTGCGCGAGCTCATTCCACGGCAGCAATTCGAAGTCCCGATTCAGGCAGCCATTGGTTCCCGGGTCATTGCCCGCGAGACCATTCGGGCAATCCGCAAGGACGTCCTCGCCAAGTGCTACGGGGGAGACATCACTCGTAAGCGCAAACTGCTCGAGAAGCAGAAGGAGGGCAAGAAGCGGATGAAGACAGTTGGTCGTGTGGAAGTTCCGCAGGAGGCGTTCATCGCCGCACTCTCAACGTCCGAGGATGCTGGCCCTAAGAAGTAGCTCCGCTGTGCCCCACTCGGCGCCCAGGATGTCCCGATTCGGTGCGAATAGTGCAGATAGGGGGGTATTCCTGCAACATTCCCCGCCGCACCATAGGCTGAGCGTCATTCACCTATTAGTGTGATGTGACTAACGTGCATCGTTATCCAATGACAGCCCAACGGGAGGAAATTCCGGCATGGCCTCAACATCAACTGCCCGCGAGAAGCTGCCCACCCCTGCAGCAACCTTGACGCAGCTAGTCCTGAACCGGGTAGCTGCCACCCCCACCCGTGAGGCATTCCGCGCGCCCACGGAATCTGGCGGATGGAGTTCCACCACTTGGCAAGAAGTCGGCGACGACATCACCAACCAGGCCGCAGGCCTGCTCGCACTCGGACTTGAGCCAGAGCAGCGCGTAGGAATCGCTGGCGAGACCAGCGTGCCGTGGATTCTGGCCGACCTTGCTGTCGCGCTGGCCGGCGGCGCAGTCACAACTGTCTACGCCTCGACTGGTGCCGACGACGTCGCGTACATCCTCAGCGACTCCGACACTCGCATCATCTATGCCGACAACGAAGCTCAGGTATCGAAGCTCCGTGAGAAGCGTTCAGATCTGGGTCACCTCAACAAGGTCATCCTCTTCCACGGCGATCCCAAGGCGGAGGACGGCGATTGGGTCATCACACTCGATGACCTGCGCAACCTCGGCAAGGAGAAGCTGAAGGCCGAACCCAACGCGGTGACCGAAAGCGCTGGCAAGGTGACCGGCGACCAGCTCGCCACCCTCATCTACACCTCAGGAACAACAGGCAAGCCGAAGGGCGTCGAGCTGACCCACAGCAACTGGGGCTACATCGGTGCAGCGCTTGAGGGCATGGGCGTGCTCACCATCGATGACGTTCAGTTCCTCTGGCTGCCACTCGCTCACGTCTTTGGTTCGGTGCTGATTGCTGCTCAGTTGCAGATTGGCTTCGTCACCGCCGTTGACGGTCGAGTTCCGAAGATCGTTGAGAACCTCCCAGTCGTCAAGCCGACCTTCATGGGCGCAGTGCCGCGCATCTTCGAAAAGGTCTACGCGGGCGTGAATGCTCAGGTTGCTGCCGATGGTGGCGCCAAAGCGAAGATCGCGTCATGGGCATTCGGCGTCGGTAAGAAGTACCGCGATGCAGAGCTGGCCAATGGCAAGGCACCGGGCGGAATGCTCGGCGCGCAGTTCGGTCTCGCCGACAAGCTCGTGTTCTCGAAGGTGCGCGATCGCCTCGGTGGTCAAGTCCGGATGTGCATTTCTGGCTCGGCCGCCTTGTCCCCAGACGTTGCTGAATGGTTCAACATCGTCGGTATGCCGATCCTCGAGGGATACGGTCTGACCGAAACCAGTGCTGCAACTGCGATCGTCCGCCCGGACAACATCAAGTTCGGCACGGTCGGTGAGGCAGTTCCAGGCACCGAGGTCAAGATCGCCGAAGATGGCGAGATCCTCGTTAAGGGCCCGGGCGTCATGCGCGGTTACCACAACAAGCCCGAAGCTACGGCAGAGGTTTTTGTTGGCGATGGCTACTTCGCAACGGGCGACATCGGCGAAATCGATGCACTCGGCCGAATCAAGATCACCGACCGCAAGAAGGACCTCGTCAAGACGTCAGGTGGAAAGTACATCGCGCCGTCCGCGATCGAGAGTCAGTTCAAGGCAATCTGTGGTGTTGCCGGACAGATGGTTGTGCACGCCAACAACCGGAAGTTCGCAAGCGCACTGATCTCACTGGACCCAGACGCGGCTGCCGCGTGGGCGAAGGAGCGCGGCAAGCCGACCGACGTCGCGTCGCTGTCCAAGGATCCCGACATGATCGCCTACATCGGTGCATCTGTTGACGAGCTCAACAGCAAGCTGAACAAGTGGGAAACGATCAAGAAGTTCGAGATTCTCGATACCGAATTCAGCGTTGATTCCGGTGAGCTCACGCCGAGCCTCAAAGTCAAGCGCAAGGTCGTTGAAGAGAAGTACAAGGGTCTGCTCGATTCCCTGTACGCATAGTTGACTGCGCACGTCGCCGAAGGGGCGCTGCCTGCTGACGCATTCGCGTCGGTGGGTTCGCGCCCCTTCGGTGTGTACGTTCACGTTCCGTGGTGCTCGAGTCGATGCGGGTACTGCGATTTCAACACCTATGTGCCGGGTGCACTCGAAGGGGCAACTCCGAGCACATTTGTCGATGACGCGATTGCTGAGCTCCGCATCGCGCGTCGACGCATTGGCGACCGAGACGTCCTGGTCGAAACCGTCTTCTTCGGCGGTGGCACACCCACACTGCTAGCGGCCAGCGACCTAGTCGCAGTCCTGCGGGCGATCGACTCCGAGTTTGGCCTAGCCCCCGGCGCTGAGATTACGACTGAGGCGAATCCGGAGTCCGTCAACGCTGAATATTTCGACCCCCTCCGGGCGGGTGGTTTCACTCGGATAAGTCTCGGGATGCAAAGCGCGGCGAGTTCAGTGCTCGCCACCCTGGAACGAGCCCACACGCCGGGTCGGGCGATTGAAGCAGCGAGGGCCGCTCGGGCCGCCGGATTTGATGAGGTCAGCTTGGATCTGATCTACGGAACTCCTGGCGAGAAAGACGACGATTGGAAGGCCTCAATCGAGGCCGCGCTGTCGGCTGAGCCCACGCACATCTCCGCGTACTCGCTGATCGTTGAACCTGGAACGAGGATGGCTCGCCAAGTTGGTTCTGGAGTACTGGCGGCACCCGATGATGACGTCCTCGCACACAGGTACCTGATGGCCGACGACGCCTTTGGACGTCAGGGACTGCAGTGGTACGAGGTTTCGAATTGGGCGCGTGGCGGGCCAAATGGGCCGTCCGTCTGCCGCCACAATCTGGGGTACTGGCACAACGATGACTGGTGGGGCATCGGTCCAGGTGCCCACAGCCACGTCGGCAACGTCCGGTGGTGGAACCACAAACATCCTGCTCGCTGTGCCGCTGCGGTAGCTGATGGCGATCTTCCGGTCGCAGGCAGCGAACTACTCAATGCGGATGATCGGTCGATGGAAGATGTGATGTTGAGAGTTCGCCTCGCCGAGGGCTTGCCCCTCGATCGAGTGAATTCGGCTGGTCGTGTGCGAATCCAGGAGTTGGTGGCTGATGGCCTGATTGATGAGTCGCAGCTCACACGCGGAAGGGTCGTTCTGACGCAAAATGGGCGTCTGCTCGCCGATCTTGTAGTTCGAACGCTTACGTAATTCCCTCTAAATTGGGCGGAATTTGGACGTCTCGGGCGCGAAGGCACTTTCCTAGCAAGGAATCACAAACTAACCTGGAAGCAAGCAATCGGGCGCGGCAATCTTGCTGCCCGGATCCTGCGAGCCGTCAAGGTCTCGCCACTTAGCAAGGGGAACCTGGATGTCGGCCACACGCAAGCGAGCCCGCGGCGCGATGCCGATGGCCGCTGGCGTGGTGGTGTCCGCGTCAGTATTGGTGTGGGGATCAGTAGTGCCAGCCGTGGCAGACGACGAAGTGATCGTCGATCAGGGCGCGGCTTCGGCAGCGGGCGCAGGCTCATGGCAATCGGTGGATGAGTCGGTGTCCACTGCCCCGAGTGAACTCGCAGCCAAGGTTGATGCCAACGACAAGGCGCGCGTTGTCGCACTCCGCGATGAGAATGGCGTTCCCACCTTTGATGTCACCAACGTTAAAGGCAAAGCGCAAGCCGAGGCAGTTGTGGCCCAGGTGCAGGCCAAGGACGAGACCTTGGCAGTTGCAGTTGAAGAGAAGCAGAAGCTGATCACTTCAACTCCAGGTCAGGCACAAGCAACAAACGACCCATCCTGGGGTTCGCAGTGGGCGCTGACCAAACTGAATGCCGAAAGTGCTTGGCAAATTGCCTCGGGGTCTGGTCAAACGGTCGCAATCGTTGACACCGGGACATCAGCCGAACCAGATCTTGCACCGGCGCTGCTCACCGGGTGGGACTTCGTCACCGATCAAGAGGGTGGCCACGGCGATCAAAACGGCCATGGGACTCACGTTGCTGGCATCGTTGCGGCCGCCGCGGGGAACGCAGTTGGGGGCAGTGGTCTTGCACCGGGCGCAAAGCTCCTTCCGGTTCGTGCACTCGACGCTGCCGGAGCTGGGTACTGGTCGGATATCGCCAGCGGAATCATCTATGCAGTCAACCAAGGTGCAGGGGTTATCAACCTGAGCCTTGGCGGCCACTCCGATGATCCGAACCTGAAGGCCGCAGTCGACTATGCAACCTCCAATGGCCGCACGGTCGTGGCAGCTGTCGGCAATGACGGTTCAGGCGCGCTCACCTACCCAGCTGCCTACCCAGGCGTTATCGGTGTCGCTGCCAGCACTCAGTCAGATGGCATCGCGTCGTTCTCGAACTACGGCCCCGCCGTTGACGTTGCTGCCCCGGGAGTCGGGATTCTGTCGACCGTTCCCGGCGGTTACGCGAGCATGTCGGGAACGTCAATGGCAGCTCCATTTGTGTCGGCTTCAGCCGCGCTGGTTCGCTCTGCCGCAGT
>Ga0209175_10000281_pt1 | contig 33979 bp, 23 predicted proteins | sample JI91814C2DNA_FD_187506 | JGI IMG/M metagenome (GOLD analysis project Ga0209175, IMG submission 187506) | Wastewater effluent complex algal communities from Wisconsin, to seasonally profile nutrient transformation and Carbon sequestration -... | ecosystem: Engineered > WWTP > Effluent > Algae...
CGGGCTGGGTGGTGATCACCTCCAGCCCGTCGGCCACGGCCATCGCGATGATGTCGGTGAGGTAATACTCGCCCTGGGCGTTGTCGTTTTTAAGATTGGCCAGCCAGTGGCGCAGGCGCTCGACGGGAGCGGCGAGGATGCCGGTGTTCACTTCGCACACCTGGCGCTCTTCAGGCGTGGCGTCCTTCTCTTCGACGATGCGCGTCACCTTGCCGGCGGCATCGCGCAGGATGCGCCCGTAGCCGGTGGGGTCGGTCATATTGACCGTGAGCAGGGCCAGCCGTTTTTCGCCGGAGGCGCCCATCAGGCGCTGCAGGGTCGGCACGCCGATCAGCGGCACGTCGCCATACAGGATCAGGGCCGTGTCGCCGTCCTCGACCAGCGGCATGGCCTGCTGCACCGCATGACCAGTGCCCTGGGGCGGGTCCTGGCGGGCCCAGGCGAGATCGGGCGCATCGAGGGCTTCGCGCACCACTTCACCCCCGTGGCCATAGACCACGACGATGCGCCGGGCCTCCAGCGTACGGGCCGTATTGAGCACATGGGCCAGCATCGGCTTGGCAGCCAGCGGCTGGAGAACCTTGGGCAGCACCGAGCGCATGCGTTTGCCTTGGCCGGCGGCGAGAACGATCACTTCCATGGACATCCCTTAATGCGGTTTGAATGTATTCTCGCGGATTTTAGCACGTCGATATTTCAGGCTTTTGCGACACAGTTCTCGCTTTGAGGCCAGGCCACTGATGCAATGCAACATTCTTCTGATCTAGTGCTAAAGTTCCCGGCACGCCTTTCCGTAGAATCGTCATGCTGCATTGCAAAATCCAGGAAATGTCATGAACCATCAAAACCGCGACTTCATCCAGAACCGGACTTTCGACGAGATCGCAGTCGGTGACTCCGCCCAGCTCGTCCGCACCCTTCTGCCCGAGGACATCCACCTCTTCGCCGTGATGTCGGGCGACGTGAACCCGACTCACGTGGACCCTGAGTTCGCCCGCTCCAGCCAGTTCCGCGAAGTGGTTGGCCACTCGATGTGGGGCAGCGTGCTGATCTCGTCCATTCTCGGCACCGAATTTCCCGGCCCCGGCACCGTCTATGTCGGCCAGACCCTCAAGTTCTGGCGTCCGATCACCATCGGCGACACCCTTACCGTCACGATCACCTGTATCCAGCGCTTCGAGCACAACCATCATCTGCTGCTCGAATGCCAGTGCATCAACCAGGACGGCCTGAAGGTCATCGACGGCACCGCCGAGGTGATGGCCCCCACCGAAAAAATCAAGCGGCCGCGCATGGCCATGCCGGAAATCACCATTTCCGACCGCCAGCAGCGCTATCTCCACGTGCTGGAAATGACCAAGGGCATGGAGCCGGTCCCCATGGCGGTCGCCCATCCCTGCGACACGGAATCCCTGCGCGGCCCGATCCAGGCCCGCGACGCCGGCCTGATCATTCCGGTGCTGGTCGGCCCCGAGAGCAAGATCCGCGAAGTGGCCGAGCGCGAAGGCATCGACCTGCACGGCGTGCGCATCATCGACGTGGCCCACAGCCACGCCGCGGCCGAAACCGCCGTGCGCCTCGCCCGCACCGGCGAAGTCGAAGCCCTGATGAAGGGCTCGCTGCACACCGACGAACTGATGAGCGAAGTGGTCAACAAGGAAACCGGCCTGCGCACCGCGCGCCGCATTTCCCACGTTTTCATGGCCGACGTGCCGACCTACCCGCACCCGCTCCTGATCACCGACGCGGCCATCAACATTGCGCCAAGCCTCGAAGACAAGATGCACATTGTCCAGAACGCCATCGAGCTGGCCATCATGATGGGCGTGCCCGAACCCAAGGTGGCGATCCTGTCGGCGGTCGAGACGGTCAACGTCAAGATCCGCTCCACGCTCGACGCCGCCGCGCTGTGCAAGATGGCCGACCGCGGCCAGATCCGCGGTGGCCTCCTCGACGGCCCGCTCGCTTTCGACAACGCGGTGTCCCTGGTTGCCGCCAAGACCAAGGGCATCCGCTCCGCCGTCGCCGGCCAGGCCGACATCCTCGTCGTGCCCGATCTCGAATCCGGCAACATGGTTGCCAAGCAGCTCGAATACCTGGCTGATGCGCTGATGGCTGGCGTGGTGCTCGGCACCCGCGTCCCCATCGTGCTCACCAGCCGTGCCGATACCGCCGAAACCCGTACTGCATCCTGCGCCATTGCACAGCTGATGGCCCACAAACGTCGCCAGGGAGTCCGCCTGTGAAAGCTGTTCTCATCCTCAACGCTGGTTCGTCCAGCCTCAAGTTCGCGCTTTTCCCGATGACCCCCAAGCTGGCCGACATGCCGCGCCTGTCGGGCCAGGTGGAAGGCATCGGTGCCGAACCGCTGATGCACGCCAAGGACAACAACACTGGCGAGCGCTTTACCGAAGCCCTCGCGGTTCCGCCCGACACCGACCAGAACGGCCAGCACCGCCTGGCACTGGAATTCATCTTCGGCTGGATCAACCGCCACAGCCCCGGCGTCGAGATCGTCGCGGCTGGCCACCGCATCGTGCACGGTGGCGACCACTACGGCGCGCCCGTGGTGCTGACGCCGGAAGTCGTGGCCGAGCTTGAAGCCCTGATTCCGCTCGCCCCGCTCCACCAGCCCCACAACCTGCGGGCCATCAAGTCGCTGTTCTCGCTGATGCCGGACGTCAGGCAGGTCGGCTGTTTCGACACCGCCTTCCACCGCACCCGCCTGCCCGTGGCCGAGCGCTTCCCCGTGCCCCGCGCCCTCTTCAACGAAGGCGTCAAGCGCTACGGCTTCCATGGCCTGTCCTACGAATACGTGGCGCGTCAGCTGCCGGATCTGCTCGGCGAGGAAAAGGCCCGCGGCGGCATCGTGATCGCCCACCTGGGCAACGGCGCCAGCATGTGCGCGCTGCGCGACGGCCTCTCCCGCGACACCAGCATGGGCTTCACCGCGGTGGACGGCCTGATGATGGGCACCCGCACCGGCAGCCTCGACCCCGGCGTGATCCTGCACCTGGTTGAACAAAAGGGCATGGACGCCAAGGCGCTTTCAAACCTCATCTACAAGCAATCCGGCCTGCTCGGCGTTTCCGGCATCAGCCAGGACATGCGCGTGCTGCTCGAATCCGACGAGGATTCGGCCAGGGAGGCCGTCGAGCTGTTCTGCTACCGGGCTGCCTGCATGGTCGGCCAGCTGTCGATGGCCTCCGGCGGCCTCGAGGCGCTAGTATTCACCGGCGGCATCGGCGAGCACGCCGCGCCGATCCGCGCCCGCATCGCCGAATGGCTGGCCTGGACCGGACTGAGCCTCTACCCCGCCGCCAACCAGCGCCACGCCACCCGCGTCCATACCAAGGACAGCAAGGTCGAAGTGCTCGTCGTGCCGACCAACGAGGAATGGATGATCGGCCACCACGCGGTGAATCTGCTCGGCCTCGGCTAAACTCGGCCACCCGACTCGAAACTCAACGCACCCGCGGTAACTGGACTCGTCTTCCCTCAAAAGCGGCGCCAGATACCGCCTCACCTCGGTGAGCCGCCCAGGACACCTGAACATGCCCCTCTTATCCCGGAAAGCCCTCCTGTCCCCGAGTCTGGTCCTCACAAGCGCGGCACCGCTCAACAAGGACCAGAAGGCCTTCAATACCCTGATCAAGAAAATCGACGCCCGGCGCGCCGAACTGGCCGACTGGGGCGAGGCGATACCCCTGTTCAAACAGCGATACGTCAGCGAACTGCTGCCGCTACAAGACAGGGAAACCGCCCTGCACATCCAGCTCGCCGTGAGCCTGGACATGGCCCATGGCCAAAAAGGAGTGACCAAGGGCGAGAAGCGCAAGCTATCGACCATGATCGCCGAGCTTGCGCTGCTTGTCCTTGCGCGCAAGGATGATGACCAGATCAAGGCCTTGTACAACACGCACAGCCAGTCCGATTTTGACGTCGAGGAGGCGGCCCGGCAGAACGATATGAAATCCATGCTGGAGGAGATGCTCGGCATGGATTTGGGCGACGACATTGACCTGAACTCACCCGATGAGGTGATGCAGCGGTTGGAAAGCCAGTTCCGGGCGCAGCACGAGGCCGGGCAGGGCCAGACTGCGCCACGCAAAAAAACGGCCAAGCAACTGGCCCGCGATGCCCAGCGCGAAGCGGAAGAAAAACAAATGAGCCAGTCGATCCGCGAGGTCTATCGCAAGCTGGCCAGCGCCCTGCACCCGGACCGGGAACCGGACCCGGTCGAGCGGCAGCGTAAGACCGAGCTGATGCAGCGCGCCAATGAAGCCTATGAAAAAGGCAATTTGCTGCAATTGCTGGAGTTGCAGCTGCAACTGGAACACATTGATCAGGCCCACCTGGCGACGCTCGGTGAGGAGCGGCTCAAGCACTACATCAAGATTCTGAAAGGCCAGCTGGGAGAGCTGGAGGCGGAAATCCAGCACGTCGAATACGGCTTTGCTGCCGAGTTTGGCCTGTCGCCCTTCGAGAGACTCCGCCCTCACGAACTGATGCCGATGCTGCATGCCGACCTGGCCGACTGTGAGATCAACATTCGGCGCGTGCAGGCAGAGCTGGACAATGTCGGCGACCCGAAGCAGCTCAAAGCCTGGCTGAAGACCATCACCCTGCGTCGCCAGCGCACCACGGACCTGGATTTCCCCTTCTGACCCACCTGACGCCCCGCGTCGCGGGATTATTCATCACGGCCTCCCGAAAAACACAATCCCCACCCGGCGAAGTCCGCCGGACGGGGATTTGATAAGCATCTGCTTGAAGCCCGGAAAATTCCGGGCTTGTTACTTGAAACGCTCCGCGATCAGCGCGGCAGAACCGACGATCCCATCAGGAAGGTATCGACCTCACGGGCAGCCTGACGGCCTTCGCGAATCGCCCACACCACCAGCGACTGACCGCGACGCACGTCGCCGGCGGCGAAGACCTTGGCCACGTTGGTGGCGTAGCAGCCGTCGCCGTCGGTCGTGGCCTTGGCGTTGCCACGACCGTCCTTGTCGACGCCGAAGGCTTCGAGCAGGGACGCCACCGGGTTGGTAAAGCCCATCGCAAACAGCACCAGATCAGCCGGCAGCTCGCGCTCGGAACCCGGAACTTCGGACGGCTTGCCGTTCTTCCATTCGAGTTCCACGGTACGCAAGGCCTTGACCTTGCCGTTTTCGCCGATGAACTCCTTGGTCGACACGGCAAACTCGCGCTGGCAGCCTTCTTCGTGGGACGAGGACGTGCGCAGCTTGATCGGCCAGTACGGCCAGGTCAGCGGACGGTTCTCTTCCTTCGGCGGCTCCGGCATCACCTCGAACTGGGTGACCGACGCAGCGCCGTGACGGTTGGACGTTCCCACGCAGTCGGAACCCGTGTCACCACCACCGATCACGATGACGTGCTTGCCGGCAGCCGAGATCGGGTTCTTGTCGTCGCCCGCCACTTCCTTGTTCTGCGGAACCAGCAGTTCCAGCGCGAAGTGGACGCCGGCCAGCTCACGGCCCGGCACCGGCAAATCGCGCGGCACTTCGGAACCGGCAGCCAGGATCACCGCGTCGAACTCGGACTTGAGCTGCTCGGCGCTGATCACCTCGACGGCATCATCGTTGATTCCGGTGGCCGCCGGCTTGGCGCCGATGCACACCTGGGTACGGAAAGTCACGCCTTCCGCTTCCATCTGCGCAACGCGACGATCGATGTGGGACTTCTCCATCTTGAAGTCGGGGATGCCGTAGCGCAGCAGGCCGCCAAGGCGGTTGCTCTTTTCGAACACCGTGACGTCGTGACCGACGCGGGCCAGCTGCTGGGCAGCAGCCAGGCCGGCCGGGCCGGAACCGACCACCGCAACCTTCTTGCCGGTCTTGGTCTCCGGCGGCTGGGGCAGAACCCAGCCGTTGGCCCACGCCGTGTCGATGATCGCGTGCTCGATCGACTTGATGCCCACGGCCTCGATGTTGATGTTCAGCGTGCAGGCGGCCTCGCAGGGAGCGGGGCAGATCCGGCCGGTGAAATCGGGGAAGTTGTTGGTCGAGTGCAGAACCTCGATCGCTTCCTTCCAGTTGCCACGGAAAACGAGATCATTCCAGTCGGGAATGATGTTGTTCACCGGACAGCCGCTGTTGCAGAAAGGAACGCCGCAGTCCATGCAGCGCGCGGCCTGCTTGGACGCATCGTCGCTGCTCAGGGTGACGACGAACTCCTTGTAATTCTTGAGGCGCTCATCGACGGGAGCATAGGCCTCGGAGAGGCGCTGAAACTCGAGGAATCCAGTTGGCTTGCCCATGTTACGCGGCCTCCAGTTCGTTCTGTTTTTGCGCGGCCATTTCGGCCAGCGCACGGCGGTATTCGTGCGGCATCACCTTGACGAACCTGCAGCGGGAGGCTGCCCAGTCAGCCAGGATGGTCTTGGCGGTTTCGCTACCGGTGTAGGTGGCATGACGTTCGATGAGCATCTTGAGCAGGGCTTCGTCAGCCATGCCCAGGTGGCGCACGTCGACACGGCCATGGCCTTCGAGGTCGTCCCCGGCCTCGCTGCCCTGGCGGGCGGCAAACTCTTCCTCGACCGGCTCCAGGGCCACCTGGGCCATGTTGCAGCGGCCTTCGAAGGTGCCGTCTTCATCGAACACGTAGGCGACGCCGCCGGACATGCCCGCCGCAAAGTTGCGGCCGGTCATGCCGAGGACCACCACGGTGCCGCCCGTCATGTATTCGCAGCCGTGGTCGCCCACGCCTTCCACGACAGTGGTGGCACCGGAGTTGCGCACCGCGAAACGCTCGCCGCCAACACCGGCGAAGTAGGCCTCGCCTTCGGTGGCGCCGTAGAGCACGGTGTTGCCGATGATGATGTTGCTCGACGTATCGCACTTGAAGCCAGGCGCCGGGCGCACGACGATACGGCCGCCGGAGAGGCCCTTGCCGACGTAATCGTTGCCTTCACCCACGAGTTCGAGGGTCAGACCGCGGGACAGGAAGGCGCCGAAGCTCTGACCGGCCGTGCCGTTGAGCTTGACATGCACGGTGTCGTCGGGCAGGCCAGCGTGACCGTACTTGGCCGCGAACTTGCCGGACAGCATGGCGCCAACCGTACGGTTGATGTTGCGCACCGGGACTTCGAAGGAAACCTTCTCGCCCTTTTCAAGGGCCGGCCTGGCCAGCTCGATGAGCTGGTTGTCCAGCGCCTTGCCCAGGTTGTGGTCCTGGACTTCGGTGTGGATGCGCGGTACGTCGGCAGGCACGTTCGGCAGGTGGAAGATACGGCTGTAATCAAGGCCGCGGGCCTTCCAGTGCTCGATGCCGGCCTTCATGTCGAGCAGGTCGGCACGCCCGATCAGCTCGTCGAACTTGCGAACGCCAAGCTGAGCCATCAGTTCGCGAACTTCCTCGGCAACGAAGAAGAAGTAATTGACGACGTGCTCGGGCTGGCCGGAGAAGCGCTTGCGGAGGGTCGGATCCTGGGTGGCAACGCCAACCGGACAGGTGTTGAGATGACACTTGCGCATCATGATGCAGCCTTCGACGACCAGCGGCGCGGTGGCGAAGCCGAATTCGTCGGCGCCCAGCAGCGCGCCGATGACGACGTCACGACCGGTCTTGATCTGACCATCGACCTGCACACGGATACGGCTGCGCAGGCGGTTGAGCACCAGGGTTTGCTGGGTTTCGGCCAGGCCGAGTTCCCACGGCGAACCGGCGTACTTGATCGACGACAGGGGCGAGGCGCCCGTGCCGCCGTCGTGACCGGCGATCACCACGTGGTCGGCCTTGGCCTTGGCGACACCTGCAGCAACCGTGCCGACGCCCACCTCGGACACCAGCTTGACGGAGATATCCGCCGCCGGGTTGGTGTTCTTCAGGTCGTGGATAAGCTGGGCCAGATCCTCGATCGAGTAGATGTCGTGGTGCGGCGGGGGCGAAATCAGGCCAACGCCCGGAACCGAGTGACGCAGGAAGCCGATGTACTCGGACACCTTGTGGCCGGGCAGCTGACCGCCTTCGCCGGGCTTGGCGCCCTGGGCCATCTTGATCTGGATCTGGTCGGCGTTCACCAGGTATTCGGTGGTGACACCGAAGCGGCCGGAAGCCACCTGCTTGATCGACGAACGCAGGCTGTCGCCGGCCTGCAACTGCAGATCACGCTCGATACGGCTGGCGCCGATGATCTCGGACAGCTTGGTCGGCTGGTTGATCGGGATGAAACGCTTCGGATCTTCGCCGCCTTCACCGGTGTTCGAACGACCGCCGATGCGGTTCATCGCCACGGCCAGCGTGGTGTGCGCTTCGGTGGAAATGGAGCCGAGGGACATGGCGCCAGTAGCGAAACGCTTGACGATGTCCTTCGCGGATTCGACCTCTTCCAGCGGCACAGGCGCGCCAACGGGCTTGAGTTCGAACAGGCCGCGCAAGGTCATGTGGCGCTTGCCCTGATCATTGATGATCTTGGCGTATTCCTTGTAGGTGTCGAACTGGTTGGAGCGGGTCGCGTGCTGCAGCTTGGCGATGGCGTCCGGAGTCCACATGTGCTCGTCGCCACGGACACGGTAGGCGTATTCACCGCCGGCATCCAGCATGTTGGCCAGCACCGGGTCGGCGCTGAAGGCCTGCTGGTGCAGACGGATGGTTTCTTCCATCACTGCAAACACGCTGATGCCTTCAACCTGCGACGAAGTACCGGTGAAGTACTTTTCGATCAGGGACTTCTGAAGACCGATGGCTTCGAAGATCTGCGCACCGGTGTAGGACATGAAGGTTGAGATGCCCATCTTGGACATGACCTTCATCAGGCCCTTGCCGACGCCCTTGATGAAGTGCTTGATGTACTTGTCGGCGGTTGCGGGATCGCCCTTGGCCAGTTCGGTGAGGGTTTCGAGCGCCAGGTAAGGGTGCACCGCTTCGGCACCGTAGCCGGCGAGCACCGCGAAATGGTGGGTTTCGCGGGCAGAACCGGTTTCGACAACCAGGCCGGTACGGGTGCGCAGCCCCTTGGTGACCAGGTGCTGGTGAACCGCCGAGGTGGCGAGCAGCGCCGGGATGGCCACGTTGAGCGCATCGACCTTGCGGTCGGAGACGATCAGGATGTTGGAGCCGTTGAGCACCGCATTTTCGGCTTCAGCGCACAGCGAGGCCAGGCGGGCTTCGACGCCTTCCTTGCCCCAGGCGAGCGGATAGCAGATGTCCAGCTCGGCAGAGCGGAACTTGTTTTCGGTGTAGCGGGCGATCTCGCGCAGCTTCGCCATGTCGGCAAAGGTCAGTACCGGCTGGGTGACTTCCAGGCGGTACGGCGGGTTGATCTCGTTGATGCCGAGCAGGTTGGGGCGCGGACCGACGAAGGACACCAGCGACATGACCAGTTGTTCGCGGATCGGGTCGATCGGCGGGTTGGTCACCTGGGCAAAAAGCTGGCGGAAGTAGTTGTAGATCGGCTTGTTCTTGGCCGACAGGACGGCCAGCGGGCTGTCGTTGCCCATCGAGCCGGTGGCTTCCTCGCCGCTCTTGGCCATCGGCTCAAGGATGAACTTGATGTCTTCCTGCGTGTAACCGAAAGCCTGCTGGCGATCGAGCACCGACGCCGCGCACTCGGGCGCAGCAAGCGATGCAGGCTCGGTACAGGTGTCGAGCTTGATGTTGATGCGCGACAGCCAGTCCTGGTAGGGCTTTGCGGCGGCGAGGGAGTCCTTGAGCTCCTTGTCGTCGATGATGCGGCCCTGCTCCATGTCGATCAGGAACATCTTGCCGGGCTGCAGGCGCCACTTCTTGACGATCTTGGAGTCGGGAATCGGCAGCACGCCGGATTCGGAGGCCATCACGACACAATCGTCGTCGGTAACCAGGTAACGGGCCGGGCGCAGGCCGTTACGGTCGAGGGTTGCGCCGATCTGGCGGCCGTCGGTGAAGGCCACCGCGGCAGGGCCGTCCCACGGCTCCATCATCGCCGCGTGGTATTCGTAGAAGGCGCGACGCTTCGGGTTCATCAGCGTGTGGGATTCCCAGGCCTCGGGAATCATCATCATCATCGCGTGGGCCAGCGAGTAGCCGCCCATGACGAGCAACTCGAGGGCGTTGTCGAACGAAGCCGAATCGGACTGACCCGGGTAGATCAGCGGCCACAGCTTGTGGAGGTCGTCGCCAAGCAGCGGCGACGAGGTGCCCTTCTCGCGAGCGCGCATCCAGTTGTAGTTGCCGCGAACGGTGTTGATTTCACCGTTGTGGGCAATGTAGCGGAACGGATGGGCGAGATGCCAGGTCGGGAAAGTGTTGGTCGAGAAGCGCTGGTGCACCAGCGACAGCGCGGACACGCAGCGCGGATCCTGCAGGTCGGTGTAGTACTGGCCGACCTGGTCGGCGAGCAGCAGACCCTTGTAGTTGATGGTCCGCGCCGACATCGACGGCGTGTAGAACTCCTTGCTGTGCTTGAGCTTGAGGCTGCCGATGGCATTGGCAGCCCGGCGGCGGATCACGTAAAGCTTGCGCTCAAGGGCGTCGGTAACCATCACGTCGGGGCCACGACCGATGAAGACCTGGCGGATTACCGGTTCCTTGGCCTTGACGGTGGGCGACATCGGCATGGCCGGATCGGTGGGCACGTCGCGCCATCCGAGCACAACCTGGCCTTCGGCGCGCGCAGCACGCTCGATCTCCTCCTCACAGGCTAGGCGGGAGGCATGCTCTTTCGGCAGGAAAACCATGCCGACGCCGTAGTCGCCGGCAGGCGGCAGGCTGACGCCTTGCTTGGCCATTTCCTCGCGAAACAGGGTATCCGGAATCTGGATCAGGATGCCTGCGCCGTCGCCCTGCAGCGGGTCGGCACCAACAGCGCCCCGGTGGTCCAGATTCTTCAGGATCTCGAGACCTTGTAAAACGATCTCGTGGGTTTTGTTGCCCTTGATATGTGCGATGAAGCCGACACCACAGGCGTCATGTTCGTTGGCGGGGTCGTAAAGACCCTGCTCCAGGGGAAGATCCATCTTGTTTTTCCTCGACACAACACACACCGGCGCTAACACTTCTGTAGCACCGGACCTTCAAACTGCGGGAGAGTCGCCCCGTCCGAACCGTTAAAAAGCCGGCAGAAACAGCCGGCCGGCTACGGGTGATCCCGACGAGGAGACCGTTCAAACACATTGGGCGAGGCTTGAATATACCGCCGCACGCATCCGTCCTTCAAGGATTTTTTGCGCTGCGGCATTGCTGGCGGCCGATCAGTAGATTTCGCCGACGGCGTACAGACGCCGATGCTCCTTCATCGCGTATCGATCGGTCATTCCGGCGATATAGTCGGCAATGGCCCGCGGTTTGTCGCTTCTGGCCATCTGCTGGTACTGCGGCGGCAGCAAACGCGGGTCGTTCATGAAGGCGGCGAACAGATCCTGAATGATGCGCCGGGCCTTGTCGGTCATGCGCAGAACCTGGTAGTGGTGATACAGGTTTTCGCGCAGAAAGCCCTTGAGAACGCGCAACTCGGGCAACAGCTCTGCGCTGTAGGCAACGAGTCGCGGCGCCACCCGAACATCGTCGAGGGATCCGACCTGCGCCTCCACGATGTTCGTGCGGGTTCTGTCGATGAGATCAACCGCCATCAGGTTGATCATGCGCCGGATGGTTTCGTGGATCAGTCGGCGCCCGGCCAGCCCCGGGTAGGCGCGCTCCACGATCTGCCGATTGCGGAGAAAGATCGGCACCGCATCGAGCTGTTCGAGGGTGATCAGACCCGAGCGCAGGCCATCATCGATATCGTGGTTGTTGTAGGCGATTTCGTCGGCCAGGTTGGCAAGCTGGGCTTCGAGGGAGGGCTGGTGACCTTCAAGGAAACGGCGTCCGATTTCGCCGAGTCCTTCGGCGTTCTTGTGCGAGCAATGCTTGAGAATGCCTTCCCGCGTTTCGTGCAGGAGATTGAGTCCGTTGAACTCGGCATAGCTTTCTTCAAGCACATCGACCGTACGCAACGACTGCAGATTGTGCTCGAAGCCGCCGAAATCCTTCATGCAGGAGTTGAGCGCCTCCTGCCCCGCGTGGCCAAAGGGCGTGTGACCGAGATCGTGGGAAAGGGCCACGGCTTCGGCAAGGTCTTCGTTGAGATGCAGCGCGCGGGCGATCGAGCGGGTGATCTGGGCCACCTCGATGCTGTGGGTCAGCCGCGTGCGAAACAGGTCGCCTTCATGATTGACGAAAACCTGGGTCTTGTATTCAAGCCGCCGGAAGGCCGTGCAATGCACGATGCGGTCGCGGTCGCGCTGGAATTCGCAGCGCGCCAGCGGCGCCGGCTCGGCGATCTGCCGGCCTCGGGAGTTGGCTTCGCAGACCGCGTAGGGCGCCAGTTCGGTCATGAGCTCAGCAGCACGCTTCGATACTGGCGCGGATGTCGGCGCTTGCGGCCTCGGAAGTGATCACCGCGCGTCCGATCTGCCGGAGCAGCACAAGACGCAGGGTACCGTCGGTCACCTTTTTATCGTGGGCCATCAGTTCGAGGTAGCGGTCGGCGCCCAGCGGCGCACCCTTTACCGGCAGCCCGGCACGCTCGTGGATGGCCCGGACCCGCTCCACATCCGCATCGGACAACCATCCCAGTCGGCGCGACAGGTCGGCCGCCATCACGACTCCGGCCGCAACGGCCTCGCCATGCAACCACTGGCCGTAGCCCATGCCGGTTTCGATCGCGTGGCCAAAAGTGTGCCCGAGATTGAGCGTGGCCCGCTCACCCTGCTCCGTTTCGTCAGCCGCGACGACTTCGGCCTTGTTGCGGCAGGAGCGCTCGACGGCCTCGGCCAGCGCATCCGGATCGCGTGCCAGCAGGCGCGCGATATTGGCCTCGATCCAGTCGAGAAAAGGCAGGTCACGGATCAGGCCGTACTTGATGACTTCCGCCAGGCCCGCCTTGAGTTCGCGGTCTGGCAGCGTGTTGAGCACGCTAGTGTCGGCAAGCACGAGTTTCGGCTGGTAAAAGGCGCCGATCATGTTCTTGCCAAGGGGATGGTTGATGGCCGTCTTGCCGCCGACCGACGAATCCACCTGCGACAACAGCGTGGTCGGCACCTGGATGAAGGGCACGCCACGCTGGTAGGTGGCCGCCGCAAAACCGACCATGTCACCGACCACTCCGCCGCCAAGGGCGATAAGGGTTGTGCTGCGATCGCAACGCTCACCCAGCAAGCCATCGAAGATCAGGTTGAGGGTCGGCCAGTCTTTGTGAGCCTCGCCGTCCGGCAGCACGATCTGGGTTACCAGCAGCCCCTTCGCCTCCAGACCGGCTACAAAAGGCGCCAGGTAAAGCGGTCCGACCACATCATTGGTCACCACCGCGACGCGCCGGGTCTTCAGATAGGGGACGATCAGGCCGGGGTCAGAGAGCACCCCCGCGCCGATACGGATTGGATAACTGCGGTTGTCGAGTTCGACGTTCAAAGTGCGCATATGGCCTGCAATTCCTTTTCGACCAGCCGGACCATTGCATGAGGCGTGCCGCGCCCGCCTTCGACGACGATGTGCGCCACATCGCGGTAAAACGCGTCGCGAGCAAGGTACATCTCCTGCAGGCGCCCTTTTGGATCCGACACTTGCAGCAGCGGTCGGCTGCGGTCATGACGGGTTCGCTCCCACAAAATCTGGGGCGGAACGTTCAGATAGACAACCACCCCCCGCTCTGCGAGCAACGCACGGTTCTCGGGACGAATAGCGGCACCACCCCCGGTGGCAACCACAAGATCGGGCTCATGGGTGAGCGCGTCCAGGGTCTGGGTTTCACGACGGCGAAAACCTTCTTCGCCCTCGATTTCGAAGATTGTTGGAATCTTGACGCCTGTGCGTGCCTCGATTTCGTGGTCACTGTCGACAAAACGCCGGCCGAGGCGCTTTGCGAGCTCTCGGCCGACTGTGGTTTTTCCTGAGCCGGGCATGCCGACCAGGACGATGCAGCGAGTTTTTTCGCTGGAGACTATAGGCATGAAGAAAGTCAGGATGTCACATGTAACTGGCGGCCCACCGGGGCCGCCAGCCAACGACGCTAATTTTTGTCAGTACAAGAGGGCAGAATGCCAAACGGCGAAAAGTGGAAGGACGGAGAAACAGCCAAATCGCTCACCTCACTCGCCAGGTAGGGCAGATAAAAACTGCGGGTTGCCGTATTGTTCTGCCCCGCGACGGCGGCCGTGACCTTTAACTCTATCTTGGTCCAGGCAGCATACGCGGGCGGATAGACAACCCAGAACGCCGCTGCACCCGAATTATCGGTGGTCACCATAACGCTGGTCGAAGCCGTTGCGCTAGTAACGGGCGGCGTGACAAGCGCCGCGCCATTCGGCTCGAGAACACCGTCACCGTCTTGATCCCCCAATTCTCCACTCTGAAAGAAACCATCATTATTGGCATCTTCTGAGAAACAAGTCGCCTCAGGAGCCATCACCCACTTACCCGCATTGATGCCCGTGCCCGGTTCAAAGGAGCCCTTTTGGAATTCGATACCTCGCAGCGCGATCGTCACAGCCTGATTGCGGACCGGATTGCCCGCAGTGTCCGTCACGAAAACACCCCATACAGACGTGTAGCGAGGCGGATTATCACTTTTCACAATGAGGTTGTCGGTGCCAATGACAATGTTCACCCCCTGCCCTGCAACGGTCAGCTGCGTCGTCTGGGTTACGGAAGTGCCTAGAACAGTTGCCACGACAGTCACTGCATCCTTGCCCGTCAGGTTGGGATCTGCCTTGAAGGTGGTCGAAGCGACGCCGGACGCGTCGGTGTCGGCAATCGACGGATTCGCCTGGCCACCACCGGAGGGCGCGGTAAAGATGACCTTGCTACCCGCAACAGGGTTGCCGCTGTCGTCCCGCACGATTGCATAAATGTTGCCGGTACTATTCGGGGACAGGGTGGAGGGATCGGCCTGCACCACGATCTGGGTCGGCATCAGGGAAACAAAGGAAATCTCGCGCTTGGCCGTCGTACCGGAGCCAGAAGATGCTGTCAGAATCGCGGACACCGTTGCGGCTCCCGCACTCGGCGAAGTTACGTAGGCCTTTGCCGTCGTGCCGCTGAAAGCAACGGTTGCCGCAGCACTCGTCCGCTTGATGGGGTTAGACTGATTGTAGAGTACGTCGGCATCACATGCAGCCAGCGTCATGTAGGCGGAGCCTCGCGAGGATGTGAAGGTCGCTGACGTTCCGGTCACACCGCCCACAAGCTGGACCTCCACTTCTCGACAAGTGTTGATCGCTACCGTCGCATTACTCGCGGGGCTCGTGAAAGCGAAATTAATCGCCGAGATCGGAAGGTCCTTGACTGCACTGGCACCCAGGGCGCTGATAGTGATCACATCGGCACCACTGATCGTCGGCTTGAAAGTCAGCGTCGCCAGCCCGCTGGCATTGGTGGTAACAGTGGCCGGAACCGGGTTGCCGAGCGAGGACTTCACCGCAACCCCCTGATTCGCAATTGCCTTGCCCGCACCGTCGAGCAGGGTCACGGTCATCACGACATTTTCGCCAATAACGCCAGAGGAATCTCCACCGAAACCGAGCCTGGAGCCAAGCACAGTAATGGTCGTTTCCTTCACAAGAGACTGATAAGTTGCCCTGACCTTGACTTCCCGGTTCGCCTTGTTGTCATTCGAATCGAAGGTCACGGTAGCTACGCCGGTCGTCGCGTCTGTTTTCACAGAACTCTCGGACAAGGAGCCAGAGTCGACCGAGAAATTGACCGTCTCACCCTTCACGATACCGCTCGACTTGTCCTTCAACGTTGCATTGATCGTGACCACCGAAGCGCCGTCCGTCTGCAGGGTCGGCGAATCAACGGTGAGCGAAAGTTGAGTCACGATGGTCGAGGACGCATTGCTCGCGCAGGTCGGATCAGTGGTGTAGGGCAGGCAAGTAGAGGTGGCACTAGAGCCACCGCCCCCACCACCTCCGCAACCAACCACTACCACCGCAGCAAGCATGGACAGGATCAAACCCGACTGGCGCAAGCAGTCGGCAATGTTGGATTTATGCATTTTAAGTTCCATTCAGACCTGGGTTTTCAACGTAACCCAAGCTGATCGTTGATGATGCGGGGCGTGATGAAGACGAGCAGTTCGGTCTTGTTGTCCTTGCGCTCGTTGTTCCGGAACAGGTAGCCCAGAACAGGAATATCTCCGAGCAAAGGAACCTTGGTCGTGTTGTTGCCGACTTCCTGAATATAAATACCGCCGATGACGATCGTGCCACCGTTCTCGACAACGACTTCGGTCTTGACGTGCTTGGTGTCGATCGGGACGTTACCGCCGGCAACCGGCTGGTCGTAACGGGCCTGGTCCTTGTTCACCTCGATAGCCATCATGACCTTGCCGTCAGGTGTGATCTGAGGCTTCACTTTCAGCGCAAGATTGGCTTTCTTGAAGCTGACGGTGGAGGCCTGTAATCCGCTGGCCGTGGTTTGATAGGGGATTTCGGAACCCTGCTCGATGATTGCTTCAGCCTTGTCCGCCGTCATGACGCGCGGGCGGGACACCACTTTGCCGCGACCATCGGCTTCGAGCGCAGAGACTTCGAGGTCGATGTAACGGGTTGCTGCACTGTTCCACAAGGCAAAGGACAGGGCCCCCGCTTGCTTGGCATTTATATTGCTCGCCGGCAGGTTAAGGGCCAGCGTATCCCTGAAAAAGTCTGGCTTGGTCTCGATTTGCCCGGCCTGATAGCCCGTGCCGGCCAGTCCGCCGCCGAAGTTATTACGGAAGACGGATACGCCGTCAGACGTTGCGCCGAGCCGCCCGCCCGTTTTGGCGCCAAAGCCCAGCCTCACGCCAAGGTTGCGTGCAAAAGTGTCGGTTGCCTCGACGATCTGGGCCTCGATCAACACCTGACGCTGCTCCACATCGACTTCGGCGATCAGGCGGCGCATTTCCTCGAGCCGCGAGGGAATGTCGTTGACGAAAATCTTGTTGCTACGCTCGTCCGGAACAACGCTGCCCCGCTTGGAGAGCACGGTCTGGTCCTTGTTCTTGAGGAACTCGGCGACGCTCTTGGCCTTGTGATAGTTGATCTGGAAGCTCTCGGTACGCAGGGGCTCCAGATCCCCGATCTGCGCCTTCGCTTCGAGATCGAGCTTTTCACGGGCCGCCAGTTCATCCCGCGGCGCGATCCAGATGACGTTGCCGTTCTTGCGCATGTCGAGGCCACGCGCCTGCAGGATGATGTCGAGAGCCTGATCCCAGGGCACATCCTTGAGGCGCAGCGTAAGGTTGCCCTGCACGGAGTCGCTGGTAATGATGTTGAAGTTGGTGAAATCCGCGATCACCTGCAGCACGGATCGTACGTCGATATTCTGGAAGTTCAGCGAGAGCTTTTCACCACCGAAGCGGTTCTTGCCGATCCCCTGGGTGAGCTTGTTGGGATCCTCCTTGACCGGCTTAACCTCAAGAACAAACTGGTTGTCGCTCTGGTAGGCGTTGTGCTCCCACAAACCCTTTGGCGTGATCGTCATGCGAACGTTGCCACCCTGCGTCTGGGTGAGAACGCTCGAAACCGGAGTGCCGAAATCGACCACGTCGAGCTTGCGGCGGAATTGCTCGGGCGCATCGGTCTTCAGAAAATCAACGATCAGGCTGGAACCCTGCTGCCGGATGTCGATGCCGGCATTCGGATCGGAAAGATCGACAACCAGCCGGCCTTCGCCATCTTTCCCGCGCCGGAAATTGACGTCACGGATGGTATGCCGCTCACCCTGCGACAGGGTCGGCGGTGCAGCGAACTGCGTGGACTGGGACGCCCCCATGCCCGCAGCCTCCTTGAACTGGGATGCGGACAGGGTGATCAGGAGATCCTTGTCCTCAATGCGGGCGTCGTACGGAAATACGCGGGTCAGATTCAGCACGAGACGCGTACGGTCGCCAACCTGGACGATATTCACGCTACGCAGCTCTCCCGTGTTGAGCACCTGGCTGTTGCGACCGAGAGCGTTGGCGGTATCTGGAAAATCGAAGGCGATTCGAGCCGGATTGGCAACGCTGAAACTTCCCGGAACAGCCGCGAGGGGCTGGGCCATGGTCAGCTTGAGAATGATATTGCCGCCTTGTTCCGCAGCAACGATCTTCTCGATACGGTTGCCGGTCTGCACGGTCGCAGCCGGCGGCGTTTGCGCCAGCACGGAAACGGTCGGGACAAGACTTCCGAAACTGGCCGCCAGAACCAGCGCGCCAAGCCTGACACCACAACTTCTTGTTTTCATTTCTTCCCCTCCTGGGGCGCCTGCTCCTGCAGTTGCAGCGTACTGATGCGTTCAGCCCATTCACCGCCAGAGTCTTCGACGAGTTCCTTCAACGTGACCTCTGTCTCCGTAATCGCGGTGATCTGCCCGTAGTTCTGCCCGAGATAGTTTCCGACCTTGACCTGGTGCAGCGTCTTGTCAGCGGCGACGATGGCGTGGGACTGACCTCGCTTGATCAGCACCCCGACCATTTTCAGCGATTCAAGTGGATAGGACTCAAGGGGCTCGCGCCGCCGATTTGCGTCGGGCACAAACAGGCCGGACTTTTTGTCCGGCTCGAGCTTTGCCGGCTTGAACGGGTCAATAAGCGCAGCCCCCTGGTAACTCACCGGCACAACCTGCTGAATGGGCGGCAGCGGCTTGAGGTTCGGCTTCAGATCCTTGGAGGCTTCCTCCATCCACTTTCGCAGGTCGTCCTGCTGGTCGCTGCATCCGCAAAGCAGCAGCGCGGCAGCCAGCGGCAGCACAGTCAGTCGCATGATTCTCACTTGCCGCCCTTTTCCTTGGCCTTTTCCTTGCGCAGCTTGGCCACCTCATCGTCGTCTAGATAGCGGTAAGTCACCGCTGTCGCGTCAAACTTGAGACCACCGTCCTTCTGCGCCTCGATTGCGATGTCATTCAGCGTCACAATACGGGGCATCTGCGCGACATCGCCGACGAATTCACCGAGATCGTGGTAGCCACCGGTAACACGCACAGCAATCGGCAACTCGGCATAGAAATCCTTCATGGCTTCCGAACCCGGCTTGAACAACTCGAACTGCAGGCCACGCCCCAAGCCAGCCTGGTTGATGTCGGCAAGCAGCGACTCGATCTCTGAACGATTAGGCAACTGCTTGAGCAGAGCGCCGAACTGGCGGTCAATCTCGCTGAGCTGACGCTTGTATTCCGGCAGATTGACCGCCTGGCGTTTCTTGGCGACCCAGTCGTCCTTGAGAGTGAGCTCTTCCTTCTGCTTGGTATCGAGTTGGGTCAGTTGATCGCTCCAGTCGAACCACCATCCGCCCACCACGATCAGCAGGAAAACCCCCACCAGTGCAGCCACTCGGGGCAGCAGCGGCCATTGTCCGGGATCGTTGGGATCCAGCCCCCTGAAGTCACGCAGCAGGGTTTGCGCATCCAGGCTTCGAAGATTCTCGACCGACTCCTTGAAACCCATTACGGTTTACCCCCTGCACTCACGGGAAGCTTTCCCTTTCCTTTGTCGGCCTCGTCGGTCTTCGGACGCTCGATGGCTACATTGAGGTTGAACTCGCTGACCCGCCGGTTGTTGAGCGTTGCGGCCTTGACTTCGACCAGGTCGGCACGCTCGAGATGAGGAGATGCCTCGAGATTGCGCATCAGATTGGACACCCTGGCATTTGACTGGGCGTAGCCGGTCAAATTGATCTTCGAGCCGGATTGCTTGAGCGCCTTGAGATAAACGCCTTCCGGCATCTGCCTTGCCAGCTCGTTGAAAACCTGCACGGTTTCGGTGCGGTTGGTCTGCAGCGACTCAATGACCTGCTTGCGTGACAACAAGGCTTCTGCCTGCTCACGCAAGCCCTTGATTTCGGATATTTCCTTGTCGAGCACGGCGATAGCCTGTTTCAGGAAGACGTTCTTCTCTTCCTGACCATCCACATAGCCGGCGATGATCGTATGCCCGACAAACCAGACCGCCAGTCCGGCAAGCGCCACGACGGCAGCAAACAGCGCGAACTGCTGGCGCCTGGTTTTGCGCTTTTCCTCCCGGTGAGGGAGCAGGTTGATGCGAATCACGAATCGAACCTCCGCAGCGCCAGTCCGCAAGCCACCAACAGTGCCGGCGCATCCGCAGCCAGATTTTTCGGACGGATTTTTGAACTCAGGCTCATGTTCGCGAACGGGTTGGCGACCTGGGTTTCGACCTGGGTGCGGCCGGCAACCGTATCGGCAAGGCCGGGAATCACGGCACAACCGCCAGCGAGCACGATGTGGTCCACCTGGTTGAACTGGGTCGAGGTGAAGAAGAACTGCAGCGCCCGCGATACTTCCAGCGCCAGCGCATCCATGAAGGGGCGCAGCAGATCCGCTTCATAGCTTTCGGGCAGGGAACCCGTTCGCTTGGCGCCCTCGGCTTCTTCGAGGGACATGCCGAAATGCCGCATGATGTCCTGGGTGAGCAGAAACCCGCCAAAGGCCTGCTCACGAGCATAAACCTGCACGCCGTTACGCAGCACCGAGACGTTCATCACGTTGGCACCGGCATCGACGAGGGCGATGATCTTGTCCTCGCCGTGGCCGGGCAATTGGGCCTGAACGAGTTCGAAGGCGGAGAGTGCGGCGTAGGATTCGACGTCCATGACCAGCGCCTTGAGCCCCGCCGCTTCCGCCGCGGCAACCCGGTCTTCGACCTTTTCCTTGCGTGACGCTGCGATCAGCACCTCATCTTCGTCGGCGCCCGAAGCGGCCGGGCCGATGACCTGGAAATCGAGGTTCACCTCGTCGAGGGCGAAGGGAATGTACTGGTTGGCTTCGGATTCAACCTGGACTTCCAGCTCCTGATCACGCAAACCGGCGGGCAGGATGATCTTCTTGGTGATCACCGCCGAGGCCGGCAGTGCCAGCGCGACGAAGCGGGTACTGGTGTTGAGCCTGCGCCAGCCGCGCCGGATCGCTTCGGCGACCGCCTCGAGGTTGGCGATGTTGCCGTCCGTCACGGCATCGCGGGGCAGCGCTTCGACCGCGTAACGCTCGACCCGATATCCCCCTCCGGAAACGGCGGACAACTCGACCATCTTGACCGACGACGACGAGATGTCGACGCCGATCAAAGGACGCGCCCTAGGGCTGAAAAAGGATAGGTCGATCACAAAAAATCCTGATAATTCTTTATGTTAGGCGCAATAACAACAATCTACATGAAATCCTAACAACAACCATGACGGGTGTAAAGCAAGCGCCTGCAAAACACGGTTCCGCATTCCGGGCGCCAAACGGGGCGTCCTCGTATAATGCCGCACTTTACTATGCTTCCCACTCCTGCCATGCGCTGGGTACTCTATCCCCTTGCCATTCTCCTCGGCCTGATCGCCATTGGTGCCGCGGCTCTCGCTCTCGCCGTTGCCTTTGCGTGGCCGACGCTACCGTCGCTGGAGGCGCTGACCGACTACCACCCGAAGATCCCGCTGCGCGTTTACACCGCGGACGGCGCCCTGATCGGGGAGTACGGCGAAGAGCGCCGGGCCTTCATCCGCATCCAGGACGTTCCGCCGGTTCTCAAGCACGCGATCCTGGCGGCCGAGGACGATCGCTTCTACCAGCACTCGGGCGTCGACTTCCTCGGCATCCTCCGGGCCGCAAGCGCCAACCTGGCCACCGGCGGCAAACGCCAGGGCGCCTCGACGATCACGATGCAGGTGGCACGCAACTTTTTCCTGACCCGCGAGAAAACCATTTCCCGCAAGCTCTACGAAATCCTTCTGGCCTTAAAGATCGAGCAAAACCTCAGCAAGGACCAGATTCTCGAGGTCTACATCAATCAGATATTCCTCGGCCGACGCGCCTACGGTTTCGCCGTTGCATCCCAGACCTACTTCGGCAAGTCGATCAAGGATCTGAACATCCCCGAGGCCGCCATGCTGGCCGGCCTGCCCAAGGCGCCTTCCGCCTACAACCCGGTGGTCAACCCAAAACGCGCCACCCAGCGCCAGCAATACGTGCTGCGCCGCATGACCGAACTCGGTTTCATCTCAGCCGCCGAACAGCAAGTCGCCATCGACACTCAGCTGAAGGTCGTCAACGGCACCTCCGACTTTGGCGGCAGTGCCGATTACATCGCCGAAATGGCGCGTCAGATCGCCTTCGAGCAATATCGGGAAGAGGCCTACACGCGCGGCATCAAGGTCATCACCACCATCGTCAAGGCCGAGCAGGACGCGGCCTACCGGGCCCTGCGGCGCGGAATCATGGACTACGACCGCCGCCATGGCTACCGCGGCGCCGAGAGCTACGTGGACCCGGCCCGCATGAACACCGAACAAACCGAATCGATGGACGAGATCCTCGCCGAAACCCCGGACTACGACGATCTTCTGGCCGCCATCGTCACCAAGGCCGGCGGCGGCTCGGTCACGGCTTACCGTTATGGCGAGACAATAAAAATCGGCGGCGACGGCCTGCGCTTTGCATCCAGCATGGTCGGCGACAAGGCCCCCGCCAACAAGCGTATCCGCCCCGGCGCCGTGATCCGCATCACACGCACTGAAAACGGCCACTGGGAAATCAGCCAATTGCCCGAGGTCGAAGGCGCCCTCGCGGCAGCAGACCCGCGCACGGGCGCCATTCGCGCGCTGGCCGGCGGCTTCGACTTCAACCGCAACAAGTTCAACCACGTCACCCAGGCCTGGCGGCAGCCGGGCTCCAGCTTCAAGCCGTTCATCTACTCGGCCGCCTTTGAAAAAGGCTACGGCCCGAACAGCGTGGTGGATGACTCCCCCCTGTCTTTCCCCTCCGGAGAAACCGGCAGCCAGGCCTGGGAGCCAAGGAACTATGACGGCAAGTACGACGGCCCGATTTCCATCCGTACGGCCCTCGCCCGCTCCAAGAACATGGTCTCGATCCGCCTGCTCAAGTCGGTCGGCACGCGCTACGCACAGGATTACATCACCAAGTTCGGCTTCGATGCCGAGCGCCACCCGCCCTACCTGACCATGGCACTCGGCGCCGGCTCGGTCACCCCGTGGCAAATGCTGCGCGGCTACTCGGTATTCGCCAACGGCGGCTATCGCATCGAGCCCTACCTGGTGAAGGAAATCCGCGACGAAGCCGGCAACGTGCTGGCCCGCGTCGACCCGCCGGTAGCCGGCGAGACAGCCGAGCGCGCCATCGACGAGCGCAACGCCTACCTGATGGATTCGGTCATGAAGGACGTGGTCCGCCGCGGCACGGCCACCAAGGCCCTCGCACTCAAGCGTGGTGACCTTGCCGGCAAGACCGGCACCACCAACGAATACGTGGACGCGTGGTTCTGCGGCTACCAGCCCACGGTCGTTGCGGTGGCATGGATCGGGTTCGACCAGCCAAAGAAGCTCGGCAGCGGCGAAACCGGCGGCGCAGCGGCACTGCCCATGTGGATCACCTACATGCGCAAAGCCCTGGACGGCGTACCCGAAACCTATCCGACCGCACCGCCGGGCCTGATCCGCGTCCAGCCGACCGGCGCTACCACCGAGGAAATGATCTACCAGGAAAACCTCCCGGCAGTGCCGCCAGAAGTGCCCAACGAGCCGGCCAACACCACCCCGGCGGACGAAACCCCTGCACCGGCTCCGACCCCGCCGGCCGCTGCAGCCCCGCCGGCGGCAGCGGCAATACCGACCTCGCCCCAGTAGCCACCTGCGGCAACGCGCTGTGCGCCCCCGAGTCACCAGACCGGGACGCGCTGCACGTTGTCAGCAGGCAGTCAGCCCTTCAGGCTGACCGACTCGCCCGACTGCTCGGACATGCAGCGAGACAACACAGCATAAAAATCGGCCTCGTCCCGCGTGCCAAGCCAGCGCCCGCCCACCGGACGGAAATGGAAGCCGCCAGACTTGGCGGCCAACCAGATTTCACGGGCGGCCGTGTGGCGGTTGACGATGATCTTGGTGCCGTTGTCGAACTCCAGCTCCAGCACGCCGCCAGGCTTCACCTCGTAGTCAAAATCGGCCCCGCAGTGCTCCAGCAGGTTTTCCAGGCGCTCCAGTTCGGCGTCCGCCAATGCATTGAAATCTGCTTCATTCATCGCCTTACCCCTTGATCTGTTAACATTCCCGCTTTTGCGCGGAACTCATGCGAACCATCGCCATTGCCGCCGCGGCATGCGGCCTGATTGTGCTGGGCGGCTGCGGCATCAAGGGGCCGCTCTACATCGCGCAGCCACCCAAACCGGTAGCCCGACCCGCTCCCCAGCCGACACCTGCCCCGGCGCCCACCCGGACACCGGGCGCCGATCATAACAAACCCGTCCCCCAGGATTCCGCCCAATGACGACCACCCTGCCCATACCGACGCTCAAAGCCGGCGCCGCCGGCCTGACCCTCGAAGGGGTCGCCCTCGCCGACATCGCCGAACGCTTCGGCACCCCCACCTACGTTTACTCGCGCGCCGCACTCACTCAGGCCTATGAGGCCTACCAGCACGCCCTCGGCCTGCGCAAATCGCTCGTCTGCTACGCGGTCAAGGCCAACTCCAGCCTCGGGGTCCTGTCGGTTTTCGCCAGGCTCGGCGCCGGCTTCGACATCGTTTCCCGCGGCGAACTGGCCCGGGTGCTGGCCGCCGGTGGCGATGCCGGCAAGGTGATCTTCTCGGGTGTCGGCAAGAGCGCCGACGAAATGCGCTACGCGCTGGAATCCGGCATTGGCTGCTTCAACGTCGAATCCGCCGCCGAACTCGACCGCCTTAACGAGGTGGCCGGGAGCATGGGCAAGCGCGCGCCGATCGCCTTCCGGGTCAACCCGGACGTCAATCCGAACACTCACCCCTACATTTCCACGGGCCTGCGCAGCAACAAGTTCGGCGTCGCCTTCACCGAAGCGCTCGACCTGTACCGCAAGGCCGCCAAGCTGCCGAACATCGAGATCAGCGGCATCGACTGCCACATCGGCTCCCAGTTGCTCGATCCGGCGCCCATGGCCGAAGCCGCCGACAAAATTCTCGGCCTTGTGGACCAGCTTGCCCGCGAAGGCATCACGCTCGATCACATCGACCTGGGCGGCGGGCTCGGCATTCGCTACCGCGACGAAGAACCGCCCACGCCCACCGAATACCTCAAGCCGCTGCTCGAACGTTTCGCCGGCCGCGACGAAGCACTGTGCTTCGAGCCGGGCCGCTCGCTGGTCGGCAACGCCGGTTTGCTGCTCACGCGCATCGAATACCTCAAGCCCGGCGTCGAAAAAAGCTTCGCGATCATCGACGCCGCCATGAACGACCTGGCTCGCCCGGCGCTTTACGACGCCTATCATGAGATCGTCGCAGTGGCCCCGCGCGCGCTGCCCGCCACCCGCTACGAGGTGGTCGGCCCGATCTGCGAGAGCGGCGACTTCCTCGGCCATGACCGCGATCTGTCGGTTGAAACCGGCGACCTGCTGGCGATTCTTTCGGCCGGCGCCTACGGCATGACGATGAGCTCCAACTACAACACCCGCCCACGCGCCGCCGAGGTGCTGGTGGATGGCGACGAGGTTCACGTCATACGCGACCGCGAAACCCTCGAACACCTGCTGAAGGGCGAACGCCCGCTTCCGTAACTCCTGCCCTGCCGCCAGCCCGAAGGCCCCGACCATGCGTTTCGCCACCTGCGCTTCACTGATCATCGCCTTTGGGCTCGCCGGCTGCAGCAACAAACCCGACAACTCCGCCGCCAAGCCTGCCGGCCCGCCAGCCACGCTGATCACCACCGCCAAAGCATCGATTCTTGCACTGGATGTCACCGAGGACACCCTCGGTAGCCTCGAAGCGCTGATCGACCCGAAGATCGGTGCCGAAGTGGCCGGTCGCGTCATCGCCGTCTCGGCCCACAGCGGCGATCGCGTAAAAAAGGGCCAACTCCTGGCCGAGCTGGATGCCAGCGATTTCCAGATCCAGGGCCAGTCCGACGCCGCCGAAATCAGCCGCCTCGAAGCCCTGTCCAGCCAGGCCGAACGCTTCGCCGAGCGCCAGCAAAGCCTCGTCGCCAAGGGCTTCATCTCGCAAAACGGAGCCGACGACAGCCTCGCCCAGCGCAACGCCTTGCGGGCCCAGCTGGCCACCGCCAGGGCCCGCAGCGGCGCGACCCGCAACAACCTCGGCCGCACCAAGGTGGTCGCGCCGATGGATGGCATCATCGAAACCCAGATCGTCTCCCCTGGCGACTACGTAAAAGTGGGCGACCCGCTGTTCCGCCTGGTTTCCAACCGCGTGCTGCGCGCCCACCTGCCCTTTCCCGAATCCGCCGCCGCCCGCATCCGTGCCGGCCAGACGGTACGCCTTCGCCTGCCGCACCTGCCCGGCAGCGTCATCACCGGTCACGTCGAGGACGTGAAGCCCACCGTCAACGAAGCCAGCCGCGCCCTCGACGTGCTGGTGCGCGTCACCAACGACGGCAGCCTGCTGTCGGGCGGCACCGTCAATGCCTCCATCGTCACCGGCAGCAAGCCGGCCGCCGTCGTGGTGGCCGAGCAAAGCGTCGTGCTGCGCCCCGCCGGCAAGGTGGTCTATGTCATCGCCGACGGCAAGGCCAGCCAGCGGATTGTCGAGGCCGGCGTCAAGCAGGGCGGCCGCATCGAGATCGTCAAGGGCCTCGCTGCCGGTGAAATCGTGGCCGAAGACGGCGCCGGTTTCCTCACCGACGGCGCCGCCGTCAATATCAAACCAGCCCAGGCCGCCGCACCCGCCATGCCGGTTGCCGCCAAACCATGACGCTGCCCGAACTGTCCATCAAGCGCCACGTTCTGGCGTGGATGATGAGCGCCGTGCTGGTGCTGGTCGGCGTCATCGGCTACCAGCGGGTCGGCATGGACCGCTTTCCCCAGATCGAATTTCCGGTCATCTCGATCACCACCACGCTGAAGGGCGCCAACCCCGACATCGTCGATTCGAGCATCACCAACGTCATCGAATCGGCCGTCAACAGCGTGCCGGGCATCGAGCACGTGCAATCCAGCTCGTCGCCGGGCGTCTCGACGGTGAACATCACCTTCTCTCTCGAGAAGAAGGTGGACGTGGCCTTCAACGAGATCCAGTCCAAGGTCAACCAGGTGCTCCGCCGCCTGCCCAAGGATGTGGACCCGCCGGTCGTCGCCAAGGTCGAAACCAACGCCCAGCCCATCATGTGGCTGGCGCTGCAGGGCGACCGCACCCAGCAGCAGCTCAACCAGTACGCCATCAACGTCCTCAAGAAGCGCCTCGAAACCATCGACGGCGTCGGCGAGGTGCGCCTCGGCGGACGCCGCGACCGCACCATCCGGGTCAATCTGCGGCCCGACCGCATGGCGGCCCACAAGATCACCGCCCAGGACATCTCCGACGCCTTCGCCAAGGAACACGTCCAGCTCGCCGGCGGCTTCGTGGTTGGGCAGACGACCGAAAGCCTGGTCAAGCTGGATCTCGAATTCCACCAGGTCGACGATCTGCGCGGCCTCATCGTGGCCTTCCGCGAAAAATCCCCGGTGCGCCTCGGCGACGTGGCCGAGATCGAGGACGGCCTCACCGACAACCGCCAACTGGCCCGCTTCAACGGCAAAACCACCGTCGGCCTGGGCCTCGTCAAGATCGCCAACGCCAACACGGTGGCCATCACCGAGCGCATCCTGGCCCGCGTGGACAACGAACTGCGCCCGGCCCTGCCGCCCGGCATGAGCCTGTCGGTCGTGTCCAACGATGCGGTGTTCATCCTCGAAATCGTGAACTCCCTCAAGGAACACCTGATCGAGGGCACATTGCTTGCCGCGCTGGTGGTGTGGTTCTTCCTGCGCTCGGTGCGCTCCACGCTGATCATCTCGCTGGCCATCCCGGTGTCGCTGATGGGCGCCATCGCGGTGATCTACTTCGCCGGCTTCACGCTCAACTCCCTCACCTTGCTGGCTCTTTTGCTGCTCATCGGCGTGGTGGTGGACGATGCCATCGTGGTGCTCGAAAACATCTTCCGCCACCGGGAAGAACTCGACCCCGACCCGGTTTCCGCCGCCATCAACGGCAGCAATGAAGTGGTTTTCGCGGTCATGGCGGCCACCCTGTCACTGGTCTGCATCTTTGCGCCCGTGGCCTTCATCTCGGGGATCATCGGGCAGTTCTTCCGCAGCTTCGCGCTGGTGGTCACCTTTGGCGTGGTGGTGTCGCTGTTCGTCTCGCTGACCCTCACACCCATGCTGTGCGCCCGCTATCTCAAGGTCGAAAAGCAGCACGGCCCCATCTACCGGGCCTTCGACCGCCTGTTCGAGGGCATGGACTCGCTTTACGTACGCCTGCTCGAAGGCGCGCTCACCCACCGCCTGTGGGTGCTGCTGGCAACCGTCGCAGTGGTCGCGTCGAGCGCCTTCTTCTTTGCCAACGTCGGCAAGGCCTTCTCCCCGGAACAGGACGAAGGCCGCTTCCTGGTATCCGTGCGCACGCCGCTCGGCTCCAGCATCGACTACACCGACGCCCGGCTGCGCGAGGTAGAAGCCATCCTCGACGGCCATCCGGAAGTCCGCTCCGAATTCGTCCTGATCGGCCTCGGCACCGCCGGGCAGGTGAACCAGGGCACCGTGGTGGTGCGCATGGCGCCGCGGGAAGAGCGCAGCGTCAAGCAGCAGGACATCATCGTGCTGCTGCGCAAGGAATTTGCCCAGATTGCCGGCGCGCGGGTTTTTGCCGCGCCCTACCCGATGGTCCAGGGCCAGCGCGGCGAGCCTCTGCAGTTCGTGCTCACCGGCGAAAACCTGCAGGAACTCGGTCGCCACGCCGTCGCGCTGCAGCGCAAGCTCGCCACCGTCAGCGGCCTCGGCCGCATCGACACCGACCTGCAGCTCGACCTGCCCCAGCTGATCTTCGCCCCCGACCGCCTGCGCATCGCCGATGCGGCCCTGTCCACCCAGGACGTGGCGCTGGCCATCAACATGCTGACCGGCGGCGTCGATCTCGCCAAATATAACGACGAGCCCGGCGACGGCCAGCGCTACGACATCCGCGTCAAGGCGAAGGAAGGCACCTTCACCCAGCCGGCCGACCTGTCGAAGATCTTCCTGCGCAACAAGAGCGGCGAGCTGGTGCGCCTCGACAGCGTGGCGACTTTCCGCGAAGCCCTCGGCCCGGCCATCGTCGGGCGCTTCGACCTGCAGTACGCCGCCACCTTTTTCGCCTCCCCGACGATGCCGCTGGGCGAGGCGGTCGAGATCGTCAAACAGACCGCCGCCGAAATGCTGCCCACCGGCTACCAGGTCAAGCTGATCGGCCAGGCCGAGGAGTTCGGCAAGACGCAGAAATACATGACCTTCACCTTCGCGCTGGCCATGACCCTGCTCTACATGGTGCTGGCCAGCCAGTTCAACAGCTTCCTGCAGCCCGCCATCGTCATGCTGGCCCAGCCGCTGGCGATCGTCGGCGGCGTGGCGGCCCTGTGGCTGACCGGCCAGACCCTCAACATCTACTCGATGATCGGCCTCGTGCTGCTGATCGGCCTGGTGGCTAAAAACTCCATCCTGCTGGTCGACCTCACCAACCAGCGCCGCGCCGAAGGCCTCCGGGTGGACGCGGCGCTGCGCAACGCCTGCCCGATCCGGATGCGCCCGGTGCTGATGACCTCGATGACGGTGATCCTGGCCCTTGCCCCGGCAGCGGCCGGCCTTGGCGCCGGCAACGAAACCAACCAGCCGCTGGCCATCGCGGTAATCGGCGGCATGGTCAGCTCGACCCTGCTGACGCTGGTGGTGGTGCCGGCGGTGTATTCGCTGCTGGAAGGCTGGCGCGAACGGCGCCGGGCTGCGGTGTAGCTGACGATCCAGATCCCGCCCAACAAAAAGCCGATCGTTGCAAATCAAGCAACAATCGGCTTTTATGCTTCGGGCAACAGCCCGCCCAAAAAATCTATAGCGGCGTAACGGCGCTACGTCCGGCCGGCGTATCGAGCCAGCGCAACAGGATGCGGTAGGTGTTCAGCTCGAAAACCCGGGCCGGTGGCGCCTCGAGCAGGCCAGCCAGCTCGGACTCGTCCGTCACGCTGCCCAGCAGGCACCAGCGATCCACCAGATGCACCGCGCTGCGGCCGCTCTCGGCGTGGTGTTCGCGGATCGCCACCGGGCCGGGCCACGGCCAGCGGCGGATGCGCAGGCTTTCGAGCACCTTCAGCAAACGCTCGTCGTGGGCGGCGTGATCTTCCTTGCCGGCACACACGCCGGCGCAGCGCTTCATCTGATGGGCCAGGCACGCGCCATCGCCCCACGGCTCGATGCCGATGCGGCGCGGACACAGCTTGTAAAGAATAGCCAGTTCGCGCAGGGCGTTGTCGGCCTCCTTTTTGGTGCGGAAGGAACCGTAGAGCACCTCCCAGTCGGCCGGGTCACTGCCGTTGAGCAACTCGCGGACGAGCACCGGGCCACGCTTCCTGGCCGGGTCGTAGCGCAGCCCGAAAACGGCGTCGGTGTCGCGCAACTGGCGGTTCTCGGCAGGCTTTTTCTCAATGACGAGGCGCGCTTCCAGCAACAACGCGCCAAGCTCGCCGGCGGTCTGCTGCCACTCGACGCGGCGCACCTGTTGGGCGAGCTTGGCCTCCTTGCCGCTGCGGTGATCGGACGAAAAATGGCCCATCACGCGCGAACGCAGGCTGACGCTCTTGCCGATGTAGAGCGGCAGATCATTCTCGCCGTAGAAGAGATAGACGCCCGGCCCTTCCGGCAGACCTTCGAGCACGCCTTCCGGCAGGCCGGCCGGACGGCTTGGCGCCTTCATGGCCTTGACGATGGCGGTATCGAGCACGTCGCGCTCGAACTGGCCGGCAATCAGGCCTGCAAACTGGTGGAGCGCCTCGGTGTCGCCCATCGCGCGGTGGCGGGCAGTGCACACGAGGCCATGGCGTTCGATCAGCGCATCGAGCCCGTGACGGTGGTGCTGGGGAAACAGCGCCCGCGAGAGCTTGACGGTGCACAGCACCGGCGCGTCGAACGTCTCGCCGATGCGGCTGAATTCGTTCTTGATGAAACCGTAATCGAAGCGCGCGTTGTGGGCGACGAAAACGCAATCGTCGAAAAGCGCACGGATGCCGTCGGCCAGCTCGGAAAAAGCTGGCGCGTCGGCGACCATTGCGTCGGAAATGCCGACCAGGGACTGGATATTCGGTGGAATCGGCCGGCCCGGATTGACCAGGCTGGACCAGCGTTCGACAAGCTCACCGTCTTCGACCCGCAGGATCGCGATTTCGGTGATCCGATCGACCACCGGATTGGCGCCGGTGGTTTCAACGTCGATAAAGGCGAGTTTCGGGGCTAGCAATCCGCGTGTCAGCTTTCCGTGGCGTACGGGTAGGCCTTGTTCGGCACCTTGCCGGCGGCAAACTCGCGCTGGGTTTCCTGGGTCTGGGGCCTGTCCCACCAGAGGGCGCGGCCTTTTTTCTGCTCTTCGATCTCTTCAGGATGCTTGGCCATCCATTCGCGCATGAACTTGGTGTGCTCGGATTCGTAAATTGCCATCTGTGTTCTCCCTTTTTAGCGGCGTAAATTCTGACAAGCCCGGCGTTTCCCGGCTGTCTCTCAGCTTGCTTTCTGGTCACCCTTGACGCGGGTGATGCGCACCACTTCGGGAATGCTGCGCATGCCCCGGATAACCTTGGCCAGGTGCAGCCTGTGGGTGACCTGCACGGTGATGTAAAGCGTTGAATACGTGCCCTGCTCGCCGTCGGTGCTGACATTCTGGATGTTGCATTCCTCGCCGGCGATGGCGTTGGCCACCTTGCCCAGCACGCCCCGCACGTTCTGAGTGAGCAGGCGCAGGGTGACGTCGAACAGGCGATCGGTGTTCGTCTCCCATTCGACATCGATCCAGCGGTCACGCTCGCTGCGCAGCTTGCGGGCCAGCGGGCAGTCATGCATGTGCACTTCGAGTCCCTGGCCCTTGCGGATGATGCCGACGATCGGATCACCGGGAATCGGCCGGCAGCAGCGCGCCAACTGGACGGCTACGCCTTCGGTGCCACGGATCAGGATGGCCCCGGCGGGCTTGGGCTTGACCACGTCGGCGCGTCCGGATTCTGCGTCCTGGATTTCGGCCAGGCGCCGCGCAACGATGGCCGGCAGACGGCGCCCGAGGCCGATATCGGCCATCAGCTCCTTGCGGGTGGGCAGCGTGAACTCCCTCAGGAAACGGTCCCATGCAAAGGTGCTGACCTGGCCCAGCGTAAGGCCATGGGGCCGCAGGGCCTGGTTGAGCAGGCGCTCGCCGAGGGTCGAGGCTTCTTCCTGCTGGGCATTTTTGAGAAAATGCCGGATCTGCGCCCGCGCCTTGCCGGTGCGCACATAGCTCAGCCAGGCCGGATTGGGGCTGGCGTGGGCGGCGGTGATGATCTCGATCTGGTCGCCGTTGTGCAGCTCGGTACGCAGCGGCATGAGCTCGCCGTTGATGCGTCCGGCCACACAGCGGTTGCCCACATCGGTATGCACGGCATAGGAGAAATCGACCACCGTGGCGCCCCGCGGCAGCGCGAAGATCTTGCCCTTGGGCGTAAAGGCATAGACCTCGCCGGGAAACAGATCGACCTTGACGTGTTCGAGGAATTCGCTGGAATCACCCGACGTGGATTGCAGTTCGAGCAGCGACTGCAGCCAGCTATGGGTCTTGTGCTGCAGATCGGTGAGGGTTTTCTCGTCTTCCTTGTAGAGCCAGTGCGAAGCCACGCCGCTTTCGGCCACGTGGTTCATTTCCGAGGTGCGGATCTGCACCTCGACCGGCGTGCCGAAGGGCCCGATCAGCGTGGTGTGCAACGACTGGTAGCCGTTGCCCTTGGGAATCGCGATGTAGTCCTTGAACTTGCCCGGCACCGGCTTGTAGAGGCCGTGCAGCGCACCGAGGGCGCGGTAGCAGGTTTGCACATCGGGCACGATGACGCGAAAACCGTAGATATCGAGCACCTGCGAGAAGGACAGACGCTTCTCGGCCATCTTGCGGTAGATGCTGTAGAGGTGCTTTTCGCGGCCCCGGACTTCGGCCTCGATGTTCCACTGGGGCAGGCGCTCCTCGATCGCGACGAGAATCTTGCCGACCACCTCGCGGCGGTTGCCCCGCGCGGCAAGGATGGCCCGCGACAGCACCCGGAAACGCATCGGGTAGCGGTGCTTGAAAGCCAGCTCCTGCAACTCGCGGTACAGGCTGTTGAGGCCCAGCCGGTTGGCGATGGGGGCGTGGATTTCCTGGGTTTCGCGGGCAATCCGGCGCCGCTTGTCGGGGCGCATGTGGTCGAGCGTGCGCATATTGTGCAGACGGTCGGCCAGCTTGATCAGGATGACCCGCAGGTCGCTGGCCATGGCCAGCAGCATCTTGCGGAAATTTTCGGCCTGGGCTTCCTCGTGGGACTGGAACTCGATCTTGTCGAGCTTGGACACGCCATCGACCAGTTCTGCCGTGATGCGCCCGAAGCGTTCGGCGATCTCGGCCTTGGTGATGTGGGTGTCCTCCATCACGTCATGGAGGAGTGCGGCACATAAAGCCTGCGGATCCAGATGCCAGCCGGCGAGAATCTCGGCGACGGCTACCGGGTGCGAAATGTAGGGCTCGCCGCTTTGCCGCATCTGCCCTTGGTGAGCATCGGCGGAAAAGTGGTAGGCGGCCTCGACCCTGCCTAAGTCTTCGGGACGGAGATAGGCGGCCACCTGCGCCCGCAGCCGGCCGAAATCAAGCGGCACGACACTGGACGCGGGAGGCTGGAAAACGCTGCCGCCACTGACTGAAACGGGGGTGGCGTTTTCCATGACACGGCTCTTCCTGCGACGGGCGCTCAGGCCTGACCGCGGTTGAGCACTTCGGCGCCGACCTTGCCGGCGGCGATTTCACGCAGGGCAACCACGGTGGGCTTGTCCTTGTCGTGGCGGTCGAGGTCTACCAGCGGGGTGGCGCCATTGGTCAGCTGACGGGCACGGTAGGTCGCGGCCAGGGTGAGCTGGAAGCGGTTGGGGATTCTTTTCAGACAGTCGTCAACGGTAATACGGGCCATGGATCAATCCTGTTCCAGATAATGGAAAAACTCCGGCTTGCGCGCCTCCTGGTTGGCGTAGCGCAGCCGTGATGCTCGCACCACAGCCACCAGATC
>Ga0209175_10000284_pt1 | contig 33790 bp, 24 predicted proteins | sample JI91814C2DNA_FD_187506 | JGI IMG/M metagenome (GOLD analysis project Ga0209175, IMG submission 187506) | Wastewater effluent complex algal communities from Wisconsin, to seasonally profile nutrient transformation and Carbon sequestration -... | ecosystem: Engineered > WWTP > Effluent > Algae...
TATTCATCACCGATATGTTGGACCGCTCTGATAACAAAAAAGGAAAAGTACTGATCCTGGAAGACTGGGCCGACAGCAGTAAGCAATTTCAAAAAACCACCACCTATCTCAGCAACCTGCATAATCCCAATCAGGTAGCCTTCTACATACGAAACGGGGAGTATTTTCTCTATGTAGCAGAAACAGGGAAACTGAGTTATTACCGGTATCTGCCCGGTGAACTGCAACCTTCCGGTCCGCCTACAATCATTGCCCGTTTTCCGGACTACGGACTGAGTTATAAATATGGCGGCTGGCACCTGACCAGAAGTATCGCTATACACCATAATAAATTATACGTCACTATTGGCAGCAGCTGTGATGCCTGTATTGAAAAAGAAGAAATCAGGGCCAGTCTGGTGGAAATGGACCCGGATGGAAGTAACCTGAAATATATCGCCCGTGGCTTACGCAATGCCGTTGGCATCAAATGGGTAAAGGATGAACTCTGGGTCACCAATATGGGACGCGATAACCGTGGGCCCGATAAACCGGAGGAACAGCTGATGAAGATTACCCCTGGCAGTTTTTATGGATGGCCTTATTATTTTCAATACCGGAAACAAATCATCACTGATCCCGCATTTAAAGATTCTTTGAAACCGGCCTGGGTCAAAAGACCACCGATCAGCCAGTGGGGCATCAAAGCGCATTCAGCTCCGCTGGGATTTACTTACTTCTCAGTATTCAGTGACAGTCTGCTGAACAATAGCTTTATCACCGCCCTGCATGGCAGTACCAGTGTGTGGCGGCAAAGAGGCAATGCCGTGGTGCAAATGTTGCCGAACGGGCAATACCGCGAGATTGTCAGTGGTTTTTTACAGGGCAAAACCGAAGACAAACGTTTTGGACGACCCTGTGATGTGCTGCAATGGGATGACCGCTCCTTTTTTATCAGTGATGACAAGAATGGGGTGATCTATTATGTATGGAAAGAAAACTGAGTCCGGGTTTTTAGGGTCATTTGCCATTAATTCCTTTTTTTTGCCTGATACAAAATCTGCTATATGAAATTACTCGAAGGAAAAGTTGCCATTGTAACCGGAGCTGCCCGTGGTATCGGAGAAGGGATTGCTATCAAATTTGCCGAACAGGGAGCCAATGTGGCTTTTAGTTATGTGAGTGAAAGCAGCCGTGAAAAAGCAGTCGCGCTAGAGGCGAAACTGCAGGCCATGGGTGTAAAGGCAAAAGCTTACCAGAGCAATGCCGGTGACCTGGCCCAGTGTGAATCCTTTGTAAATGATGTATTGAAAGAATTTGGCACCGTTGATATCCTGGTGAACAATGCTGGTATTTCCAAGGATAACCTGCTCATGAGGATGAGTCCGGAGCAATGGAATGATGTGATCCAGGTGAACCTGAACAGTGTATTCTATATGACCAAACAAGTGATCCGTACCATGATGAAGGCCCGCAGCGGATCCATTATCAATATGAGTTCTATCATTGGTGAAATCGGTAATGCAGGACAGGCCAGTTATGCCGCCAGCAAGGCCGGTATCATTGGCTTTACCAAATCAGTGGCCAAGGAACTGGGCAGCCGCAATATCCGTTGCAATGCCATTGCACCTGGTTTTGTGGAGACTGATATGACATCTTATCTCAAAGACGGTGAAGCCGCCGATAAATACAAAGCAGGTATTCCGCTCGGCAAATTTGCTTCTACAGAAGATATTGCCAATTCCGCATTATTTCTGGCATCAGATCTTTCTTCTTATATCACGGGGCAAACGCTGAGTGTTTGCGGGGGGTTGAATATATAGTTTCAAGTTGAAAAGTTAACAGGTTGGAAAGTTGATATGGGCCACATAACGGAAAAGGATTCTCCTGGTTCTAGACTTGTTAACATATCAACTTATTAACTAGTCAACTACTCAACCCATCAACTTAATCCCTCTCTTTTGGATATACGCATGCCAGAGAATCATACTCGCAATCGTCCGGTAGGGCCGCCAGGGTTCGGCAATGGCCAGCATTTTTTCTTTGCTGATATCTTTCGGTAGCCCTTTTACTTCCTTCAGGCTGTTGACCAGTGCAATATCACCCAGCGGAAACAAATCGGTCCGCTGCAGGGAATGCATCAGGTATACATCAATGGTCCAGTGCCCGATGCCTTTTAATACGATCATTTTTTCCCGCACCGACTCATCGGGTAATTGCGACAAATCCGATAAGCGAATCGAGCCCGATTGCACCGCTAAGGCCAGTCCGCGGGCATAACCCATTTTCTGCCGGGTAAAATAACAGGCCCGCATTTCTTCATCGCTTAACTGCAACAGTTTAGCCGGAGTAACATAACCAATCTTCTCCCTGAGTTTTTTAAAAGCCGCATAGGCAGAAGCCAGTGATACCTGTTGTTCCAGGATAAAAAGCACCAGGGATTGAAAACGGTTGGGACGGGTCCACATGGGTGGATAGCCGTATTCCCGGATGATGGCTTTCAATCCGGCATCCTTCCTGGCCAACTGATCGCAGATCGTTTGGAAGTTATTTTCATGAAAAACCAGCAGTTGTTCCGGCATCCTGATAATTGTTTAACTTACGGTACACCATTAACACTTATGCTATGAGAAGGTTCTCCTTTCTCTTCTTCCTAATTTTCATATTTGCCTGTAAACAAAAACAGGATCCCTCTGCAACCGTAAAGGCTGAAAATACAGATTATCTGGTCAGCCTGGATGGGATAGGTCCTGTAAAAACAGGGATGTCGCAGGAAGAACTGGAAAAAATACTCGGGCAAAAAATCCCCCTGACCAACCCCACTGACAATAGCTCCGGCTCCTGGATGGATTCCGCCGTTATCCGTTATAAAGATGCCGAACTGAAGCTGAGTTTTGTAAGAACCTATGCCTATGATAAACCCGATAGCTTTCATATGCGGTTGAACGATATTACCACCAAGAGCCCACTTGTTAAAACAGCCGGGGGCATTGGTATCGGATCAACTAAAAAAGAGATTGTAGAAGCCTTTGATCAATACAGGCTTTATATGGCTCCGGAATTCATCATGACCAATGATACGACCTGGGAACGCAGCAAAGCTCTTTATTCGATCAGTGTACGAGAGGGCCGGGAAGGACCACAGATCGTCTTTCATATCAATTTAAAAGATAAAAAAGTCTATTCCATTGAGGTTGGCACCTACTATGACGACCAGGAATAAAATTAACAGTAACTATTACCTTCAATCTTCAACCTAAATCAACATTGTTTATGAAAAATGTATTATTGATCCTCCTGGCAGCCCTTGTATTCACAGGCTGCAAACAGGGTGACAAAGAAAAATCTCCCGGAATAAAAGAAAAGCCGGATGCTGAAAACACCATCACCAAAGATGGTATTGGTAATCTGAAAATCGGAATGACAAAAACAGATCTGGAAAAAATGCTGAAAGCAACCCTTTCCATGAAGCATGCAAAGGATACTGGTGAAATCTGGATGGATACTGCCACCGTACAATATGCCGGCATGGAGGTTGAACTCTATTTTCAGAAATTATATTCCGAAGAACCCTCAACGGAAATGGAATTATTTGGTCTCAGTACCAAAAGCCCGCTTTGTAAAACAACGGCTGGTATTGGGGTAGGCGATGACCGCAATGCAGTACTCACAGCCTATGAAGAAAATCCGATTACCATGGGTCCGGAATCTGTGATGGTGAATGATACCACCTGGACACTCAGCAAAACCAATTACTCTATCCATGTAAGCGATGATAAATGGGATAAGCAAATCAGTTTCTACCTGATTAATAAAAAGATTGCTTCCATGGAAGCCGGATTGCAGATGGGTGAATAATCGCTCTATTTTGCTTTGAAAGCAGCGATCGCGTTTTTGGTGAAATCGCTCAGGACCAGCCGGCCGCTGATCGCTGCTCTTTCAAAAAGCAGGGTTTCCCAGTGTTCAGTTCCTTTCCAGAATATTTTTTTCATTTCTGCCATAGCTTGCGGACTACTGGCTGACAGTATACCCGATAAGCGACGTACGGCTTCATCCAATGCTGCAGCATCAGGGTGCACTTCAGCAAATAATCCTTTTCTACGGGCCCATTCTGCGTTGCGCCACATGGTAGCATCGATGGCCAGCTGGGAAAAAGCGGATACGCCTATTTTTCTTTCCACTGCCGGTCCCACTACAAATGGTCCAATTCCAACGGCCAGTTCACTGAGTTTAATAGCGGAAGCTTCCGTAGCAATGGCATAATCAACTGATGCTGCCAGTCCGACCCCACCCCCCACACATTTTCCCTGGATCCGGCCAATGATCAATTTTGGACAGTTGCGCATGGCGTTGATCACAAGGGCAAAACCACTGAAAAACTGCAGGCCTTCCGCTTCTGATTTGATGGCCGTCAGCTCATCAAAGGAAGCACCGGCGCAAAAAGCACCTTCCCCTGCCGAGCGAAGTACGATCAGTTTCACATCAGGATCCTCACCGGCATGGGTGATAGCTGATGCCAGTTCTCTTAAAAGGGCACCGGGCAATGAATTGCTCTGTGGATGAAAAAATTCAATGGTTTTCACCCCCTGGTGAAGTTCGGAACGGACATAGGCCTCTGCAGCAATCGACATATTCTGATTTTTACAATGAAGGTATTGATTCCGTTGATTTCAGAGGAAGCTGATCCAACATTGCAGGAAAATACCCTGTTTCCGGTAGGTAAGCAGTACTATTGCTGATTAACTTTACGAAAATTACGGCATTGAAAACTTACCGGTCCCTATCTGTTTTTCTTTTGCTCATTGCCATCGGCTGGCAGACACCCATTCAGGCTCAGCACTGCCCCTTTGATGGTTCTTCTGCAGTAATCATTCATTTACCGGCAACACAAGGTGCAATCGCAGGCGACAGCAGCCTTTCCTATTTTCTCGCAGAAACAGATACCCTGCATTCGGATTCCTGCACTTATGCAGTAGGGCCGTTAAAAATTCTCTTTCGATCAATCGACACGGCTTTAGTAAAGAAATATTCCAATTCATGGAAATACCGGGCCGAACAATTTATTAAAGTAACTGGCTTCAACTCGCCTGACTTTCTGACGGTGGTACTTAACCAGGCCGAAACCAGCTGTATGATTCAACGGGAAAAGGATGGCGAATTCAATTATACCAAAAGAAAATTTGAGATAAGAGTATTCAAAGGCGGTCAGATGATCCGGCAAATAACTGTACCGCAGGAAAAAATATACTCGCTATGTACCTCCTCCGGTTCCTGGACACGCATCCAACCCATCGAGATCAGTACGGGCGATTAAGGCTTTTTGGCCACCATGGTGAGGATCGTGGCAAGGCCGGTAATTTCTCCGGTCTCATCGATCATTTCCACCAGCCATTTCACAATTCCCTTATCGATATCATCACCCCGTTTGGGCTCATCACCCGGTTGTAATATTCTTTTATCTACCGGCAGCTTCTCTTTACAGGTAAAGCGGATATGGATCTCCGATCCGGGATATACCGGTTTGGTGAATCGAAGTTCATCTATACCATAATTCAGGAGAACCGGATTTTTATGATAGCTGTCCACAAATAAACCAGCTGCCATACTCATGATATAATATCCATGCGCTACCTGTTGTTCAAACATGGTCCCTGAAAAATCAGTATCCCGGATATGCGCATAAAAATGATCCCCGCTTAAATCAGCAAAGCGATCAATATCATCGGCGGTGATTAGTTTTTTATCCGTGATCAGCTGATCACCAATTTGCAGTTCATCAAAATATTTTTGAAAAGGATGTTTACCCGGATCCTTCCCTGGTGCATGGGTCTGATAAACTCCTGTTACCGATGTAATCATGCCCGGTGAGCCTTGCAAAGCGGTGCGTTGCAGGTAATGCTTCACACCCCGGATGCCTCCCATTTCTTCCCCACCTCCGGCACGACCCGGGCCACCATGCACCAGCAGGGGCAAGGGTGATCCATGTCCGGTATTTTCTTTGGCGCATTCCTGGTTCAATAAGAGGATACGACCATGATGAGTGGCTGCACCTATTACATATTGCCGGGCTTCGCGATGATCAGCAGTAACAATTGTGGTGACCAGGCTTCCTTTTCCCAGTTTACTCAGGGCGATGGCATCATCCATATTCCGGTAAGGCATGATCGTACTCACCGGACCAAATGCTTCCACTTCATGAGGTTCTCTGGATGTATGCGGCTGATCATTCATCAGTAATACTGGTGAAATAAAGGCCCCGGAGCGGGCATCCGCATCTACTACTTCTACACTATCCAGACTGCCATATACAATTTGTGAGCTGGCCAGTAATTTTTGTACCTGTTCCCTTACTTCCTGTCTTTGTGTTTCACCTGCCAGACTCCCCATTCTTACTTTTTCATTCAGCGGATTACCTATAACAGTTTGTGCAAGTGAACTGCCAATGGCTTTCCACACCTCTTCCATTTTATTTTCAGGAACAAAAATGCGGCGGATCCCCGTACAGCGTTGCCCTGCTTTCAGGGTCATTTCCTTTCGGATTTCCTTTATAAAAAGATCCCATTCAGGCTGACCGGGATTTACATCCTGCCCCAATACAATACAATTCAGCGAATCCGCTTCCATATTGAAGGGAACATTATTTTCCAGTATGGCTGCTGTTTTCTTCAGCATTAATCCGGTGGTAGCACTACCGGTAAAAGTCACCACATCCTGTGCATCCACATGACTGAGCAGATCACCCGCACTGCCGCAGATTAACTGCAGGCTTCCTTCGGGTAAAATACCGGAAGCAATGATTTCCCTTACCACGGCTTCAGTTAAATAAGAAGTTACGGTGGCCGGCTTTACAATGGCTGGTACCCCTGCCAGTATATTCACGGCAATTTTTTCCAGCATACCCCAGACAGGGAAATTAAATGCATTGATATGAATGGCGACCCCTTCCTTGGGTACCAGGATATGTGTACCCATGAAAGTATTATTCCGGCCGAGGTTATGACTTTCCCCATCAACACAAATCACATCATCCGGAAATTTCCGGCGCAGAGAAGCATTGGCAAATAAGTTACCGATGCCACCTTCAATATCCACCCAGCTGTCGGCCCTGGTTGCACCCGTTTTATAACTGATATCGTAAAAACCAGGCAGGTGCTGACGCAGGTGCAGGGCCAATGCCTTGAGCATATTACCCCGCTGGTGAAAGGTCATTTTCCGCAGGGCAGGGTTCCCCACTTTACGGCCATATTCAATAATGCCTTTAAAATCCAGTCCTTTACTGGTAGCCCTGGCCAAAGGTTCGGCAGTAACAGCGTTGAACAATAGCTGTCCGTCCCCATCCCCCATGACCCAGTTCCCTGCAACATAATTTCCGAGTTGATACATAGCAAGCCAATTAGGGGGCTAAATTACCTGAATTTTGAAAAGCGGTTGGCGCTGATTTGGATCAAGGGCCAATCATGGCAGAAACTTATCTTTGCAGCTCAAATTTCGACAATGAAAAAACTTGTTTTCCTGTTGGCATCTGCCGCCCTTTTTTTGGCCGCCTGTAATAATGATAAAAAAGACAGTGAATCAGGCCAGCATAATCATGGCAAAAACAGTCCACAAACACAGGAAGACAGCCTGATGGCCGATGTAATGGATGGTCATGATGCAGGAATGGCCAAATACGGGAAATTGCAAACCGCTGAAAAAAAGATCAAAGCCTCCCTGGACTCCATCAGTAAACTACCCGCTAAAGCGCGCCAGGAGCTTGCTCCTTACAAAGCTAAGCTTGATAGTGTGGCAGCTGATCTGAGCTATGCCATTTTCGCGATGGATAAATGGATGGAAGAATTTGACATGGATTCTGCCAAAGAAAATATCGACAACAGAATCAAATACCTGCTCGATGAAAAAATGAAAGTGGGTAAAGTAAAAGAAGCCATCCTGAAAAGCCTCTCCAAGGCTGATTCCCTTTTAAAAGCAAAGCTTTAAACCAGTCCCTGGTCCACCCCGAATTGATTCAGGTGGTGCAGTGAATGTTTGTACAGACATTGTACATTTTCATTGAAATCCAGTTCACCGAATGCAGGGTGCATTGTTTTTAATGCGGGGTTCTTTTCAAATGCCTGGAAAAAATGAATCAACTCCTCCTGCAATTGTCCGATTGCTGCCTGAACAGTTTGACTACGGAGTGGAAGCGTTTCTTCGGGAAGCACGGGGCTTTTGGTATTTTCCTTAAAAGGTTTATCACTCATCAGGAATTCCCGGTAAAGCGGAAGTCTTTCTACAGGCGTCACCAGATTCATCTTCAGATGCCCGTTTGCCACACGCACTACATCCGTCATGTGTTCGACCATCTGGTGAAAAGACATCTTTCCCCATTGCGGAACACGGTCATGGTTGATTCTTTGTAAAACAGGAATCAACCGGCTGCGGAGAAAATTTTCTTTGCCGATAGTCATATAGCAATGCGATGAGGTTAATGCCCGGACTCTTTCTTCAGCTGCTTTTCAATCGTATCACAAAGCCGGTCAAAGATGGCATCTACAGATCCTTCTCCCGCGATGGGGTGAAATTTTCTGGCTTTCCGGTAATGCTCCGCCACTGGTGAGGTTTCTTCCGTATACACACTGAAGCGTTTCCGGATCACTGATTCATCCGTATCATCACTGCGCCCGGAGGTTTTACCCCTGTTCAGGAGCCTTTTTACGAGTTCTTCTTCATTCACTTCCAGGGCCAGTACCGAGGAAATCGCTGTTTTCTTCAGTTCCAGTAACCGGTCAAGGGCCTTTGCCTGGGCAACAGTGCGCGGGAAACCATCAAATAAAAAACCACGGGCATCCTTGTGCAGATCAAAATAAGAATCCACCATACCGATAACCACTTCGTCGGGAACCAGTTGACCCTTATCTATAAAGCTTTTAGCCTCAAGGCCTAAGGGTGTTTTTTGGGCTATCTCTGCCCTGAGTAAGTTCCCGGTTGACAGATGTACCACTCCGTACTTCTCCACTAAGCGTTCAGATTGTGTTCCCTTACCGCTTCCCGGAGGGCCAAAAAGGATGAGATTAAACATAAGCCTTATCTGTCTTGGTGTATGGACAAATATAATGTACGAATCGTAAATTATGGAGGCATCTTTGTTAGTTCCCCAAAAGATTGATCAGGGAAAATGTTAAAGAAGAACAACTGTCTGTTTTACGACAATCCATCCAAACCAGTCCAGCGTAAATTTGTTATATGATTACCATGAAGCATTTTTCCAGATTCACCCTGCTCCTTGCCTTTGGCGGCTTGTTACAACAATGCAGCTATTCGCAAAACAAGCCGGCCACAGCGGTTCAAAACCTGTCAGACAGCACCCCAAATAAACAAAGCATGAAAAAAGAAAACAATCCCGCTTATTCCACTACCGATACCAGCCAGGTTACCATGACCGAAGAGCAATGGAAAAAAGTATTGCCCGCCGATGTGTATTATATCGCCCGGATGAAAGGAACGGAAAGACCCTGGACCAGCAAATTTGAAAATTTTCAGGAAGTAGGCACTTATTATTGTGCTGCCTGTGGCAACCCCCTTTTTAAAAGCAATGCCAAATTCGACAGTGGTTGTGGCTGGCCCAGTTTTTATGAACCCATCAGCAAAACCAGCATCATTTATACCCCTGATAAAACCCATGGGATGGAACGTACAGAAACACAGTGCGGCCGCTGCAAAGCTCACCTCGGACATGTATTTGATGACGGCCCTCCTCCCACCGGTCTCCGCTATTGTATCAATGGCGTAGTGCTTGATTTCCAGAAAGCAAAGGAGGCGGAAAAGCAGTATAATGAGAAGAAGGAGCAGTGAGGGAGAGGCGAGCTTGCCCGCCGAAGCATCTGCGAAGGCGGGTGGGGGTCGGGTAGTTTGGAACGGGTATTGGGTATTAGGAATTCGGTATTGGGTTTCCTCTCTGCATAGACTACTATAGCTTGGGTAACTTCTCCCACTCTATACTCTTGACTCTCGACTGATGACTGTCGACTGCTGACTGATGACTGCCGACTGAAGACTGTCCGACTGAATTTAATTTCCCCATCCCCCTACATTCGGATAAATTTACCTTCCCTAAAACAAGGATGATGGTAAGAAAGTACGGTTTGGTGCTGGCCGCCTGTCTGCTGGCTGTTACAGGCATCGCGCAGATCAACATAAATCAGGTGATGCCTGTTGATCCCAAGGTCAGGATCGGGCGATTGCCCAATGGTCTCACTTATTATATCCGGCACAATGCCCGTCCGGAAAAAAGAGTGGAAATGCGGCTGGTGGTGAATGCCGGCTCCGTACTGGAAGATGACGACCAACTGGGTCTGGCCCATTTCATGGAACACATGAATTTTAATGGCACCAAACGTTTTCCCAAAAACGAACTGGTGAACTACCTGCAAAGTATCGGCGTACAATTTGGAGCTGACCTGAATGCCTATACCGGCTTTGATGAAACAGTATATATTCTTCCGGTACCGACCGATAAACCCGGACTGGTAGAAAAGGGATTACAAATTCTGGAAGACTGGGCCCATAATGCCCTGCTCGATTCTCTGGAGATTGAAAAAGAAAGAGGAGTCGTGGTGGAAGAATGGCGTTTATCCCGCGGCGCCGATGAAAGAATGATGAAGCAGACCCTGCCCGTGCAATACCGCGGTTCCAAGTATGCCGATCGCCTGCCCATTGGCACCCGTGCTTCCCTGGAAAATTTCACCCATGATGCATTGAGAAGATTTTATAAAGACTGGTACCGCCCCGATCTGCAGGCTATAGTAGTCGTGGGTGATATTGACGTGAATGATATCGAACAGAAAATCCGCGAAGCATTTGGCAAAATTCCTGCACCGGCCTATGCCCGTCAGCGGGAGAGTTTTCCGGTCCCCAGCCATGATGAAACTCTCACCGTAGTGGCCAAGGACAAAGAAACCGCCTTCCCCTCTGTACAGGTGATGTACAAAAAGAATCCCATGCCCCAGGCAAGCATCGGGGATTATTGCCGCTATATCAATACCCGTTTATTTACCGGGATGCTGAATAACCGCCTCCGTGAACTGACAGTAAAACCCAATCCTCCCTTTGTGGGGGCCGGTTCTTTTTATGGCAGCAGTTATGCCAGAACAAAAGATGCCTACCAGGTGATTGCCAACAGCAGTGATACCGGGATGGCCCGCTCCCTGTATACCATCCTGCAGGAAAACAGGCGTGCATTACTCTATGGATTTTCACCGGCAGAATTTGACCTGCAGAAAAAACAAACCCAGAGTTTTTACGACCGCATATTCAATGAAAGGGAAAAACAGGAATCATATGCTTATGTAGATGAATATGTCAATAATTTTCTGGTCAACGAACCCATCCCCGGTATTGAATGGGAGTACGATTTTGTTAAACAGTATTTCAATTCCCTGAAACTGGAAGAGATCAATAGTTTGGCAGCTACCTGGATCACCCGCGATAACATGGTGGTGACCATGAATGCCCCTGATAAAGAATCTGTGCTGATACCCTCTGCAGCTGAAGTGAATAATATCATTGGTGAAGTAGAAACAGCAAAGATTGAACCTTACACCCAAAAGGCATTGGCCAGCTCTCTGATGGATCCTTCCAAACTTAAATCAGGAAAGATCAGCAGCAGTAAAACTGATGATGAAATCGGGACCACCACATTCAAACTGTCCAATGGTGCCACTGTCATCATCAAACCCACGAATTTTAAAAATGACGAAGTGATCTTCAGGGCATTCAGCAAGGGCGGTCATTCCCTGGTAAATGATGCTGATTATTATTCCGCCAGTTATGCCGGTGCCGTTGTAAACCAGAGCGGGGTAGCCGGTTTTTCTGCCATGGATCTTTCCAATATGCTCAAGGGAAAAAGTACCAGCCTGGGTGTAAGCATCGGCCAGCTGAGTGAAAGCATGGCCGGCAATACGATTCCAAAAGAAACCGAAACATTACTCCAGCTGGTGCATCTCTATTTTACGGCTCCCCGGAAGGATAAAGATGCTTTTGAATCATATAAAACAAGACAAAAACAATTATATGCCAACCTGGGAGCTGATCCGCAGATTTTTTTCAATGTGGAATTTCAGAAACTGATGACGCAGAATCATCCCCGTGGTGGCAGCCTGCCCAAGCCGGAAAATTTTGACCAGATCAATCTTGACCGTAGCCAGCAGATCTACAAAGAGCGTTTTGCGAATGCTGCTGATTTTACTTTTCTATTTGTCGGGGCCGTGAATGAAGCCACACTCAAACCTTTATTGGAAAAATATATTGGTAGTCTGCCCGCCCAGGCTAAGAAGGAAAATTTCAAAGACCTGGGAATCCGCCCGCCTTATCGGATGGTGGATACGGTATTCACCAAGGGCACTGAACCACAAAGTCAGGTGAATATTGTATTCACGACACCGGCAGTCTTCAATCCGGCCGAGCAATATGCATTGGTGAGTCTGGGCGAACTGTTGAGTATTAAACTGGTGGAAAAATTAAGGGAAGAAAAAGGAGGTGTTTATGGAGTGGGTGCTTATGGCAGCATGGCCAAATTGCCTTATCCCAATGCTTCATTTACTATTTCTTTCCCCTGTGCTCCGGAAAATGTGGATTCGCTTACCCGGGCGGCCCTTGATGAGCTGAAAAAAATCATGGATCAGGGCGTTCAGGCAGAAGACCTTGAAAAAGTAAGAGAACAACAGATAAGAAGACTGGAAGTAGATCTGAAACAAAATAATTTCTGGATGAATAGTTTGTATGAAGCTTTGTTCAATAATAACAATCCTGCCGACATATTGAAGAAGCAGAAAAATATCGAAGGCCTGAATCCAAAAATGATCCAGGATGCCGCCCGGAAATACATCAATTTCAGCCAGTATATCCGTGCTGTATTGAAGCCGGAGAAAAATGCAGACAAAACATTAAAGCCGTTTTAAATTCAGTAGCATATTATGAAAACAGCAAGGCCATTTTTCGTCTTCCTTTTATTTGTCATCATCTCCACGCTGGCCCTTTCATTTATGTTACCAACCCGGCAGCGGTTGGAAAAATCCATCACGATCAATGCCCCGGCATCGGTGGTATTTGAACAGGTGGCAAAGCTGAGAGAATTTAACCAGTGGTCTGTCTGGAGCCTGGGTGATAGTTCCGCAGTATACAGTTATCAGGGAACTGATGGCACATTGGGCTCCTCCAGTTCATGGAAAGGTCATCCCTTATTATCCGGTGAAGGCAAACTGGAAATCACCGCCATAGAACCCGGCAAAACAGTTACGCATTCCCTTGAATTAACGGACCCCAAAAAAGTATCCGCCATCTCCCTTTTTACAGTGGTTGAGCAGAATGGCATCAGTACGGTTACCTGGAATTTTTCACTGGCCACAGCCCGGCCCTGGAATATCTTCAACCTTTTTGCTGATCTTAATAAAGAAAAGGGTGCCGATTTTGAAAAAAGTCTGTTGGCTCTAAAAGAGAGAGTTGAAAAACAAACAGGCAATACTGCCAGCGGCACCTATGATGTACAAACCATGGATTTTCCGGCTACCCGCTTTGCCATGGTTCGACAGCAGGTGAATTGGACTGATATTTCTGCATTTTTCAAAGAACATCTGCAGCTCCTCTATAAGGAAACCAGCCGTCAGCAAATTGCAGCCGGCGCACCTGCCGGTTTGTATTTTGTATGGGATGAAAAAAAGCAGCAAACAGATATGGGTGCGGCTCTTACTGTTCCGGCAGGCAGTATTTTAGAGGGGTCTGCTTTTCAAACTACTGATATTCCTGCCTCCAAAGCCATCTATGTTACCTATTTAGGTTCGTACGACAGAGTTGCCGATGCCCATCACAGTCTTGATCTGTACCTCGCTAATAAGAATTTAAAACAAAAATCCCCGGTGATAGAACAGTATATCAGTGGTCCTTATAATGAAAAGGACAGCAGTAAGTGGATTACAAAGATTCTGTACCTTGTAGACTGATCAATTCAAAACTGATTTTTTATGATGAAGATGAATGCAGGTGCCTGGATTGGCCTGGTGGCCGGGGCAGTTGGTTTATTGGTGGGAGTAGGTGTTGTGATGATGACAGCAGGAAGTACAGGCATCTATATCAGTCTGGGTATGCTGGCTTTATTTGGCGGGATGTTTTATCTTTTTTACCGCATCTTTTTCAAACCAATGATGAATGCCAGCCGTTTGCAAAAAATCGGTTTGCCAGGCAAGGCCAGGATTCTGGAAGTAAGAGACACAGGTGTAACCATCAATAATAACCCGCAGGTAAAACTGATTCTGGAAGTAAAGAGCAGTCTGGGACAAACATACCAGACCCAGTGCCGCGTGATGGTGTCCCGTTTAAATCCCTGGGCTTATCAGCCGGGAATGGAATTACCGGTAAAGATTGATCCGCAGAATGAACAGAATGTGGTGATTGATTTTACCAGTAATAGCAGCAACAGTGCACAGGGCATCAGCAATTCATTCAATGCAGGAAATACGGATGCATTGAAAGTATCACTGGAAAAAATGCAGGAAGAAAACAATGCTATCCTGGCCAGCGGCCGCTCCGCCCGTGCCATTGTAAAAAAATACACCTGGCTTGGGGCTTATGTTAATGGAAATAATCCCTGGGCAGAACTGGAACTGGAAGTATTACCTGATAACAGTCCTTCTTTCTCTGCCAAAACAAAGGGGGTGATTGCGGAAGCCTCTGTTCCCAAATTCCAACCGGGACAGGAGATACAGGTGAAATATGATTTGTATGATAATAGCAAAGTGGTGATTGAGCATTCGTAAAGCCGACGAGTCCGACACAAACATTCCACAAACCTTAAAGGATTAACAAGGCGAGACATCGCCGGAGAAGCCTCGTAATATGTCATCTTTTCCTCGCTGAGTCTCCTGCTTATCCCGCACCACTCTCTTAAATAAACTTTACTGCAGGGACTCCGCGGGATTTTTCAGCAAAGCGCTTTTATAGCCGACGAGTCCGCCACATACACATTACTAAACTGATAAGGTCTTACAAGGCGAGACATTGTCGGGCAACGAAATGCTGACTCCCCCGCTGCCATCTTTATCAACGAAACAACATCCCTACCCTTTTTCCCGAAGAATCCTCCTTAATTCCTATACGCCATCCAGCTAAGTGTGAATAGTATAAAATGTTTTCATCAACATGTAGCAATACCCGACTGGATATAACCCACCTTTAGGTACTAGCAAACAGGAAATGACTCTCCCGGTTTAGGCGCCCTGCCACTTATAATAAACAGCGGCTGTTCATGTGTTTGACATGCCGGTTGGTGATTTCTTCCACAACTACTACTTAAAATAATGGTATGCAAAAGTTTTTACTCTCCTCCGTTTTATTACTGGCAGTCTTAACAGCCGGATCACAGTCACCTACTGTTGTGTCCAATGCCAGCAATTGTATTGTCCTCTACAATTTTAATACAACCAATCAAGGTTTCAGTTCCCCCAGTATCTACTCCAGCCCGGATGATGTGACATTTAACTGGGATGCCGTAGCAGGGAATGAGATTGAAACAAGCGGGTTATCTGTACGATCGGCCAGTTTGATTTCTCCGGTTTATCTCCAAAACATCGCAGGAAGCAGTACGATTGGATTCCGGTATGAAGCCCCAACCGGTACAGAATACAGGATCAGAATTTTGAGTGGAACGACGAGCCCACCCCTCGAAGTAATGGCTACCACTTCCAACGGACCAGTTTACACTCCTTTGCCTGCGCTGGCTGGCACGATATGTTTACTTTTAACCGATGCCGACCTGATTGTAGGAAGATTGATCCGGATAGAATTCACTTTCCGGTCCAACCACCCTGGCGATGTGATTTTTGATGATATGTCACAATCAGCATTCACTTCTCCTTTACCCGTAACCTTTGAAGGTTTTGTGGCCCGGAAGAATACCGACGGAACCACAAAACTGCTTTGGAATGTGGGCGAGGAAATAAATGTGGAGAGCTATATTGTTGAAACCAGTATCAATGGAATTGCTTTCAAAAATGCAGGAACGGTAAGGGCAACAGGTGCTGCTATTTATAGTTTCAGCCTGGCAGAAATACCCGTGCAAACCATGTACTACCGGGTCAGGAATGTAGATATCGGCGGTGCCAGCAAGTATACGAATATCATCAAAATGTATGTCAGCAATCAGCCCCTCACCCAACTGGAAATATATCCGGTACCGGCAAACGATATGGTGACGGTGCAGCATAACCCTTCCCCCAATGCGGCTAAGATCACTTTGATTACCACTAATGGCCGTATCATCAAAGAATTAATGCCGGTTGCCAATACCTACCAGACCCAGGTCCATATCGGCACATTACCGAAAGGAATCTACCTACTGCGATATGATGACGGGAAAAATAATATTATGTCCGGCAAAATTATCAAGCAATAAATTACTCCTGTGATATTCCGGAAAAGGGCCCTCCAGCAGGGCCTTTTTCTTTTACCGGGGAGTCTCCTGCTGATTCAACTTCAATTATTTAAGAATAGTTTACTTCAGGGATACGTCGGGTAACCGAACCCCTTATCACCGTTTCTCCGATGTTGTCTCGTCTGGATAAACATTTCCGGCTTAGATTAACTTCAATGTCGGACTCGTCGGTTAACCGACCCTCCGGCTCAATTATTTTCAGTACGTTTGCCCCAAAGCGGATGGGTATGAAGCTCTCTTATTTATCAGAAACATTGATCGGATCAGAGATCGTTAAACTGGGTGGTGAGATCAGGGAAAAGATCCGCCAGGGAGAACGGATCTACAATTTTACCGTGGGCGATTTCGACCCCGCCATCTTCCCCATTCCCAAAGAACTGGAAGATGCCATTGTGGAAGCCTATCGCAAACATTTTACCAATTATCCCGCCGCAGAAGGTAACCTGGATCTGCGGGAAGCCATTCGCTCCTTTATCAAAGACAACGAAGGTCTTGAGTATAATAACCAGGAAATACTCGTTGCTTCCGGTGGCCGCCCCCTGATTTATGCCCTCTACCGCGCTATCTGTGACAAAGGCGATAAAGTGATCTATGCTGTTCCCAGCTGGAATAATAACCACTATACTCATTTTGTGGGTGGTGAACATATCGTGATCCAGGCCGGTGCCGAAAATAATTTCATGCCCACTGCCGATGACCTGCGACCCCATATCAAAGAAGCGACCCTGATCTCTCTCTGTTCGCCGCAGAATCCAACGGGTACTACGTTCAGCAAAGCCGGACTGGAAGCTATCTGCGACCTGGTACTGGAAGAAAACCAGCGAAGAGCTGATACAGAAAAGAAACTCTATGTGATGTATGACCAGATGTACTGGCATCTCACTTATGGCGATATACAGCACCATGATCCCGTGACCCTTCGCCCTGCGATGCGCGACTATACCGTGTATATTGACGCGATCAGTAAAGTGTTTGCCGCCACCGGCGTAAGGGTGGGCTGGAGCATGGGCCCCGCCACCATCATCAGTAAAATGAAGGCCATCCTCACCCATATCGGTGCCTGGGCACCTATGGCTGAACAAAAAGCCGTGGCGTATTATTTACAAAACCGGAATGCCATCAGCCAATACCTGGCCCACTTTAAAGCGGAAATTGAAGAAAGACTACGCCGGATCTATAACGGATTAATGCAGCTAAAGAATGAAGGACTGCCCGTTGATGCTATTGCGCCCGAAGCTGCCATTTATCTGACTATTAAAATTGATGGAGTTGGCAAAACAGATGCCGCAGGAAAGAAAATGGAAACCCAGGCCGATGTAACTGCTTATATCCTGAATACGGCCGGGCTTGCCGTGGTACCATTTTATGCTTTTGGTGCAGAAAAAACTTCGCCCTGGTACCGCCTCAGCGTGGGTACCTGTAAAAAAGAAGAAATTGAAGAAATGACCGGCAAACTAAGAGAAGCTCTGCAGCAATTATCCTGATCAGTGAAACAACATTAATGCAGGCAGTTCTTTTTTCTTGTCTGTTTTTGATTCAATCATGAGATGCAATTCATCTCCCCCTGATTTTTCAAAGTATTCAATCCTGATCCGGTGGTAACCCGCTGCCAGCGCCTTTGTTCCTTTAACTTCTTCCAACCCGTGCAGTCCGTTATTATCCACCAGCTTTTCTCCATCCACATACAGCATACTGCCATCGTCGGAGGATAAATAAAAATGATACAGGTCCGTTGCAGGAATTTTAATATACCCTTCCAACACCACTCCATATAACTCTTTGTCTGCATACACGCCGGTGCTGACTGTTTTCAGTACACCTGTTTCAACAGGTGACAATGCATTAAATGCCGGGATACTATCCCAATCCCCTGTATAATATCGGGCCGTTAAACCAGGTGCTGTGGAAGCAGGCGTAATCGCCCCAACCGGTTTTACTTTATTGAATGACCGTGTCACCACTCCACTCACCATTTGCCCTTTGTAAAAACTGGCTGCTTTTACCACGGTGGATTGTGTGATGTTCAGCTTGCTTTGATACAAGGGAGAAGCAGCTGTCGGATCGCTGCCATTGGTTGTATAACGAATCTCGGTTCTGTTTTCACCTGCAGGGAGTGTTATCACGGCATCAGTAGTCTGAATAAAATCAGCCGAATAAGTACTGATTACCGGTGCTTTGTACACCAATGGTTTTTCCCAGTACTCCAGCACAATCACGGCATCGTTCTCATCAGGTGAACGGCCGGGTAATTGAACCATCAGGGAATTTCTGTTGGCAATAAAGGATACTTTCTCCTTATCCCAAAGCTGGTACACATACTGCGGTTTATTGCCGATGCCCTCCAAATGTATAACCCCGTCTTTGGGCCAGTCAAATACATGCAGGTACAAATAGGTTTTATTCCCTGCTGTTTTTTGTGTCACCCTTCCCCAGCTGGTATGTTCAAAAGGACTGGCATTGGTACCATAGATGGATTCCCCATTCACCTTCATCCAGTCGCCAATGGCTTTGAGCCGGTCAATACTTTCCTGCGGGAAACTGCCATCTGCTTTGGGTCCGATATTCAATAAGAAATTACCTCCTTTTGAAGCGATGTCCACCAGTTTTTGTATCAGATCCTTTACAGACTTAAAATTTTTGTCTGCCTTGTTGTAGCCCCAGTTATTATTCATGGTCATACAACTCTCCCAGTCAACCCCGGGTAAGCCGGTCTCCGGTATTTCCTGTTCCGGTGTACCAAAATCACCGGCATATCCACCGGCTGTTGTCATACCGGCCATTCCGCCGCGTCCTTTGTCCACCCGGTTATTGATGATCACATCGGGCTTTAATCCGCGCAGATAATTATACAGGTCCACCCCATCTTCATGTTTCCAGAATCCTTCCCATTCGCCATCAAACCAAAACACCCCGATATCACCGTATTGTGTCACCAGTTCTTTCAACTGCTTCTTCATATAAGCGATATATCTTTTCCGGTCTGTACCCGCAACAGGTCTGTCTTTCTCCCAGTTTCTTCTTTCATTATAATCGGGATGGTGCCAGTCCATGATGGAATGATAAAAACAAAGCCGGATCCCGCCAATTTCACGACAGGCAGTTGCCAGTTCTTTCAGGATATCCCTTTTAAAGGGCGTGCTCATCACATCAAAGTCTGTTTCTTTTGAATCCCATAAACAAAATCCATCGTGGTGCTTGCTGGTGATGGTGATGTATTTCATCCCCGCATCCTTTGCCATTTGTACCCAGGCTTTGGCATTAAACTGATCCGGGTTGAATTGTGGTACAAACTGGTCATATTCTTTCAGGGGAATCTGTGCCGTTGTTCTGATCCATTCGGCATGAGTGGTTTTATCCTTCCATTCACCGGCTGGAATGGCATATAAACCCCAGTGTATAAACATACCGAAACGGGCTTCCCGCCACCATTCCATTCGCTGGTCCTTGTCGGACTTTGATTCCAGCAGGTAATTTTTTTGAGCTGAGCTACTGAGATAGAGACTGAATAAAACACAAACAGCGATGATACGTGGATTCATATAACAGGCATTGGTGTGAACAGCTAAGTTCGGGAGAAATCGGGAGGTTTTGCTGCGCAAAAAATACAATTAACCGCAGAGGAACAGAGAGCGCAGAGGTTTCGCAGAGGCTTAACCACGAGGATGTAATGACACGAAGAGTGAATGTATTTCGAGCGCTCTTAGTGCCCTACTGGAAAAGAGGAAGCTTGTACTTAATTTAGTCAAAGCTTTGTGCTCTTTGTGTGTATTTTCTTTGTGCTCTTTGTGGTAAAAACCAAAAGCCCGCAGGGCTTCCAAAAAACTATTTCTTATTAATCAAAAACCGGGATTCTGTATTAAATAGATAAACGCAATTCTTCGCGTTTCTTTGTCCAAAGGACTCTTCGAGCGCCCTCTGCGGCTTTGCGGTTAAATTCTTTAATTCTTATTAATCAAAAACCGAAAGGGACGTAAAAAATAAAAGCGGGATTCTTTGAGTATTTTTTTGGGGCGTCTGGTAATCCGGTTGCGGTCAACCAGCTCATGAACGGTACAGAAATTTTCATCTGTTTCAACCTGTTGCAGCACGGTATGCAGGCGGTTCAGCTCTTCTGCCGTAACTGATTCTCTTTGTTGTAAAACGAGTATGTCGCGGTTGGAACTGATCATGCATTACCTCATTAGCTACCATCCTCCATTACCCTTGGAGCCGGGGCAGCCACAATATTTGCTTTTACCACCTCCGCCGGAATAATAATTCTTATTGCAGGCGGTAAAAAAGACTGCCATTACAACTAACAGCAGCAGGGTAATTTTGTTGACTGGTTTCATATACCTTTTGACTCCGTTTAGCGGAAGTTCTAAATTAAAACTATTTTACAAACAAAATAGTATTCTGTGGAGCCAAAAGGGCTCAAAAATTAACATGAATCAGCTTTTCCCGGTAAAAAATGCAGGAAAACCCCTTGTTTTGGTGGCTCCCCTTGATTGGGGACTGGGTCATGCCACCCGCTGCATTCCCCTGATCCGGGAGTTAATCAGACAGGGTGCATCGCCCTGCCTGGCCGGAGAAGGTGCCCAGGAAACCTTGCTGAAAACAGAATTTCCCGACCTGCCCTTTCTCCCACTTCCCGGTTACCGGATCCGTTATCCGAAAAAAGGAGGAAGCCTTCCCTGGAAAATGATCCGGCAGGTTCCGGGGATCATTGGTTCTATCCGGAAAGAACAGGAATGGCTGAGACAACAAATGAAAACTTATCATTTCGATGCGGTGATCAGCGATAACCGGTACGGCCTTCATCACCCGGATACCCATTCGGTTTTTATTACACACCAGCTACAGATTAAAGGCCCTGCTGCATGGATTGAAAAAATGCTCCGGCAAAAAAACTATCGGTATATCCATCGCTTCAAACAATGCTGGATTCCAGATACTGCGGAAGAAAACAATCTGGCCGGCAGCCTATCCCATCCTGATCAACTACCAGCAGTTCCATTAAAGTATATCGGACCATTATCACGTTTTGAAAAAAAAGAAGAGGCCCCTATCAAAGGCCATTTGCTGATTCTTTTATCCGGACCCGAACCACAACGGAGTCTGCTGGAAGAAATCATTATCGAACAGATCAGTCATTATCCGGGAACTGCCACGGTATTGCGGGGATTACCCGGGCATCCTTCTGTGGTTCCTTCAACGGGAATGATCCGATTCTTCAACCATCTTTCATCGGAAGAGTTATCGGCGGAAATACAAAAAGCAGAATTGGTTATCAGCCGCAGCGGTTACAGTACGGTGATGGATATGGCCCAGACGGGGAAGAAATGTATACTGATTCCCACGCCCGGACAAACAGAACAGGAATACCTGGCCACTTATCTGCAACAAAAAAACCTGGCCATCTCTTTTCAGCAGGATGCATTTCAATTGAATGCTGCCCTGGAAGCAGCTGCGCAATTTCCGTTTCGTGAATGGCCGCAGGCACAACACTCCTTAATAGCCAATGCTGTCAGTGAATTGTTGGATCAGGTATCCAAACCTGCCTTGGGGTAATCAAAAAACCAGAAGGTCTTTTCTGCTTCAGCAAACCCGGACCAATCTTTACTATCGGCTTTAACAGCAAATACACCACAGGTGGGAATATTATCAATACGGGTATTAGTGAGCTGGTTGGCAAAATCAGTGATCCCTTCATTATGAGAAAAAAGAGCAATGGAATCAGCTTTTGTTTCCAGATTGCTAATCACTTTCATGAACATGGCTGGTGAAGCCAGGTAGAGTTCGGGCAGGTATACAATGTCCTGCTTTTTGATATCATAGGCTTCGGCAAAAAAACGGGCGGTTTTGGCGGCTCTTTTCGCCGGACTTGAAACGATCAGGTCTATTTTCACTCCTTTGTCCAGTAAACGACTGGCCATGGCCGGGGCATCTTTCTTTCCTCTTTCATTCAAAGGGCGGTCAATATCATCCAGACCGGGATTACCCCAATCGCTTTTGGCATGTCTGACCAGTATCAGCTTTTTCATTGCAATCAATTTGAAGTAAACGGTAACCCTTAGTAACCCCGCACATTTTTTCCTTCCATATAATTCATGAAAGCCTTGTTCACTACTTTATTCCCGCCGCGGGTTGGATAGTTACCGGTAAAATACCAGTCGCCCAGATTACTGGGGCAGGAACGATGCAGGTCTTCGATACTCTGGAAAATCACATCCACCGGTGTTTGCAATCCGGGTGGTGTAATCAGCTGTGCAATTTTTGCCGAAATCTCCTCCGTTGTGAAGAGTTTATACAACTGCTTCACCACGTTTTCTGAATCCAGCAGGTGATTTCTTTGTAATTCCTTGCATTTTTCATGCAGGTCTTTCAGGCAATCTTCCATCCCCCTTTCTTTGGCCAGGCTTACCGCAGCATTGAAGGCAATAAAATCACCCATCTTGCTCATGTCAATACCATAGCAATCGGGATAGCGGATTTGCGGGGAAGAGGATACAATGACAATTCTTTTGGGCTTCAGTCTGGCCAGCATCCGGATAATGCTTTCTTTCAATGTAGTACCTCTTACAATGGAATCATCAATCACTACCAGGGTATCTTCACCGGCTCTTACTGTTCCGTAGGTAATATCGTATACGTGCTGCACCATTTCATTCCGGCTGGCATCTTCGGTAATGAATGTGCGCATCTTTACATCTTTAATGGCAATCTTTTCGATCCGGATCCTGCGCTGGATCATTTCGCTCAGTTTCTCTTCATCAAAGTCTTTACCCCAACTGAGGATTCTTTCAATCTTTACCCGGTTCAGGTAATCTTCCATTCCCTTGAGCATCCCGTAAAAAGCGGTCTCGGCTGTATTGGGTATAAAGGAAAAAATAGTATTCTTCAGATCATGATGGATCGTATTCAATACCTGCTCACTCAGGTTATAACCCAGGGCAATCCGTTCGCGGTAAATCTTTTCATCACTACCCCTTGAAAAATAGATGCGTTCAAAACTGCAGGCCTTGCGCTCTTTGGGTTCCAGAATTTGAGCAATTTCTATCTCTCCCAGTTCATTCACGATCAGGGCCTGTCCGGGCATCAGTTCCTGTACTTCGTTTTCACCCACATTAAATGTGGTGCGGATGGCGGCTCTTTCAGAGGCGGCCACTACTACTTCGTCGTTGATATAATAATAAGAAGGGCGGATACCATGGGCATCGCGGAATACAAAACCAATTCCGTTACCGGTTAAACCTCCTACATGAAAACCACCATCAAGATAGGGCAGGGTTTTTTTCAGCACTTTTTTGATATCCATCCCTTGTGGTGATGCTTCATCTTCCTTACAAAGGAAGGTATGCATCAGTTCGATCATCGCTGCCAGGTCACTGAACCGTACATTCTCATTCGGTTCTTTACCCACCATGGAAAACAGATCATCAGAATTCACGATATTGAAATTACCTGCCAGGGCCAGGTTACGGGTGGGAATGGTATCGCGGTTGATAAAAGGGTGGCAGTACTCCAGTTTGTTCTTTCCCTGGGTACCATAGCGCAGGTGACCCAACATCAGTTCACCCAGGAAGTTCACATGCCCTTTCATGAGGCCGGGATGATTCTTGATATCCGGGTGGTATTGGGAGAGTTCATCTATTTCCTTGCCTACTCTTTGAAAAATATCGGCAATGGCCTGGGGCGCATTGCTGCGCATCCGGTTCATAAAAGGATAACCCGGCTCTACATTCAGCTTAACCGTAGCCAGTCCGGCGCCGTCCTGTCCTCGGTTATGTTGTTTTTCCATGAGCAGGTACAGCTTGTTAAGCCCCCACAACACGGTTCCATACTGTTGCTGGTAATAAGAGAAAGGTTTTCTTAAGCGGATGAATGCCAGACCGCATTCATGTTTAATAGGATCGCTCATGCAGGCCGCAAAGGTATGTTTTAAAAGCTTTCGGCTGTATTAAATCATGACCCTTCTTCTTCCGGAGCCGGCACAGTTACGGTAACGGTACAGCCCTGGCCCGGAGCGGAAATAATCTGGGCCCGACCATCAAAAAGGGCGGCCCGGTTAACGATATTATTCAGCCCCATCCCTTTTTTATGTTGCTGAGGGTCAAAGCCCTGTCCATTGTCATGGATACTCACCTGGATCTGCTCTGCATCGGCAAGCAGGGAGATGGCTATTTTCTGTGCCCTTGCGTGGCGGATGATATTATTCACCTGTTCCTGAATAATTCTGAAAATCATGAGCTTCATACTTTCCGGAATACCCGATTCGTCAAAATGCCGGTACTGAAAGTCGATCTGGAAGGAGTGGGTTCTTCTCAATGCATAGCAGAGATCCTGTATTGATTCCACCAACCCGATATCACCCAGGGTGGGTGGAACCAGTGATTGTGACATCTGCCGGATCTCCCGTACTATTTCAGCCAGGTTCTTCTCGGCCAGGTCAACCATTTCCCTTGCTTCCCCAATGGCTTTATCACGGGCTACTTCCAGGTATAAGCGGGTGGTGGTGAGGTGCTGATTGATATTATCATGAAGTTCTTTACCAATTTCCTGTCTTTCCTTTTCCTGTCCGTCAATAGTTGCCTGCGTGATGAGTTTTTGCTTTTGTATTTCCTGTTCTGTCAGTTGCTGGGCCATTCTTTTTTGTTCTGTGATATCGGTAAATGAACAGACCACATTGATCAGTTGCTGATCGCCGTCAAATACAGGTTCAGCATTCACCAGTAGCCATACCCGGTCCTGAGTACGGGGCCGGTAGACCCCCATCACCACATCCCTCACCGGCTTTCTGGTTCTGATGGACATCGGTACCGGATGGTTATCTCCCGGGAAAGGGTTGCCATCTTCGTGGATCACATTCCATTCCGGATCAAAAGATGTTTTTCCAAGCAACTGATCTTCTGTCAATCCCAGTAAATCCAGTGCAGCCTGGTTACAGACCAGCATTTCTGATTGTTCATTTTGAAGGATCACCCCCAGTTTCAGGTCATGGATCAGGCTCCGGAATCTTCTTTCACTTTCCTTAAGCCGGTCCTCAATCATTTTTCGTTTAGTATCGTCGGTGAAATAAATCACCATGCTTTTCAGGATTGGATCATGCAGGAGGTTATGACCACGGATAGTGCACCAAACCCATCCCCTTTCCGCATGGTAGAGCCGGGCTACCAGGAAATTGATCGTTGATTCCTTCCTGACTTCTTTCTCAAAGGCGATGATAGCGTTGGGGCGATCATCCGGGTGAACAAAATCAAGGATATTTTTTCCCAGCAGAACAGAGGTTTCATACCCTGATAAAAGAAAAACAGAAGGTCCGCAATACGTGACTTTGCCGGAGATATCTGTCAGCACAATACCATCCAGTGAATTGGCAGCAAGGCTGCGGAAAAACTGTTCGCTCTGCTGTAATTGTTCTTCAATCTGTTTTCTTTCCGTGATATCCTTCCCAACCCCCATCATTCCAATGGGTTCCCCCTGTTCATTTTTAAGAAGGGAAATAGTATGCAGCAGGTACCTTGTTTTCCCGTCAAATCCGGGGAAAGAAATTTCACCCCGCCAGATTCCTTCATCTTTAATAATGGAAAAAACCTGTTCACTGGTAAAAGGATGATAATTAGTTGTGATAACGCTACGATACAGTTTTCCAACAGATTCACTGGCATTGATACCAGTTAATTTTTCAGCCACTCCATTCCAGGAAGTCACTTCCCTGTTCATATTCACCGTTACGATAATATCTGTCACATTATCCAGCAATGTGGCCTGTGCCCGGAATCTTCTTTCGCTTTTAATAAGGGCTTGCTCTGTTTTTTTACGAAGTGTATCATCATACAGATAGATCACCATCCCTTTGATATAAGGGTTCGAAAAAAGATTATGCCCCCGAACAATGCACCAGACCCAATGGCCCTGCTGGTGACGAAGTCTGATGGAAATATAGGTACGTCTCCGGTTTCCATCCATCACATCTCCAAAAGCATCCATGGCCAGTTGCTGATCGTCGGGATGTGTAAATTCAATGGGTTTTTTGCCAATGACTAATTCCGGGGAATATCCGAAGATGGTAGTGATAGAAGGGGATGCAAACTGGACTTCGGCATCCTGGTTGGTAATCAGAACCCCATCAAGTGAATTAACAAAGAGATTCCGGTAAAAGAGTTCACTCTCCTTCAATTGTTCTTCGGTGGCTTTCTTTTCAGTAATATCAATCCCGGTGCCGATAATCGAAATCCTGTTACCTGTTTCATCCAGTAAATAAGAAGCTGTATGTAAAACTGTTTTTCTTTCGCCGGCTCTGTTTATAAAAGTTATCTCTCCTTGCCAGTTCCCCTTCTCTGCTAAGATGCCAGCTACCTGTTCGGATGTAAAAGGACTGTAATCCAGTCTGGTCACATCGCCAAGAAATTTTCCTTTCACTTCTTCTTCCGTAAAACCCACTACCTGTTCGGCTCTTTTGTTCCAGCTTTCAATGGTATAATTCAAATCACAGGTAATGATCAGGTCGAACACGCTACTCAGGGCAACAGATTGCCGTTGCAGGGCTTCCAGCATGGTCCTGCCCTTCGTGTTATCATAAAAATAAATCACCAGCATTCCCACAGCAGGGTTATCCAACATATTCACTGCCCTGACTATACACCAAACCCAGTCGCCGGTTTTTTTCAGGAGTCGTAAATGGACAAAAGTAGGCTGGTTGGTATAGGTCATTTCATTCTGAAATGCCTGTTGCGCCGCATCCTGATCAGCAGGATGAGCATAAGTAAAGACTGAGGTCCCAACCACTTCAGCAGGGTCATAACCCAGCACTTTGGTAACTGTTGGAGCTGAAAAACGGATGATGCCCTGATTATCTGTAAGCACAATGCCATCTTGTGCTTCTCCAATCAGGTTCCGGTAAAACTCCTCGCTGTACTGTAGCTTTTCTTCCACGACTCTTTTGCCGGTAATTTCTTTTCCTGTACTGATATAGCCTGTAATTTGTCCGCAGGTATCGCGAAGCAAACTGCCCGTTACAAATACGGTAAGCTGCTTGCCAAACCGGTTTACAACAGTCAGCTCCCCTTTCCAGTTACCTTTCTCAATAATTTCGTTATATATTTTTTCCCCGGAACCATCAGGGTAGTTGATACGAAGCAATTCTGCCATTCTTTTTCCGATTGCTTCCTTCTCGCTGTAACCGTATAGATCTTCAGCTGTTTTGTTCCAGCTTACAATTTGAAAATTGGTATCCAGCGAAATAATGATATCCGAAACATTTTCCATCAGCAAGGCCAGGTAACGGTTTTTTTCTTCCGCCTCCCGCTGTCCGGTGATATCCTGCTGTGTACCCCAGACAGAAGTTATTTGTCCGTTTTCCACCAACCCCTCCATACTGTTTCTGAAATATTTTATACGACCATACCGGTCAATCTCCCTGGTCTCAACTGTTGTTGTTTTAAATCGGTTTTGTATAAACTGTTGTAAACCGGCCATTTTTTGCTGATCAGAAAAATCAATGAGTTCATCCAGTCTGGCACCCAGCAATTCCTCGGCTTTTTCATAACCATACATCCGGGCCATATTATCATTGCATTCTGCCAGCCTTGAATGGCTTCTCCAATAGGCAATAATTTTGGAGGGATCTTCACTAACTGATACAGGCTGTTCCGAATCAAAACGCCATAACCCTTCTTTGGTTTGTTCATAGGCTTTCCGTACATCAGCCATTTTACCAGCCATGCCACCGACCATTGAAACCGTACTGTTCAGTAATATACCGGTGGCCTGCACCTGCTCTTCTCCTGTTGCACTGAGACAAACCGAAAATTCCCAGCCAACTGCATGCACAATTCCTCCGGCGGATCTTATCTCCAGTTCTGCAGATACTATTCCTTTTTGTTGCCTGCAGTGATCCAATAACCTTATTAATGCAGGGGGATCCTGGAACATTGAAACCACTTGATCGGGAGAAGGGTTGCCGGAGCAGGCAAAAGACAGGAGCCGTGGATTGACAAAAATCAGCCGGCCATTTCCTGCAGTCAGGAAATAGAAAAACCTGTCCGAATAAGCAAAATATTCTTTCAGGCAGGGTGCATTCTTTCGACTGGATTCAATCATTACTAATCAGCAGCGAGGCAAAATTAACTCATTATTGAGTTCAGCACAGATATAAAAAACAAACGCCCCTTAAAAGGGGCGTTTTTCAAATATTATTGTCTTGGGTCAAAATCCTTTTTTATCTGCGCTGAATTTGTTGAGTGAAGGACATTCCGCTGCAGTAGCCGGATCAATCATCACATAATAAGTTGGCACTTTTTCCTGGATCCATTTTTCCAGCACTTTGGCTTTTTTCTCTTCCAGGGCAAAAGTGGAGATCCTGCTGTAATCATCATGCATATTCATCCGGTGAGGCTCTGTTTTTGATTTCAGGTACACAATCCGAACCCCTTTCTTACCCTGTTCGCCTTCAAAAGGAACGGGAGCTGAGATATCACCCACTTTCATTTTATTCAGCATCCCCACCATTTCCTTATCCAGCATATCAATAGTTACAAACGTAGAACCATCACGGCCGGTGATAAAGGGTCCGGCATATTTGGCAGCCTCATCATCACTGTAACGGGCAGCAGCAGCATTAAAGCTCATGATATTGCCGGTTACTTTTACCTTGATCGTATCCAGTTTGATTTTGGCCTGTTTGATCTCTTCATCTGTTACCGGAGGCACCCGCAGGATATGACGAACAACAACATCATCCCCGTTTCTCTTTATCACCTGGATCAAATGATATCCGAATTTGGATTTTACCGGAGCGGATATTTCCCCCTCTTTCAAACGAAATGCGGTTGAAAGAAATACGGGATCCCATGATTTTTCATTGCGGTTTACTTCATATTGTCCGCAACGATCCTTACTCCCCGGGTCTTCTGACACTGTTTTAGCCAGCTGACAGAAATCCGTTGCTTTATTCTCGAGCTGCTTTTTGTAATTGAGCATTTCCCCCATCACATATTCTTCAATTTCCCTCGAGGCCTTGGGATAGAGGATGATCTGCCCGATTTCCAGTTCGGTTTCATAGTAAGGCAGACTGTCTTTGGGTATTTTATCAAAAAAGGCCTTTACTTCTGTGGGCGTGATCCTTACATTTTCAACGATCTTCCGCTGCATGGCACTGGCCAGTTTTTGTTCTTTTACGGAAGGCCTTGCATCGTCTTTAATCTGGTAAACGGTTTTACCGGCTACTTCTTCCAGGGCCTGCTGACTTCCCAGCTGGTTGATATAATAACGGACTTTTTGTTCCAGCTCTGCTTCTACTTCATCATCGGTTACCGGCAATGAATCTTTTTCCGCCTGCAGCATCAGGATTTTGGAAACCACGGCCTGCTCCATCAGCATACAAAAACCGTTTTCCGGCACCTGGCCACCCTGACGCTGAATATCCAATAATGAATTCTGGATATCGGATTCCAGGATGATCCGGTCACCTACTACACCGGCAATTTTATCAATGGAAATTTTTTGTGCCTGGGCGCTGGCCGTAAAATCGAAGGCGATCAACAGCAAAAGGACAGCAGCCAATTTTTTAATCGTACGCATAAATTCAAAAATACTTTTCCCTTTGACGATTCCTGATAAGGAAAAGGGTATTTAACAAAAGTTTGATCAGGCGAGTGGCTAGTGGGGAGTGGCTAGTGGGGAAATCCCCCTCTGTCAACTTCCTTATAGCTAATTGGGCTAGTGGGGAGTGGCGAGTGGGGAAATCCCCCTCTATCAACTTCCTTATACCTAAACCCTGGCCACCCTCAAACAGTTCCAACACATATCCTAAATAACAATAACGTTCAAATTACAAACGGTGTATTCCCTACCCGCCTTCGCTAAAGCTACTGCGGGCAAGCTCGCTACTAGCCACTAGCTACTCGCCTCTCGCCGAACCCCACTAGCTACTCGCTACTAGCCACTAGCTAAACCCCATTCCCCCTCAAACACTTCCACTACATTTCCTACTTAAAATACCTTTCCAACCACAACCAGTGTATTCCCCACCCGCCTTCGCTAAGGCTACTGCGGGCAAGCTCGCCACTCCCCACTAGCCACTCCCTTTATAAGGTTCTCTTCACTTCCTCTTCCTCATACGCTTCCACCACATCCCCAACTTTATAATCGCTGAAGTTCTTGATCGTTAATCCGCACTCCATACCTGCCTGTACATCCTTTGCATCATCTTTGAAACGCTTCAGGGAAGCCAGTTCGGCTACGCTGCCAGCGGCAGGATAAATCACGATACCATCGCGGATCAGGCGGATCTTGGAGTCACGCTTGATCCTTCCATCCAACACATAACATCCGGCCACGGTTGCTTTATCAAACTTGAACACTTCGCGGATTTGGACATTGGCAATGATCTTCTCCTGTACTTTAGGTTCAAGCATTCCCTCCATCGCACTCTTCACTTCTTCGATAGCGTTATAGATGATCGAGTACATCTTGATCTCGATACCGGCATTCTCTGCCAGGCGGGAAGCCTGCAGGGAAGGACGCACGTTAAAGGCGATCACGATGGCATCAGATGCTTCGGCGAGCACAATATCACTTTCGTTGATTTGTCCAACGCCTTTATGGATCACACTCACAATAATCTCATCGGTTGACAATTTCTGTAAGGAGTCACTCAGGGCCTCTACCGATCCGTCCACATCACCTTTGATGATTACTTTCAGCTCTTTGAAACTTCCCAGTGCCAGACGGCGACCGATTTCATCCAGTGTAATGTGTTTCTTCGTACGGATACCCTGTTCGCGCAGGATCTGTGCCCGGCGATTTGCGATTTCCTTGGCTTCTGCCTCGTCTTCGTAAACTTTGAATTTCTCACCAGCCTGCGGCGCACCATTCAGACCCAGTACTACTGCAGGTGCAGAAGGACCGGCTTTTTCTTCTTTCTTATTTCTTTCATTGAACATGGCCTTCACCCTACCGAAGTACTGACCACTCACGATCAGGTCACCGGGATGCAGGGTGCCGTTTTCCACCAGCAGGGTAGCCACATAACCACGACCCTTATCCAGGGTTGCTTCGATGATGGTACCATTCGCTTCCCTGTCCGGATTGGCCTTGAGGTCCAGTATCTCTGCTTCCAGCAATACTTTTTCCAGGAGCTTGTCGATATTCAGTCCTTTCTTCGCTGAAATCTCCTGGCTCTGGAACTTACCGCCCCATTCTTCAACCAGGATATTCATCTGGGAAAGCTGTTCATATATTTTTTGTGAATTAGCACCGTCCTTATCAATCTTATTAATCGCAAAGATCATCGGTACGCCGGCTGCCTGTGCGTGGCTGATGGCCTCACGGGTTTGTGGCATCACGGCATCATCCGCTGCTACTACAATCACGGCGATATCGGTGACCTTGGCACCCCTTGCACGCATGGCCGTAAAGGCTTCGTGACCCGGCGTATCAAGGAAAGTGATTTCCTTACCATTTTGCAGTTCTACCTGGTAGGCACCAATGTGCTGGGTAATACCTCCGGCCTCACCGGCTACCACATTGGCATTCCGGATATAGTCGAGCAAGGAGGTTTTACCGTGGTCAACGTGACCCATGATAGTAACAATCGGAGAGCGGTGCACCAGTTCGTCTTCAGTGTCCTCATCATCATACTCCTCTTCCATCTCCATCTGCTTCTCCATATCGATGAACTCCACATCAAAGCCAAATTCGCTTGATACCAGTTCAATAACTTCTGCATCCAGGCGCTGGTTAATAGACACCATGATGCCAAGGCTCATACACTTACTGATTACTTCTGCAAAACTCACATCCATCAGACTGGCCAGTTCACTCACGCTGATGAATTCGGTTACCTGCAGTTTGTTATCATCTGCTGCATCGCCCATTGCATCGGCTGCTTCCTGTCTTCTTTCTCTGCGGAGTTTGGCTTTCAGACTCTTTCCACGACCACCGGCACCAGCCAGTTTGGCCTGTGTTTCCCTGATTTTTTCCTGAATCTCTTTTTCATCAATCAGTTTGTCCTCCCGCTTACCGCGTGTATCTCTGCGGTTTCCGGGTGTGGGGCGACCACGTCCCTGATCTCTTCCGGGTCCGGGTTTTTTATCTGCGTCTTTATTGATGAAGATTTCTCTCTTGGTATCTTTCTTCGCAATCGGGATACGCTTGCGTTGTTTCTTTTCATCCTTAACAGGACGGGTATCATTATCAACCGGTAATTCAATTTTCCCAAGGATCTTGGGACCGGTCAGTTTTTCTACTTCGATATTTTCGATCACTGGCGGCAGATCTTCTTCCACCACCGGAGCTGTTACCACCGGGGTTTCTTCTTTCGCCACAGGAACTTCTTCTGCTACTTCTTCTTTCTTCGTCTTCTTAACAACTTTGGCCGGCTTCTCTTCTGTTACTTCCGGTTCCGGTTCTTTTTTGGCCTTCACCACTTTCTTCGGCCGGGTAGAAGAGTCAATAGTAGAGAGATCGATCTTATTAATTACTTTGGGACCCTCGATTTCAGGAACCTCTGTTTTCACCACCACTTCTTCCTTCACTGGTTCCGGCTCTTGTTCTTTTTCCTTGGCAGGTTTTTCCTCCACCGGCTTCACCTCTTCTTCCTTCTTGGGCTTCGCGGCAGGCTTCTCTTCTTTTTTGAAAAGGATTTCCTCTTCCTCTTTTTTCTTTTTAGCTTCAGCAGTGGCGCCTTTGGGCAATTCCAACTGATCGCTTTTTTGCTTTGCAGCTTTGTCGCTGGAAAATTCCTGCTGCAGGGCACGGTACATATCCTCACTGAGCTTCGAAGTCGGCTTCAGGTCATCTTTCGAAAACCCTTTACCGCTCAGGAACTCAATGAGTGTATCCTGACCAATGTTAAACTCTTTGGCCGCTGCCAGTAATCTCGGAAGTTTTAATTCTGCCATTCGATTTTTTTAATGTAGAAATGTGGAAACGGTGGAAATGCGGAAATGAAAAGCTGACTGTTCAGTCATTTTCACTCCCGATAGCTATCGGGATTCACATTCTCACACTTTCACATTTTTCTTTTACTCTTTTTCAAATTCTTCTTTCAGCACCTTGCGAACTTCTGCGATCGTTTCCTTTTCGAGGTCCGTCCGGCGTTCCAGTTCTTCTGCGGTGAGGTCGAGTACACTGCGGGCGGTATCACAACCCACTCGCTTCAGTTCATCAATTACCCACTCGTCAATCTCATCGCTAAATTCATCCAGGTCGATATCAAAGCCTTCCACTTCCCCTTCATTATCACGGTACACATCAATTTCGTAGCCGGTCAGTTCACAGGCCAGTTTGATATTCACCCCGCGGCGACCGATAGCAAGGGAAACCTGATCAGGCTTAAGGTACACATTTGCATGCTTTCCTTCGTTATCC